>Ga0179591_1266752_pt1 | contig 11500 bp, 5 predicted proteins | sample CZOMad2_1_08_16f_FD_182891 | JGI IMG/M metagenome (GOLD analysis project Ga0179591, IMG submission 182891) | Vadose zone soil fungal communities from Angelo Coast Range Reserve, California, USA - CZOMad2_1_08_16fungal (PacBio error correction) | ecosystem: Environmental > Terrestrial > Soil >... | reverse complement strand
ACCTCCCTCGAGACTTACCTCCGGCAAGTTGTTAGCTTTTCTTTTTACCTTTTTTTTACTTTACCGCACCCTTTTCTTCGAAACAAAAATCGTGCTCGGAAGGTGTGAGAATCCAGTTATGATGCACTAATGTCCCCCCCCGTGCGGGAAAATCCCAGTTCCCTCTTCTTATCCTTCTTCTTTTCCCCCTCCGGTTAGACTGAGGAAAACCCCCTTCCCCACGTCTTCCCCCTATCAGTAAAAGTCCTTACTTTTCTCCCACAGGTATTTCCGATTATTTAACCCAAGTCTCCCCTGCCAAGGAGTCTCAGTCTACCCTGCCTTTGACTCCAGCCTTAAATGTACTGCGGAGGATTCTTAGCCCCTTACTTTCTCTCACTTAAACCAGGTGGTCCTCGATTTCCTCCCCTTACAGGAACGGTTGACTAGAATTTCTGCATTGCCAGGTTATTATACCCCCCCTTAGGATCTTCACGTTCCCTTTCTACCTACTCAATTGTGAAATCCAATTAGAATTGGAACCCCAGCCATTGAACGCTGAAATCCGACTGCTTTCTTTCGGCTTTCCCCCCCTCCCAGCTCTGCGAAAGATCGGCTTCCTCACGTACACACCAGTAATCAGTCCGCATCCCTCCCCTTCTTAGATACTACCCCCAGATCCCCCTAGAGCAGGGAGTTTCTTGACCTCTCAGTTCGCTCCATTAACATTTTAATGACTCTTCCGTCGGTCCTTCCGCCTTTTCCCCTAGGGCCGCCGGATACATAAAGATAAAGAGACAGGACAACCTCTAAACGCTCGCGGGCCCTTCTTGACCTCATCAGGTACCAGTCTTTGACTTCCCCCCACTTCTATTATCCTCGTCCCATTGAAGACCACAGCTCACGTCCCGAAACCCCCTTCTTCTTCTCCACCCTTTTTTCCGAATCCAGAAGATCCTCTTCATTTAACCCTCCTCTAATGGTATGAACTGGTCAGCCGTCTCACTCTTTTATGACTTTTCATGACCTACTCTCTCACATCTTGTTCTTCAGGGATTTCTCTATTCCTTGACCCTAAGGCTTTTTCATGAGAAAGCCGACATTGATTACACTGGAGTTCTTCAATTAGTCTCGCCTGGCCCCTTTCAGGTCCCCCGAGAAAAAACCTTACGACTCGTTGTCATTGTCGCTGGACCCCTCAAATTCCGGGAGAACACTTAAAGAATTCCCCACCTCTTTCTTCCTTCCCCTCTTCCTTCTCGTATACCTGGTAGAGTCTCTTTCCCCGTTCTAAGACTAACTTCCGTATCCGCTACCCTTCTCCCCCCGTCATAGATTCTTACTTCTTCCTGCATACTGGCTGTTCACGTCCCTTTCGTAGCTCCAACAACCCTCGTTTTCTCCTTTTATCACCCAAAGAACCTTACTCCTAAATCCTTCAGAAGGATGGTAGTTCTCCCTCACTTTCCCATCTTTTTTCTAACTTTCTCCAGAACCTAACAGATCTCCTATCGTCGAAAGCTAGCAGTCTGGTGTATTAGGAATGGACTTTCTCTCTATTCGATATTCCGAATAAATGGCCTGAGGAAGTCAGCACTCATACTCTGTCTGATACCGTATTTATTCCCCCTGGAGCTTCCTTGTAGGGTCTGGATGATGAAGGATACGTGTCACCGAACATCTCTCGTTCTCTCTTCCTCTTAAGTGTTACCTCAACCTTTGAATTTCTCAAGATCGTACCCAAGAACTTTCCCGCCCCTTCTCTTCTCCCTGAATTACGCCCTCCTCTTTTAAATGTAGTAGATTGTGATTTTCTAAGGGTTTGCCTCATTCTACTTTGGAGAGCAGCTCAGACTGGGCAGCTTCCCCTTCTCACTCCCTTATCTCCAGTCCTGCAGGATAAGGATGTATCTTACGATACGGCGCATCTCAGGTAGAGAGAACCTCCGCCTACGATGTCTCATTTCTTTTAAGGCCTTCCCGACTCTCGCGTCCATAATGAATCCCCCCCCCCCTTCCTTCCCCCATCTCTGCGGATGGAAAAGTAGCTCCTACCCTCTCTCCCTTGGCATCTTTTAGAGCACTTTTGCCCCCCCCCCCTCCTTGACCCTCTACCCCCAAGCACCCTTTGAAGTATAGGCTAAGATTGGAGATGTAGACTCCCCACTCTCCATCCCTTCCGCTGTGTTTTCATAAAGTGTACATCTTCCTTTTCTTAGGGTCTTAAAGGATTTCGACCCAGTAAAGGTTGAGTAGTCTCGCGTAACGGAGAAGATTAAAAGTTGGGAAGGATGGCTTCTCTTGAGATTACCTGAATGTCGAAAAGAGCCTTGTACTCAACCCTCCGCTCGTAGTTCCTGAGCTGGCTCCTGACAAGTATTTTGAATAGCGTGTCAAAGGGCAGGATGAAAGGGCCAAGGGTTCTTTCAGACCCTTTCCCCCACCAGGTCCCTTTTTCCCCATGATGTACGGTTTTTTCCTCTTCTTTTACACCTTCCTTACCGCTTTTAGATCTCCAACTCCTGCAAATCACGAATGATCAGAATTTTTTTTCCCCTTGTCGTGCCCTGAGACGTTTTGGATACTTTCGCCGATTATCCACCCCGAACCTTAATGGAATCAATCTTTTCCTTACGACGGATAACCCTGTACACCCTTCTTTTTTAGTGGCCGTACACCTTTTTCGCCTCCTCCTCTTTCATTTGAGTTTAGCTGAACGAACTGATAGAAGCCCTGACCCTCTCTCGTATTCCCTTGAAGGTCCGCTTCTGATCCCGTTTTCTTTGCGGATTTCCTCTTTGATTCAAAGCCTCCCCGGAACCGTCTGAAACTTTACGTGCTTTTAGAGCTATTAGCAACTTTGGAATCTATGCCAAAAAGTTTGTTACTCCATCTTCTCCAGTTCTTTTCAGAGGAATTTTGCTTTCCTAACCTCGACCTTGTCGAGGGGAAATTAGAGATTTTCAAACTGGACCCTCTGGCCCTCTCCCTTACGTCACAAAACAAGGAGAGTCCCTCTCCTTTTCTAGTTCCCTCATGAAATTATTTTCCTTTTTTGAATTAATTTGTGAAAGGAACCTGTCCGCTTTTTTCTCCCCCTGTCACCGTGAGTGCGCCCCACCCATAATCTACCTCCTTCTGCATTCCCCGGTTATGTGGCCCTCCTTAAAGACTCTAGCCCTTCAGCACGCCTCCCTAAAAATCTGCTTTCAATCGAGTACGACCCTTGTTCTAGATTGAATACATCTAATCTTCTATCTTTCCTTCTCCACATGATCAAATCAAATTAAATCTCTTCCTTCAGCGATCCTGAGCCAGAAAGTTACTTCCAGAGGAATGGGAATTCTCTCCTGTATCATCCCCCTCTTTTTTCTTTAAGGAACTTAGGAACGCCTTTGGTCTCCCTTCTCGAGTCGCCCAACCTCTATCCTGAACCCCAAATTCCCTTTCTACAACTTGGGTTGAGTTTTAGAGAGGCTTGATTCGAAAAGAAAATGTACCATACTTTATGACCCTTTTCCCCATTGTCGATAATAGAAGAGTCCTAGACTCTTTTTTCTCAGAGTCCGCCTTAAAGTCATAGATGCTTCACTACTCTACCGACCTACTTAATGGGTAACTTCTATAGGCGTCCATCTGCATCAGTCCCCCCACTGCCTGCGAACTTCATTTCCACTATAAGGAATAGCCTTCTTTCCTCTACCACGTCACATTGGTATGAAGCGTAATTTTGCTTCTATCGAAATACCATACCTTTCTACCCATAATAGTTGTGGTTTAGAGAGCCCCTCTGTCAGCTCCCGTCATTACATTCACCTTCAGACCGGTTGTGGGTTTTTTAGGCCTAATACAGACAGGAATTTATTCCTTTCTCCCTTCGGCCTCGCCGTTCTCTGAGACATTTTTCTAAGATGTCTTCTTCCGCTTTTCCTCCCGAGCTAATGACCACCTGAAGTTTCTGTAGCCTAGTCGCCTACCTGGTTATATTCTTGTTGCAGTACTTCGCGGAACCCCCTCCTCCTCCCCCCGGTTAATATCACCGCCTTGGCACTTTTTTCTTGATACCAGTGGTTTGGGATTTAAAGGCAGCCCTCTTCACCCGTTTTCTTTCTTTGTTCAAGGTCGGGGCAGCTCCCTGCCTTTTCACCCTTTATCCTTTCTGAAACTCCTGAGGTCCCTTGTTATTTAGTAATCTACCTTCCGTTCGGAACGTCTTCCATGAGTTCTCTCTTCGGGAACCTTTCTTTATTGCAGTAAAGTTCTAAATAGGTGGATCCCCTCCCTCCTCCTCCCCCTTTCAGTATTCCGTCTAGAACCCCTTTCTTCGTGGTTGAGAAGGTAGTTAGTATTCGTTCCCTGCTTCTCCTTTCCAGTTTGCCAATATTTAAAACCGTTCTTCACCTTCTTTCGACGGTTCCCCTTCAGGCCCCCGAAAGCTTAAACCTAGCTGCCGGTAATTCCTGACAGTATATTCCGGTCTTTTGTTACTCTTCCTACTTGGTTTATGAAGAGAATTTTTCCTTTATGAGCCCCTGGACCCTCTTAAAGGTGATTCTCCTGGTACTAATTTTCGGAATTCCTATAGGTTCCCTCCTTACTTTGGTGCAAATTCATGGGCAAGATCATTACCCGGTGGTTCATAGAGTCGTTTCTTCTCTACAAAAGACCTCTTCTACCCCTGGACGGCACTGTTCCCTGCATTTGCGTTCCGCATTTTAGCTCCAGCCCTCTTCCGATCCACATCCCGGGCAAGGAAGGGCATCCATCCCGATGTCCATTGCTCTCCTTCTTCTTTGCGCATCACTGAGAAGGAACCGATTCGTCCTTCTACCGGGTGGACTTCCCTCCACATAATGGTTCCTTCGGTCGAGGAGAAGATTTTGGCAGATCATGGCGACCTGTTCTCGACCGACCATTCCAGCCCACAGCCTCTAGTATCCCTAGGTTCCCTTCCCCATTCCGATTGTGGTTCCCCCTTCTTTATTAGAAAAGATTTCCTTGTTCACTCCTTACACACCACGACCGAAGGGACAGTTTCCGTTTGATTGTTCTTTCCCCAGCGTCTTTCTTTTTCGGCACTGCCCCCGGGAACCCCTTTCCCTGGTTTTAACAGGGCCATTCGCACTCCTCTCTCTTTTTTTCTCCTTTGCTTTCCCAGAACCTAGGTGATAATGCCTTTCCCCCTTCCCGAATTTTCTTCTCCAAATCCTCTTTTAAAGTTCTCCCGGATCGAGTACCCAGTTTAAAGGGTCCTATCCTGGTTCAGTCCCGTATCGCCAGAGCCGGTATTCCTGGTTTTTCCCCGGATGAACTGTTGAACGACTCTTAAAAGCGGAGAGATACCCGCGTTACCTACGTTTTCGGTTCATTCAGTGTGCAACAGGGTCCTTTGTTTCCCTAAGCAGTATAAGACCTCCTTTCAGGCTTACGCAGTAAGCGTGATTCAGTAGGAAAGGAAGTCGTCGAGTCTTCTGCGTAAGCGTTTACGTTCATGACTGACCCCCACCCCCCCCCCGTTTTTTCTGTGGAAGTTGGTGTAATGGTTCAAACGGTCTCCCCACAGCCATCCGCGAGGAGGTCCTCCCGCACCTCATGGGTTGTTTTCAAACTCTCGGTCTTTAACTGCCTGGATCCCAGGCACCCCCCCCCCCCTGAGATAAGGGGAGGAAACGTACCGCCTCAGGAAGTAATCATGTTATCTCCCATGATCGCGATGAAACCCATTAGGTGGCAAATCTTCCCCTAACTCCTTCCGTCCCCATTCGTAAATTAGTAGCCCCCAGAAGTTCCCAAGGACGTCCAGGTGATGTCAGAAGTGGAGGCTTCTTTTTCCTCTTTCTCTTTCTGATTCCACAACCCTTCCGGCCTTTCTCATACGACTTATCCGAGGCCAGTTACCGTAAGTGTCACTTTTGAGAATCTAAACTCTCTAGCTCTTAAAGCTTGTCTTTTCCGTTGTTTTGAACTGCAGACTGCCAGGGAGAATTTCAGGTAAGAGGAAAAAGTAGCGGAAGCATCCACCGCGGCTCTTCTTTTTTTCGAGCTCGTCTTCCGGCTAGGGTCTTCTTCCTGGCTTTTATTTTTCCAAGTGCTCGAATGAGGGGAAAGAAATGTGCCTAGGATGTTGTTATGGTCATAAGGAGAAGCCTATTTTGAATTGTATTTAGATGTGTGTTTACTCTCCCTGGCGATGTCATCGCTCTTCACCCTCTCCCCTCTTTTCGTCTGGTCTCTCTCCCTGGTAGTAGATAGTTTCGACCTGAGACGGTTAGACCTTCTCTTAGGAGACGGTGCGTCTCCTTTATTTTTTTCTTTTTCTCGGCCCGTCGATTCTTTCAGCTCATTAGTCTAACCCAAGATTTACCAGGTGACCTCTTTTGTTTAGAGACGGAAATTTGTCCCTTCACCGCCCGACTACTCTTAAGAAAATTTTTCTGGTCCCCAGTCTTTGTTTTAATTATGCACGATTGTACCTGCATCCCCTGGGCTCTTCTTATCTTTCCCTCTCTCTCTTTGGCCGAGGTATACCAAGGACCTGAATTTTACTTTTATCATCATTCGGAGGACCAAATTTCTTGGGGTAGATCTTAGGTGCTTGATTTTGTTATCACCCGCTCTACACCCATCACTCGCGCTCGCAATTCCGGCAGCTTTCCACTGCACTGGCCCTTCTCCCTTTGCTTTACGCGTTCTCTGGGTTGTGGCCATCGATGCGCGTGTTTGAGCCTTTTGCGACACGAATCCGACCTTCTTTTCGACGCACCTTCCTGTACACAAGAGCCCCCCTGGAGCGACGCCCCCCTCCTTTTACTATTCCCTCCAGCACAGCACTCCTGTGGAGGTAGCCCCTTTTCCGCACATCTTTTCTCTCTATACAGCCCACGCACGCACAGCCTTTGCATCACCCCCCACCTGAGCGATCTTTTTTGCACCCACCAGCACTAGGGAAGCTCTCCTTTTCCTGACCCACCCTGTTTCACGCACCAAACCCGCTACAATGTACTGCGCTGAGAGGAAGTAGGTTTTAGATATTGATAAGGGGAAGATTCGGCGAGTTTTTCTGGACCTTTGAGGACCCGGTGTCTTGTAACACTACCTTTTCTCTCGCTCACTACATCTGAAAATCCCCCGATTCCCGGTCATAGTTCACTAAGTCATAGAGATCCTCCCTCCCTTAACCCAGATAGAGTAGAGAAGAGCAAGGGTACTGACCTCCTAATCTCTCTAGAATTTCTTTTCTTAAGTACCAGGAAGGTTCCTTTTCGCCGGTCCTTTTCTGCCTGGGGATCTATAATCGAGCTTTGATATAGGACTACCCAGGTGAGCAGCTGGTAACTCCCTTATATTTTTCTTTCCTTGGATGGTTTCCCGTCTAAACAGGAGGTTCCCTGAATTGTGTTTTCCCTTACTTGCTTCCCCTCTGTGTCACCCGAATCGCATTCCAGAAGCCCCCTCTTCTTTTGAAAGAGACTGTTTGTTTCAATTACCAGCTCTGACCGAGTCTTTCAAAGGAAGAAGTACTCCTCTACCCTTTTCCTTCTTTTGACTTCACCTCCTGGCTTCATCTCCTCTCTTATCTCCCCATAATTGTCCTGAGTCGAGCTTGAGCTTCCCCTTCCTGCAGACTAGTGTCCCTATAGCTACTGTCCCTGGAAGACTCTTCTACGAGTTTCCACCCCACACTCTTTCTCGGTCCTTTTCTCCTTCCAATTTGCTTCCTCCTCGCTCTTCGCAACTAGTCAAGAGCTCTGAGATGAGTTGATTTAGACGTTTCCAGCCCGAGGACACCCCAGGTCCCACGTTCCCTGAACCCGTATTCCTTTCCCCCTTCTCCTTTCGGCTGAACAGGATAGAAGCTTTTTTCAACAGACCTTCTCCTGCAGTGTAAGAGTTCACTGAGAATGTTTACCTACCGGTCGTAAGTAGTCCCGTGATTGCTGAACAGAAGATGCTGCGATTAATCCTGTTTTTCCCGGGGACCTCTTCGCTCCTGGCAGACTCTGTTGATTTCCTCCAAGGGCCTTTGCTGACCACCCTTTTACTGGTCGCCCTTCCCCTTTTACAGATAAGAAAAAGGACAAGACAGTGTACGTCACCTCATCCCAGTCCTTGATAAATCTCCCTCCTGCCTCCCTCCTTCCTCCTGCCAATCTCACGAAGGTTAATACATTCTTTTTTTTCCTAATTTCGTAAAACCATGGATGTCAAGGACCCACCCCAGTACATTCCGCACATCTCCGAAGTCTTTATTCTGTCCACATTTCTCCCTCGCACGCCCCCCTAGAAGGAGCGTTTTATCTTCTCATTCCTCAATCTCAACGACTAAGGGTCTTTGATGCTTTGGTAGGCCATAAGATTGATGGAGCCATAACTTCCTACACCTATCTAATCCAGCAGGTCGGCGTTTTTGGCCTCAACCCCGGTCCACAATCCATGAGAGGGAAATTGATATATCGTTCAAGTCGTTAACCGACCCTATTCTATCCCCCCCCATATTCATTTCTTCCCTGGGGGGACCAAGAAAATGGGAAGCCCTTTCCCCAGTTTCCTTCTCTTTCATACCCCTCTGAAAGGTGTTAAGTAAACCCAGTAGCATTTACATGTAATTTCCGAACCTTTAGTAGACCCCTTCAAACCTTATGAAGCTATTTTATGCTGCCCTTCTCTTACCAGATCCACGTTTTACGCATGCTCTTTTATTGGAACTCCCCTTGATTCTCCCTATCATCTAACTCCGAAAATGGACCTTCCCAGCAGTCTTGACAGGCACTCGATTAAGCCCCCCTGTCGGTTGATCACCAAACCGTACGGCAGAGTTCCCCGCGATGATGGCCCTCTCCCCTTCCCAAGGGTCAGCTACCATCGCATCCGACATTTCCTAAGGATAATACCACTTTAGAGTCCCTCTTCTCAGAAAATAGATAATTCCTGCGAGAGCTTCCAAAACAAACTCTACTACATACGGCGACCGAGTTAAGGAGGACTCAGTACCCCTTCCTTTCGTCACCCTCTCGACGTGCCCTCAGTTCCACCCTAGGCTGGATCTTTTTGAAGCAACAGTTTCCAGGGTGCCGCAAATCCTTCTTTGTTTGCCACTTCTGCCACGCTTGTTCCAGTTGTGAGTAAAAAGAACCCCTTGCGACCCCCTTCCCCGGTATCCTGACTGACCAATGAACTCCGGAAGATCTGATGCCACAAGGAACGGTTTCATGCTCTTTTCCAGAGACTCCACTGGCTCCACTTTAAGGAGGGACCTTGCACACTCCTTCCTCTTGGATATACCAGCTTTTTTATTGGCGGAATACCCTATGACCACCGTTCTGACTTTCCCCAACTACCATATGCGGTCGATCCATGTAATCCCCGGAAGGGACTTGGGAATTTCACCTTAAAGATTCACAATTGGTCACCCCTAGATAAATCTGAGCGTGCCACGGAATTTGTCCCCCCCCCATAGGCTTTCCCCATTACGGCGTCTTGATCTGATCATTGATCATGCCTTTGTCTCCCTCTATGGTCTAGACACAGGAGTCCACTTTTATCTTGGCAGAAAGTTCAATTGCAACAACGGATCTCCTTCTCCCGGTCCTTGCTCTTTCATTTTGCTCGTCATCCTCGAGTTCTACATCGCCTTAAGACGGCACCCCTTCCCGAAGGCTTTTTTACTCACTAAGGGGACCTTACCGGTCCTTGACCGAAACATTGGAGGACCCTTCCCCACCCCCTCTCCTACAAACTAGGAAGTTGGAACCGGCAAAGCCAATAAGAGTCGCCTCTTAAGCCTCCTGGGCGGAGCCTTCTTCACCCAATCCTTCCCAGCACCGCACGCCCGCCTAAAAATTATGCGAAAACTGTAGTCCCCCTGCCTTTTTTGACGCATCCAGAAGAACGCGGCCAGCACGTTTTCTTCACTTCCTCTTCCTTTCCTTTGATACTTCGTTGTCTTACCCGTCTAAGGCCTTACTCCTTTGGTCCCCCGCCTCGAGCGATTACAGTGGCAAGTCTTTGGACGACCTAGGAGAGTTACAGGAATGATCCACCTCCTTTTTTCACGTCTCCAGCCTGAGAATTGACTCTGTAGCTGCCCATGCGGATCCTTCTTTGTGTTCAACCCTTGCTGAACATTTTCCGTATTGAAAGGTTCGAGGTGAGAACACCGGAACCCCTTTCACTTTGGCCCTGTTTCTTCTTTGATATCTCCACGTATGTGACCGCGGTGCCTATACCCCCCGTTCCCATCCATATTATAAGAGCGTTTGACATTTCTTTCTCATGGGAACGAACGAATGGCTGGATGGCCACTTTTTTCCGTTCTCCCCTCGAACCAACTTCGGCGAACATTGACAAGATTCTTCCCTTTTTGTACCGAAAGATTCTTCTTTACCCCCGTTCCACATGATAGCAAGAAAGATGGACATTTCCCGCTAGCCGCTCCGTAGACGAACTCCCTCCCTTTTTTCCAGTTATTTGCCTTTCGTCTAGGGCTGCTTTACTCTGCCGGGCTGAGTTTTCCTTTTTCGGGCTGGTCCACTAGCCGAGGGTCCAACAGGGACCGTTTCACTTCCACCGTATTTTCTACACGGATTTAGATGCAAAAATGGTTTACCCTTCCCCGGAGACCCTTTTTGGGCACTCCCTTTTTTCATGTGACTGCCGGCTTCCCTCTGCTGCCCTTCCGAAAGGAGACTTTTTTCCCCCTGATGGGCCCCACTCCAATGCTTTAATTTGCTCCTCCTTCAAAACAGAGAGCATCCAATCGACCTATGATCTGTCTTCCGTCAATTTTACCGGGACGGGGCGGACCAGTCGGAAGTCCCTTGCAGCTTCAAGCTTCACAGAGGTTAGCCATGGTCAATTAGAGGTCTAAAAAAACTAACAGGGAGGGTTTTCTTGTCCCCCCACCCGTCACTGAACAGCTAGAAGGACCTCCATCAATTGACTTAAATTCTTAACCTATTCCCCCTCCAATGTGTATACGAAGTCTACGACTAGAAAAGCGGTGGCCGTTCAGGTCCGGCGGGCAAAATGTACTGCATACGAGACAGGCCGCAGATATTCGTCTCGTGGCGAACCCGACCCCGAGGAATGTTCAGGTCGTTTTTGACCGTGAAGAAGAGCACCTCTCTATTGAGCCGGAAAGCGCTCCGCTTTTTTTCTTCCCGTTGCTTGCGTCCCAGCCGCATGACCCCTTAATCCCCCTCCCCCGGTGCCGCTGATAGTAAGACTTAAGGCTTTTCTTCCTAACAAATGGTAAATATTGGTTTTTTTTTTCCCCCTGGACCCCTGTTTTTTTCCTCCGGGATCCGGCCCGCGCTGGGTCCTCACGAGACAGTCCAAGTCATACGCCCCTTAGCCTTTGCTCACCTCCATACAGTATATATAGGATCCCGGCATGATTCATGTCCCGAGGCTTCCTTCTGCAGATGAGCCCTTCTCGCCCCTACGGCGCTGCCGAAGAGTCACTGACCTGCTGTTTTTTCGTTCCTTCCCACAGGCTGACGATTCTGATTGATGGAGACAA
>Ga0179591_1294330_pt1 | contig 11501 bp, 12 predicted proteins | sample CZOMad2_1_08_16f_FD_182891 | JGI IMG/M metagenome (GOLD analysis project Ga0179591, IMG submission 182891) | Vadose zone soil fungal communities from Angelo Coast Range Reserve, California, USA - CZOMad2_1_08_16fungal (PacBio error correction) | ecosystem: Environmental > Terrestrial > Soil >... | reverse complement strand
ACGTGCCAGGCGTTTTCCTCTCCCTCCCCCAGTTCCCCCCCCTGAAGAGATCCCTAGAGGGAGCCAACGTCGTTGGACTCGCCAGACACTGAACCCGGGATCGCACCTCCGGAATGTTCGTTCCGCCCGACCGACAGTTCCCGCGGTGTCTAGTAGAGCATGAGGTGTGGTAGCACGCACTTTCCCCCCCGATGGCCCTCAGCTCGTTGCAGTGTTGCCGCGGCGGTCGGTCGCTAACGAGTTCAGACTGAGGACTCTCCGGGCGCCCGAGGCCGGCTTTTCCCGTTGTCCCCCTATTCTGCGCATGACCGTCTGCATCTCGATTTCCCCCGAAGATGGATCGCTTGGGGCTGCGAGACCCGCAGTTGCAAAGCTTCGATCGCCAGGGCTTTCCACAGAGTTTTTGTTTCGTCCGTGATTAATTTATGTCCTATCTTTGACAGTGGAGGGTGGGTTTCTTTTTTTTTTTGTTGGTTTTTTTGCCTGGAGGCTCTCGCGTTCACCACGACCCCTTGCTGCCACGTTGTCGGTAGCGTCGGCCCTTGCCGCCTAACGATTGTCCGACAGAAACATTGCCGATGTCTCACACATGTAAACCCAGACGGGGCCCACGACGCCGAGCCGTTTATTTCACCTAGCCCCCCCTTTATCAGGGGCGAAACCTTCTAGTTTGCCTATTCGCCCGGCCTTCGACCCGATATGTCGGTTGGTAATCTCGTCTTTGCTCATATTTCCCGTCCTCGTCCGGTGACGCCTGGGCATTCTCGAAGGCCCCCTTGAATGCTTGTCTGTGTAACTGGGTTCATCGCCGACGAGGCACCGTCCCCCCCCCCCTTCACTAAGGTCCCAGGCCTTGTCTCCGTTTCCTTCAGAAGGGTTTTTCGCTGTCGACTTAGACGAACGTGTGCCGATCCCGATCAGTTTCGTATTTCCTCACGTCTTGCGACCAATGCTCCCCCTTTCGTGATGCTCAAATTCCCTATTACAGTCGTAACGCTGTAAACACTAACATCTACGTTCACTTTACTTCTTTCCCTAGAGATGACCCGGAAACGCCGGAGGCCGGTTTCGGCGTTTTTCTTGTCGAGTAAGACCATCCGGACTGAAGCTTTCGTGTTTTATCCCCGACGGGCCGCGCTCGCGGTGCACATCGTCGCTCTGGTCCGACCCAAGAGACGTTGTTCTGTAGACCCGCTTTAGGCCTGAGTCTCGAACGTTGGCCTGACCGCTGCCTGTTTTTCCGCGTAACCGCAGTCGTAACTTGATCACCTCTATAGCGCCGACCCCGCGAGGTCGCCAGTCGCCCGATCTTTTTCCATAGAAGTCACGAATGGGCTTTCCTCACGAACGTGCTCCCAGAGGAGGGGCATTAGAAAGGCCTTCGGTGTGAGGGTGGTCTGCCCCTTATTCAGGGATAACGGCCGGGCGTTGGCACCCCGGCTATCCCCTTGCGCGGACGTACGCTTGAACGGTGGTTTTGTGTGCCTGGAGTTCGCGTACTTTACCTTTTACCGACCGGGCTACGGAACAGCTCGAAAAACCAATCCTCGCCGTGGCTTGATTTTGCGTTTTTTTTTTGCGGCTCGTTCATGGCGTATTTCCCGAGAGGTACCAATCCGATGCTGTGCTTGCAAATCTTATGCGAGAGTACGCGTCTTTCCTTTGACACCCGCTGCGCGACTGGGACACCAACCTACATTCTTCACAGCGAATCCTGGCCGGTTCAAGCGGCCTTAATCGTTGACCTGGCACAATTTTTAGTACCTGGACCTTTCGTGCTGGCCGCGGACTCCAGTGTCAACAATGTTTGCTATCCTGCTTAATATCCGCCGTCCGAAATCCCGACGGTACCCCTCCTTTTCAGAGGTTTCTTCGTTAATAGGTCAATCCCCCTTCGCGACGTCGCTTTTTTCCCCGTTGTTTTGGAGAGATCGAGTTCGCTTGCTGGAGCCACGCTTAGCCCTCATTTCGGATCCTCCTCCTGCTTATCCGATGCTTGGAGACCCAATTTGTATATAGTTGAGGATGGCTATCTCTGGTCTGCGTATGGGCCGCGGGCGTCCCCCCTTGCTCGTCCCCTCCCCCCCCGCGAAGCGCTCCCCGCCGTTCTCCCCGTAGGCTTCCGCGGGCGGTTGCCTTGTGTGAACCCCTGGACGGGTCCTAACAGGCTAGCCCCGGAGAGTCGGAAACACGCCTGTACTACGCCCCCTCACTGATCGCAGAGCATATACTCACTTGCCATCAAGACCCGCTCTTGTAGCACTGGACGGCGTGCAAAGACGTCTCAAATTGAAAACAACAGCCCACCACTCTTCCTTCTTTTTGTGTAATATGATTTCCAGTCTTTCGGATTTCGTAGTCCGCATACGTTATCATCGGCCCCGTACGCCCCCCCCCCCGCCACTGCTCGCCGGGGAGCCCGCCCTGTTGCAACCCCGAGGGGGCCTTCCTTTTTCGGCCCACCCGACCCTTCCGGGGACCCATCCCGCCCCCCTTTGAGAAGCCGACGGCGACATCTTAACCATCGACCAGTCATGCTCCTCTCAGATCGTGGCACGTACACGCCATCTGGCAGGACAGATCCATGACCGTTAACGGAAACGGCCGCTTTTGTCTTCCTCGTTTGACTCCCCCTCCCCTCGTCGTACGGTCAGACGTTGAGGTCGATCCCTGAACGAGATTTTTCGTGTACGGTTGGCCGGTTGTTCCCTTCATGGCAAGAGTTACTCATGTGGTAGTCCAGTGCCGGCACGACCCTTGGAATTCTGATCTTTATGCTCTTGGCTGTCGGGGTCCTTCCCCTTTCCGAACAGCTTCACTTGACGATAAACTGCACCATGAAACGCTGTCTTGACTCGTGCTGACGTCGTGATTACTTCTGATTTTTTTGCCCCCCCTGAGACCACGATCTGATGCTACTGCAGTGGGGACTCTAGAGATCCCGACCCGGGGTTGGAGCAGGTTACTCTCCCTTAACAAGGACCCGAACAAACGTCTACGGGCTGGTCCAATCGCCTGGATCTTCTGTTCACGTCTGAAAACCGACCCGACCAGGCGCCCTTCGCGCCCTTTTTGTCAGTCTTCTTGAACGCGGATAGAATTGACCATTCTCTTACCGTGCCGTCGTGCCTTCTACCTCCACGGTTCGCCGCGAAAGGGTGAAGCCCGTCGCTACCCAGTTTTTAATGGCGGAACTGCAGAAGACCTCCATCTTCTGTGAAACCCAGATTGACTCATCCCCTTTCCAGCATCGGTTAAGGAGATGCCTTGCTTCTAGTCAGCCCCCCCCACTAAATCTTCGATTTTTCCATGCTAAGCATTAATCGTTGGCCTCCCGTGGCGTCCCTCGTTTTGCTCGCATGGAATTTTTTAGGCATTTCTTAGTGGTGCGTTCTCCTCTGCATAGTGAGCGACCGTGGCGGCTGCGGCATGAACCGTGAGATTTTTCCCCGTTGGGCGTTTTTTTTTTTTCACCCGCCGACATATCGCAGCCACATTTAAGCTCGTAGACCTCCCCTCAATCCTTGCCCTCATGGTCTGCCCCCCAGCGACCTTTAGACAGGGAATTGTCATGCGCACCGAGTCTCGACGAGTTTTCGAAACCAAGATAGGTCTGTAAATCGAGACCGTACTTTCCCGACCTTGGCTTTCCCCCGTAAGACCCCTTTTGCGTCATAGGGTCGGCAGAGAGCGAGAAATCCTTCTTCACTCTGTTATCTCCCCTGATCCAGCCATCGAGGCGCACACATTTGTAACGGTCGTGTCCCCTTCTCTTATCCCCCCAGGTTCCCCCTCCCATGGTCAGTCGACCCCCGCCTGGACCATTTTCGTAGGTGTCGCCGTCAACTTGAACAGCGGTTTTTTTCGAGACTTTTCGGACGTGTCCATAAGACAGTTGCGGGATTTTCAACCAACGCTAAGGATCCTCAGTGAGATAGGAATGGGCTTTTTTAGGTTGCGGAGGGGCTGCTCTTCCCAAGAACTTACCTCCGACAAGCCCGCAGAGACGTTTGACGGCCAAAATTTTCAGGTTCGCTTCCCAGTAGCCCCGTCTCCCCTTTACAGAAACAGAGGACAAAGAGATCTTAGTACAGTTAGTTGTATCACACTTTCTTTTGATACTTTAGTCTCATTTTTGGTGGCATTTGTTTGGCAGATACAATTTTTTTACCCCCGAGGCCCCGTTTTCCGACCCCCGCTCTCTACAGGTCTTCGGTTCAGACGGCCAGAGCAGGTAGTCTTTCCATTGTTGTGACTCGGTGTTGGAGGCAGAGGCTCTCAATCTTCCAGAGCCGGGCATCCTTGGACTGGTCCCCCCTGTCTTGTGCATCTATGTTAAAAGTTTTGACAAGGACCGTTGGGCCCACGCCTCCATTATGGCTTTTAGGTTTTGGTGAACCGTGAACTCGGACGCTCCCCTACAAGTCCTACTGTTTGGCGTCGGGACGCCTGATCGATCTCATCGGAATACACGCTGTTCCGTTCAAACGTTCCCCCACATGGATGTACTTCCGGTAACATTTTATCAGCGATTCGCATATGCTGTATGAGAGTGGTCCCCCTCTCACATGCGGTCCCGATCCTTTACGACAGAAGGCGCAGGCCGTCTTTTTTCCCGGCCACTGCGCCCTTCAAGACTGCCTGTTGCTTACAGGCCCTCACCCTCCCAGGATGACCCAATCTTGTGATGTTCCTCTGGATTCGATAGGCCGAAACATCGGTCGTCTGCACATAGTCAGGTCCGTAGAGCGAAGAGTTGACACAATCCAAGCCGAATAAGTTCCGAGCGGTTCCCTTCAATTCTTTGGCCGAACGGCTGCGTCTTTCAATTCGCAGGCGTTTTGGAAGTGAAGACCTTCGCGTTCTTCAGCCCCCAAACTTATCTGCCTTACCCCCGAGCGCCTTCTTCTGGGTCCCTTGACAAGCCAGACTCCTCGGGGTGCCGCCGGGTCTCTGGACCACTAGCAGCTCGAGCTTTCGGCCCTTGTCGGCGCCTTCCAGTTGCCGTCGAGGCTCCCCCCACGCCCCTAGGTGTCCCCTCCACTCACCCACAACGCTTTTCTCGTCTGAACCATGGGACCAACGAATCGAGACGGTGGCAGACTTTTCTCTCTCGTTTCTACCTGGTTTTTTGATGCTTTAGTTCCGGCCACGTCCCATCCCTTGCCCTTCTTCCTTTTAACCAGTCCATCCCTGGCCAGGAATCGCGATTTGGGCGGTGTCACAGCTATTTGATAGGCTCGGCTTCCCTTCTTACAGATTTGCGAGTCACGACCGTTCCAGGCCTTATCCTGGTAGTACTCGTCCAGTCTCCGCCCCGTCGTCCGTGCCCACCCGTGCGTCCTGCCGTTCGCGTCCCACGCCCGCTATCTCGAGGTGACGCGGAGAGGTCCCTCCCTCTTTTCTTTTCCCCCGATTGCGGACAACCCATTGATACGGCCTCCCCGTCCCGTTATGCGTTCGCTGCTCGTCTGTCCTTTTCGCGCTATCGCGTGCCCCTTTCGCGACAGATATACGGTTCGAGACTAGACCGTACCGGTAGAAAAGGCGCAACTCTACTGTATTTTTTCTACGTCAGGATTCCGCAATCCTGAACTCATAAGCCCAGTTTTTGATATTTCCCTAGTAGGGCTTCCTCAAAGTCAGTCCGTGCCAGTTCCCTGCGAGCGCGTACCCCACGCTCTTAGTAGCCCTGCGATATTACGCGCAACCGTTTTGTACAAACCACTCGTCCAGATGCGCCCTTTCTCGACTTCCAACGGTGAACCAGCCAAGACAAAGACTGGTTCTTGGTGAAAGCTAGTCAGTTAGGTCGCCTCTCATTATACCCATCGGTCGCCCGAGTCGAACCCAACGCTCGCTGCCTGCGAGTTACCTTTGGACACAGTTTCCCCCCGACAAAGTGGACCGGCAAGGTGAACGCCTTGCGTGCCACGATGTCCATAGTACAAAACCAGGTAATGCGCCAAAACTTCGCAAGGCCTATTAGACTTACTGCCCGGAGCCAAAACCTGCCAGAGCCGTGACACCCAGCCGGCCTCCGTGCTGCTGCAGGCTCCCGAAACGCAGCCCCGTCGCCTCCTCTGTAGGCCGTCTCCTCAGTCGCTCGTAACAGCGTGTCACTCTGGGACGGGGGTGGACGGCGTGCAAAAAAAAAAATCGCTTTTCCCCGTTTCTTTGCATTACTAGCATAATACGGCTTGATGACGGCTTTTTTTTTTAGGAAGGACTTTACTTCCCTCTCCTTCCCAGGCTCTGAAATCCTCCTTTCCCGCATCGGCGTTTGCGTCGCCGCCGGCTCTCGACCTTTTCTCCTTGGACACGGAGCTGGGACCACACCTACCCAACTGCTCTGCAGCGTAACGCCGACACAAACGTCTGGCAATGTCGCTGGTCCCGTGCATGTTCTTACCTTATTGAGTGTGGTCGGTGTGGTGAAAGCTAATGTCGTTCGCCCGGACCCCAAGCTGGACGTGGTGTTTTTCAGCGCGACGCTGTGATCGAGGACCGCTAGACGCGCCCGCCTTTCCCCCGTTTTCCGGCCCCAGTTAAGGCAGCCCATCCGAACTTTCTGCCCCCCATTTCCGTTACTGATCCGGCTCGACGCGGTGAGAATTCAGCATGGAGTGCTCAGCCGCTTTCCCGCTGGACTCCCCGGAGGCCACTCATGCTTCCTGGACATGGGAGTGTGTTCGTAGTCCCCTAGAGGAGTTTAAAACCGCCCCCGACCTTTTTATGAGCTTCTTCCTTCCTAAGTTACAGCCGAACCGGCCGACGCCGCGAGCGATGATTCAAAAGAGTAAACTTAGAACCAATCCGTTGCGCCCCCGCCTGAGTACGCTACTGATTAGTGGCAGAAACAACCACCAGACGTTCCTTATGAGTTTGCGGGACAGGTCGCCACCCACAGATGCTAGGCGTGTGACGGCTTTACTGGGCTGGACTCTTCCATGGAGTCGTTATCACCTTTGAACTGATTGCTTCCTCCCTGAGGACCGTGCTGTGGCACCTTTCACGTTATTTTTCGCTGGGCACCCCCCTGGCCGTGCCGGATTTTTACCCCGCGTTTTTCGAGCGAGGCGCCGATTTTTTGACCCGGCCGCCTCGCACAACGTCTATTCGCCCTCCCGGACCTTGACCGGCACATTCCTCCCATTCCTCTCGTCTAATCGTTTCCACCCAAGCCGGAGCTGAGGTTCGTCTGTGTGCCCCATCGCGGCTCAACTTTTCACCCCATACTGGTATTCCCTCCCCTTGCAAGTATTTCTCCTTGTTCCCACTGCCGCGTCAGAGTAAGGGCGGGGAGGGTGACGAAGCAACTTCCTGGTTTTTCATGACCCCTTCTTGGTTTTCCCCTCCGGCTCTGGGCGTCCCGACTCTTAGCTGGCCTTTCGGACAACGCAAACACTGGAAACGAGTGTTTTCTTGGCGGAACCCATCTTCCTGCAAACTCAGGCGCTCGCCCGATGAGCGCGTGCGGGCCGTGACGGCTTTTTTTAGTGGTGATCCCACACTGACTTCCCTACCCCCCCTCAGGCGAGAGTCCGTGGTCGCACTATTATTCGACCGGGCAAATGTGTCCTTTACAGTGTAGACCCGAGAGGAGGCAGAGTTATCTTTCCTCCGTTCAGGAGAAGACCTTCTCCAATCACAAATTCGAAGGTGTTGGATCCCACATAAGGCGTTCACCTCTGTCCTTTGGTCTCGTGTGTAGGCGGTATCCTTCTTCTAGCCAAACCCAGCGAACTGCATCGGTGGGGATTGTGGACCTGATGTCTCGTATCCGCTCCCCCACTCCCTCGAAGTGCGGAAGTCTCTCCCCGCTTACTTGCCGATTCAAGATTTGGGTAGGCGTGCTCTCGTTCGGGCCGGCTGGTCTCAGCCCAGGCCTGCAAATTGCTGTCAAGAGAATTGCCGTACCCTCGGTTGACTTTTTTTTCCAAGAGTTCTGGAGACGTGGCAAATTGGTACACCCCCACACCTCATGGGCCACCAGCCCCCTGGCATGTCTCCAACCCCTCAAGAGGACTATAATTCTACAGACAACCATGAGGCAGTCGTTTCAAGCTCGGGGCGGAAGACTTCGCCTGGGCGCGCGACGCGCCGCCACGCCCAGGTGAGACCCTCAAAGATTTCACCATGTCCAAAGATGCAGGATTATGAGATTGAGGGAGCTAGGGCGCGCTAAGTGGCCCCCAAACCTTTTTTTACCCCCCACCCCCAACACACCTGCCGAAAAACGGTCAAGATCTATATCATAAGCTTGGTCTCTGAGTCAGCCTTCTCAGTAGTTTCGATTGATTGCATACTTGACTATTCCTGCCCACCTTACCAGATGGGATTTCATTGCCCGGTCGGAAGTGTTTTTGGGAACGACGAGTATTCCTAAAAATGGAACAGTAGTTTTCCCCTAGTTCGCGCCATCACGCCGACGTAGTCAAGATCCAGGCGTCTCTCGCCTAAATCTTTAGCCCGATTTTTTCTGCGTCAAAGGGAACAAGTGTGACCGGCTGTCTTCACCTTGAGGGTCAACAGTTAGAAGAGAACTCTGTGGAAAAGTCAGCTTCCGTTAAGTCCCTATCACTAAGCTCAGATCCCCCCCCTCAGAACGTCCCCCCCTAATAGTAGGTTAGTAACCCCGTTTACTGGCCTAAGAACGCTGAAATCTACCCCGCACTCAAAAGAAGACACACAGCCCAGGGCCTCAAACTATTTGTGGTTGGTCTAGGGGAATCCCTCAAGGGAGGCGGAGCGCCCCCTCCGGCGAGAATGGCAGACCCACGTGTTCACGAGATGTCCCGAACCCAAACGCTCTGAGAGCTAAGACCAGGAGCTGGTGTTGAGAAGATTTCCCTTGAACAACGAAGTAGGCCGAGGGTCCCAAAGCAAGGTGCATAACATCCCCCAAGCCGGGTCCGCGCCGAACATCTTCACTCCTCGGTTCCTGGAACCCGGTTTTCCAGACACACTTTTTAGCTCTCTTCAGCGGTCGTCAAACCGCGGGACCCGGCGGAGACGAACGCGCTTTGACACCTCGACGCCTTCCACGGCCGCGGCCCCGCCGGCGTCGGAGGGAGCTTTCAGTACTCGTCTTTCCGCCGGCTCTGTCCATCCCCTGATCTGCCGGTCTGAAAATCCTGGCCAGAGCCTATGTGCGCTGATTCGCGCCCCCCTTCGAAACAGGCATTGTTCCCTGCGCTTCTGACCGTCTTTTTCAGACTTCATTTGCCCGCAACCTTGTCTTGTAGCCGGCGCAAGTCGGATTTTACGGCGGCTGACGTACCCTTTTCTTTCATTTCATGTGACCGCCCTCGGATCCATGACCTCCGCCGGCGCTACGGCACGTGGGACGGGAACCAGACAGGCATTGTGGTTGCTCGTATAGACGAAATCGCTGTGAGCACTTTTAAGTTGGTAGAGTCGGCTGTCAAGCCCCCGATTCCTTTCCGAAACCCAAGACACAGTCTTATTTAATCCATGACTCGGCCGGCTTTCTGCTGTTGGACGGGGACCCTGTCGCCACGGATATAGACCTCCGAGCATCAGGTCACGGGTCCTTTTCCCTCCTCGAAGTCGCGCTGGTCACCCAGACTCGCCGCATATGATCACTAAGAGATTCCCCCCTCGGCCCATGGATTACCGTGCTTCCCCCCCCTTCTCGAATCATGCGCCGTTGGGTTTTTATTCACCCTCATCTTTATCGTGAATAGTCGTTTCTGGCGCACGGGGTTCGCACCCCATTGTTCGACGATCGTTCTTATTCAGACTATTTTCCGGCCGTCTTCCTAGGGCCTTTCCGGAGAACGACCCCCTGTGGCATTTCCCGTGAGTTCGTTTCCCTGAGCGAACCGCTGACAGACTTCGCAGTAATTTAACTTTTTGATACGTTTTTTGTAGTCCCCCAGCCCCACTAAAAAAAGGAGTTTAGACCTTCGTTGATGCGTTTAACGATGTACGACTATGCGCAGTCTGTCGTTTTCCCGGGAAATCGAGAGCCATGTCACCGTTTTTTTTTCCGTCCCTCCGAAACGACTAGTCACGAAGGGGCAGCTCTTGAAACTTCTGTCGTCGTCAGACTATCCAGCAGATGAGAACGATGCCCACCAATACGATGACAGGTTCGGGATCAGAACAAATAATATACAAAATTGCCTTTAAGTCTAATTTCAATCCTGTCATCCTGGAAAAATTTTCCAGGGGAAGAAATTCGATGGCGTGCTCTTCTGACTTTAACTTTGCCTAAGACCGTTCGGATGCCGGTTACAATGAGCCTTCCGAGAGCCCAGTCTCGTTCTGGAAGATGAACCTGCCTTCGCGGCCACGCCTATGCGTGGCGGGAACGAACGCTGATCTAAGTACGGGTGGACCGCATTGAGTGACGGCGAGGACCGTTGGTAGAAAAGATTTCTTGTAAACTCGGTACCTCTATTAGTAAAACTTCTGCCCTACACCGTCTTTACGGCTCCCTATCTTATGATTTCTTAGAGAGCGTAGTTCGCCGCTCGACCCGCCTCACATGTCTTTCGGTTCTTTTTGTGATTCCGAAAGGCTAAGAGAGGAGTTTTGTATTGGTTCCAGTGTGGCCATGCATTACGTGTTCTTATCCACCCCTCGGCCATCCCACCAGGCGTCCCATGATCCCGAGGCTCCCTTTGCTGGCCCCGAGTTGGTTTGGACGCCCCGATAGCCCCGCTTTCTCTGGATATGTGGTTGGGAACCCGAAAGTATGGCCCCGGGTTTTTTGGTTTCAGAGACCGACGCTTTGTCAGGAAACAACCCCCCTTTGTCTCTCGTTGGTGCGATTTTCGGGGACTTGTACCTTTATAAGCTAAACGAATCGGGAAGACCTTGGGTCACCAACCCCATGGTCTTTCCCCACTCGGATGAACTTATAAATTCGCGACTCGATAATTAGTGAGATGAGCTCCATTTGACGATCAGGTCATACCTGTAGGAGCAAATTCATAGGCCGTCCCCACCGACCTGTTTGTGGTCCAGAGACCCGAAATGCCTTTCTTCCAAGTAAACAAGCATTGCTGACCCCCCTGTCCCCGCGTTGATCGCGATTTCCTTTTCGACCCTCCGTGTTCCCCGTTTCTTAGGAGCAGGACTTTTATCTTTTACGGTGAGGAGTGTCCCCCGAGGATCCGGCTAAAGCGACGTCCCCCGCCGAATACGTGGGCATCCCATTCCCCCGCGATTTTACTACGGTTCATTTATCCGGGCGGCGCGCGCGTTTGCCGAGTACCCCTCTCGTCTTGTTCCCCCTCTACCTTTTTCTCTCCTTTGTGCTTGAGCTCCTTCTTGGCCGCCCAAGCCACCGTACCGGGCCCCGCCGGCCACCTGAGCCTTTACTTTACCCTTGAGATCGGACCGGCCTTTGCTTTGCCCCGCCCGAAAGCGGTCGCTAGTACTGCAGGGGTACGAATATCTTTACTCCCCGCCCAACTTCTCTCCTTGAGTTGGGGGATTCCCTGGGCCCGCACGGAGGTGGCCCGCGA
>Ga0179591_1228118_pt1 | contig 11501 bp, 14 predicted proteins | sample CZOMad2_1_08_16f_FD_182891 | JGI IMG/M metagenome (GOLD analysis project Ga0179591, IMG submission 182891) | Vadose zone soil fungal communities from Angelo Coast Range Reserve, California, USA - CZOMad2_1_08_16fungal (PacBio error correction) | ecosystem: Environmental > Terrestrial > Soil >... | reverse complement strand
TTTTTCATAGCCAGCCGCGCCTATCGTGGCCCTGCAAATTCTGTCCTCCATTTTTTATGAGCCATTCCCCCCCGGCCTTGTCGTTACAAACTCGTCCGGGGTAAGGCTTTGGTCGCCTGTCTTGATTCATTGTTTTTTCCCTCCCAGGGTTGCAGGCGCTCATTCAGCCGTTTTAGGTTCCTTCCTCTCTTTTTTCCCTTCAGGGGATGGATCATAGATTTTGCTCTGCTTTTTCGTGGTTGGGTGGCCCCAAGTCCTTAGAACTACTTTTTCACTGCCCAATCTGTTTTCGATGTTTTTCGGATTTTGCTCCCCCCAACAACTTTCTTTTTGGAAAAAAACTTTCAAGTTCAAACCCTTACCAAATTTTGGTTGTGTTTACCTCCATGAAGATGTTTTTGGGTTTCACCTCTTTTTAGCAAATTTTGCGCCGGTAGTTGTTTTCTTGAATTGCTCACGCTCAACAGCCCTAGCGCAGCCCCCCTTGCCCCTGTCAATTGCCTCTTCTTTACATTTTTACTGCCCCCCTTTGTCGTCATCTTTTTACCCAGGTTTTGCTAAAGTTCGTCCACAGTAGGCTCGAAAACCCAAGGAAGAAGTCCCCCCCTGGCTTCCACTGGTAAATCCCCTTCCCCCCCTTTCCAGCAGGCCCCACCCTAGATTGTAGGGTATCGATGGGCTGTTTTCCGTAAAGTAGTTTTTTCCCCCTTCACCCCGCTCCTTTTCCCCGCCTGGCACTCCCAGCTATTTTTCCCCCACCCCCCCCGAAAACGTCACAGGGATGTTCCCGTTTGTTTTAACCAGCTCGTTTTCTCCACGCCCTCAGGGTGCCCGCACCGACTTTTTTCCATTTTCATAGTTCCCGCCCCCCTGGCATTCCCAGGATACGCCCAGACTCTCTGGTACGCAAGTCTTTTCTGCCAATCACCCTTTTACTCTTTTGCTTTCGTTCCAACCGTCGGTTAAAGTAGTCCCCCCTTTTTTCCGGTTATTCTTGTCGCTTTTGTCTGCCCGTCCTTCTCGGACTGTTTTTTGCATCTGCCTTTTTCTGAAAGGCCAGGTCCCCCCCCCCCCCGCCCCCCCATGCGTGCGGCCTGATCCCAATGCGTCGCCCCCGGAAAAGTCGACGGTCTTGGCCCCGGGTTTATTCGGTTACCAGCCCTTCCCAATTTTTATGATTTCGTCCCCCCCCCTTCCCCAGTGACCCCTCGCGACGGATTGCTGTTTTTTCGCGTCCGTCTGTGGTTCCCCAAATCGATGGTTTTGGCTGGCCTTTCGACCCACAACTTTTCCTCCGCCATCAACCGGCGATTTGGGCCTTCACATTCAATTGCCTCCCCAACAACCATTCTCCCATTTTTTCCCCCCAGGTTGTGTCACCCTGGATAGCGGGCTTGGCGAAGGTCCGATAAAGTTTAGTTGTCTTCCGGCATCTCCCCGATGTTTTTGCGTCGGCTGTCCCCGGTCTACGTGCCCCATTCGGCCATCCGTAAATCGTCCTTTCCCGGCGAATTCCTCCTCCTAGTTGAAGGAATCTTAGGGTAAGCGGCCTACACTTTTAGGGTACCAAACCAACCCTCGGGTTTATGGCGTCCCTCCAAGAGACACTGTCGCTTAAGGTAGGTCCTTTTTTCGGGTTTTTTTTTTTGGATTTCCTATGGTTTTTTTTTGAAGACTTGGTTTTCGCAGCTCCCCTCGCTGCCCTCTCCTTTATCTCTCCCTGTTCTTGTCAAGGATTTTACCTCTTCCTATCTTCAATTCGCCTTCCCCAAGTTTTTTTTCTCCAGTTGTTCCCAACCTTCCCCTCTCCCACACCCTTGTTCTCACTAGGGCGTTGCCTGTTTGCAAATCGTGACTCTTCCCCTTTGATTTGCTTCAAGTAGTCAACCGTGTTCCGCTTTCCTTGCTTTTCTTTCAATAGCGTGGGACTTTTTAGCTGTGCAACCCCTCCCTTTTTAATCCTTCCGAGATTTTCTTGACCGACGGGAAACGTCCTTTTGATGGCCGCTGTCCCCCCCTTCTTTTGTTTTTTGTGTGAACCAGGCCTGCCCGCCCGACCGTTGCCCCCCCACCCCCCCACTTCCTCCCTCCAGGGTCCCCAAAAACCGGGGCCGTTTCCCCCCCCGAGTTAGGTTTCGTTCCCCTTTGAAATTCTGTTGGAAGGACCTCTGGCCTGTTTTTCCAAGGGTTTTCTCCTGTATCCTTATCCAGAAACTCCCCCCTTTTGTCTGTCCTTCCCCGAGGTGTTCCCCACCCCGCAATCAACCTTTCCTTTGATCCATTTTGCCTCGGACATCAGACGCAAAGGAAGTCCTGTGCATGTCCCTCGGCGCTTGGACTGCCTTGTCTTGCGCCACGACCAGTGTGTGCAGGCAGTTCCTTCCCTCCCGGCCTTTCTCCAAGAAAGCACTCTTTTGGCAACCTGTTTCCGTATCTCCTTGATTCCCCCCCCCCCCCTTTTATTTGCAGGCCTGGAGAGACAACGTAGCCGGCTCCCGCTATATTCCGAGTTGATGATTTCCCCTTACGTCACGGGAGGAGGAGCCACGTCACCCATGGGTTTTTTCGAGTTGAGGTCTTTTCTTAGTTTTTGTAGATCCCTGCGAGTTTTTCTTTGGTCACCCACCATTGGCCTTATGACTCCCACCTTTCCCCAGTCTTTTCAATCCCCGGCCTCCCCCCTGGGAACCAGAACAACTCACCGTCTCACCGCCCCCTGTGCTTGTGACCGCCCTTCTTCGATACCGGCCTTTTGATTACAATCGACATCCCTTCCTCTGATGCGGATGATGCCTTTCCGGTCTGCTTTTCCCGCCCCTTTCTTCAATTTGACTGGTTTTGCACCCCCCCCACTCCTCGTTTTTTTCCCCCCCCAAGCCCCCGCAGGGCTTCGACTGAAGTCTGAATTAGATGGATTTCCATCTGGGTGCACTTCCTTTTGCTGCATTTGCACGTTTTGGCTCGGCAATTGACGGGCCCCCCCTTCGGCCCCCCCCTGCAACTTAAACGGTCCCGCAAGGCTTACCATCTTCTTTTGGTGGCCTCCTTGCGGTTTTTTAGCACATGTGACCTGACAGTGTGCCGTTTTAGGTGCGCATCAGCCCCCTCTTTCTTTTCCTAATCCCCTCCCCCCCGTGTGTTTTTTATTGGATCTCCTCCCGCGTTGGCGCCTTCACACATTTTCCTTACGCCCCCAATCAGGAAAAGTGCCCCCCTGCCCATTCGCGATGGGCCCCTGCGGTTTCGGAAATATTCCAACGTTGACTTTTTTTTTTTGGCGGTGTGGCTAAGGTTGCACCTTTGAGACCTTTTTCCCTTCCTTCCCGCATTCCCCTTTAGCCTCCAAAGACAACTTTGGTCTTTCCAGTGACTCGTGGTCAGCCAGATTTAGGAGGAATGGCAGGATTGGGTTAACTTCCAGGGCTTTGGGGCTTACCTTCCTATTCTTTTTTGGAACCGATCTTTTCCCTTCCTTTCATATGATCGTCGCTCTTCCTGTTTCACTTTAATCCCCTTTTTTAGGATATGAACCCCAGTATTGGGACTTGCCAGTGCCTCAAGGGGGGATTCCGTGCCCTCTGTTTTTTCTTTTCAGTTGTCCTTTTCGGGGATTTTCCTGTTGGGGTTGTTTGCTTTTCCCCTCCCGTTGGCGCGGCCGCCCCCGATTGGACGCGTTTTTTTGATCCCCCCCCCCGCCTCCGTTCCAAAAAGCCCCCCGTGTTATAATAGTCCCGGGTCTCCTTCCCTGATCCCAAGTTTACTTCCATTGTTCCCCTCTTGGTTTTCCTTTATTTCTGACCACTTCCCCCGTAGCCCCCCCCTTTGAGTCTTTTCCTCCCTCTATTCGTATACTTCAAGTGGGCCACCCTTTTGTTCCTCGGTTCTGGCCATCCCATCTCCCCCATTTTCCCATTTCCGAATCACACTCTAAGGGTAAGTTACGTTTGACCTTTTTTTTCTTACAGCCCCTTCTCTTTTGATTTTTTCCTTTTAATTCATGGGGGTTTGATCCCCCTTCCCCGGTAACTTCATCGCCCACTGAGGAGTGGATGGGACCCGTACTCATAGGAGCCCTTTTATCCAGCCCAATGGAGTCCATGCCCGATTCTTAATCTCCGTCCCCCCCCCCCTCCTCCCCCTGCTTCTTACGGGTGTCCGTGGTGGTTGCGTCTCGTTCGTCCTTCTTGTTCTAGTGTTGCGTTTTTGTCCTGTTGGTGTCCTATTCCATGCCCCCCCCGGCTGCCGCCCACAAAAAGCGTTTCATGGTCAGACGCCACCCGTTCTTTGCAATTTCACACTTTGCCCCTCTCCCCCTTCCCCGGCTTCGTTCACGTCCCCCCCCCCCCCCGCATCTTGGAAACCCTGGATTTGGTTTTGTTGAAAGACCTTCTTTGATTACTCCCCCCGATTTTTTGCCCCGCTAGGTTGCTTTTGTCAGTCGGCTGGGTGACCCTGGACACAAACTTGGGCCTTTTTTCTTCTTTTCAGGGGCTTGGGGGAAACGGTCGTCATGACTGCTTCTTGGTAGATTAGCCTCTGTCTTGCCTCCCTACCCTTGGGTTAATGTCTCCCGTGCCTAGGAGTTTTCGAGGCTGTGGCTTCTCCACCTTGAACGAACTGCCCCTCCCGCAATGACTTCTTTCTTTTTTGGTGAGGTGCTCCCCCCCGTCTTGTTTCGTTTCAGTTAGAGTGATCCATTTTTCTTTCCTCGTGCGGGAATTCCGTCCTTGAGTCTAAGCTCGCCTTTGACTCCTGTTTTCCGTCAGCCGGGCGCCGACGAAAGAACGTACTTCTAAGTCCTCACCAACTACACTTCTCCCCCACTTGTTCTCGACACTCTTCACCAATCCCTTCGCACTGATTCTTGCCCTATTCTTTGGTGGTTGGTTTCGGCCCATTTCCCCCCTTGTCTGGACAAGACCTTTTTTGCTGTTGCGAGCGGTAACCGGTTACGTTCTATGACCCTTGATAGGCTTTTTTTTCCCTCTTCCCCGTATTTCCCGCACAGCGGTTTCTTTTTGGCGCCTTCGGCACGAAGACCGGTCCGCGCTACTTTTTTCGGGCTTTAGGCAGGACTGCTCTTCCCGCCTTTTTCATTTTCTTCTTCATTGCATCTCTTTTTTTTTTCCGGCAGTTTTGGTAAGATTTTTTGCTTGTTCCGTCCCCCTTTCCCGATATTTTCCCTCTCCCTGGCCTTCTCCCGCGAACAGACAGGTTGCTTCCCTTGTGAGTAAACCCGTCCCTTGCTCGTTCGCATTGAGAAGTTCATGCCCATTTTGTGAGATTTATGGATTTCCCCTGGTAATTCTTGGCGTCCGCGCAGGGCTTTCTGCCCTTGTTTGCCTCCGTCGTGCTCGCAAGGATTTTCCCTTGCACCGGTCCCCCCCCCTTTCCATGCCCTGTTTTGTTTTTTTGCATATCTCTCTGGGCCTTCTAGTTGATGGATCTTTCTGTCCAGAATTATAACCCCCTATTTCAGTTCATGGGTGGCTGCCGGTTGGATCGCCCTCCCTTTACTCCCCACAAAGGTGAGTGAGCACAACCACCTTCCCTCTTTTTTTTTTCAAGGTGGGCGTCCTAGATGCTTCAGACCTTTCCCCGCCCCCCCTTACGATGACTGTCACCCCCACCACCCCGCCCACCCCCCCCAGCCCCTTTTTCTCCGGCCAACTTTTGTTCGATATGTTTTGTTTTTGAGACTTCAATTCCCTCCGACGTCCGCTTTGTGGTTTCCAGCTTTTCAAACACCCCCTCTTTCTTCTGTCCCTTTGAAAAAAGGATTTACTGTTTAGACCCTTAGCGCTTGTTTTGTTTTGTGTTTTCCGTTAAAACCCCCCCTTGAAGCTCCCCACCAAATCTTGCTTTCACATGTTCCCGTTTTCTTTTTGACTTGGGGGGAACTTTTTTTTTTGTTGCCGATTTTTCTCCACTTCCTTGAATATCCATGGTCCTTCCTTGCGCCGACTAGCATGCACCGGCTTTTGCTCCATCCTTTCTTCTTTCAGTACCTACTCGCTGTCTCCCCTCTGGGAAAAGGCTTTCAAAGTCCTTTTCTACCAACCCTTGTTTTTTTTGCCCTTTGTAATTTGCCGTTGTTTTTGAAGCTCTCTTCTTGGTCCTTCTTCTCCCTTCCTCCTTCTCCCTTTTTGTTTGTTGCCGAGTTGCTAATCCCAGCTATATGCCTTTTGAGTTTTTTCGCCTTCGTCCCCTTGTTAGACCATGTTGTTATTTTCTTTGCTCCCCGCTCCTTTCCCGTCTGTTTTTCCCAAATCTTCGCCTTTTTTTTTTCGTAACCCTCGTCCTTGATCATCCTCCCCGTCCCAGACTGGTGCTCTTCCTGCCCTGTAAGCATGCATTCTCATTTCACTGATTTCTTTCTTTTCTCCCGTTACCTCCTTTTTTGGAGTAGCGGTGCGCCCCCAATCATTTTTCTATAGTACCCTTGCCTCCATTCTGTTTTTCTTTTTTCCAGGTTAGTGATTTTTCAACCGTTTTCCTTCTTTTACCCTTTCTACTTCTACTTAATTCACTTTTCGTTTTTTTAAATCCCTGCCGACTGTCCCGTTTTAGATGTCAATGGTCCTTCAGTGGTGTCCCCACCCACGACGCCACCCCCCGTCCCAACCCCCCCCCAATCTCAACCTCTTAAAAAAGGTCCTGTCCCGCCCCAGGTTCATTTGGGCCAGTTGACCATCTCCTCCCTTTTTTGACCCCTTTCTCCAGTTCGCCGTATGAAAGGAGCTTTGCTTTTGCAAGCCCCAGGCCCCGAGAACCGTGAGATCTCCCCCCAGATTTCATCACAATTTTCCTGTTTCCATTCCTTGAACGGGCCCCCGACGTTGACCTCTTCTTTTACTGGATGTTTGTCTGCAACGATTCCCTCCCCGCTGGACTCGTCTTGCCGATAAGGTCCCGAATCACCCGTCCCCCTTCGGGCTTTTGGCCCCGTCCTCCCTGGGGCTGCCCCTCGGCCCGGTTCTCCCGCTTCGGTCACCCTCCCCCACTTATTTCACTTCCGCGACTATTGACTGAATCAGCCTTGATACCTTTTCCCTCTCCACCCCTCTAGGTCGTTCAGCCCTGAAATCACTTTCAGCACCAGTGGGTAAAAACCATTCGCCAGTGATTCTTTGACAAAGGTCGTAACTCTGCTCCCTTTGTCAGGTGGGTCTCACACTTCGTTTTGTTAGATTTGTCGAGCACCAGCTGCCGTTGACCTACTCTACCTTTTTGGGACCCAGCGGTCAATCTTCCGAAACCCCCCTGTCCCGGGAGTCGAGTCTTTCATTGGTGCCTGCCCCCATGTTCCCATTCTATTAGGGCATTTTCCTTTGAAGGACTGCTTTTTGCGCTGCCCCCCAGTCTTTAAAGATGAACCATATACCATGCCGGTATTTGTTTTTCAGATACATGTCCTCGCCATCACCTTGCTTTTACGCCTCTCGGGGACACTTTCCGACTCCTTGTCTCTTTGCCATTTTGGCAGTTCCTTCGGTCCCAGCCCACCTCCGTCCTTGACCCTTTGAATGAAGGGGACCCCCCCCCCTCCTTCCGATCCAGGGTTGCTTTTCCTGCTATCTGTCCTTGGTTTGTCCAGGCGGTCGTCTTTACCATTTTTCTTTTTGTTTCTTAGGAAGATCTGCGAGTTTGCTTTCTTTTCGGCTCTCTGCTACGTCACCATTAGCCATCTCTTTCCCTCCCCTCCTGTCTCCAAAAACCTTCTAATGTGAGGATCCTTTCCCCCCTTCCTTTTTTCTTTTTTTTTTTTAAGCCGACCCCACCTGGCCGGGTTGTAACCATTTTAGTTGGTTCTGGACCCACCCTTTGCTTCCCCCGCGCATTTCCCATATTTACTTTAGTTGAGGTGTTCCTCTCTGTTAAGTGGTGAACTGGACTGGCCATTTTTGAATCTCCCTGCGACGTCTGCCCCCCTGAGGCAGGTATCTACTTGCGCCCAGCGACGGTCATCTGTTATCCTTCCATTCCTACAACTGTAACCCTGCTTTTTTTTCCCCCACCCGCTTTCCCCATTCTCGCCTCCTTCCCCCCCAGTTCCCACCCCGTTTGTTTGACCGGCCCACTTATTGTCGTGCCCCCCCCCTCTTTTGCTTCCAGGTAACCCATTGTGTCCCCTTCTTCGTGGGTGGTAATCGGGCCGGAGTTTTGGATTCTTTCAGTATTTGGCCCCTCCTAAATCTTTTTTTCGCGAGTTTTTTTTTCCAGCAGCCATGTGCGTTTTGTGTCGCTTGGAAATCTCAGTGTGGTTTGTGTTTTCCAGCAGATGCTGTTCGACTTTGTCCCTCCCCCACCAATAGGCCCCTTACGACGACGCCCCCACCACGTTTTTTTTTTTCCCCTTTCAAAGACCTTTTGTTTAGTCGTTTATGGCCAATCCCTTTTTTCTGGGGGGCTTTCTCCGGAACAATTTCATGTTCTCCTCAAGGTGTTTCTCTTGTTTTTCTTCTTGGGCGGTTTCCCGTTTCACTTTACCGCGTTTTTGACTTTTTCCCTTTCCCCACGTGAAAACTTTTCCCATTATGACTTCAAAGCTCCACCCTCCAGCAGGATTCAAGCTGTCCCCGCCTGGTTCGTCCCCACTTCCCTTCTCTTTTTTGTTTGGGACCCCCTTCACAATGGTGAGTCTTCCTTTTCCCCTCTCGCGTCCTCCCCTTTGTGGCCACCCTTTTTTTTACTCTGCCTGCTATGTTCCCTTTTGTTTTATCCCCTACACCCCCCCGGCCCCCCTAGAGACCCCCTCTCCCTAGCCGTTCCCGGACCTCGTGTTTCACGCCCTGGCCAACGGCTTGGCATTTAATTCGTCACCGGCTTTATGATTTTCCTCGTTTTCGCTTATGGTATTTCCTGGGCGTGTTTTCTTCTGCAACCCGCGCAGGCGTTTGTGCGGCCACCTGGGCCGTTGCTTACAAATTTCCCACCGCCCGTTTCCCCTCGCCCCCTTTCCCGGACAGAAAACAAATTTCCACCACTTCCCCCCATGGTCCCCTTCGGTGCTTTTATTTTTTTCCCCTGCCTTTCAGGAATCCATTCACCTTTGTCCCGCCCCGGCTGTGTCACATGCACGTTTTTCTTTTGTCCCCTTTCCCCCCCTGGTCCCCCCCTATCTTAACTGGGGGCAGGCACCCAATATCCTGGGCTACCCCCAGTCGTTTTTTTCTTTCTCTTTTGATGCTTTTTGCAGCCGAGGCCTTCCCCACGATGGATTCGTTGTCTCTCTTGTCCCCCGGTTGTTTGGCCCCTTATTTGTCTTCCATTTTTTCGGAGGACTGAGTTTTCCCACCCATCACTTTCCATGGTCTTTTGTTTCTTTAAGCAAAGGGGGTTTACCTCTTTTGTTGGGTCCCCATCCCTTTCGTTTGGGCCCCGCCATGTTTTCCCCCTGAGCCGGAACACGGCGGGCGATCCATCTCTTTCATCCTCTCGTTTGTTTTTTTGTTTCTCCCTTTTTGGTCCAGTCTGGTCTTTGCTCGTGGACGGATTGGTTCCCCCCTTGTGCCCCCAACCGCCACTTGCAAGTGCCCCCTTTTCTTTTCTCATCTTTTTCCCTCCTTTTTTCGGCCATATTCCACCCCGTGGTAAGTTGTCTTGTGTTTTCCCTTTTGCAGTTGCTTAGCCAACCGTCGTGCCGCCCACCCTCTTTATGATTCTATAGCGGTCCACGTACCCCCCTCCTTTTCACGCGCTTCCCCCATCCATCATTCGAAGGGGATGCAGGTCCCCTTTGGTTTTCCCGCCCAGGGCGATTGGCTTCCCAACACCCCTTTTTCTCTTTTACCCCGAAGGGGGTTGTACTGGTCCCCCTTGGAATCATCTGATATTTCCGGGTGATGGCTGATTGGTTCATCCCCGTGTTGTCGGCCTGTCAAATTCGGCCCAGGTGGGAGTTTTCATTCTTTTCTTTTTTTGATTGGTTTCTTTTACCTTGTCTGGCGTGATTGTCAACCTTGTTCTTTTCTAGGCCTTGTCCCCCCCCTCTGTCCGAATGCGCGTGCGCTTTTTATACCGGCCCCTCCCCCCCACTCTCTTTGGGAAGTTTTCTTGGTGCTTTGAATGATAGATGTCACCCTCTTTCCCCCGTTCCACTCATTCTTCCTGTCTCTCCCCCTTCTCGGCGCTGTCCCCCCCTCTTCTGTCTTCCCGTATTACTACATATCTCTTTTACCAGTGGCCCCCCAGGTGCTTGCTTTTGCGAGTCTTTTGAGTACTCACCTTCTGGCATGACCTCATCATTACTCCCTTTTCCTTTTGGAGCGGGTGTCCATGCATGTCCCAATGAGCTTTCTTTCCGTATCTTCATTTTGGGGGGGGTTTTTTTGCGTGACCCCCCTCATTGGTCCTTCCCGGGAGTGGCGCGGTCCCCCGTACTTCGTATCTCATTCCCTTGTCAGTCAGACCCCCCAGTTTCCTCTTCCTGAGCCAGTCTTTCCTTTTCGGAGGACCCAACCTTTTCTTTTTTTTTTTTCTGCGGCCCTCATTTTGGCGTTTTCGTTTTCTCTTGGTTTGTCTGTGCGTTGGAGGGGTTCCCCTTTATGTCGGGCATCGGTTTGCCTTCCCCCACCCCCCCCGAGCCCCCTTTTTTTGGCATCCAATTTTTCAAAAAATTCGTTCGGCGTCGCCACACCTTTCTCTTCCTTCAGGCTTTTTTCCCCCCTGCCTGCTCCCCCTGTTCCGATTACGCCCCCCGTCCCTTCTTAACCACCCGTGATCGGTGACTTGCAGCAAATCGGTTTCTAGTTCCGATTTCGGCCCCCACCGCGAGGCTTTTTTTGAGTTTGTTTTGGGTTTCAATTTGAAACATGTGGATGATCGCGCGTGTCAACTTTTCAATTTGACAGGTGGTTTCCCACCAGTCCAATGTCTGCGCCTGGCGGGCGGAAGCCCACACCGTGGATGAGAATGTTTGCTCGGGTCCAGGGAGTCTGAGTTAGTCAACCCCACTGACACCAACCTCACGCATTCCCCTTTTCCCCCCTCAATGAAGGCTGTTCCCGGGCGGTTTTTCTTCCCCCTACCTCGCTGGGGGAGAGGTCCCGCAGTGGTTGTATGGCATTTAAGGCTTCGGTCCTTCGTGTTTTTTTTTTTCCCCTTTTTGTTGTTTTGCCCCCCCCCCCCCCAGGCGTGATTTTCTTTCTTTCCCCCCCCCCCTTGGCTGTCAGGAGTGCTTAGTTCACCCCTGTTTGCACGTTCAATTTGACCCTCCAGAAGACTGTCCAAGGACCCCAGTTTTGAAGAATCAACCAAACTTTGGCCTTCCCCCTTTCTTCCCCCAACCACCCGCCTACCTGACTGTATTTTTTTTCCTTGTTTTTTATTTTTTTTTTTGGGGGTTGGTTCCCGTTGCATTTTAAATGGTCCGACTCCATTCTCTTGTTGATGGTCTTCGCGTCTAACGCCCTCCCCCATTTTCACTGACAAGGATCTTGATTTCTTCCATTGTAGTGCCCCCCGGCTTTCGCTTTCTCTCGATCCGCCCCATCGGAGGG
>Ga0179591_1372403_pt1 | contig 11502 bp, 16 predicted proteins | sample CZOMad2_1_08_16f_FD_182891 | JGI IMG/M metagenome (GOLD analysis project Ga0179591, IMG submission 182891) | Vadose zone soil fungal communities from Angelo Coast Range Reserve, California, USA - CZOMad2_1_08_16fungal (PacBio error correction) | ecosystem: Environmental > Terrestrial > Soil >... | reverse complement strand
CGTAAATTGGTTCATCGGATCCAGCTATCCGATCCTCTCGGCCCCAAAAGGCCTTTTGCAGACCTCTAGATAAATCCCTTGGAACAGGCACGCCCTTTTTTTTCTTGAAACCCCCCCCCAACCACGATTTGACCCCGTTAAGTATAGTTTGCCTTTTCATCCCGCAAAAAACCTCTGTTGCCGGGGTTTTTTTTTTCTGGATTTCCCCGATGGTTTTTCCTTTCTCTTGCTTCTTTCTAACTTCTCCTAAAGAGGTTCTTTCGCTTTTTCCCTTTGCCCTCTAGTTCTTCACATATGCGCCATGGGGTCTTATTTTACCCCCTTTCCGCGTTGAGAAGAGTTTTTTCTTTTTTTTTGGAGCTTCTTTTTTTTTTTTTTCCAAAGCGGTCCTGTCCAACAAGCCTCACATGAACTTTCCAGCGACTTCCCCGAAATTTTCATACTTTACCTCCTTCCTCTTCGTTTTTACGGAGGGCAAGTTTTTTCCCCGAGGACCTCGCTCGATTGACATTTCCTTTTCTCCTATCTTTTTCACTTCTCTTTTTGTTGTTCTTTCTCTCATTGGAAGCTTCGATTTGTTCAAAAGTGAGTACCTTACGAGGAGGATTAATTTCCCTTTTTCTCTCTTTCTGTGGGCTGTTCGTCCTCAGGATGAACGCGGTTTTTTTCCCCCGAGGCCGACCGCCTTTCCCGGGGTTTCTCTTCCTCCACTAACAGGACCAGGGCTTTTTTCCCCTTTTTTTTTTTTCTACCTCTCTAAGAAACACTCGTTCCTTCTGAAAGATCCCATCTTTGTGAAAGGAAGTAGGACCCCCTTTCTTTTGAGGGTGCTCTTTATAAACCGGCATTTTTCCTGAAGACGTACGATTTTCCTAGTTTCCCCCCCTTTCGAAGGTGTGCGTTCCCTTCCTCGGCTGAGCTTTTTCCTGCAAAGAACCTTCGTTGGAGGGTTCCCGCTTCCTAGGGGCTAGCGAAATTTTTTATTCCAAATCCCCCAAGCTTGTTCCTGGACGCGGTCCCCACCTGGGGCCCCGGAGCAGACTTCCTTATTTTTCCCTGCTTCCACAATCTCTCTTTTCAATGAAGGTTTCTCTGAAAATTCTTGCGGCTTTTTAGCATAGATCACACCAGTTCCTTTGCCTTCGTAAGCGGTCTCTCTCCTGATTTCGATACTTTTTTCTTCTGCCAAGGGTTCACCCTTAGGATGGAGCTATTTTGGGTTAAGTGCTCCCCCTTCAAGAATTTTAGGAAAGAGGCTTTCCTGCCGATCTTCCCCTGAAGGAGGAAAGCTTTTCTTTTTTTTTTGTTTCCCTCCATGAACCATTAGACGACTTTCCTCCTCCCCGTCTTGAGATGTCCATTCCCCCTCCTCGGGGGGGCTTTCTTGACAACCTTCCGGCATCAAAGCACCCGATTTCAACCCCTCTTTTCTTTTTTAACGGGGAAGTTCTATTCCACACAAAAACCCTATAAAGGACGACGGATGGTCCCTCGAGAGCATACCACCCAGGAGATTTTCAGATTCTTAGAAACCCCAGAGGGTAGACCCCGGGGTGATTTTGTCACCCCTTAGAGTGACTAACTTTTGCTGTTTTCTCCCGAAGTTGTGGAGTATCGCCCTCAGGGAAGGCCATGAAGGTCCCTTCTCCGTTCCTCTATGGTTTTTTTCTTTTGATTTAAAGGCTTCTTTTTTCTTCAGAATACTTTTAAGCTATTACGACTCTTCGGGGGCTTTGGCGTTTCTCAGCCCTAGTGATACTACTCCCCCTCTTTTTTTTCCTGTGCGGCTCCTTTTTTATCTGGGAAGTTCCCCCTGCAGCGTTTTTTTCTATACCCCGCGGACGATCCCTCCTCTTGTTGGTCAAAACCCCTTCTAGAAAGATCCTTTCCTTCTTTGTAATCTCCCCTTCCCCGTTTCCCCCCGATGGATTTCTCTCGACTTCTCTCGGGAGGATTCTTACCGACCTGGTTTCCCGCGGATCGTTCGAAGTTGGAAATCCTCCCATGGTACCCTGCTCTTCCTTTTTCAGAAACATTCCTTTTTTGCATCCTGCCCTTTCGGGCATCCCCCTCTCGATCTCTTTCCTTTTGCCAGATTTTGCGATACTCCCCCTAGCCCTTTTCAAGCCCTTCCATCCCAGTCCATTCTCCCCCAGAGCCCTGAATCTATTCCTCCTCCGGAGACCCTCAACCATGGCAGTTCTCAGTCTATGCTGATTTCACTTTACGAAAAAACCTTTTCCAACCCCCGAAGAATTTCCTTCCTTTTGAAACCCGGAAACCGACCGTATCAAGATTCTCCCTGCTAGGCCCCTTTCTTTTGGACCTGGGAGAGACTCCCTATTCCCACCAACCCTCTCAGATGTCCTTCTTCCATTCTCCCCCCCCTAGGAAGCACTTCCCCTGGTGGCCTTTAAACTTCTCATCCGGCCAGACTTTCGGCGGTTTTTTCGGAATGCAGCCCCTTTTTCCTGCCTTGGTTACTCCCCCTTTGGGCAGTTTTTTCCACCACAACCCCCCCCCCAATGAACGGCCACTCTCCCCCAGGATAGCCCTCCCGACAATGTCCTCTCCTGGCAAGCACCCTCGTAACCCCCGCGTGAGACGGGCCTTTTCGAGCCCCCCATTTTTAGGCCCCGGCGATTCCCTTCTTTTTTCCTCTTTGAAAACGCTCGCAGGCCCCCGGTGCTTGAGATGGGAATTTTCCTAGATTCTCGCTCTCTGGGGTGCTAGGGTCCCCTTGATTGCGGATTGTTTCTATCTTCCAAACAAACTTTTTTCACTCTTCTTCCCCAAAGATCTGGGGGGCCTTCCGTACCCCTACGGACGGTTTTTCTCCCCCCCGAGGTCCAGTTTTGGATCTTTTCTTCCCAACAGCCATGTTCTTTTTTCCCCTTCGCGTTTGATCACCTCATAGGTCCGGCCCTTCTTCTAGCATTTTCCCCCTTACAAGTGCATTTCCTTCTTTCTCCTCCTTGATTCTTTCTTTCCCTTAAAGACTTCCCACACCCTCTTTCCCGTTAACCTTTCGGCCGAGACCTCCTCATGGTTCGGATAGCCCCCTTTCAAGGAGTCCGTTTCAACTTCCTGTGATCCCTCCTGCTTCCAAAACTGCCCTGCTGCCCCCCTGAGATTAGACCCTTTCTTTGTGGTGCTCTTCTGGAAACTTTAAAACCCTACGCCCCGCCGACCTTCCGGCGAATTATCCGCCCCCCGGGTCTGTCCCCCGACAAGCCCTCTCTGAAAAACAACACACCCTTTTCTTTGGGTGATTCCCCCCCCTTTTGGGAAGGATCCCTCTCCTTAGGTCCGTCTCTTCTCAGTACCCCCTGGGGGCCACCCCCAATGGATAGTTCTCCATGTGTCCCTTAGCACCCCCAACCCCTTCTCCCTTAAGCAGAGATTTGGCACACCCCTTTTATTTCCTTTTCGTAGGACTTTTCTGAAAAGTGAACCCGACCCTGGATTTCTTCTGAGGGCGGACCCCCCCCCCCGAGACTTCTGCAAACTCATAGGGCCCGGCTTTTTTTTGAGATGCCCTGGATGGCCATGCCCTTTCAGAAAACTTTTGGCCGTTCTCCCAAAACCTCGCCAAGGTGTTCCTGGCTCAGCGGCGTTCCTCCCTATGAGGACATGGATTCTCTTTTTCTTTGCAATAGCCGTTCATCTTCCCTTAACCCCCCCCCCCCCTTTAACCGGGATGGATAGACGTCCCTGTGATCAAGTGATTCCTCTTTTTGCAAGGGTGGTTTTCCGGACAGGTTGGAGGGACCATGGGTCTTCCCTCTGATGTTTCTCTCCTTGGGTGCACCAACACCTCGAACGACCCCCCCCCCCTTCTGGATTCCCCCCCAATTTTTTCCCTATGTCCCGTTTGTCCCTTCCTTCTCTTTCATGACAGTTTTTCTTTCCTTTTGTGACAGGGCCACCTTTTGCGAGGAGGCCCCACCGGTTGGACTCCTAATGTATCCCCTTCCCCCTACTCTCTTTGCCAATGTACCCCAGAAACAAGGCTTCACACAGGGGGGGCCTTTTTCTTTTCCACAAACCAAGGGTTCTCCCCCCCCCAATAGGATTTTCTTATACCCCTCCGGTCTTCCCCAGGTTGTTTAAAAATCAACGAGCCTTTCTTCTCCAAGGAACCTCTTTGCCATGTGGTGTACCCTCCTGCAAGTCTTTTAGAAAAGGCGTTCCCCGTTCAGTTTCTTCTGAAACCCAAGTACTTGCGCCCGCCAGGCTTCCTTGACTTTGAAATTAGTTTTTTTACATTACCTTCATTCTTTTTTCCCCCCGAGACTCTTATTAATCCTGAAGGCCTTTCTCATAAGACTTTGAGTCTCCGAGTTTGAGGACACCTGTTGATGGGTCCCTTTCAGAGGGAACCTCCCCGGTGGGGCTTGTACTGTTATTCCCGTGGCCTCAAAGAGGAACTACCAGGAATCCCTCCCTTGGGAGGCCTTCTTTCTTTTTTTGAAAATCTCGGCGTCGGAATTTTCCTTGACTCCCCCTGGACTTCCTTTCCAGGATCTCTTCCGTGACCTTTTTTCGTACATTTTCTCCGAGCGGGCCTGGTTTCTTGATCCCTCGAAATTTCGCCCTTTTTTTTCCTCGGCCCCCCATTTAGTTTCTTTTCCCGGGGGTTTCTTCTTCCCATGCCTATAAAACCTGCCCCCCTTTTTTTCCCTTCTCTCCCCCCAATCCACGTAACCCGAAGACTTCATCCCCCCCACTGCCAAAACTCTTCCCAGGTATTCCCGCGACATTGGAGTGGTCTCCCTTGGAAACCCTTCCCTTTAGGAGTTCCCTCTTTAGTTCCTTTCTTTGAAAGGAGTTTCCTCTTTTTCCTTTCCTTAGGTTGATGATTCCCTATTTTTTTTTGACGAATTTGGCCCCCCCCGAGAAGACCCCCCCCAAGATTTTTCCAGTCTTGCCTTTTTCTTCCCCTCCCATCAGTAAGTCTTTCTCCAACCGCCGCTTGCCGCCAAGCTTCTCCTGATCAAGGATCCTCCCTTCCCTACTTTTTTCGCTGGACTCTTTCGTCAGCCTGGCTCGGCCCGCTCTCCGACGTCGGGTCCCAACCCTTTTGGTACCCTTTTTCATTTCCCCCTTTTTTTTGTGATGGCTTTCTGCTCGGAAGATCTTCCCCTCCTATGGATCTCCTTATGCGCACTGAAGTGACGGAAAAGGCCCCTGATTAGGGGAAAGGTAGTGGGACGATCCTTTTCCCCCCACCTCGGGACCCCCCCCCCTTCTTCCCGAAAACCCCATGGCGGTTGGTTTCTTTTTCTAGAAAAACGTCTTTACCGCCTCGCTCTTTCTCTAGTCCGCAGTGCCCTCCCCCCCAGAAGATCTTTTCCTCTGTTTTTTTTTTACCGCGGGCCCCCCATTTTTTCTTTTGACCCCTCGGGTCAGCTCTTTTTTTTAGGCTCCCCCCTGGGTTTTCCCCCCCAGCTTATGACCCCCCCTCCCCACCAGTTCCCTCACCCAAAATTTTCCAAGAAGTTTTGCGGGACCCGGTCCCCCCGGGGGGGGCGTGCCCCCCCCCCCGAGCAAGAAGAAGGCGTCCCCTTCTGTAGCAAGAAAGTGGAGAATAACGCACGGTTTTCTTTTTTCGGCGGGATTTACGCCGAGGTTAGAGGAATGCTTAGGGCGCAGGATGCCCTTCAGGCCTTCCGACTAGTTTCCCCCTGGCCCTTTCAGACCACCTCTTGTTCATTTTCCTTTCCGAGGAATCTTCCCCATTTCTTTTGGCAAGGTCCCTTTCTAAGAAATTTTTGAGGTTCTTCCTCGGAAAAAAGATCGAAACCTTATCCCTCCTTCTTCTCGATAACCTTTTCGATAGTGGTCGTTTCCCCTTTCCAATATTCAGTGGTGTGTCGTTCCCTCAAGTTTTCTCTTTATCTAGGCCTCTCTCCCTGCATAGAGGACCGATTTGCTTCTCCCGGGTTGGTTTTCTCTCTTCCTCTGCGGTTCATATTTTTTTTGATGGAGAAGGTCGGCCTTCCGGAGAAGGTTTCGATGACCCCGTCCCTGTCCCCCCTACCCTTCTCTTGGTCAGGCACTCCTTTTCTCCCCTCTTTAAGGAGATCCTGAAATATCGGTTCTCCAGTCGTTTGGATAGGCCTTTTCCTCTTTTTTGATGCTTGGAGGACCTTAGGTCCCCGTGGGCAATTCCGGATGGAATTCTCCTCCCCGTCATTCCTGAACGGATCTCTTTTCCCGGGCGACGCTGAAACTCTCTTCTCTTCCCTCGGTCGGATTGTGCTGTGTTTTCTCCTGAAGACGCTTTTCGAAATTTCAGAACCCGAATATTTCCCCCTCTTCTTTTTCTTTTCACTGCAGAGGACCCTTTTTTCGGAAACGTAGAGCCAAACCCAGACCCACGAGGATTAGAAACCCCTTAGTTGAGCGCCCTTCGTTTTTTTTTTTCCCCAGATAGAGACCCCCTGCTTGGATTTGTACACGATCCCTAAGTTCCCCCCCCGGCCTTCTAGTAGGGATTTTCTCTTCGAATTTTCTCTCAGGTTAGACGAGCATTTTCCCCAAAATTGTCTCCGATCTTCGGAAGCTTCGGAGGAGCTCCCTCCCCCACTTTCGTGGAACTCTGAAAGGATCCTCGCCTCGGGGGGTTAACTCAGTAATTTTGAGGGTCCCGATGGCGTACCCCCCCCCCAAAGGCGGTCTCACAAGAGATATCTCTGCAGTCCGTTCTAATAAAGACTTGCTCTCTCCAAGCTTTCTCGGGTAAGTTTTCTGAGAGCTTGTATAATCTTCTTAGTTTCTTTTTCAATGGGTATGGCCCTCCTGCTCACCCCCCCCCCCCCCTCTTCCCTCCGTAGTGGAGGTTCTCCCTTCATTGAGACCCGAACGGATGAACATCCGTCCTGCATAATTTCTTTGCCTCCCCCCTGAGAAAGAGTTCCGGGTTTGGCCTACATTCCCCTGAAAAATCGTCTTTTCTCTCCCGGCAGGTTCCTTCTAACACTCGTTCTTCCCTCAGTAGGTTCATCAAATGTATCCCAGGCAGATATTGCCTCTGTGGCTTGCCCTCCCCCCATCCTCCATCAGACGCCTTCTTCTTTCTCGAAATTGGGTTATTTCTTTCAGCTGTTCCAAGATTTTCTTTTGAACCTCTCCTGATAGCTTTCTCCTGGGGAGGGCTTTTTCTCTCGGGCTATTTTCGAGCTCTCAGTTCTCTTTTATGATTTGAGCCCCCTCCTGAAAAAGCTGCCTCTTATGGGGTGGCTTCTTTTCCCCGATCTTTCATCAGCCAGACGGTCCCACATCCAGCACCAGGTTCTTTTGACAGATGCGTTTCTTCGGGACAGCACTTAAAATTCTGTGACCTTGCCCACCAACGATTCCCTCCTTGCCTTCCGTTTTTCCGGGCCATGTTTCACAGAAACTGGAGGACCCTTATTCTGGAGTTGGTTTAGCGGCTCGTGCGGCCTCCCCTTTTCTTTCGCTGTTATACCGTGTTCTTCTGCGAAACATTTCCGCTTTTTTTTATGGCACTTTCCTTTTTATGTCCGCGGGGGTTCCTTTCTTTTTTCACGCGGTCACTTTTCGGGGAAAACACTTTTTCCAACCCTATAGGGTCCAAGCGCACCCCTAATTCACTCCCTTTCTTTCCTCGGTACGCAAATTTTGCTAATTAGCTGATTTCATTCCGGTTTAATCTTTTTTCCTTTCCTCCTAAGTTTTTTCTTTCTTATGAAGCTTCAGCGCTTCTTCGCCAACTTTTGTCTGTACCGTTCCCCTCCCTCTTTAGGAGGATTATGCGCTTTCCTGAACTCTTTTACCGGGGTTTTTTTTCTTTCAAGAAACGCAGGCTCACCTTTCTTCCCCAATTGCCCCCTCATGGCGAAGAGGTTTGTCTCTCTCTTCCAAAGGAGAAATAACCTGTTAACTTTTTTCCTTCCCGGGAGGACCCCCCAAGGAAGACAGATCACTTCTTTTTTGCTCTTTTAGCGATTAAATCTTCTCTTTCGGAAGTAAGTCCTTCTCTTTGTTTTTTCTCGGGCAGGGCTTTTTTTTTTTATCCTGCGATCTCATCTTTCCCGGGGTGATGAGGGTTGTTCCTTCTCCTTTTCGTAGGATATTTTCAGGGATCCCCCATAACAATAGGATCTTTTTCCCCTTAAAGGATGGACGTTCCCACTGGCCTATACCCGAGGTTTCCCTTGCAATCTTCCCCCATCCGGCGCAGATTCCCCCTCTTCAAGGTGCTCGTCCTTTTTTCCTCTATAAAAACTTCTTTCCGCGGCAAGAGGCCCCTCCCCTTTTTTTCCCGGATAGGGCCACATATTGTCTTTTATTTCCCCCCCCCGAGGATTTTTTTCCCCTTCAAAAGAAGTACCAGGAGTCTTCGCACGATTCTTCCCTACCTCTGTTGAAGGGGAGGCACCGCTAGCGGTTGCTACACCCCTCCTTTCCGGAAGGAACCCCTTTCCTTATGAGAGGGAATCACCCCCGCCTCGGACCCCTCTTAGGAATAAAACTCTTCCCAGTTATTTTAAACAGGGTTTTGGTTTTGTCCCTACACTCCCCAATGAGGAATTCCTCGCTTGAGTCACTTTTGAGAAGGAATTACCCCCCTAGGAGAGGGCGATCCTCATGGAGGCTGAATCCCAAACTAGACTTTCTTTTTCCGGAGAGGGATGTTGCCCCTCCCGGCGGACTTTCCTTTGAGGGAGTAGCCCCTTTCTCCTTGCCTTTTTCGTTTCCCCCCCCTCAGGGACCGCCTCCGGACGGAGTTGCCTGATCCCCGTGAGGGAAGGATTTCTCTCAGAAGATACCTCATCTTCTGGGACTCTCTCCCCCCGGCGATGGCTTCTCTCCTCGGCACGGTCTTTCCTTCTCCTCGGGAGTAGTTTTTTTCTCTTTTATGCCTACCATCTTCCTTTTCCAAGTGTTACCTTTTTTCTCTATTTTTTTTGATTAAAGCTCACTCTTGGTCACCGTTTCTTCTGATGGTGGGGAGGGTATGCTGTTCTTTCTTCTCAGCAAGGGTGTCCGTGTCACATTTTCTCTCCGGAATATTGTTTTTACCCCGCACGGGCCTCCCCGAGCCAAGGAATGGCTTTTTATGTCATGGCTCTTTCCCAAGCTCCCGAAAATCTTTTTCTGAAATCCTTTTTTTGTGCATGACGGCCCAGGCTCAGGACGTTTCCCCCCTTTTTTTTCTTCTAAGCATCAGTTTTCCTCTTTCCAGCCGTTTCTGAGACTGCCATGAACTTCTCCCTCCCTCCCCCCTTTCGACAAGAGCAACAATGGTGAACTTTTTTCCCTTCTGCTGCGAAGATTGGCGAAACTTCCCCACAATATGTTTCCTCTTTTTGAGGGGGAGACGGACCCCGTCCCCTTCCCCCCCGTCTATGCACTTCTGCTCAGTGAGGGAGGCGTTTTTTCTTTCCCCCCTATCTTACCCCCGTGGGTCGTCCCTTTTCCTCATGGGGCCCGGCTGGTCGACTTCGCTCATTTCCGGGCGTAGGACCTTTCCTTCCTTTTGGGAGGATTCTTTCCTCATCTCTTCCAACGGCTAAAACCTCTCCACGATCTCTTCGAGCCTCTTTTTCTTCCTGACTACTTTTCCGCTACTCCTCCCTTTGGCCGCGCTTTTTTGCGACGGCGGCTCTCGCCAAGGGGTCTCTCCCCCAGCTTCGGATCTGTTCGCCGGCGTCCCCCCCGTCTGTTTGTTTTTTTTTCTGGGCCTCAGGAAACTCTTCTCGTCTCCCCTCCAGGCCCTTCTGCGACGACGTCTCCCCGATTTTTCTTCCCCCCCCAAAACTTTTTTTTCCGGCGGGTCGCACTGGAGTCCCTTTTCAATCTGCGAATTCTATGCGCCGAGTTTTTCTTGCTGAGTTTCATACACGTCCCTTTTTCTTCCCCCCCCCGGCGAGTGGTGCCTCCCACCTACTCTTCCACGTGGCTCTTACATCGGCTTCAGCAACTCCTTTTTTTCTGCTTCCTTTGTGGCTGTGTGGGGTTTTGTTAAAGCCCCCCCCGCTTCCCTTTTTCCTAGTCGCTTTCCGATCCCTGGTACCCTTTTTTCCCCCCCCCCCCGTTCAAAGCGTTTCCCCCCCCTTTCAACGGATATCCTCTCAACCTTTTCCGGCTCAAAACTTCTCCCCGGGGCTTGCCCCTCCTGCAGGAAAATTTTTGTCCTCTTCTTTCTGCACCTCCCTTCCAAACCCCCCTTCCGGATCAAAAAGATTACCCTGAGCCCCCGACCTTATGGACCCCAAGTACTCCTCCAGCAGGTCTAAACCCACCCCCCTGTGGCTTCTCTCCCCCTTTTGAAGTGTGGGCCATTCGGGGGGGGGGGTTGTTTTGCTTTCGTCTTCAGACTCAATGGCTCTTTCCGTTGTTCTCTGCGCGCCCCTTCCCTATTGACTAGGGGATTTCCCCAGTTTCGATTCCGTTCCTCGCTCGTGCCCCGAAAACGTTCCCCTCCTAGGAACATCGACCCTTTCGGAGGGCTTCCAGCGAACACCTTTTCCCCCCCTTCTGCCCGCCACTCCTCTATCGGAGGTGTTGACATTCCTCGGCCTTTCCCCCGGACCTTACAGACCGCCCTTCCTTTTTTGCCAAGTGCCAGGAGTTTTTCCCCTCCTTCGTAATAAAAGCGGCTTTTCCCTGAGGGGTCCCTCTTCTTTTTAGGCCGCGGACACTTTCCCCCCCCCAAAAGAATTTCCCGCTTTACTCTCCTGCGAATGTTTTCCTCCGGTGGGGGGTTTTGTTTTTTTTTCCCCCTGCAGCGGTCCTTATGGGGACCCTTTCTTGGTCTTAGGCGTTTTCCTTGCAACCCCTTTTTCGCACAGATCCCTTTCTCTTGGATAACCCCACCCTTTTTCCAACCCCTTTTTTCCAGGGGGCAGGTGACTCTTTTTTTTTTTGTGGGAGTTCAGGTCCCTCTTGCTCTTCGCTGATTCTTCACAGGCCCCCCAAGATTTAAGAAAGTCCTTTCCCCCGGAAAACATCAAGGGAAGGACCCTGCGTTCGACGTTGTCTTTTTTTTTTTGTTTTTGGTGTTGTTGTTTTTTTTTTTTTTTTTTTATTTTTTTCCTGTTTTTTTTTTTTTTTTTATCTTTCTCCCCTTTTTTTTTATTTTTGTTTTTTTTGTGGTGTTGTCTTTATTTCTCTTTTTTTTATTTTTCTTTTTTTTTTTTTGATGGGGTCTCCCCGCCTGGTGACTTTTTACAAAGGGGTGTGTCCCCCCGAACAGTTGCTCTTTTTTCAGATCTGGCAAATGCCGGTGATTTCCCTTTCTTTTTTCCCCCTGGATCCCCCCCCTCCCCCCCCAAAGTGTCCTTCCAAAAGAAATGCAGTCCTCCTCTCCCCCATCGGTGAACATGGTAAGGGGGCCGTTTTTGCCTCGTATTTTCTGCCCGGCCCCTTTTTTCCCATCAAGGCCGGCTCCTTTGCTCCGCCTCTTTTTGTGGGCACTTGGCTTTTTTTTCCTCTTCGTGACGGGCTTTTTTGCTGAAAGCCGGCTCATGG
>Ga0179591_1371991_pt1 | contig 11502 bp, 9 predicted proteins | sample CZOMad2_1_08_16f_FD_182891 | JGI IMG/M metagenome (GOLD analysis project Ga0179591, IMG submission 182891) | Vadose zone soil fungal communities from Angelo Coast Range Reserve, California, USA - CZOMad2_1_08_16fungal (PacBio error correction) | ecosystem: Environmental > Terrestrial > Soil >... | reverse complement strand
CCTACATTTTTTCAAGTTTTCTTTTGGTTTTCGTCTCGCTTTGCCCGACGCAACCGACTTCTTTCCAGCCGTTCGGTATCTGACCAGACTTCGATTGCGGTTTGTTTTTTGTTTTTGGCAACGTTTCTTCCCGCGGGCGATACTCACGCATATTTTTTCCGAGTGTTGAGGACCACTGCGTTTTTGTGTTCCTATATCCCCGAACGAACTCTTTCGACGCTTGCTTTCACCAGGGCTCTTGGTCTTTCTTCGGGCCGCATAAGTCCGCACCAGAATTTTTCTCGATTACGCTCGATTCCTTTTTTTTTCTGAATTCGCTGTTGCCAACCCTTTCATCCTTGTTTGGTCGTTATTGTCTGGATTCTATAAATCCGCCAGTGCCAGTAGCGCTTTTACGGAGAACTGGTATTCCCCCCCCCCTCACGATGATCTCGCCTAAGCTGGGGGGGGGTGTGCCTCTGTGACTTTTGCACCCCCCTGTTTTCTTGCCCCCACCTAATTGATTCGTTTGTCGACCGTGCGCCTGCTTTTGATGAGAGCCAAACTCCATGGACCCCGTTTCACTCCCAAAAACTGGATTTTCTCAGGTCGCCAATCCCAATAGGCGTTTTTGTCCTTTCTTCACACCTCCTTCGCCGACCTTACCCAAAGTGATCGACTTCAACACAATGTGATTTCCGTGGTTGGTCTCTTCTTTGCGCCCAATTCCTTCCTACCTTTTCTTCTTAGCCAGAGCCACTGATTTCTTTACCACAAAACGGTCAGTTTTCGGCTTAGTGCTTTCCCCCTAACAGTCTCCGACCCCTGAAGGCATACTTCCTCGCGTTTTTTATCGCTCAGGGAGCTGAGAGCAGATTGCTTTTCCTCCGTCTGACCTCAAGGGTCCCTTCTCCCTTCTCCGAGATGAAATCAACTATGAAAGAAGGCCCTGTTTTGTTGGCGCATTTTTCCATCGCTGAACGTCCTTCGAAGGCGGATGTTTCTGAGAGAACCGACCTTTTTCAACCCCTTGCAATAAGTTCGCAAAAATAGAGACCATAGGAATGTCGGTGTAAGCGTTCTAGACAGGCTTTTGCGTCTCAAGGAGGAAATTTTTTGCTGAAGTCTGAGATTCCCAATGCTCTCCGCATTTCGGCCAACCAACGAGACCTGCCTACTGGCCTACTCTCTTTACAGTTCTATATCTCGCGATCAGCGTCCAACAGCACACCCTGCCCGCTGATTCCATTTTTCTTTTTAGTTCTCCAAATTTCTCTTTGGAACGAGCGTCATTCCCTTTTCTTCGCAAGAGCCGCGCTTCTTCGCCGGCTCATTGCCAAGAGAATTTGTTACCGTTATCGACTTCCTTTTCCACCCTACTTTTCCCCTATGTTGGCCCCTTGAATGAGTTTCCCCGCGACCGTTTCCTCAGCTTCCCTTTCCCCACGTTTTTTTCTTCCATATTTTAAGCACCTTATACGCCCCTTGCACCCTTCTAGACGTCTGAATTCGGTTTTTTCCGCAAGCTTTTTTTCCAAGTTTTTTCCAACCTCCTCTGTTTTTCCCCAAGAGTAACATCATTGACAATAACAGAAGTCGCTTCATCATTTTCGCTACATTATAGGCAGCTCGTGATTTCGAGCATCACCCAAGCTGCGACCCCCCAGTTGACCCCCCAAGGGAACCGCGCTTTTAAAAATATATATCGAATGGTAGTCCGTGGATGCAGACCTCCTTTCCCCAGCTCTCTTCCCTCCTCTAGGCGCCCATTTGACATCTAGCATTCGTCTCCATGTCAAACTTGTTTGCCGATTCTCTCAAAGCCGGTTCAATGTCCCCTTCCTCTGAGTCGACCCACGTGCCCTGCGTGAACGAGTCATGCTGTTTGCTTCGTCCCCTTTATGAGGCCTTTCGAGCTTGTTGTTTTCGGTCCCTCACAGGGTTCTTTACTGATTCTATGGCCTGCGCCCCTTCCGACCGATCCTGAGGCCACCCCCGGGAAGTTTCTCGAGGTCTCCGTGTGCTTGTACTGTCCGTTTGATTCTTGGCCGCAACCACATTTTTCTTCTTGGAAATATGACCCCCCGCCCTCTTTAGGACCGCTTGATACCATATGTTTTTCCCCCCTCCGGCTGGCTCACTCGTATGCGGGTGCCCTTTCAACACACCATCATAGTTTTTTTTCCCCTTTTTTCACCATCGTTTTTCTAGACCCTTCCAGACTGCGGCGCGAACCGGATCGGGTCCCCCTCCCATGGCTCGATGTCACTGGATCCCGGCGATGCTCTCTCAATTTCCCGCGACTCTTTTTTTCCCGGTTGGGTCCTTTGGTGTTTCTTTCCTTCCGCCGAATTTTGTTGGCGATCTTTCTGAGCAACGGCTTCCTTTCGCCCCGCCTTTTGTCCCTGTGTGGATCGGATCTCTCTTCTTGTTTCCTTGACCGCAGGCTGGAAACCCTCTTTTGTACCCTAAAATGCGTCTTCCCATTCACTCCCCCCGGGGTCCGCACAACGACCTCAGTTCCCCTGGCTATTTTTAGGGGTGGCCTCATGTGGACCTCCTTTGGGACCTCATCTACAGCTCCTTGCTGAATCCGAGTTCGTCTTTTTTTCCCCCTTCCCGTGACCCGCTCCATAGACCCCCTTCCCGATTAAGGAAGGTGTTGAGGCCCAGGTTATCGACTCCCTGACACGTTTCCTTGGATGCATCTGATGAAATGCGTCAGATCAGCCCACCGATGATGAAGTTTCCCGGCCCCGACTACAACCCTTGGACTCCCCATGCCCGTCTTCGTCGTGTCTCAGCCGGCTTTACATTTTTCGCCCCTCTCCCCACCCGGCATTGTCATTTCTTTTGTAGCTCCACCCCCCAGGACCATAATTTAATCATTTCCGCGCGCCCGGTGCATGGTCATTTTGCGACGACGTTTTCCCCTTTGATGGGCCTGGTTCTCATCAGACCCTGAGCTGACCTCGGTCGCTTCCTTAAGAATTCTTTCCATAAACCGCCCGCCTACCCCCCACCCTGCCCCCCCCGGTTCCACTCCCATATATGGGATCGTTTTTCCCAAAAAATCTCATTTTCCTCCTTTTGTTGAGAGCCTGCAGCCAGATCTACGTTTCCAGGCGACCTCCTTTTATCTAGGTTTGGTCTGGCCCTTGCCGGTTTATGTCCCCTCGCTCGAAATCGGTAGTACGGGCGTTCGCTCAGATCCCAGGCCTTATGTTCGTCGTCGATCTTTAAAGACCCAGGATGTTCTGCCCCCGTTTGAATAATAGTAATGATGGTTCCCCTTGGTGATGCGCAAGTTCCTGACGGGTCACCTTTAACCCGATGCTAAACGGTCCTTTTTCTAGGCCACGACGCTGGCCTTGCCTTCTTCTTTTTCCGTCGCAGAACCCTGCACCCCGGGTCTGACTTCCTCAGAGAGATGAAGCCCTTAACACGTTCGATCATGATCCGCCACCTTTCGAGGAAAGTTCAGGTTTTTCTGTAGTCTCTCCTTCCCCCCGAGCGGTGTCGGCACCCTGTATTCAGGCAAGTTTTCCCTGTCTTCCCTATAGGTCCACCTCCAAGTTATTATATTCCCGCAATTATGATTTTCGCCCCCCACACGGTGCTGTCCGTTAAGGGAGTTCGTCATGGTACGGCCGCCCCCCCAATCATTTCAGTCCCCCTTATTACGCCAACTAGTGAGGACACCGCGGTTGCTCCATCCCCAATAGTTGATCAGCAAGTATCGTTAGTATAGCGGAAGCTACTCGCTCGAACCTTGAACCGAACTCTTAAGTCATTTCTTCCCCTTCTCTTCACTCTGGATAACGAGTAACCTCTCGCCCATGATTTCCCCCCTTCCCGGTTCGCGTCTATTAATTATGTTAGAGTGACATTTTCCCTGGGGTTTTGGGAGGTTTTCGCAATGGCGGTGTAGCCTGCTTCACCCGCATATTGCAACGCCGCGCGACAAACGACCTTCGCAGATTTTCCCCAAATGGATAGTTGGTTGCTGGTCTATTGCCCTGCTTTCCAGCGAACCTTCTGTGCGAGTTTCCAGATCTGTATTCCGAATCTTTGCCACTAGGCCCCCTCGAATGGTTGGCCCCTCTTCGTCGAATGAGCAAAACCGACACCTTGGACTTCCATGCCTCCCTAGTTCTCTTTCTCAGAAGAAGTCACAGTCAAAAGTCCCTTCAACGCAGGTGCGCGGTCTCCACGGATTCCCCTCCATTTTCATAACTGCCTTTCAGAGCCATCCCCCAGCCAGTGTCCACAATGTCTCCTAGCTAGATAGTGTCCATATTGGTCAGACCGCCCCCACTGAATCTTCCCTCTAGACTCCCCTTGGGAAAGTGGTCCTATCGTGTCTCCCCCCTGAGGGGGGGTTTTGGGTGGCCATTGGGAGCCCCATGTCACCCAGAAGCCTATCTTGCTTCAAGACGTTTCCTTCGACATCGCTAGCTATCCCGAGACGCGGTTTTGGGGGGGGTGCTTTTTAGTGTCCTATTTATTTTCCCTTAAGACCCTTTCCTTTTCATAAGAGATTGGGTCCCCATCAGTAGGCAAACATGACCTTTAAGTTTAGAGATCTCTATTGGTTTCCGGTAAGTGTGAGTCCTTCGTGGCGCGTACGCTTTGTTCTGTTGACTTTCTCAGTTCCCTCCTAAGGAAGAATATGGCGGACGAACTGTCCGCCTTCCTTGTGTCTCAAATTCTCCAAGAGCTTGAGCTTTTGCGATTCCCAGATACGACCGGACCCCCGTGCTTGTATACCAACCCTACAGTCTAGGGTAGGCGCGTTGCTGTGGAGCGAGTGTACTGTCCCGTCCATGCAGCGGTTATCGGTACGATGTGTGTTCCCTCTCTGAATTTTCTTCCGGCAGAAAGATGGTCGCAGTCCTGATTGTCTTCCCCCAAAGACGAGGAACTTCGATGACCCGACATGCGCTTTCTTTTGATAGATGTTTGGCGTCCCCTCTTTCGTTGTTGTCCCCCCCTAACCCCTTCCGCTTCTAGTTAAGAGCTGGAACATTGGCGAAACACACACCTTTCGATATTTCCTTCTTTAATATCTCTCTGTCCTTTTTTTCCCCACCCTAGCGCGGACTGAAGCTTCTCTTTTCTCAGGAGCGACCGATCCTTTAGCCAATGGTACTTTGCCGGTTTTAGGGGAGATGTTTATTCCCTTTAAACGCCGACTTCCCTGTTTGTCAAATCCCTTACCTGAGGCAATCAGGGCGCCTTCTTGGGAATTCCTCCAATGCTCTTTTTAACCCACAGACAGTTCTTTCAGTCGAACTTGAGGCGAAGGATGCACTCAGACTTAGTAGTCTCCGGACTATTGGTTTCTTTTACGGACCTGATCCCGTTTTTTTTTCCCCCCTACTTGTTCAATCACGGAGTTGGCTTCCTTGCGCGCAACGGTCACAATAAGCATCTTGACAGCGGGTTTCCGCTTTTTTTTTTTCTTCCCCCCCACGACAGGGAGAGCTCTAGGCGTCTATCCCCCTCTCGTCCATTGGAGGTCTCTCTCATCGACTTCAAGGCTCTATTTTATAGCACCCAATCCTTTCCCCCCCCCACAGGATGACTCACGTTCCCCTCTCTCCAAGACAAAACCCACAGTTTGCTGCATGCGGCGCTTTGGCATGTCGCTATCTGCACACTTCTTTGATGTTGGCCATTTTTCCCTCAAGCGTTTCTAGCTTCCGTTAAGCGTCACCCCCCTCACGAAGTGCCTCAAATACCTCTCCAACAATATGCGCAGTCTCCTCCGATCCGGTCAATCTATTTCATTTTTTATGAGACGTCGCACGCTCCGTTTGAAAGCCCTCGTTGATTTTCGGCGCAGCGCCTCTATCCACTTATGGACACACCGATTGTCGTTACTCCCCTTAATCATCCCTGGTTGAGAATTCTAAAGACCGTTCCAACGCGTTTCTCGTTTGCGTTGTAACCCGAGTCTTTTTTCCTAGTTTAGACGATATCGAAGAGGCCTCGATTGGGAGAGTTTCCCGTCGTAGTTAGAAGTTCCACGTCTTTAATTTTTTTTGAGACGTTTCGGGAGTGCAGAGGCAGCGTGTCTAAAAGAACGCGTTCTTTGATTGGCCATCAACTGCTCCTAGGCTTTTTTTTGCACGAATGTTTTAGCCCCCTTTTCCACTTGCCCCAGAACTTTTTGCCGCATGGCCTAGCGCTGTTTTCTTCGAATTGCGTGTTAACACCCTCACTTTCCTTCTGGAGTTCTCTCTAGGATTACTCTAAAATATGCGTTTATTTTTCGAGTAGCGATGGCGGAGGACGAACAATTCCTAGCTTATGTCTTCGCCACTTTTTCCTCTTCTGCCACCTTCGTCCGGTTTTGGCCCTCCCCCCGCTGACGCCGGAAACCGCTTCAGCTTTTGAGGCATTATTCGTGCGCGGTTTTTTTCTATTCTTTCCCCGTGGACCCCACTGTTCTTTTTCGAAAAATCGCCAATAGGTTGTTCTTGACCCAAGTATGAGGTCTCCTTCGTTACCCCCAGTTTTCCCCATGTTTGTCTTCAGAGGCGCGCACTTCCCTTTTCAAAGTGGCTCCCCTGCTTCCATCGCGCACCCAAACCCATCGGCTTTTCGTTCAGCAACAGTTTTCCCTCAAGCTTGCCGCCAGTCCGGCAACTGTGTTCCTCGTGCCAGCTCATGAGCGTCTTTCCCCCCGCGCGCGCTTCCTCCTTTCCCGCGCGACTCTACCAGATGCGCTGTCCCGAAATACCTTGTGTGTTGTGACTGCAAGTCTAAGACGACCCACAGGTGGAGGGGTCGGCGATTTCCAATCAGAAGCCAGCGCAAAGCTCTTGCTTCGCCAGCAAATGCCGATCGGTCCTCTTGGTTTCCTTGACCTCGCTTCCTTTTTTTCCTGCCAAATAAGGATTCTGAACATGCCTTCGACCGTCGTACTTTGCACTGCCGAGCGTGCATTGGCCTGGCCAACAACATTTAGTGAATCGACCCCTCTTCGACGCCGACTTGGTGGCTTTAACTATAGAAATGCTCTGCGCAAACATCCCCCAACGCGCCGACTTGTGAATAAACGCTGTCTTTTTTACTATTCGTGTACCTATTAGCTGAACATCTGTGTCGCCGATTGATCTCTAAATCAGCCGAATCAAGACGTTCTCCGTCTTTTTCAGCAACTCTCTTCCATTTCATCAGACCACCTTTGCCTTCTCCAGCTCCACGCGTACGATTCGCAGTCAATTATCCGACCCTCCTCTCCAATGAATTCGTGTTTTCCGATGCCGTTTTCTCTTTAGGTTTCCTCAGCAGTCCCCCAGAGATACATCGGGTCCTTCGATAAGAGCGAAGCTCATAGCTATCATATGTCTCCCTGCAGTAGCTGTTCACTTCTATTCCCTCTGGAAGACATTTTATTATTCCCCAGCAATGACAGTGCTACCCTGCACCGCTACCTTAACCAGAGAATCTCTGGTCCCCTGCGGCCTATGCCGCCCGTCTGCAAGTCTTTTCGCGGCCCCTTTTCAAGAGGAGTGAATCGTTTGCTTCGTTCCCCTTGTGAACATTCAGGTCCCCGATAATGCTAGCCCCCTTGTTCAAGGAACGGTCAAAAATCATTCAGATCCGAGCACGGCTTTTTTTTCCTCTCTGTGGATCTTATGGCGCTTTTAAGTCTCCTACTTAGAGTCCTCCTCCAGGAGCACATCGTGGATGCTTTTTCCTTTATGGACTGAAATTCGCGGGCGAGGCCCCCCCCCCAGGCAGTGCCTTTGTCCATGTTTTGGCTTTACTGTAACCAGACTTGAGGCCATCGCACATTCGGTACGCTGTCCCATTGCCCAACCAAGCCTAAGAGGTGACCAGGCCCCGTTTGTTTTTAAGTGGTTAATCGATTTCTATTCCATTACTAAAACAGCCATGGCGAGTTTCGGCCCCCGGTTCCTCCTGAGGGTGGGTCCCGAACTCCACGATCCCGGGCTCCGTGTCAATACAGTTTTCGAAGTATTTATCCGTCTTAGCCGAGATTTTCTTTCAAAGGTTCTTTTGAAGCCGGTTCGTTTCTTTGATCGTCTGCTCCTCCCGCGATATGTTAGATACTTGCCCAAGAGTCTGTGCGCCCAGTTCAACTAGTTTGGCCGCTTAAGAATCTCCACTTTACCGTCTGCGATCGGAAAATGAGTCCCTCCCTACGGAACCGGAACCTCCGTTTTTTTTTGCGCAAACAAGTTGCGTGCCTATCCACTGTTCGAGCGCGGTTCTTTTTTTTGGCACGTGGAACTTCCAAACCCTTAAAGCCTGCTTTTTCCCGAGTTTGTTCTGTTTAGGCCACCGCTTGTTCAAGAGGACACAGTCCGACAAATCGTCTCCTTTTTTTTCTGGGACGTTATCGACTCCCTAAATTTCCTTTTGCATAGAGCGCCTGCAGTTCTGATGCAGGGTTTGTGCTCTTTTGAAACGGCCCCCCCATGTCATTTTTTCGCGTGGCCGATTTCTGACGGGCTTTTCATCGGTGTCCGTCAATTCTTAACCAGGAATCCCCCCTTTTTAAGAATCACTTGCCATCATTTCCTATTTCTCGAGCGTCCCCTTGTGATCACATTTATGGATACCGCTAGACCTTCTTCAATTGCTGGGCCTGGAGCTTTAATATCTCAGCCCGCGAGTTCCAAGGCCGATTTTTTGGACGATGCATGCATTCCGGGCATCCCTCTTATTCACTCTCAAAAAACAGGTTCCGACTATAGTCTCTAGTTGCCTGCACAAAACCTCCTACTACCTCCGTTGTGTTGTTGATTATATGCAGCACGATAAATAGATAGTCGTTTTTGGCAATCTGGACATTAATTTGGCCCAGTTTGTTTTAGTCTTTTTTTTTTTTTTTTGCATGGGGGGTGGGGGGAGGTTTTGCCTTTCCCTTAGCCTTTTTCGCCGGGCTGGATCCGCTCAAGGCCCCTGTGAGGTCCTGGAGATCGGTACCAGACCCCCCAAGTGCACCGTAGGCTGCCGTAATCATGTAAATTAAACAGGGTTGATTCTTTTCATGCCGGGGTCAGTCCTCGAACTCCGGCCGTTCTCTTCTTCTCCTGGGCATGGTTCCTGGTGTCGCTTTTTTCCACCTGCCCCTGAGGATTGAATTCAGCGATGCAGCCAGGACACGTGGCTGGCGGATACCTCCCTACTTAAGCCAGTTTTTTGATCTCTCCCCTACCGGTATTCCAGGCACAAGCACGGAAAGTCACTGCGTTTGCTGAGGTCTACCCCCCCAACCACCGCGCTCTCAGTGTTTACGAAATCCCTGTGGTCTGTACTCGACGGGAGTTCGACGCATTGTTCTTCACGTTCGTATTTCCAGCCCCCGACAGGCCATCATCCGATTCTCAGCTCCACTAGCACCTCGTGCGCACCCCCCCTAAATCTTTTGCTCTCTTCCCCCTGCAAGTGACTCCCACGGATCCTAAGAATCAGAACCATGGACCCGTCCTGTAGGCACGGAATCTGGCAATTCAGCTTCCCGCAAATTTTTTCTCCCCGGCCATCCTTTTTCATTCCCTCGTACTCAATCCCAGTATGTTCGCATCGCTTAAACACCATAAGAGCAAGCATGCCACCCGCTCTTCTGGTGGGTGTAGCCTTTCCTCAATATAGATTTCTTCCAGTTTTTTGATCATCTTTTCCGCCACAAAGGCTCGGGCGGTTCTTTGTTTATTGAACAGGTTGAACAGCGCCAGGCGGTTATTTTATCCTTTACCTCCTCCCCTCCCTTGCGAAGAAAGGCCCACTGCCTGCCTGGTCCTTCCCCGATTTAATGCTAGCTCCAGACCCCCCCCCGCCTTTTTGTCCTCCACCTTCGGAGCGGCTCATCGTCGGACGAAGCCCAACAGCACCCCTGTTTCCCCGAGTCCTTTGTCGCTCTCTCGCAGTCGGGCGAATGTCCCAGGTTTGTTTGATCGGCCCCCCCCTTCTGTGTTCCACAATTGACCGACGCAGCGCCCTGTCAATCTCGGGTTAGACCTATTTACGTTTTCATACATGGGACATCCGCACCCCCCCTTTTACCAGTCGGACGATTCGGGCTACCCATGGCGGCCGGTGACCTGTGTCTTCCCATTTCCTGCTTTCATCCAGCAGGGAGCATTAGGCTTTGCTTCGACTTTCCTCTGCCGATCTTTAGCGAGATGATCTTGTCGGGATTGTGCATGAGCCCGAGTGGGCCTCCATTCCCCGAAGCCTCTTTGGCTAAAGCTGAGGACCACCGGCACAAACGCAATCTAAAACTTAGAGCGCTATATGGGTTGTCCTAAGGTGCTGATCTTCGCCTTCCAGGGATTGAGTGGAGTCTCGAGGGGTCGTTTCTCATTTCTTGCCATTAAAGCGTTCTTTTTTTTCGGCATGCATTATCTTGGGGACGCGACCGCGATTGAGCCTTTTCCCCCAGACGTCGCTCCCTCCTTTGCCTCCCTGTACTTTTTTCAGGGCTGTGCTGTTTGTCTTTTTCGATCTTGGATAATGGACTGCTACCAGGCAACCTTTTTTCGTAGTTCCCGGTGATCCTTTTTTGGTTTCTGCAGGCGGCTAGTCCCTTTTGCTGAGCCTCTTCCAGCATTTGTCTTTTTCGGATTGGATCTTAGCCGTTTTTCGAGGAAATCTTCCCCCAGACCCTATGCATGGTCTCGATGTTGCACGTATGCAAGTGCGCGGGAGTTGTCCAATCGCGACCCAGCCTCGACAGTCTGGATTTCCAGACTTGCGCACCTTCTATATTCGTCCCCCTGCGGTCGGCCTCTTGGAAACATTAGCGCGGATGGTCATCTTTTCCAGCGCTCGCTGCCGCTCAAGCCAGGAGACTTTATCGATTCCACGAGAAACCCCTTTGCCGTTTTCTCTTTTTTTCCCTCCGGGAGAACTGTTCTTTCAACTTTTCCTTCTTTGTTTCCCCTCCTTGAGGCGCAGAATCAGTCCATGTAGTATGCGCGCAGCCCTTCTCCCCACTCCATCCGGAAGTCGATCCGTTCGGAGAAGGTTTGCCTACATTAGTATCCGGCCCTCATATTGGAGACTTGGCTACCCAGTTTTTCACCTTTCCAGGTACGCGGAGTTTTCTACTCGCACGGAGAACGGTCGACACTCTATCAAGAGCTGTGGTTACCCTCGACGCCAAAAACGACGTCTAGTTACCCCTCGCCCCTTCTCTCTGCCCTATTGGATGGTTCGGTCTCCCGCGACACCGCTGCCAACAATGCATATTTTCCCGGACTCCTTCAGCTTGTTCACGCGATTCGCTAAGGAGCTTTTCTGTTTTTGTCAAAATATTGTTCCCCTCATGTTCCCTACAGTGTTTCTTTTTGGAGCAAGCGTCTCCTTGTATTTCCGAGGTTCACGCAGGCCTCCGCACTTGACCGCAACCTGCCCGTATCGCAGCGTTACACGACGGCCTTCCCTTTCCGCAAATCGAGGCCTGTTCGAGCTCTTCGAACTTCCTCGCTGGAAGCCGCTTTTCATGCTGGCAATCCTCGCTCGAAGCTCCGATGCGAC
>Ga0179591_1236824_pt1 | contig 11502 bp, 10 predicted proteins | sample CZOMad2_1_08_16f_FD_182891 | JGI IMG/M metagenome (GOLD analysis project Ga0179591, IMG submission 182891) | Vadose zone soil fungal communities from Angelo Coast Range Reserve, California, USA - CZOMad2_1_08_16fungal (PacBio error correction) | ecosystem: Environmental > Terrestrial > Soil >... | reverse complement strand
GCGCCTTTTCTCGGTCTTTCTCCTCCCCTTCAGGTAAGAGGGCACTAAGAGAAACAGCAGCAGCAACCCCACACTGCCATCGACCATCTATAGTGCCAAGCTTTGAAAAGCCCCCGAGTACTTCCGGGGGCGGCTCCTTTAACAACAATTTGGAGTTTGGCACTATTAGGTGCGGGACTCATTGTATAACTTTTGTCGCGACCGCTGGACCTCCGGTTGTTTCCCCTGCCATGTGAGGAACCCTGTGTTTTCTACAATCTTTACAGCCCAAGTAGAAAACGCCCACACACACAACGAAATCGAATGAGAGCGAACACAACACGACCATACAAATTCTAGGCTACCATGAGATGCAATGGTAATAATTAGAACGGTCGTCAAAATTCCCCACGTTTTTTTGACAGAACTGTTGCGGCTTCGCAAAACAACACCAACAGCAAAATACCCTCGGTACCCGGTAGGATAGCGTGGAGAGAATGCGTGGTTCGCTCGACGACCCCGCAAAGGTGATGTCATTTCTTTGAGGCCCATCGCTTTCTTGGCTTAGAGGTTCCCAGGTAGCAAGAGATGTCTGAGTTGTTGTTTGTCGACTTGTGTCCAAACTCGGGTCGGAAACAAACACAAGATTGACAAGGTACAAACCGTTTCACGTATTGAGTGAGGCCTATGGAAGCTTCATTCTGGGGTCTTGCCGCCTTTTGAGGTTCTTAACGAGACCGGCGACACCTGCTCAGATTACCCAGCCAGCAGGCGGACTAGGGCTGAGTGTCACCAAACCTGAAGGTTCCCCTCCCCCCCTAGTATAGCTGAGGTGCCTTTCTCGGGCCTATTCCAAGAACGCCCGGACGTCCCCCCTTCCCCTGAAAGTCTTCCCTAAATCTCCCCTACTGAAAGCGCGTCCTTGCGTTTTTCCTGGTCGGTTCGCCCCCACCCCCCCCCCCCCCCCCCCCCCCCCCCCCCCCCCCCCCCCCCACCCCCCCCCCCCCCCCCCCCCCCCCCCCCCCCCCCCCCCCCCGTTCCATCGTTGTTGTCTCTGTCGTGTTGGCCGAATCAATCGCACCTAACAAGTTGGCAGCACCCCGATTGGACTTGGTTTCTGATCCTGGTCTCCCCTCTCTGAAGTCCCCGAACGTTTCTGGTCTTCTCGACTCACTCTCCGAGGGTACACGGCTCCTTTTTTGTGGTTTCTTTGAGATAGGCCCGAGGCCCCCCCCCGTTAACTCTTTCACCCCTGGTACCACTGGTTTTTAGCCTGCATGTCTCTCTGACATCAGGGTGTACAGAGAAAGGGGCTCCTCGAATCGTTCCGGTGCGGTGATAGGTGCCGGGTGCTCTCTTTAGTGGCAGTACTTCTCTGTCCCTCTTCTTTCTTCTCTTCCCTCCTCCTTTTTTTTGTTGTCTCCCGCTCCATCCTTGACGGACTACCTGTTTTACTTCACTACTATTTAGTCGCCGTGAAAATTCCAAAGATTGCGCTTCCATTTCCGTATCGCCCTTTGCCTTTCGTCTTTTCCCGCGCTTATCAAAGACGGCAGGCCCCCGAGTCAAACCACGGGCTTAAACCGGTTTCCCCGAGTTTTCCTTTGGTATCCTCTTCAGATTTTCAGGCCCACTTCCCCCAAACAATGGAGACGCCGATTCTCCTCGTAGAGTGATCCCCTTTCCGGTCCCTTCCCTTCAGTGCCTATCTGGTTCTGTCGCACCCCTCTTCGTCTCTGCAAGGTCCGCCCCGGTTAATGCAAAAATGTTGCATTTTTTTCCTTCTCGGCCACCCCGCCCGCCCCCGAGTCAAGGAATGCCCAATTCCCTCCTTCGCGATTAGTCCTTTTGGTTTTGTGTAGCTAGTGCCCTCGGTCATTTTTTCCCGCCCTTGGTGGTCACCCCCGCTGTCTCTGCCCGACTCTGCCCAGTTCTCTTCTCCCTGCACGCAGATCGAAGCCAGGACGGGTGGGACAGTCCTTTGTTCCACGAGCGCTCCGGAATGTGTCTGGTTACTCTCTTGCTGTCTTGCCTGTCTTCCTCTCTCAACGGCGTCAACCCAGCGAGAATTTCTTCCCCTCCGACAAAGGTTCCCCTGTGAGCTGCCCGGCCCCACAAGACGAAGCGGTCCACAGTCCACCCATCAAGCGCACTTGAACCTTCACCCGCGCAGCCCGGACTGGTCCTCCCCTTCTGTCCCCGGTGTGGCACTTTGCCTCAGCCCTCACGACCCCTCCCCCTCCCCAAACTTTTTTCTTCACAAAGGCCTGGCCCCACTCCCCCTGCCTGACCATTCACCTGAACACCTTTCCCACACCAAACCCCGCCCCTTCGTCCAGTCCCCGCTTGGACCGAATGTGACTCCCCTTTTTCGAAAAGATGACGGCCCATTGCTGTTTCTACTATCTCCCAGAGCCCACATTGCCTTCCCTTTCCTGAAATCCCTTTCTGATTCTTTATCAAGGCCTTTTTTTTCCATCTCCCCGTGACCAGTTGGGACCCCCTTGGAGCATCGCCTTCGACCTTCCCTACCGATATCGATGGTTCCACGCCCCTTCCCCCGTTCAGCCTTTGGTCTTCACGCCTGTCTCATCCAGATTTGGCCATCATCCCATTTGCCCATGCACCGCCCTGACCTCTCTACCTGGAGGGAGTCCAGCCCCCCCAGTACCATCGTTGGTCGCACATACGCTCCCGCCAAAGATGAATGCCGCTCTGTGACCTACGAAAAGAGATTCGCTTTCGACTTCACTTTCTCCCCACCCGATCAATGAGCCTGGGGCCTTCCCAAACCGAGGACCCTGAGGTTAGTTTGAGATGTATTTCGAACTTCTTGCTCCCTTGTGTCTCCCGTAGTTTTGAGCCCTCCCCCCCCTTTCCACCTATCCTTTTTTGCGGATGAAGTGACCGAAGAAGTTGCTATGCTTTCTCTTATCAAGACAAGTGGTGGAACGACACGCTACCCTTTCGTGTCCGATATGGTTGGTCTTTAACACGTTTCGTTGGGAACGTCCTTGGAACTTAGTGGATGGGAACTCGGGTTTTTTTATGCGTCCTTCCCCTTCTTCTGGCACTTCTCTTGTTCTCTTTGTATTCCATTGAGGCTCGGCATCTTTCCCTGACCTGCGGCCGAAGAAAGCCCTGCCCCCTCTTCGCTGCTACCCCTTTTTGGGTCCGCGCTGAAGAGTCTTGCAAGTGCTGCCTCCGGCGCACTTCTCTTTGGACACCCCTCCTCGGACAGGGCAGCCCTGTCCGCTCTGTGTCTCCGCGCCCTCTCGTTTCGCCTGAGCCACAGACACCCACTCACCCGTCCTAGGGGTGGACTGTCCCCTGCCCTATCGCCATTCCTTACATTTCGTGTGGTGCTTGGCGCGCGTCCCCCTCACGCACCCCTTCCTCCAAACATTGATGAACGTCCCCACCTTCTCCCCGGGAGGGTCTGGCGGTTTACTCGTACCCAACAGGACCCTACGTTACCTGACCCTTTGACTCTTCCGACTGTGCTATTTTCTTTTCTATCCGTCGTTGAGTTTCCGGCTGTCATCGATTTTGTTGGCCCCCCCGAAAGGTCGGCGCCCTTATCCCTTTTTAGTTCAAGTGACTTTTAGTTTCCCCTGTGGTTGGCATGGGCCGCTGTTCAGCTCCCTGTGATCGGCCAAACTTTTTTGGCCCAACCAACCGGAAGCCTCCGTTTACCCTTCTTTGCCGACGGCTGGTCCCTCCCGTCCCCACCGGTTGGTCTGGTTTGCCTCCGAACCTGGCTGATCCTTTTTCCTTGGGATCCAACAGGCCCTGCACTTTTTCCTTTCCCCGAGAATTCCCGGGCAGAGTACATCTCCCTTCGGTTTACCTTTTTTCCAGGCCCTTTTCTCCCATCCCGACACCGCTTCTCGCCACCCCGGTAAGTAGGTCTTGCTCCCTCCTGAGTTGTGGAACTCCCTAGTGCCCTCTCGTCTTTTATCCTCGAGACGGTGGCCACGATCTTCCTTTCGTAACCCGACCCACGTGGGAGTTTCGGGCGCATGTCCCTCTGATTCAGCGCGCTGGCCCGTCCTCCCTTTCCTTCCAACGTAGGAACCCACGCTTGCCTGTATAACCAGTTTCGCCAGCACTCCCCTTCCCATGTGAATGGGCGACCGCTACATCTTGTTTATGCGGTTTTGCTCCTGCCCTACGTATCGGCAGTCGCCCACCCCATCGTAAAAGCGATTCCCCTTTCCGTCTCTCCGGAGAACCGTCTTTCCCTCTCTGCAGAATCGTCGCCCCTACAGCCCCGGGTTTCGTACCGTCATCTAGGTTTTGTCTGATTGCGTAGAGAGATGTGGTCTTTTTTCTGGCTCTAAGCATTTCGCCTCTCTTTTCCACACAGCTCTTCAGCTTTTCTGAGTAAGGGTTTCCCTCCCCCGTCGTCTCTCTTTCCCACGCTCTTTTTGTCTGCTTTCCCTCCCCTCCTGACTCTGCTCGGCGTTTGCTCGCGAGTCTTGTACGTGCAATCACCCTCTCTTTTCCTCAGTGGACTGCAGGAGTAGGCACAAGGAATAGTTCTGTACCACCTTCAGAGCGCTTCTTCTTTAGCGTAAGGTGTTTCGGATTGCCGTTGCCCGCCCTCCCTTTTTCCCCAGGATGTCGGTCACGAACGGGTCGGTTTTCGTCTTTTTTGCCGGAAATTTGGGGAGTCACGAGCCCGAGTTTTTGCCGTGTCCCAGAAGCTCACGGATCCTTTCTCCACGATTTTTGATTTATCCCGCTGTTTGCACCCTAGTAAAGTCTTTCCAAGCTTGCGTTTTTTTCCTCGTTTCGGAAGAACGTGTCCGGCCGGTTTCCTTTCTTGTCCCCCGAGCCCCGGTAGCGACTTTCGCTCCCCGCTTGTGAGGAAACTCCGTTTTTGCCCCCCCCGCTGCCTCACCTTCCAGGACCACTTGCCCCCACTTTAATTTTTGTTGCTCGTGGAGGATCTTTTCCTCCTCTCCTTTTTTTTTGTTTTTTGCGTTATTGACGCAACCGAGCACTTTAATACCTTTTTCTGAGTCCCTGAACGGCCCCACCCCCCCCCCCCCCCCCCAAATTCGCGAAAAGGCTTTTTCCCCCCAGCTTTTTTTCGCTTTACTATTTCCTTTTCCGGGTCTCACCTACGAAACTCCTCCCTCACAAAAGTCTCACTCTTTTCGTTCCCCGAGACGGAGAACACCTTTGTTCATTCCTTTCCCGATTTTCTTCCCCACCCGGTGGCCAGTTGGGGCGACTGCTAAGGAGGCGTTGCCCCGGCCCCCTTTCTTCTCGCGCTTAAAACGTCCGCAAGATCCTCCAGCCGACGTTAGTGACCTTCGAGGTACTTCGAGGGTCGTGCCACAGCACAGGCCGACCCGAGTTACGGGTCCCGACGTTTTTGGTGTCTTTTTCTTACGGTTTCTCTTCCTTTACTCTTTTAGTTCTGCCGGGCACCAGCTCGTTAGGAGTACCCGACCGCAAGTTTTTCCTCCGTGACGCCTCTGAACGTAAAGGGCGTGTTCCGAACTCTTAAGGGGGCTATTGCTCTTCCCCCCTTTTTTTTGCGAGCGGACCATTCCGCCCACCTGCGCGCCGGCGGTGCCCTATGCCGCTTTTCCTTTTCTAACGAGACCAGAAACGCGCTCCATTCCTGAAAGAGTTCACGTGACCGGTACCCCTCAGTGGTGCTTACGACTGATTGCCCTGGCGCGTCTGGCCCTGAGAGTCGTCGCAGCCTCCGCTCCGGGGTTCGCCTTACTTATCTTTTCTAGGCTTTCCTGTTACGAAGTCGGCGTTTCACACCCCACTTCTACACCCCCGCTGTTCCTTAGCACCCGCAATGTCCCTTTTCTTTTCCCGTAGTCCGGTGGAGACGGCAAGGAGTTTCCCCCCCTTTTCCCCTCCTCTGTCGGAGATCTCCGTTTTCTTAATGAAGACTCGGGACATTTTTTTCCCTGAAGGTAAAATTCGGGTCGGTCTCCTGCTTTCGTCTCTCGCGCTAGTCCCTAGGGAGGTTGGGACGATACTTGTTCCCTTTTTTTGCCGCTGGATGGTCAAGGTGACTGATGGGCCTGTTTTTTTTTCCCCTGCAGCATTAGCCCTTCCCGACTAGTCCCATGGAATATCTGGGCTGCCTGGTTCTCGAGCTTCCCCTTTGATCGAGCTTGTTTTGCATTTTGTTTTTTTCGCTTTCCCTTTAGTAAACGGTACGGTTTCAGTTTTCCCCTTTTCCACGGCTTTTTTTCAGAGGGCTTATCTGCTTTTCTCGGCACCAACGTTCTTTCTTTTCTTCCTTCTCCTTTACTTCTGGTCGCCTGCCCCCCCACCTCCCGTGCAATCACCCGCAAGGGATTTTACGTTTTTTTCTTCCGGCTTTTTGGAGGGCCTTAACCCTCTTGCCACGTGTGACATCTTCACCGTTAGGCGCCGACCTGCATGCGTACTACCGGTTCAGCTACTTTTCTTTCGAGTCACCCCGCGGACCCTCCCCCAACCGCATTTAGGCTATTTGTGACGGGCATCTTGGTTCTTTCGGTTTTGACGTGGACGGGTTCGGCTCCTGCCCCCGCCCGCTTCCTCCCTCTTTACAGGGGCGGCGTACCTGGTTTTTCCGGACCCCCCTGCCTGTTTGGGTGTTGGTATACGCAAGTCCTTTCTTCCGGCTTTTCGCGATTTGTTTCTTGGTTCTCTCTTTTTTCAACTCCGGAGACGTTCTCCGCTTTCTCTTCTATGTTCGTTCTGATGCCCCACAACGGCCTAAGCTATCGTCGGAGTCTGGGCTTCTTCACGTTCCGGGTCGTGCTCCCCTTTCCACCTTCCTTTCACCCGGTGTCCATGAAGTAACTCTACTCGGTCCCTCCCCTTCAGTGTGGGGGGGGGACTCGCTCCCCCGCCGTGTTTCCCTACAAGATCTGTGTATGTTAGAGGGTCGTTACAAATTTTCCTTCCCATCACAAGCATCCAATTAGGTTGCTTTTCCGCAACCTCACACTCTTTCTACATGCTACCGAGGTGATCTTGGGTGCGCAAATGGATATACGACACTGTCCCTCCCCCTTCTCATATACCTTCTCTTTGTATCTTCTTCCCCCACCTTTTTTCTCCGTAGTCTTCTGCAGCCGTAGGCTCCGCGCTAGCAAGTGTTTTTTTCAGTTAGCTCTTTGCCTCATACGGGATGTTTCTCGATTTAGGCGAGATTTGGTTTGCGTGTTGACTTATCCGCCGGCAGCTGGGGTCGCTCGACACCCCCCCCACGAACAAAACTCACCACCACCCAAAACACCAACAACCCCAAACCTAACAACCAACACCCACCCCCAAAGGCTTTTCTTTTTCCGGCACCGTTAGGGCTCTGAGGCTGATGAACAGAGAGTTATAATTTCTGCCCTCAAAGAACCCCTTCCTCCCAGCTTTTTCCTGAGGTGCGATTGTTATGCTGGCCCTGTCGAGGTGGCTTCGACTAAACTGTTTCCCTTAGGACCTGCGCTTTCTGTGTCTCTTTCTTTGTAGTAGGATGCCCCCTCCAGAAGACATTTTCGGGTCCTTTGCATGGGTCTTCTTGGCCGTCGGCGCCTGACCGGCCTGGTCAGGCTACCTGTGTTCTCTTTTTTTTGAAAAGCTTCCACCTTTGCTGGAAGGCCTTCGTTGCGGTTCCCTCACCTTGTTCACTTTTTGTTTAAGATGGAAGTAGTTGTGGGCTTCCGTTTGCCCACGGTGTTTTGCGGTTCGGGTAGTCTGGTCGGCTTTTTTTTCGAGCAAGCTCTTCTACATAGTGACCAGTCTTCTTGCTGCCTGATCGGCGGAATTGTTCGTTGCTGACCTGTGATGTTTTTCCTGTTCACCGCTCTCTTCTTGGGGCTCCTTGCGAGCAAAGTACCCGGTTTATGTTTTTCCGCGGCATTGATGAGAGGTTTTTGACCCGTGTTTCTATGACCCCCCCCCGACGCTAACAGGAGCCGGTCCCACGCAGCGCCTCAGGCCGGAATTTTGGGCCCCTGAGTTTGAGAACCCTTACTTTCCTAAGCCCTTTTCCTTCTTGCGCGTTCGTGTTTCTGTTGTCCTTCCGAGGAGCCGGCCTGGTGTGTCACCACGGTTCCCAACGGAGTTCAAGGGCAAGCTCACCCGCCTGAATAGCGATGATCCCCCCTTTAATGTATGAGTCTGTGGCAGAGGTATGGGTCCGAATTCATAAGCTCCACTTCGCCCCCGCCGCCCCCGCGCGTACATTTCGGTTTCCGCCTTGGTCAACGCTACTACTTCGCTTTTCTATGGATTCACCCCCCTCCCTAGGTGAGGACCGGCTCCCTTCCCCACATTATGTGTTGAGAGTGGTGGAAGCTCTCTCGTTCTCCCCCCCGTTACCTCCTTCCAGATATGACCCCTCTGGGACAGTTTGAACCGGCGTCTTGATCCCTTGCGGGTGACTACTACACGGCACCTGCTCGCATTTTTTTTCTCGTGACTCTGGGGTTGTCTTCTTTGGTTATCTTTTTGAAGTCATAGTCCTTGTTCTTCCCTAGTCAAGGAGTCTTCCCCTTCTTTATATCACTCAGTGTTGTTGTTTCGCGAGCATACTGTAGGGACTTTTACCTGGCAATCTGTACTCACCCATCACTACCTTCCCTCCGCCCCCCGAAAGTCACCTCGAGCGACGACAGGCGACGCCCCGGTGCCTTCGTGTACAATTTCCTTTGTTCTCAGTCCCCTTGGTCAGATACCACAAGTTTGGTAATCCAATCGGGTGACCCTCGCCGGCTCCTGTCGGTAAGGCGGCTGTTTTGGTAAGTGGTGGAGTCCCCCCGCTTGCCGATACATGCGCACCCTTCACAGCTGAGAGCCTCTCCCGCCCAAGAGATGTACCTTCCTGTCCCCTGCCCTTAGGACGTGCATAGCGGTTTTACCACGCTCTTTCCCGTAGCAATCTCCTCGTTTCTGTTTGCCCAACGTGTCGCTGCTCGTCTGCCCGGAATCTCCCCCTCTCCCACGAGACAGCCTGAGCCCCTTCCCTGGTGATCAGATTCAGTCTGTAAGGGGCCATTTCCGGGGCCGGCGGCGCTCTGGTGGTAACACCCGCTTCTAGGCTTTTTCGCCCTACCTCACGACACTAGTCGCACGACAGGCTGGGTTTGGGACCGTCAGGTCTCCCGTCCCTTCTCCCGCGGAGCATTCTTCCTTATTCTCTGACGTTTCTCTGGTACTAGCTGTGAAACGCCTGACCACTCGCATTAATACGCGGACATTAAGCCAAAGGTTCCTTGCACTCAAGAAACGATGCCCAAATAATATTGTGACCTGCAAGATTAATCACCTCGACAGTTCTGTTTTTGCCCAGAAAGAAGCTTTGTACATGCACTTTTTTCCTCGCTTATCAGCCGCCACCAGACCCCTCCAGAAGCACGGTGTCTCATTGCCCGTCCCCCAAGATCAAGACTTCACCAGAAGCAAGTCCCCAAGTGAACAACACCGCCAGGGTCCTCCCTCCCCTTGACGACCTTTGCCTTTTGAGATTGATGTATACGGCCCCTTTTTTTTTTTTCTCCCGCTCGTTCCGCTTCTTAGCACCACGGAGCACTGTCGTCCCCCCCCAATGTCCCTCTCGTCCTATCAGCCGACTTCGCAGACTCCCAGCATCTCCTCCCCGCTTCTCAGGGCACACCGGGCTCCATCGACTCCAACGAGACGGACCTCACTAGCCATACAAGTAGTGTCTCGTACCCAGAGTTATTACCTTTCTTTTCTTAGATTTCTGCTTTCATTCACTGCGGGCCCAGCCACCGCTTTCTAAGAAATTTCTGTCGCGTGCACCTTAGACCTTCGGGCGCGCCAAGAACCCCCCCTTCCCCATGTGGCGTCCCCCGCACATTGATACAGGCCCCCTTTTCACGGACAGCTCGCTTGACCCCTTCAACGCCCGAGATCCCCGGCGCCGAATCACTTCGATCCACTCTCCCTCCGAGAATTGGGCATGGTGAAACTTGCGAACCTAGTCTCTCTCCTTGCGACCTTCTAGTCCCTGCACGGTTCTCACCGAGGTCAGCAATCGGTACCCCCCTTTTCCCCTCTTTTTCGCTGAGCTGCATCTCCCTAAGTATTCTGTTTGTTTCTTTTTCCCGTAACGTCCCGTGGTTTTTTTCCTTAACTTGACACGCCTTTATGATTTTATGATTTTACGCTTTTTTCCTTTACACGATTTTTGGCCCGATCTTGAAGAGGGGTCCTCCTGTGCTCGCCTTTCAGTCCGCCGTTCGGGCAACGTTCCGGTGTCCCGGCGACGGATCTTAGCATGCCTTACATCCCTGGAAAGGTAACAGCGTCCTCGGCGCCCGTTTGTGTGCAGCCGTTAAGGTACGGCAGTGCCTGCCATTACGGCGTTGTCCCTTTCCTCTCTTGGCCAAGCGCGAGCCATCATTCCCATCTTCAGTGAATTTCCTTTACCTCCCAGGGCGCTGAGTACAAGAACCCCCACCTCCACCCCGCGAATGGTCGGTACCTGACCCGTCCTTTTTCCCCTCAGGATAAAGCTGGCGTTTTTGTGTTGCGCGGACTCCCACCTGCCACCCCGAACACCCATTCCCCTCAAACACCCGCACGAGTCTCTTAAAAAGATACTAACGTCTTCAGTTTTGTCACGGTACCGCGCCCCAACCGTCCCCCGAAGTGACGTCTATGTCTCCATGTGCCGAAGGGGGCTCTCCTAGGTTTGAGAGCATTTGAGTGCATCTCCCGGTTGGGTGGCCCGTAAGGTCACGTTTAAGCTCTTTTCCCATTTGATAATCCCTTTTTTTTTGAGGGGTGGTGGCCCTCGCTACCAGTCGTTTATGATCCGGTTTGCGCCATTGATGGACACCATTGGCACGAGCCGTCCGTCCGAGACGTTGAGTTAGCGCCGGGGGAACGTTTCAGGACACACAGGGGTAGTTGACGCACGCCTTCCTTCTCGAGGTCTGTTGAAAAGTCTTTCCGCACCTTTTCAGGTCGAGCGCCGGCCCTCCCCAGCTCTGTACTGTCCTAGTCTTGGTTGGCGAAGGTCATTGCCGACCTCAGCCCCGTGCACTCTTTTCCCTGTGTCCAGCTCGTCATAGGCCCAGCAGGTTTTTTAACTCTCCGTATGACTCTCTTCTTATGCCGCAGGCGTTCGTCCAGAGTGTCGTTTCCCGCCCTCCCTTTTACCGGGCTTCCCATCGTTGGTTAAGTCCGATATACAGCGGCTGTCCCCCGCAGCGCGGCGTTGGTAGGAACACGCTGTCTGTTATCCTTTTTCCACAGGAGAACGCGTGCCTGTTCTCCTCAGCGTTTGGGTGGAGGTGCTATGGGGATTTTACCTCTCTTGATCCGTTCCGTCCACGATAACCCATCAGGCCGATACCAGCCAGAGTTTCGCAGATCCTGAGACTGCGCTGGGCTAGCGGGCCCCTCTGGCTTTTTTTTGTCTTCCTCCAATAACCCTTTGGTAATTTCAGCTGGGTGTGATCAGCGCTGCCCTTCCCTTCGAGCGTCTCCTTTTTCTGTTTTTAGATAAGTAATCATACCATCTTC
>Ga0179591_1192708_pt1 | contig 11503 bp, 7 predicted proteins | sample CZOMad2_1_08_16f_FD_182891 | JGI IMG/M metagenome (GOLD analysis project Ga0179591, IMG submission 182891) | Vadose zone soil fungal communities from Angelo Coast Range Reserve, California, USA - CZOMad2_1_08_16fungal (PacBio error correction) | ecosystem: Environmental > Terrestrial > Soil >... | reverse complement strand
GCCTGTGCGGGTTTTGAAGCAGTCTTTTTTTCCGTTTCCACATACCCTCTCTCGACGATTTTCTTATCGCTTTGAGACCTTTGACTTTTTTCATGCCCCTGCCGTCGAGTCCGTTTTTCGCTCCGATCTAGCAAACAGCGATGCTATTTTTCTTCGATGAGTACGTCTCACTCCACTAGACCAGTGGAGTGTCTCCCTATTTTGCCCTTACCAACACCGAGCCCCCCCCCTTGTATCAGCCCGCAAGCCTCCTCTATTAGTGAGTCGGCGTTCCTCTCTCGATCGAACTGGCGTGTCCTTAAGTAACTTTTATGTGGCCCTGATCTTTCTTTTTTTTTTTTGTTTTTAGGTCTATGAACCCTGCGAAGACTCTCCTGACGCTCCAGCGAGTTTGTTCGCAAGAGGCCTGCGCTGTCAGTCGAATTCTCTCCCCTCGTAGAGAGGATGGACCTTTCTCCCCGAGAGTCTCCGTCGCCGTTTTTTTACAAGTCACTACCGCTCGATCGCCCCCCCCCCAACTCCCCTTTCTCCAGTCTTCATTTCTAGCCTCCGATCTCCCCTTTTCTTGCTTTTTTCAAGGAGAACAGAGATAACGACTCCTACTTTGCGCCAGGTCCCGCGCCGCTGGTGACGCAACCTATAATGATAGCTAAGGAGTCTCCCTTCTCGTCCAGCTTTCTACTTCTGTCTTTTTGAGGGTATTTTGACCTCCCTCAATGTGATCGTCCGGATGGGAGGAGGGACCGCCTTCCCCTTGGCCAGCTGTCATCCCCTCCTGAGTCTTTATGTCATTCCAGGTAGCGAAGAGGGTTCAGGCCTCTGTTCGCATAACCCTCCATCGTCGACGACCCGACCATAAGTAGCGCCAAGTTCCTCCACGGTCTGCGATGCTCTTTCGCGATTTCCCCCCCTAGAATCCACCAACCGCGCGCTCGTTGACGACACTAGTGCATCTGCCTAGTTTGAGCCCCCCCCCCTGGAACGGCCTCCCGATGGACTTAGTCGACCGACTTGTCTCGCTGAGTAACCTCTTTGATTCTCGGCACGTTGGGCGCGCCCGCGGCAAAAGCTGCTGTGCATTCCGGACTAGTTTTTTTCCTCAGATTCCCACGCCTTGCAGGTATTCTCCCTTGCCTGCGAGACGAGCCGTATCTCGCCTATTGAAATGCCTGCTCCGCGTAAGCCCGGTTGGTTTCTCCTTATGGTGAGTCTTACTCGCCTTTCACCTAAAGTCTCCTACCCCTGACTCCTTTTTTTTGCCAGCCTCGTACTTGAACCCCCTGCCTTTATTACTCCTTCGGACGTTGAACGCCGTACCGCTGTACCCAAGATCTGTGAAGGTTGAAACCCGCCAGGCGCCAAGTTCCCCCAGAGCCGTCCCAAAAGTCGTCCTCATTTCCTCCCTCGCAAGATTACCTTCGCGGACGTTTCCGAATGCGGAACGGCGTTATTACCTGAAGATGGAAAGGATGACTTTTTGCTGACAACGCATTTGCTACGCCCCCTCTCGTTTGCGAGTTTAAGGAATCCCCACCTTTACCTAGCAAGCTCACGCGATATCGTAATGACCCCTTTTCCTCCTCCCTTTCGCACTATGAACATCTATTAGCGATATTTTCCTCCCTCTAATTACAGGAAGTACCTCCCGACCGACAGCGGCAGCCGCCTATCTTTGCAGAGTGTTCCTTTCCCTTTTTTTTTTCTTACTGCATTTCCTTTTCTTTCCCATGCAGTCTTCTTCTTCTCTCGAGAGGAAGATCTCTTCCCGACTGAGTCCATCGAAACGTTTCGTATGCCCTTCTATAAATGGCCGTCCACTCCTCTCTGCGGCCGTTAACCTGCCCCCAGACGGTTTTTAACATCGCTCGACAGCCCTTGTTTTTTTTTTTTATTTGAAACATTCTTTTCGGATTAACTTTTTTAAGAGACATATTTGCTGTCCTTGGTTTCAAATGCCGCCGTGCGTCAACGCGTGACATTTTTCTGTCCTCACATGACAAACTGAACAGTCCCATGAGACAGTTCAGACGCCTGAGTGGGCGCAGGGAAAGCTAGAGCCTTAACTCAACAAGCAAGCCCGTCGGTCAGCCTCTATCTCTCATCTTGCCGCCTTGAATATACCCCCCCCTCGGTTTCGTCACCAAAAGGCGAGCGCTCACCGTGCCTGATGGTTTTGTTTAGAGGCGGAGATTTTTCTATCTCGTCAAAGCTTTTTAGTTTTCTTTTCATCGCCCTCTCCCCCCCCAAAGATCGTGAGGATAAGACAGCGGAAGACTGCAACCCACTTAGATTTCCTCCTTGAATACCGAGAGGACTGAGTCCCGAGATGAAGAAAGGATCTCTTTTTCAAAAGCCGAATCCCGAGATATAGAGTGGTTTTGTTGTTTTTTTTGTGTTTTGTTCTTTTTTTTCTTTTTGGGTTTTTTTTTTTTTTTCTTTGTTTGTGTTTTTTTGTTTTTTTTTTTCTTTTTTTGTGGTTGGTTTGTGGGTTTTTTGTGTGTCCCGTCTTGAATACCAGACCTTTTTCTCTCTTTCCTTCCAGGGCCCCCTGCTTTCACAGTTGCAAGGTGCGCATTCAGCGCCGCCTCGGCGTCATCTCTATTTCGATTGTTTTTAATTTTCTCCGATTTGGTGTCCCAGGACGTCTCTTTTTTTTGGAGTTAGGACTTTTTTCCGAAGGACACGCAGTCTGGCGAGCCAGCTCCCTTAGTTTTACCCCTCCGCTATCCGGGTTTTTCCTCCTCGTTTCGTTTTTTCGTTCTTTGTCCCACATCTCCCGCGATCCCGCTTGACAACCGTTTCCTTTTCAAGACGCTCTTTCCGCGACCTCTTTTTCTTCATTCTGGTGGCCGTGGGTTGGACTTTTGCATTTTTTTTTTTTTTATCTCGACCTGGAGATTCTAGTTTCGTTGGAAAGTTTTCTTTTTCCTTTCTTGTTCCCCCCGGTGCGAGGCCATTTCTGTCTTTACCTCCTTTGTTTTGGTTAGCTCTCTGCGTAATCACATGACCCCTTTTTTTGTCTTTTTTTTTTCTTCCCTCTGATAGATAACCTCTCCTCTTAAAGCATAAAGGTCCAATGCGAGCATGCTGATCCTGAGCACGCTTTGCCCAGGTCCAAAACTTTGACCGCGAAGCTCTTCTCCATCTTCTTTTTCCTTATGTCCTTTTTCGCAGGGATAGATCAACCGGCTTTTTTTTCCCTCTTTTATAGCGGGTCAGTTTTCCTCCTCTGAACACGTGCCAGCGAAGTATCTGCAAGTGAACGTCCGTTCAGAAGATGTCGGTTGCTGCTTGACGCGTAATGGGAGCATCGGACTGTGAGAGTTTTAATTTTTTTTTGACCGCCTGCCACGGCGTCCCCCCCTTCTCTTTTTTTGGTTCTTCCCCCTACCAAGCCCCTCTGAGGTGATGGTGAAGCAGGCCATCGATAGTTTTATGCGGGATTTTGTCTTCTGGAGCTGCGACCCCCTTCGGTTTTACCTTTTGCACTGGAGGACAGTTGAGCCTGTTTTTCTTCCTCCGTTGCTAAATGTCTCGGAGATTTAGTCTGCGCGCTTTGATTAAGAGTTGGTCTTCCTTGACCTGATCTCCTGAGCCCCTGCCCAGAGTCGCCCTCCTTTTGTTCGTCCTTGGACCGATGTAGATAAGCGCCGATTTTTCTGTCGGAAGAAGACTTGAAAATTTTTTCGTCTTTCTGCTTTTTTTCTACGCATGTTTTGGAGCACGATAATCGACGTTAGCCGTCTCGGCTAAGGTTTTTCCCCCTCAGCCGCTCCGATTCCCCTCTGAACTTCTTTCCGTGTCCGGTCGTTTTTTGAAAGACGGCTTTTGGCTGGCCTGCGCGCGATTTAGCGGCCCCCTTTCCCAGTTGCAATGAGCCACGGTTTGCTTTGTTCGTTTTTATTCGCCGCGGTGGTTCTTTCTAGAGACGTCGGGCGTTGCAGGCTTTCGCCCAGAGTCCCCCCCCCCCCCTTTTTGGGTTTTTTTTGGGGTTGTCGTGACCGGTGCGGAAACCGGGTCCCGGTAGTTGCCGACATTTCGTTCTCAAGCAGGCGGAGTACGCTCCCCCCTCGTTGTCTTTCGTGTAGGCCGCGCGTTGGCTTTCTTCTTCCTTTTCGTTACCTGGTTGTGTCTCATTCGGGTAAAGAGCTCGAGGTGCCACCGATAGAGAATGACGCAGTGCGACGAGCCCTGCGCCCGGCTGCACGTCTTTTCTTCCGAGTCTGCTTTTCGTCCGTTTTTTGCTGATCGCGTGAGAGTCCTATTGATCCTTCTTTGGAGATGTCTTGCGAGACCCCAGCCGATTTCACGCGCGTATTCTTCTTTTTACGCGAGCCGTGCTAATTTTTTGGAGCTCCTAATCTCTTTTAGCGGGTTATTCTGCCGGCGTGGCGTCATCGGCAGTTGCTATCTCCTTTCTTGATGATCCCCCTGGTCGCTCTCTCCTTTAGATTAAGACTTTTTTCCCGAGTATCACCTTTTTTGCGGCAACGGTGTCTGCGGTGTTAGGAGTAAGGTTCGGTTTTTGGCCGATCTGGTTAAGGAAATAGAGTTCTTGCGTAGACGTAACCGTCCGTCTTTTTCTGCCTGCGGATCTAAGGAGCTGGTCGCGATCCTCGTTCGATGCTGCTGTCATCCCCGTCTCTGTTGTGTTCATCTTATGGAAGCACAGAATCTTCAATAAGATCTCTGTGACGCTTTGCGTGCAGTTTTCGGGTATACAATATAGATTTTCCGCCTATTCCTCCCTTCACTGCCGTGTCCAGTCGGCGCCTTTTTTGCCTTTTGAAGCGGGGGACTAACCATCGGCCGGCCGATGCCAGGCTGTGGCTCTTTCATTCGCCCAATGGAGTCGGCATTTCGCCTCCTTTCCCTTCCCTCACGTACTTCTGGCATGCTACGCGTTAAGTGCTCGGTCTCGTGCCTCTTTTCTTTCTTGATTTCCCTGCCCTTTGTTCGTCGTTCAAATAGGTCCTAAGAGTTTGGAAGTTCCTTCCCCCCCATCCCATCGGGCACTTGATTACTGCCTTCCCGGATGAACGACGGTGACTGCCGTTCTGTCAAGGTTTTCACCCCTCTTTTCCCTAGATGTGAGTTTCTGCCCCCTTTACCCTGCACCTAGTTTCAATGTTGTGAACTAGGCGTATCAGGGTAGCTGACGCTTACTGCCAGGTCTTTTCTTGCCATAAGAAGATGAGTAGCTTCTTTTCTCCCTTTACTCAAGATCCGTCCTGTCACGCCTTGGTGAGCAGGGCCGTTGTCGCGCCGGTTCAACTCTGATCTCTCTTCCAAGTTTTTTAAGGGCTTTCTTTCATGGCGCCTGCTTTTTATCGTTCGTGTTTCTTTTCGACTTTTTCTTCCGGATCGATCGGCTGCTCTAGCGAAGCCACTTTCTACTGATGTGGTCTGGGTGCGATTTCTGTCGGCATCGTTATGGGAATACCTCTCCGCACTCTACCGCCGGTACTCTCTCAAGACTCTACGATCACGACACGATGAGGCGACGTTTTCTTTCTTTCGGCCATTGCGTCACCGCTCTTCCGACTGTTTTTACTCTGACGCGGAATTTGTAGATTCTCTTTATTTTTGAACATGCCGTGACGCGCGCCGATCATCTCTATAGATTTTTAGCTCGCCGCATCTACGCTTCGGGTATCTCGAAAGGGACTAATGTGGTGTCGGACTATGGTAGCACCCATGCAAAATCTGAGTGATCGCTCCCCAGGTTCGGATTTTCGTTGGAGGCGCCCTCCCGAATCGGATCGACTTTTTTGTTCATAAAAAATGATCGTAGATTTCCGTTTGTCGCCCGCCTCTCTCACCCCCCCCCACCGCCTGACGGCAGTCCATTTACTCTTTCTCCCTCCGTTGTTTTGTGCCTATCGGGGAAATATAGACGCCGAACGCGAGGTGTCTGGACGGCAAAAGATTAGTTTTTTTTTTGTTGTTTTGGTGTGGGTTCCTCTCTTTCGAGCCTTCCTCCTTCGCTCTTCTGTATGCCCACATTGTTCCGATTTCAGTTGGCTTCGAACGCGTTGCTCTTTGGCCAAACCGCCTCAATCTCCTATTTGGCCAGCGTCATTTGAGCCGACGTACCGTGCGTAGTTGCTTGTCGAACCAGTTCTACCCCCCCCAGTATAGGCGCTAGCTATCTGCGCGTTGCCACGCTTCTCATGGGACGGACGTTCCGTCTTCCGCCTGATTTGGCGCAACAAAAGCCGCTCTACAATCTGGTGCACGTTCTCCCTCGCGTGCATCGAAGCCTTGGACGCCGGGAACTTCTTTCTATTGCGTCAACTAGTAGGCTGGCGAGCACGTGATGGTGCCCCGGCGATTCCCAGCAGTCCGACCTAAGCCGATCGCAAGCCCCTTCCCCCAAACAAAATACGTTTGAGAAAGCCTTTCTGCTGAGACAGACTTTTGCTTAATGCCGCACCCTTCATTTCGAATGTGCCACGGCGAACGCGATCACGCCGTAGACGCATCATCGGGATTCAGCTGGCGGGCCTTTCATCAGATCAATTTTCCCCTCGAGGATTAATGAATTGTCTTCTCTCACGAGTCCAGAACATCCGGGCTGCGATCCCACGCCGGAGAGCAGCGTTCTTTTCAGGCGCACAGCTGATTTCCCACGTTGCCTGAAGGCCAATCGTCATCCGTAGTTCCGTGAAAGTTGGTTTGCTGTGGCTGACGATTTTTTGACCTCGGCACGCACAGCACCCTCATTTTTCTCGAAAGTAGTGAAGACCTTTTTCTTCTCCCTAATGCCTCGTGATCCTCTCCGTCAAACATGGCGCTTCGTTTGCGCACGTCCACGTCCTCATCTGACCATCTTGTCCCACGACGTGAGAAACCTTGGCCTTCTTTAGCAGCCGTCGCGGCATGATAGTTCCGTTGTTGCTCTGTCACGTTGGGGAGAATACTGACCCCCTGCTTCCTCGTCTCCCTGAGCTGCCACGAGGGACTGGACGAGACGTCTGGTCGCTTAACCCCCCCTTTTCTAGAGAAGAGCTTTTTTTTTTCGGGTGAGCCGCGGCGTCAACGCTTGCCGTGTTCCGTTTTATTTAGGATTTTCTTTGCCAGAGCTCGGACCAATCCACCGTTGACCCGACTTCTCCCTTCCCCCTTTTTCCCCGTCAGCCAGCTCGACGCCCCTCTTCCGGACCGCAGGCTGCCTGACTGACGCTCCCCTGTCATTCAAAACCAGTTTTTCTCTGGTTTGAATCCCCCCCAAACGTTATTTGGCGCGACGCCCGAACAGCCGCCGTCAAACGTCCCTCCAACGCGACGCCGTCATCGAAGTTCCCCCTTCCAGCCGTTTTGCGGCACGGGTTTCCCCCTTTCTCCCTGGTTGGCGAAGGAGATTCGGCGCTCAGCTCTGACCTCGTCCCGCTTCCAGTCGACTCCCACTCATTCGACGAAGCACTGCGATCCTTCCCTACGATTTAGCCGTTTATGTCCTCGATGTCCCCGCCTCCCTCGCTCGTCCCCAGCTTCGCTGCACGCGACCTCAGCACCAGGAAGAATCCCCTCTCTATAATCCCTGCGCCGATCCGATTCGGTGTCGGCGTACCTCCGCGCATGCGTCCCGTTTGAAACGGGTGCGTTATTCTCGCGACGCCCTGATCGAGCTTTCTCGACGCTCACGTCCAGCCGAGACCGCAGCCTCTCGGCGGCATCCCCCAAGGCCCCCTTCCTAAGAACGTACAGAGAGGGACCCCCCCCCTCCTTTTTGAAGGAGTGCTGTCCAAAGCGTGCGGCGGAACGACGGGCACCTCCTGTCAGATCCGTCGTTCGCGTCCCTTCCCGTACGATCTCGCGTAACCTGAAACCTTTCTCCCCTTCTTGAGACCGACCCCCCTCCCCTTCCCCCCTGGAGGTGGGCACCGAAGAAGCGCGCGCAATTGTAGTGTAACGTCCTGAGCGCGCTTGCACGGCCTCGATGCGCATCTCTCGGATCGGAGCGTCACCCCCCCATTCCTCTAGCCCTAGACGAAGTTTTTCTTAAAGGCGGCACTCCTTCCCGACCCTATCAAATTGCGCGGTCTCGACGTATCCAAGAACACCGATCGGCTGCGCCGCAAGCGCAGGCCACCACTTCTCCTCTGTTTTCCATCCCCTCTTTCCCTGATTTAAGTGTCCGCCCGATGACTGCGTCATTTGACGATCTATGCCCCGAGCTCTGCCCTCGCAGCCCGAACTAGAATCTGTCCGAAATGCCGAAGGATCGGAACCGCTCTGTGACACGTCCACGTTTGCCGAAGTTTCTTACAGCGCCTCATCCTTGCGAGATTCCTCCGGAGCTCCGCTACCATCTTTTTTGTTTCTCATTCCCGAGGTTTTTTGTGACCTTGGCCGAGGGCTTGGCCGCGGGTCCTCCTGGCTTCGCGTCCCGGCGTCCGCGCTCCCTCTCAATCCTCTGCGTACGGCTTGGCACTTTCTCTTTACCCCTTAGCTCTTTTTGTTCTTTTCCCATGATCGCGTCCTGATCACAACTTACAGGACAGCGATCTCCCCCTGCAGACCTTTTTAGACGCCCTTGATTCTTTCCCCTTCCTTGACGGGACGTGGTGGTACCGGGGGTGGGGTCAGCGTTTTGCAGGACTCAGCCGAGGGCTGATTTGAGGTCGGATTTTCATTTCCCTTTTTGGGTAACCCTTCTCGGGAGGTCTCCACCTCACTAATGTCCAGGGAAGGCAAATTATCTCTATTTTTATCCGTTTGTTGTTGAATCATCCCTTTTAGGGTGGTGCGGCACTCATGAGAGAGATAATAACGAGTTTTTCCTTCAACCCTGTCACGCTAGATCTGTTCTGATCCTGGTCTGCAGCCCTCCAACACTGCCACGGATACCTGAATCAGCACTTCTGACGAGGGCCTGACCGGCTCTCTGGATCCCCCTCCCCTGGTGTTTTTCGGTGGATCCCATACATCTCTAAACCGCCTCTCCCGCAGTATTTCTTTCATTATTTGATGACGCTTCAGCAGTGTTGGACGCGAAATGGGACCGCGCGCCGATTCCCGCTTGTCTGGAACGGGCCGCCGCGAAACTCGTTGGTCATCCGCCTTTTTCATATCGTTGAAACACAATCGCCGGAGGGAGGGCGGGTCGAGGACGTGCGTCCCTTCGGCAAGTGACGACGTTTTTTGACACGCTGTGGTCTTGATTAAGATCTCCTTATTTCAATGGCGCCAGGACGTTAGGCGCGGGCGTTCCGAGCATCGGGATCCCCGCGCGGTAGTTCTCTGGCCGCTATCCCCCATCGCTAGGGGAGCCCGGCCGTTTCTCGCTAGTGACGGTATCGTCGTCTTGCCCGACGATCGTTTGATGTCCGTTTTTAGTTAACCGCGCAACAGCGGGACGAGCTCGCTCTAGCCGGATCGGCCTTTGCGTCAGCTGTCCGTGCGAGACGCTTAGAGTTTTTTGTTCACTCAGACGAGGAACTCTCTTTTTTCCCTATGAGGAACGTGTCTTGCGGGCGTGAACGACGGCTTCGGTCTGGAGTGAGTATGCTTTCTGCCCCCACTCCAGGTGAAGACTTGAAGTTTTTATTTTCTTTTTCTTTGTCTGAGGTTGTGTTTGACGCGGCGACGTAGGGCGCCTTTTGATGGTCAATCTGACGGAGTGGTGTTTCATCCTTCTTTGAGCGTTTCTTCCGTGCATTTGACACTCTTTTTTCACGCACGCGGCGGACTCCCTTTCTACCGAGGCGGTTAGCGGCCTTGCGCGAGGCGGGCCTTTTGCGCGTTCGTCGGTTGCGCGAACAGCTTCCTCTTCTTGTCCCCCCCCTTAGTTCCGAGTCTTCCTTCAGATCCGCGCGCGAGAAGAATAGCATGTTCCAATTTTCAACTGCCTCGCGCCTGCCGTTCGAGCAGTCCGACGTCCCCCGCTTCCCTTCATCAGTGCTTTCCTCCTGATATTTTTCTGGAGTCCTTTCGCTGTGCTCTGCGCGCATATCGCTCATTTGTTCGGGCGGCGCTAAGCGCTCTCTTTTCCCTCACTCCCACGTTCCTTTCGCGGGGACGGCGCGTCTGCTCACCATGGTGGATGGTTTTCCGTCCTGTTTCTGCGTTACGGAGTTCGTTGATTGCCAGAGGAGAGACTGTCCTAATCACTTTCCACCCGCGTGCGGGGACCCTTATTGGCTCGTGCTAGCAGTTTCGCGGCTGGGGAAATTTTTTTTGTCTTCTTTTTTTTGACCCTGCTCTGCCTTAGAGGTGTGGTTTGAGGACCCTCCTTTCCCGCTATGTTCCTGCATCCTCCGCTTCCGGCTGCGTTTCCTTATTCCTTCGCTTTCTTCCCCTCCTTTTTAGCTCGATGATCTTCGTGTATCCGCCGTTGAGTCCTCCTTTTCTGGAATACCCATCTCTCCCGGATTCCACCAGGACCCAGGGTCAGCTTCTTTGAAGTGTTTTAATAACCTCAGAGCTCAGTCTCTTTCTTTCCTTGACGACTCGCAGTCGGGCCCGGCGTGGGCGTTTTAATGCATGGCCAGTGCGTGGCAGTAGAAGTTATCTCCCAGTGCCGATCTGCATTCCCTCCTAATGGTCCCTCATGTGTCGTACGAGGCATCGTTGGTTTTGCGCGGCCGATGGCCGAGCAGCCCGTTTTCTCCCCTTTAACTCTCCGCTATTCTCGTTTTGGATTGGATCGTTCGGCTGGGCCTCCGCCTTCAGTGTGATGAACGATGGGCTACACAGTGGTAGGGGTGTCGAAGTTCCTTTTCTCTTCCCTGGACCCTCGATCCTTAACAGTGTCGCCTGTTCTTGCCCCTCCTCCGGGCGTTCCGTGCGCTGGCCGCCGGTCACGGCTTGGACGCGGCGCGCCTTGCTCGCCGGGGCGTGTGCTCTCTCCCCTGAAGATTTTTTTTCATGGGTCCGCGCATTCATTGCTCGCGGTTTCAACTGATCTTTTTCTTTTTTCGGGCTGCTCCGTGGCGCGAGGGATAGGACGGGACCGTTATACGATGGACAGCTTGACAGCGTGCTTCTTTGCGCGCAGCAGGGCGTGATCCGGATGGTGTTTTGGTTAAGGGCTTTCTTTTTTTATCTCATGCGTCACGGCTCGGCCGCATCGCCTTCAGCTGTCGCGCCTGCGGGAGCAGGACAGATCAGGCGACCTGTTCTCAATGGTTTTTCCATATCTCTAATCCTATTTCTCCTCTGGGGACAGAGTGTGGTGGGATCCCGTTTTTTCCCTCTGTTTTTTCCTTTCTCTGACGCGAGGCTCGGCAGATAGCCTATGTTTTCTTCCTCCAAATGAGCCTTTTGGGGTCTTACTCTCTCTTTTTTTATTTTTATGTTGTTACCCAGTTTCCCCCCCTCGTGTTTCTGAGGCCAGAATTCGCTGTCGGGAACCAATAGTATTCTCTTTTTTCTTTGGTTGTTGTTCCTCCTTATTGCGTTTTGACTCCAAGACCTTTTTTCGTTGGATCGAGGCGAGTCTGCAGCATCTCCTCGATCATGTTGCTCAACCCGATGCGTTCTAGATTCCCCGGAGTCC
>Ga0179591_1300290_pt1 | contig 11505 bp, 7 predicted proteins | sample CZOMad2_1_08_16f_FD_182891 | JGI IMG/M metagenome (GOLD analysis project Ga0179591, IMG submission 182891) | Vadose zone soil fungal communities from Angelo Coast Range Reserve, California, USA - CZOMad2_1_08_16fungal (PacBio error correction) | ecosystem: Environmental > Terrestrial > Soil >... | reverse complement strand
CAATTCCTCTGTAGTGAACAAATTAAGCTTTTTGGTTACGCTCCTTGGCTAACTCCTTGCGTACTCGTAAAGTCTCATATTCCGCTCTACTTCTTAATCCTCAGTTTTCGTGTGTCTAGATACCGAGCAATCCTTGAATTTGAGGCGCGGCAATCTTCCCCGCCTGACCTTTTTAGGCCCTCTTGGTTTTTTGAACCAGACCGTCATGGTCCAATTCAGCGTTTCTTAACACTTTCTTTTTTTCCGATAGTTTCTTTTCACCCCCGTACCCCCATAAGTCTCCCTCTTCGTATAGTCTTTTTAATTAGTTTTTAGTGTACAAGTTGTATATGGAGAAATACAGAAAGAACTCGCTGATGGCTTCCCGCTCTCAGATCTCTGGTCTGATTTCTTTTAGCAAAGCCAAACGCCCCGGGTGGGCCTTCTCGATTCCCTCCCTTACGTTTGATTTTTAGTCCAATACGTCCCCTATAGCATCGCCTCAAAGTATGCCTCAGTTTGTTTCGACGGCTAAGTTCGCTTCCGCACCTTTGTTTGCGTTGTTCCCCCCATTGAAGTCTGGGCCGGAGCAATAGGAATAAAAGACCTGGCTTTTCCTTTAGGCCGAGGGCCGGAGCAGGGGATACCGAGAGACCCTAGGAAGGCTTTCCTCCTCCTTTGAACTGGCGGTGTCCCCTTTCGTAAGACTTTCTCTTGAGTTTAGAGGCATCCACTAGTGATTCTCCCCTAAAATAAAAGACAAACCCCACACAAGGGTGTCTCCGGTCCCCCCCCTCTGACGTGCTACGAACATTTACTCTCTTTCGCACCGCAGCGGTGCCTTCCCTGGAAGCTTGGTATTTCTCCTTTTCCTTTTGAGTCCCCCCTTTACCCGGGGTTTCCCCCGACACCTCCCTTCGTGTCCCCCTCGAGAAAGGATTTTTTCTTCGGCCCCGGAGGAGTCCGCCCCCCCCCGGCCGCCCCGCTTACGCCCTGACTTTTTAACCTTGCCACGGAGTAGTTAGTTCATCTACTCTTTTTTCAGTACGCCCGAAACACTCGTACATTCGTAATTTACGCTTCCAGCCCCTTCTCACCCCTGCAGACGTTTTCTCCTTTGTCGCTGACGATTTGGTTCGCGTTGGCTTCTGCGCCACAGTTGCGGTGCCCCTTGATTTTAGTTGAAGATTCGATTCTTCACCTTTAAGTTATAGTCCTTTTTTTTCTTTATTGTCGGTCCAAAGTCAGCTTGTTGGGCCCGCCCCCCGCAGCCCTGGACTCTTTACATGATCTTCTTTTTTCTTTTCCCTCCGATGGTTGAAGTTTGTGTAGTAGTCGTACTGTTATTAATTTTTTCCTCTTACGAGCCGGTCGCTTACCATATGTGAGTGTTTTTTGGGTGTTACCTCTTTTTCCTATTAGCGAGTACCGGCATTCCTCTCCCGCCCTAAGGACGTGCTGGTACCTTTGCGCCGTCCCTAGACACTGCCGCCAATGAATGTGGATGGCTTGGAACCACCTATAATCGGAACCTGAAAGGAGCAAGACTCATACTCCCTCGCCCCGTACAGCAGTTTATCCTGTTTCCTAAGGATGGTTAGGCGTCCCGTTTTTTAACGGTATTCCCCCCCGAGGAGTTTACTTGATCCCCCCTCTTTTGATACGCCCCGTTTTTATCCCCGTAGAGAAGACGTCTTTTCGGGCCGTCTCGTTTGATTTAAGAGCATCTCTATTGTCACCGAACTCTGTTGCTGTTTGTATCGAACGCGTGAGATGCTTGATTTCTCCCTTCCGTATCTAAAGGAGATTCGTCCCAACGTAGTCGATGCCTATTTCTTGCCCTTTTTCCCTTTAATCCTTAAAAGCCTTAAACACCCTGAGTCCTGTCTTATTTTCCCCCCTGTTCGCGTCTTGGACGTTCCGTAGGGGCCCCTTAGGGCGTATTTCCCCCACCCCCCTTCGATCCTGTGTTATCCCCCCATTACAGTACCCCCCCCCGTCGGTTGTAGAAGAACGCTTTGTCCCCCCACCCCTCTGAGGAGTTGTACCCGTTAGTCCCCCCCCGCCTTCCCTGGTACGATCGTGTTTCCCCGAACGTACGACGTAGTTCGTAGTTTTGACATCTTATACCCGAACTTGTATCTTTGGTTTAGCCTTCTTTTTGGTATCTTTCTTTCCCGCGCTCAGAGTTTTCTGTTCGAGACCCCAATCCCCCGATGACGTTTTTTCTAAATGAGAAGATTTTCCGCCTTACTTTCTTTGCTTGGTTGAATGTGAGATCTTTGGAGAACTCTTTCCTTGTCCGGTTGACGGTACTTTTGTCTCTTTCCACACCGTTTTTTTTTCGCGAACCAGCTTATCCCCCTCAGGAATTCAAGAGTCGTTTCTCCCCACGTGACGCCCTTCCCCACATATCTGTCTAGAGCCCTTCGTCGTGTTCGGAATGCTTGCCCCTTTTAGTTAAGAAGTTGTATTTTCCAGAACTCGTGGCCACATGCGGGTATTTTTGCCTTGGGAGTCAGAATCTAGGTGGCGCTCTTCCTTTTTTGATGACCCCCCATCGTAAATGGTTGGCGTGGTTTATTTTGTTGCCCCACCGTGCCAAGTTGTCTTTGGTGTGCTGGTTTATTTGGATAAAGACGCAATGCCATTGTTGTTTTTTCTTTGGCTCCCACCGTCATGTTTGCCATTTCAGCTGCCGTCCTATGACTTCCCACATATTATACAGTGAGTCCTCAAGCCCCCCCCCCCCAATCTAGTGAACCGGTGCACCCTGCAATTTACTGTTTTCTCAGGCCCTTTTGCCCTATTGCACCCGCCCCGACCGCTAGTTACACATCCCCTTTATGCCGTCTTTCGTCCAGGCGCGGCGTAGGGTGGGTCCGGTCGAGTTCCGAAGAACATTGCACACGGAGTTTGTTTTTTTGATGGATGTAGCTAAGGAAACCCTGTTCTTTTCCCCCCCCCGCAACCCCGTTTGGTTACTTTTGAACTTTGCTGTCTGCACCCCCCCCAGACTTGTGCATTTTAACTTTTGTCTCTTCTTTACACCCCTTATAAACTTCTCTCAGCAGCAGTTGCTAGCTTTGAATGCCCCTTCAGTGAGAAATCGGGACAGGCGAATGTCCAGAGTCTGTCTTTTTCACCAACTGCGCGCGCTTTTTTATGTCCAGAACTACTTCGACTGGGATAACGACGCTTGCTGGGACGGATTAGTTCCCCCCCTCGAAACCCAAACTGATCCTTTTGCTCTTGCCCCCTACCTTGCGGGCGCCCCCACCCTTCCCCGTTACCGGTGAGATTGACAAGGTTTGCGAAACCGCCTCTAAGCCGTGGCCGCTGCATTCGCTCGACTCGATCAAATATCGTTTTGTCCGCGTCTGATATTTCAAGTTGTTCGTCCCTGTCGTCCCCCCTCCCTTCCACCCTCCTGTTTTTTTTAGGATGGAGAGAGATCGTCTCCCCCCAACTGGGGTGCCACCCCCTCCGGGACAACCGCGGATTCTTCCTTAGAGTTCGATTGAGGCCCCCTCTTTTGACCAACAACGGCCCTTTTTTGCTGCTTTTGGGCTGATCAGCTTGCGACACGGCGGGGTCTTCGAGCAAGCATTTTTTTCAAAGTTAACCCATACGACTGTTTCTCCCGCAACGATCCCTGACCTTCCCTTTGATCCCGGGTTCTTTTTTTCTCTGGCAGGCCCGTCAGTAGACGGGCGTTCATCGGTCCCAGCTCCCCCCCCCTTACCCACGGGGGTAACGGCGTGAACTACTGCAACCGTCCCCCCCCCAAGACCGACTCTCCCGGACGTCTGAACCCCCCTTACAGGCATGAGAGTTTCGGAGTGTTGCCTCACTCGTTTTCCCCAACGTTGTTTTTTCACGTTCGGTAGTCAGGGGTCATCTCTGAAGTCTACATCCCGAAGCACCCTCTTCTGGCAAGTAGAGTCCCTCCCTTACGTCCCACACCTCAACCTGGGTCCCCCCCCGTGGGACGTGTTTGACTCCTGTCCCCCCCAACTTGTCTTCTGGCTCGACCTTACTCGGCGATCCCACTGTTGTCTTCGCCCGGCGTCGTTATCGAGTCAGGTCCCCCTGGGGAGTGTGGGTTCGGCCCCTTGCTATATTCTCCCACTTTTTTTTTTGACCAACGCAGTACCGGGCAGATGAAAAACTTTGGTGCGCCCCCCCACTTGTGCTGCACAAAGGCCAACCCTGTCGGTTGGAATTTGGATCCCCGACAGATTCCCCCATTAGATCGATTTCATCCACTATACAATTCAAAATAACCTCGACTGTATTACTAATCAACCCCCTCCAGCAAGGGGCAGTGTTCGCTTCAGGACCCCCACAGGGACACTTTCGACGCCCCCCAATTCCCCCCTCATTTCCCCGGTCTTTCACCGCCTCGTCTCCCTCCTGGCACAAGCTTTTCCCTCCGTAGACGTGTTGAAATCAACATTTCCCTGTCTCTGAAGCCTTTCGTCCTATGGGCTCAATGGCTGGTTAGCGACCCCTTCTTCAGGCCCGCTTTACGGGTGATACAACGAAGTCCCCTTTGGGGTAGGACCTCTCAAGAGTAACCCCCCCCCCCAGACAGATACCTGGCGGGGACAATATTCAGCCTCTTAGGGTGAGTTTTCTCTCCTATTTCACTTGTTATGGTTCGCCACTCACCCGGAAGACCGTCAACTAAATTTTCCATGGGCGCAAAAACCACGAGGAAACGGAAGTCTTTTTTCTCAGTGGAAAAAGGTCCTTCCCCACCGAAGAACGAGTCCCCTCTCTCCTTGACCCCGCGGACCCCCCTCTCACGCGTCCGCGCATTATCTAGTCCCCCTACCCAGTGGTTTCATTAATGTGTTGCGACCAAGGCATTTCCTTTGACCCTTCTCGGGGAAGAATGACACGTCCCCCGGAAACCCAGGAGTGCCTTCAAGGAACCTTTTCGACTGGACACAATAGCTGCAGTTTGAAAAGAGTATTCTTTGGAGGTCTTCGAAGCGCCCATAATCGTCAATATTTTTCGGAAGTCTTCCCCCCCTATTGTATAAGACTATCCTTTGGCCCAACGTCTCACCACAGCACCAGATACAAAATCCTGTTGTTCCCCCCCAATCTTAGAATTTTTTGTTGTATATTCCCCTTTAATCTCTTGACAGCTTAACGAGACGTTCTCAGAACTCCCGGAGATATTCACTCGCCTCTCCTTTCTACCCCACCAACCCGTATAACCCGTACTTCCAGCCCCTACACTGCACGATTTTTTTCTGTATTCCTTCCCTGTACCACCGTGGACTTGACACCACCGCCCCCAGACTGTCCTTCCCGCTTACCCCACACGTACTCACTTTTTCTCCTCAAACCAAGTTGTATCCAGCTGTAGGTTTCACCTGACTACTGGTTGGGACGACCCTTTTTTTGCCATCACTGATTGATCCCTTGGGCCTGACCACATAAACCGTCATCCCTTTCTCCGTGCCTCTGGGTTGATTTGTTGAGTTCCTCTCTTCAAGGGCCGGCGATTGCAGTGGCAACCCACGTTAAGACAGGGATTTCGTGTAGAGCGTGAATCCATCCGGGTTTTATCTTCGAAGAGCTGGGCATCTTCCAACTTCGACCGAACAGCGACAATCTTCCCCCCTCTAAACGCCCTCCGGAAAGGGAGCTTTTCCCCCGTGGCAGTTTGGCGCCTATGGAAGTCCCGCCCGAAAGTTTTGTTTAGGTTAGGTCATAGCAAATAGTCTTACTCCTCCTGCGGGACTGGTAATTTAAATACACACAAAGTAAAAACCTTTTTCCCTCTTGTATGTTCTGGATGCCGGGTTCCGGTTTTACAAAAGCCCCCCACTAGCAGAGATACCCTCTTAATACCCAGAGAAGAGAGATTTAAGATTCCTTTGAACCGATGAAGATTGACTACCTGATCGAGTACGTACCGACCCTTCTCACAGACGGGAGGTCTTGATGCTTCTTCCTGCCGAACTTACTCTTTCTCGAGTCCCTGTTCTTGCAGGGAAATGATGAGAAACCTTTGAGGATACTTTTTTTCTAATTTTTTTCTTTTCTTGTTATCTTAGCCCGCCATAGGTTCCTTGAAGATTCGGGACCGTAAGTTCTGCTACCGGGCAGGTCGTCGGTTCTTTCACACAGCCTGTCCATCGGGTGAGTTCGACGGAAATTTTAAGACCTCAGTATATATCCTCCATCTAGTGGTAGTGGCCGTTGTTTTGGATTACAGGCCACCCCCACACTTTTTTTTTTAAGTGTCCAATCCCAGTGGAGTTTTGGTCCCCCAGGTTACGCTCCGGCGGGATTCCTTGGATCGAGCAGAGTTTTTGAGGGATGACTTGATCCGGGAGAGCCTTTTTGAGTGTTTTGAACTCCCCCTATGACCCGAAAAAAATTCGGCGCGGTTTCTTCGCCTTTCTCAGCCCATTCGGATACGGCCCCTCCCATTCATCAGATAGTATTCTTTTACTATCCTCTAGTCGGTCCCCTTTCCCGACCCCCCCCCTCCATGGCCCCGCCTCGTGAACCATTTTCCCGGGTGTCAGTCGGTCATCGTCCCCCCCGATGATTCAGGCGTAGGTCCCCCTTGGGGGTTCACACATGAAGCTTGGGGAAACCAATAGCGAGACCACCCCCTTGGTCCTCTCGCGTTCTCCTGATCCTATTCTCACTTCTATTTTGCATCCCCCTTTTTGTTTTTCCCCCCCACCCCCCCCACCACACACTTGCTTTCTAGTAGTTTGCAAGGGAGACGAGTTGCTCCGCTTTGTCTAGTCTTTCTGGGGTTACCCCCCCCTCCTGTTGTGACCTGAAAGGCCTGAAGCAGATCTAGGCAGCTCCGCCCCAAGGACTGTCCCTTCGTCTTTCTTGGTCGTTTTCTTCGACCTTGTCCCCTAGACGATCTTCAAGATTTTTTTTTCTTCCGAGCGATGTGTATATAATGTGGTTCCCCTGGAATCCTAATACCTCGTCGCGGTTAGGATTTTTTTTTTCCGGACACCTTTTTTTTCTCTTTTTTATCCTTTGAGTCATGCGCGCCTCTTCTTCACCTTCTCAGATAGCCTGTCTTAAATCCCTCTCCGTACGCTCTTTGGCCTTGTTTGCACAAGTGTGATTTTTTTTTTCCTTCTTTTTTTCCCCCGGTCCGCTAAAGACACCCCCTGAGTGGTAGATAATATTACATTTTTAAGTACGCGCTTCGCGGCCCCTCTTTCCTTCTTTTCTTGGTGATGCTGTTCGACTTGGGAGGGGACCCTCGAACGCGCCGTCTCCCCCAATCGAGGAGGAACTTCACCATATGACTGGAAAGTCAAAGTCCCCAAGGGCTCCACCCTGCTTAAGGGGGAAGATTATACTTCCCCGGACCTCCCCACTTTGATTATCCCCCTCTCTTTCCCCTTCCGTACCTTTTTTTTTTTTTAGCAGTCGAGCGTTTCTTTCCCTTTTGGACGACCTCCTTTTTCTGTCTCGCTACGACAGGGAATGTCTCTCGGCGCGGCTTGCACCAAATAGTCTACAGCTCGGTAACTTTTAACCACTTTATCGACTTTCTCCTAAGTTTTCATGCTAAACGCCTGAGCTTCTTGTCGTCTATTTTGCCCATTCAACTTCACTCTTCCTCCAAATCCTTTATGTGATAGTGGCGTGTGTCTATTCGCCTGGCCTTTGCAAAGAGCCCCTTCCCCGTGTAGTTCCTGATGTATCTCTTTCCCAACGTAGGACTTTCTTTAGGAGTCTCTTTCTCCCCAGTAATGAGTTCGAACTTCCAGTCCGCCTCCTAATTTTCCAATATCGGAGAACTTTGGACCTTTTAGCCTCCCTCGGGGATGCAATGCATCTCTTCTTTTTCGATCCCGGTTTAAGACCTATTCCCCAGGCCCATCTTTTTCTAGATGAATTCCCTTTTTGGTCCTTTCCCTCCTCCCCGAGGACTCAGCTGGCATGTTGGCGCCCGTAACCGAAAAGGTAAAGTGCTGTAAGTATACTCATCTTCTATGTAGGAAAGATGTGTTCTGCACGTTATTGGAGTTACCTATCTTTACTCTCCCATGTGATCTTATTTAGAATTTTGTTTCAGAGAGTCTTATTTCTGGGCCTTCTCCGACAACTGAGGTAAGACTTTCTTCACTGCTGGTAGACTTGAGAGTTCTGTAACCCCAATCTAGTATCAACTTTCCGAGCAATGATTCTTTTGATTACTTTTTCCGCTTAACGAAGCGAGTCTCCCCCGTTAGTTCGCCAGGTGCCTGGTTGCCGGAGTCAACAGACGAATTTCGTTCTCAGTCAACCCCCCACCACCGTTCGCTTCGTAGGGCATTGACTCCACCTAGTACATTACTTTTTGTCAGAGTTTAGCCGAGGCTCTCTTCTCCTTTCTGTCTTTATCTAGGTTGTAAACAGAACATTCTACTTTAGTTCAAATAGCGTGGAGAGACATATCCATCCTCCTTTTTTTCCGTATTTTTCTCCTTGTTAGGGTCGCAATGAGTAGAACCTTGTCGACCCCCTCCAAGCTACCGCCATCACATTTTTTTTGACGCGTTGTTTGTTTTCTTGTGTTAGTTACTCGTTCCACCGTTTTGTATCGTGATGCAGGTTCTACCCCCAGTAGTACGGTCTACACCAAGACTGAATAGCGGTCCCCATCTTTCCACTGTTCTTTTTCTTCCCTCCGTACCAAATTAGACTACGGCTAAGAGTAAGTTTTCTCGGTCTTCAACTGTTTCTTTTACTTCACTCTTTTCTTTTTCCGTCATTCCGCACTTGTAGTGTAGTGTGATTTTTATCCCTTAGGGAGGACGGTGGTTGTTCCTTTTCGCTTGACCTCTTTATTTAGTCCTCTGAGAACCGGAAATCCCGCCTGCCCTCGATTTTGGACCGAGACACAGTTTTTGGTTAGAAGTTTCATTCCTTCTTCATACGCAGCGTATACCTTATCCTTAACCGCCCCACATTTTGACCGTCCCCCCCCACGAGAGTGAGGAAGGGGTTCCCGAGTAATTGATGTTTTTAATCGTAGACCTCTTCTGATTTCTCGTCCACCTTTCGCTTTCACTTTTTTCTGGTGCCTAGATTGGTTTTTGTCGACTTTTTTCAGATCGCTCGTTGCCCTGATTCAGTTAAGGCGGCACCCCTTATTTACCCAAGTGTTCCCTGGCGTGCCCCGCCTTGTACTTTTCCCTTTTTTCCTGTGTTTCGGGACTTCAGCTTCTTGGCTCTCCCTGTAAGTTCCTTAGTTGATAACGTCCCTGCCCCCTGAGGAAAGCTTCGGTGCACCCATGAGTGGTTTATAGCAGAAGTCTGTCAGAGAGAACAAGGGGGAAAGATTTGACTTCACGAGACCGGATCCCCTCTCTCCTCTATGATGCCCTGGGCGGTTGGGACAACCCCTTCGAGCCCCACCGCTCCCGTCCTTTCGATGAAAGGTTGTCAGCCCCCCGACGTGGCCGGGTGGTACCATCCCTATAGACTGACTTTTCGCAAATACCTTTGTCCCCCTCCTTGTCAGACCGTTTATTTGACAGTTGCAGCATTTATTCTTATATATTATTTGTTTGATAGGACGGATTTTTTTCCGTTTCCCCCCCCCCCATTTGGTCTGATCTTCCAAGGGAACCAAAACCCTTATTCCTTTTTGATGGAGTTTTACAGAGTCCCACTAGAGAGGCACTAAGATCCACAGGCAATTATCTTTAGACGGTTCTTGACAATTCAACCCCGGATACGGAGGTTTTTTTTGGAGCAAACGTACATGGTCCCCAATTTCCATAATATCTCTTTGCTCTGGCGCACGACCTTCTGTCCAGACCTCGTGCACCAACGCAGCTCGCTTTTTTCCGGAGAAGTTCTGATGGGCTTCTGCTGCTTTTGGGCCCTTTTAACTGTTGTCGCTTTTTCCCAACTCGTGTCTGTTTCCAACGCGGTTGAACCCTGCAGTAATAGTTCGTCGGAACCCAGACACCCGTCCAAGGCCCCCCAAAAGACCCCTCACCCTTTTTTTTGAAGCGGGATTAGACACAAGTCTTCTAGTAGGATAGTGCGGATCAGTTCCCCCCGGACCCCGTCACCCCATTTTGGACGGGCATTTGGAGAACGTTTGTTCCTTGAAGTAACTTGAAATTCAAGCCCTCCCCCCCTATAGTGAAAACGAAATCGGATCTTTCCTCAGACCAACCTGTTTTTCCGTCAACACGACCCCCTGTGTTTTGCCCTGGAACTCTCTATTCCTGGGTAAGATGATTACCCCTCCCCCCTTTATAGGGGGCCGTTTCGGACCCTGTGATAGGTCTTTTTCCTCGTTCATTGTGGTGGAGGCTTTTTCTTATCAGACTTTTTTTTTTGCAAGTATCCCGCGCGACCAAACTGGTTTGTTGACCCCATGAAGTCACATTGCCCCCACATGCCCGAGACCTGCGTGTCCCTCGACCCAGCCCCACTTTAGACTTCTGGTCGCGACAAAGCGAGCCCATGTTTTAGGGTCCGTCCCAAATTAAGTCCCTTTTAGGCCCTCTGATTATAATGGTCTTTTCAGGGAAACCTCGCCGCAGAACATGAACGGCCCTGAGGACCCCGATTGGCAGAAGATATTTTAAGCTCCAACGCGCTCTTCCTCAGGTCCTTTGTTTTTTGCATACCACAAACTTGTGGTGCTGGATGATTTTTTTTGTTACCACCACCAAGGTGCCCCCCGCCCCCCCCCCCCCTTTTGTGCCCGTTTTCCCCTCTGGCGCGGACACCCCTGTAACTATCCTGTTGCCCCCCCCTACGACCCGGTATTTCACTGTTCCAGAAATCCAACGTTTTCTGCTCTTTTCCCTTCTTTTTCTTTTTTTTCTGGTTGTTTTTTTCGCCCCGTCGGACTCTATTTTGGGTCGGGTTGCCGACCATCCTTGGGTGGCGGAGGTACCCCCACACGGACGTCCCCACCCCTCTTCCCCTGCGATATTAAATTAGCAAAATCATCTCTTTCCCCCCAAATAAAAGCAGACGTTCAGGTCCCTTTCTGAACCCTAGGCTCTCTTCTCCGCACCCTTTTTCTGGTCCGCACTTAACCACAATATAAGTTCTATGATGCACAGCGTTCCCGCCCCCCCCCCAACTCCCTTTTGATTGTCATCCTTGACCCCAAATGATTATGATGTTTGATCCCCGTTTTTCACCCTTTTCAATGGTACGCCCTAACGTTATCCTGGTGAAAGAGCAAGTTGGTGGTCCTTTCTTTTTTTCGTTGATTTTTTCCCCAGTCCTCCTCGACAATCTCTTTGTTGGGCGTTGGCGGTCTTGGCTCGTGAATCTCCACCTGCCCCTTCGACCCGTTTCATCCATCTCAGTTCACCTGCATGGGCTCCGGCTCCGAAAACGATTCCACACATACTCTTAAGCTGACCGCACGTCGACAGAGCTAGTGAAAATTTGCTTTCTCTGTTTTACTATTCCAGGATCTGACGTCCCACTAGACTTCCTGTATTGTAGCTTTTTTGGCATCGGGGAAACAGGCATGGACGAAACATTTTTGGA
>Ga0179591_1334475_pt1 | contig 11506 bp, 10 predicted proteins | sample CZOMad2_1_08_16f_FD_182891 | JGI IMG/M metagenome (GOLD analysis project Ga0179591, IMG submission 182891) | Vadose zone soil fungal communities from Angelo Coast Range Reserve, California, USA - CZOMad2_1_08_16fungal (PacBio error correction) | ecosystem: Environmental > Terrestrial > Soil >... | reverse complement strand
GTCTTTTTTTTCGCAACAATCGGCCCTCATCCGTTCCGAAATCCTTTTTTTCTATGCGTCCGCGGCCTTGCGTGCAATCTTTCGAAATTTGCTTGATCTACCACATCAAATCCTCCTCCCCCCGACCCTTTTAAGGAGACGTAAGAAACCTAAGAACCGAGAATGTCCCCATTCTTGAGTGACGAGTCGTTTTAAAGGCCACAGGTTTCCTTTTTCCTATCCTACGTTTTTTGTTTTAAAGAGCCTTTACCCTTCCCCTCGTCCAGGGCATCGGGTCATCGGCGGGTGATTCCGACCTTCGGGCTGAGGAAAAATTTTTGAGTTTTTGCTAGGATTTACCTCCCTAGCGAAAGCATGCGCACGCGAGCCATCTTAGCCGACCGATCAATTCGACGATTGCACGTTTTTCCAGATGGTGCTTCATGAGACGAGGCCAAGGAAACTCTTAGTTGGCAATTTCATGTCAAGGACTGTAGACATTATCTTCCCGATTCGGTTTCCTTATATTTTTTGGGATTGCCGAATTAGACAGGCTTACCGCCTTTTTGCATTCCGGCCACCGTCGTTTTTTTTCCCATGGCCAGAGGCCCGGTTTTTCCCATAAAAGACTCCCCCTACCCTTCAGATTCCTCGCCTCTCCTTTCCGATTGTCTGGGTTCCTAGGATGCTCTCCGCCGAAATGCAGACCTGGTTGAGTTACTTTCGGCGGCCATCCTTTTCCCTTTGAGCGTGACTTCTTCGTCGATCTTCATAAGATACTTCCCCAGTGAGGAATATTCGCACTTATAAACTAACAGACGCTTCATCCAATCTTTGTCATCATAGAGGTAGGGCGCAGTGCTTCTTTTAAAAGTCCTGGTCCATGAAAGGACAAGATTGAGTTAAGAGATGATCGTTTATAGGTCTGGGGTTCACTCCCTCCATTATCTGACTCTCGTTCTTCGCATTATATTTTTTTTTTTTTGATTTTCTGAAGATGCGCACATTAGAAGCGGTTTATTTTGCGTCCTTTGATAGTTTGGTTACCCCAATGCCTATTTTAGTTGAAACATGAGCCTTCTTTCCAACCGAAACTCAAGAGTGAAATGTTTCTTTGATTATTAAAGGAGAGCCCAATTACTTGGGGAGTTTTTCTCCTCTTCCGGTGTAGGATGGACTAGTCGATGATGATCGACGCCACTCAGCTTGTTTAAGAGAGGTTCGTCCCTGTCGACTCCCGAAAGATGTGGACTTGCTTAACCGGTGCCACCCAAACCTTTTTTCAGAAGATCGCCAGCTGCTTGCCGTGGTCTGATATCGATACATATAACCTGCCAGCGCGGTCGCGGACCCCTTCACCCTCTGCTACGGCTCCGCCTGTTGTTACGTGATGCGGACTTCTTCTCCATTCGTGACACAGGCGGTAAAGGCCAGGAGTCATTTTCCACGTGCCCTCACCACTCTTTGGGGAATCAATTTAACCTATACGGATCCCCCTGGAGTTCTAATTGAGGTTTTACAGTTCTCCGGAGGAACTTGACTTTCCCAATGGATTGTTTTTCTCTGAATGACGAAGGTAAATTGAGTTACTCTTCGTGGGCGTAAGGAACTGCCCGAGTCTTTATCTCTGATGATTTTGTTCCTTTTCAAATAAAACGCATCTCGGGCCGTTGATGAGTTGTCAATTCCTTACTCCCCCCCCTACTTCTGCACCGTCCCCAGAATATCGCAAAGCCATCAATTTCCGCTTCGCGAGAGAATGTACTATTCTTCCGTCGGCCCGTTTTCTCTCCCCCTCGATTGGAACCCATACTAGAGCGCTTAGCCTCCAACGTAGTGTCCCCATAGTTTCTTTTAAGTGCCGTTTTGTCAGGATCCCGGTGTTTGAATTGGTCCTCTTTTTCGATGTTTTTTGTGTGTGTTGGACAGAAGGCAGAAGGAATCTGTTTAAGGATGCCGAGCGGTGCTTAACAGGGAATACCGCACTATTTCCCCCCGACAGGACAGTGTATATAAACTCTTTGTGACAAATCTCTGAGTGTTTTTTTTGCTTTTGAAGTATCGCGTCTTTCTTTAGTGACTCCGAATTCCGATGAGGGCAGAGTTCCAGTTTTTCTCGTATTTGATCGAAAATCTGGACGTAGATCCCTGGAAGTGGCAAGGGTTCACCCTCCCCTGAACCGAACTTATGTAGGGGACAGCTTAATGGACGCCCCTCTAGTGCGCTGGTCAACAAGCGTGCTTCCGCTACATGCTTTCCCCCTCTCTAGTAATCATCTCCTCTTAGAAGATCGGTGAGTCGCGCAATTTCAGAGTTTCCCTTAACTTTAGAATCCCTTTCCCTATAAGACCACTTGGCGGAAAGGCCTTGAGAGGAAGGCTTCTTGTCAGGGTCTTAGTAGTATGTCCCGCCCGACTTAGTCGGGCTTTGGCCCGCTCTTAGCTTCCGAATATTTCCTCTTTTTATGGGCCCCAGCGTCTCAGGAGATATTTTCATTTCGGACAGTCGCCGTAACTGCTGGCCGTCAGAATTTTCCTGTTCAGGTGACGGGCGCGTTTTAGCCCCGCTTTTGCAAGCTTGGAGGATACCCGTCGAATCAGTCGCGCTTTTTTCTCATGCATGTGACGTGCGATCAATTCCGTCAAAGGTCTCGTTGCCTCCGCTTTCAGGATTGGGCTCGCGTTTTGGCCCCTATACCTCCCTATGGCGCATACCCTCCCCCTGGTCTTCTGGCCACAGATTTCGATTATTTAGACGAGGCCCTAGGAGGCGTTGATAGTAACTTGCCTCTTTATGGGGAGTGAATGTCTTACCTCGACCCGTTTGGTTACTGAAAGCGGATATCGGATTTCCAAAGAGATACTTTTCCTTCCCAGTTGTTGTTGTTTCCTTAGAGGGGGGTCATCGTTATCCTCGATCCTTCTTCTGCGACCCCGCTCGGTTTTGTTTTGAGCGTTCCGTTTTTCTTGATTAGTGACCCGTTACGACAGATTCTTGTGCGACTTGATTCTCCGTTTGCTCCTCTAAAAGTGCGCGGAGGCATAACTTCGGACACTCGCTGTACCCTTCAGATAGGCAGGTTTTTCCCACGAGTTGGCGCACTTTCAGGTCTTAAACAGCAGCCGCTTCCCTCTCCATACCCTACCTTCCTTTCCTCCTTCATCTCCAGGGCATCACGGGCTCGACCAATGTTCAATGCGAGAGAGCAGGTTCCCGTGCCCCAGTCCATGTGTAGACCCCCCGATTTGCTCCTTCCATCGGACTAAAAAGCCCCATCACCGTTGCGTGCAATCCGGGTCCAAGGTTTACGAAGCCCAAGGTTTTTTCCTCTATTAGAGACCCGCCTCTCCGCTTGCTGTTGAGCCATCAAAGGATTAATATTCGGGATTGTTCACAGAGCCTCTCTGCCAACGAACCTCTAAGTCGGGCCCCACATAGAAGACGACTTCTTCCCACAAGAAACGCACGACGGTAAGCACCCGTGAGCGGATTACGCCAGTTTTCCGTACACGATTCAAAAGTCTTATGAGCGAAATCCCAAACGTATCTACATTCTTCGTGGACAACTCGCAAGCTTTCCATCGGATATCGCAGGATTGTTAAAGCTCCGTTCCTACACGAGATCCTTGAAGGACCCCTTCTCCCCATCAAGCGAAAGAGCCCCCCTTAACTTTCTTTTACGCACCCCCCCAGTTCCCGTGGAAAAAAATTCCGCCCTTGGACAAACGCCTCTGAAGGGGACAGATCCCATAAACCTCGTTCCATCGCCCTTCCATCGATATCGTTAAAGTCAAGCAAGGAGAGCGAAGATTCTAGACAGTCGGCCTCGGGAGTCACCACATCGAGCAAGCCCGACATTAGACTGGCACGAAATTCAACCAAGACTTTACTCTTTCTCTAAGGGGGGCGAAAAACGGATAACACGGTCAGAGGAACTGAATTGAGGATTGAGATCCCCCGACCCCCGGAGAAGTTTAGAATGGAAAATCTCCCGTTCTCGGCAGGTTAAATCTTCCAAGGCGCCACCCACTGGGTCTCCCCAAAATCTTTCCTGAACGACACAAACTCCGGCGATCTAATGGTGACAGGGCTCATCCTAAGAGGGAGTCGGTCTCCCCCCCACAGCTAGGAATCCTAAAACCTGCCGACCCATTCACAGGCATGGAACGCACGACCCATCCTCCGATTCTATTTTGGATATTATTTACCGCGTAGTTGCGTGGCAAGCCCCCGAAAGTCATTCCTACGTGAGATGCCTCCGTTTTCACCCTCATAGCGAAGATCCCAATCACAGGCCCGGCTCACAAGAACTCTTTTCCTCTACGGATTCCTGGGAAGCAAGTTCTTCCTCTGCCCCAGCCAGTGAACATTGACAATCATGCCGCGGGAGAAGTCCCAAATCCCCCCCTCCATATGGCTCGATTCCGGTTTGGCTTTATAGGGAGTCTACGTTGCGGGTTTCCTCAGTCGGGGGGCATTCTTCTTGAGACTGGCCCTGTCGGTACACGCCGAGGTTAAAGGTTCTATACACAGCAAGAGACCAGCACATTTTCTCACCGCGTCTACACGGAGTGATTCCTTTTTGGAACCTGATGCAGGAAGGCACTCTCTTAATGACCATGGTTATTTCCTATAAATCTGACCACCTGCCGACAGCAGAAACCGTCGATGATCCCCCCCACGGTCTCACAAAGGCGATGCATCGCTTCCTCTGCCCCCCTTTTTTTTCTTGAGACCTTTTCCCCTCGCTATGCAATCTGGCGCGATCCTTCTGACTTTAAGCGCCACCGCCCAATTCCAGATTTTTGGACCAAGACGCCCCCCAGGAAGTTGCGATTTTTAGACCTCCCAGCATGGCCTCTTAGTGTAGTTCACCGGGGGTTTTCGCGGGGTATAAAATTTCATGGAGCATTTTCATAGTCTATAACCTCCTGCCACACTATACACTTTACCCTGGGATAAAAGACGAGCTTGGATCTTCAGCAAAGCCCCAACCCCCCAGCCTCAGCAGACCTCCCGCCGTTCGCAGTGTTAGTCTCCCCCCCTCCTCAGAGCTCCTCCCTTCGGCTTGAACCCAACAACTCTTTTTCGTAGGACCCCGAGCAGTTCAAGACTCTCGTTCGACTGTCCCTCGTGAGGAGGACGTCGACAGTCCGATTGATCACGTCAGCGTCGTGGAATACTACAGAGCCATCTCCTTTGAAGTAGTGGAGACGCAAGTCATGATTTCCACCAGGATCCTGCCGTTCAAATCGTCATGATAAACGAAGCCCTTCAGAAAGCCCCCTTTAGCCAGGTCTGCATTTTGTCGTCGTATCCCGAACAGGAGGAGTTAACACAGCGCCTGCCCCCCTTGCGGGACATGAGGACCTGAAGTAGAGACCTGACGTTTTCATTTTATATTCCTTTGCCCCCCCTCTTTGCCAGTTATTTGTAATAATCCCCTCTGGCATTCTTCCAGAAGCTAACCGCGGACGGATTCATCAAACGTAGCCCCCTTCAGATCCGTGTCCCCGATACGTTAGGACAAGGATCTTTCCCCCTGTACGTTCCCTCGTCTGCAATTGCCCATCCACTTCTACTGGACAATCCTCGGGGTCAGAAAATCCTTCGTTCTTCCCCCCGTCAATAGATTACGAGCCGTCTCTTTCTCCACGACTCTGCTTCGCCTGTTCCTACCTTAGAACTGGGTATTTGTCTATTAAGCCCCATCACTACCCCTCCGTTTATCGACGTCCAGCCCGTGTAGTTAACCCCCCTGACATGACGTTTCCTTGAGTCTGAAGATAGTTTACCTTGAATAATCTAATTTTCCCTTCCGTTGTGTGTTTTTCTGACCCGCTAGGGAATTTTCCCCACCTGACTCCTCCAGGCATCCGGTTATATTCAGGCTCGGCCCTTTGACCCCTGTTTTTTTTCCCTGCGGACAAAGGGATTTCCGAAGGAGCAACAAGCCCCTAATAGCAAACTGGCGATGAGCACGCGAGCCCGGTTCGGACGATCTCCCCATTCGCTATTGACTCGTATCTCCTATTGTGCCCCGATTTACTCTTGCCCCCTTCCTTAGGAAGATTTTTAGTTCTCCTACCTTTCAGTTATTTTTTTTGATTGCACGAAAGTACCCATGGTCACTCTCTTCAGGATTCGTTGATCCTTCTTGCCTTCTTTTTCAATCGGCAGGGGCATTCGACACCCCCTGGACTCCTTTAACCGGAAATTCCCTACCAGATTCCCTTCCCCAAATTTCCTCAGGGGAGAGCTTGATGGGGGTAAGCAGGAGATTAGAAGAGACATGCACTGGTTCTGGAACCTTGAAGCTCATTCCCCCCTTTCCTTTTTCAAGAGCGTGCGCAAATTCGTTAGATAGATTTACCTCCCTTTTTTTTCCCAACCCCTGCATCTTCGACTCGAAGAGTAAAAGAGCGCGGACTATCTTTTCTTCCTTTAGGTACTAATGGAGTACTCCTCTTTTCTCCACTTTAGTTTGAAACTAGCCGGGGTGAAAGGATCTTTTCTTTGCCGTCCTCTCAGAAGTTTAGCGGTCTAGGTTTGACCGTAAATCCTTCCTGCTCTATTTATAGTGACTACGGTGGGTTTTTGGATCTTCGGTCCTCGAAGAAACTAGAGGCTCCTTCTCCCGGGCTTATTGTACCTTAGAAGTTATAGATCGTGAACAGAGCCCCTAGTTTAAACATCACCTTCACTATCCTTTCCCTGATTTCTGTTCCCGGAATTCGATACGCGGGTATCCGTTTTGGTCAGATTATTTTCTCGACTTGAACCTTTTAGGCTGGCCCTCTTACTCGATTATTATAGACGAAACCCATCTTTTGAGCTTTCGGCCCTTCCGTTCGCCAAGGCTGCAGCTCTTTTCTTTAATAGGTGAGTAAAGGCCTGTCCTTTTCCCCCCGACGGTGAGTGGATATTCCGGACCAGATGATACTCGTGTAGTCTTCCTGCTGAAATCCCTCCCAGAAAATCATTCCTCGCCTTTGAAGTGACTTTTTTCCCTGCACCCTGAATGATGTTTCTTGACGAAGCGATCTTTTATTAGAGTGATCATTAAAGAGTGCGGGTCCCGGCCGGTATTCTCAGTGAAGTTAAACACCCTACTTGAGGTAGCCCTCTACCCATATAAGGCTCCCCCTGGAATCGCCCTTAAGTTTAGCCGGTTCTCCCCTAGGAGCAGTTTGCATGCACTGTTTTTTTTCCCACTGGCTGCGACGCCACGCTCCCCTTCTAGTCTCGGTATTTTCGGGTTCGCGGAGGGCCTGAGGATTTTTTCTCTATTGAGGCTGGTTGACTAATTTTTACTACTTCATTTCTGGGCCCGGAAGAGTTCCCCTTTATCACGCCCACGAGCGCATCACCAGCTCTCTGAATATCGCCATCTAATCCCTTTTTCCTTATTTCTCGACGCCCGATGCAGAGCTTATTAATGCTTTTTGTAGGATTAGACTTCAGAGATTTTTCGAACTGCCCATGGAGAATTGCCACTAAGTAGATCAGTGACGCGTAGAAGTCATTGGATCTTGGCAGGCGGCACTTTAAGAGAGAGAGGGGGTCCTCATCTAAGCCGGAGAAAGGTTCATAGGTGGAACTTGGAGTAATCGATGGGGCCCGTTTCCATAAAGACTTCACCCGTTTGACTTCGAGTCGGTCGAGTCCCACTTGTTGCCCCCGAAGTAGAGCGTTGCGGTCAGGCCCCCTTGTTTTCCTTGATACCAGCACTCCCCGTCGCCCGTTTTTTTGCGATATCGCGTGTCGATGAAACCGCCTTCGCTTTGCCTGGACGCGGGCCCCCCTTGTTCAACGCGCACCTTTCTTTGTTCTGGTCAGCGGAGGCTCGCTAGTCACGTTAAAGCGGGTAAGCTCCGGTCTTTTTCTTCAGAAGTTAGACAATTCCCGCCTCGATGACCGCCTTCGCGATAGGCCCGTTTAGCAATACTACGCGTTGACATGAGTAACCCCCCACGCCAGGACCCAAATTACTCACCTTTCTTCGGAGAAGCAATTTATTGTTCTGGACCGCGGATGATGATAGTCAGGTGTCTTTTGACTGTGAAGCACTAATTGGCGTGAGCATTGATTTAGATATTACTAAAAGGCCCGTATGTATAGAAAATTTACCTTATTAGTGTCCCATTCAAGCAGAAAACCTGCTAGGCCTTCCTCTGACATCCCTTCGTTTTTCCTGGAGCTTGTTTTCGCTCCTACCTTTCATTAAGTCTCCTCCCTTGTTCCTAAATTTCGTCGCGTTCCCCCCCGGACTTTCTTTGCTTGATGTTAACTGGCCCTGCTTCAATAAGACTCGGTTCTTTATGTTCAGAGAGGGTCAACAAATACTCCTTTTTCCTGATTCTCCCATACACGGAGTTTCCCTCGCCTCTCCCGGTTTCCGTCGATACTATTCCCCCGGGGCTTGACGAGCAATTGACCTTAGCGAGCTCCTCCATTCGCCCTGAAGCGCCCTTCCACGCAGGTCTCCACCCCCCCCCCCCCCCCCCACTCTTGAGAGTTTTTGAAACACATTCCTCTCTATTTCATACTTGTTGTTGGTAGAGAGCGTTTACAAACCTCACACGCCCCCATCTCCTTCTTCGTAGAAGTACAGTTTTTTTGAAGCCTTCCGCTTGGTGTTGAAGTAACATGAGATGAACTGACTTCCCCCTGTGGCGAAGAGACGTGGAAGTCGAGAGGCAAAAGCCGGCAACCGGCCCAGAAGGCTCACAAGAGAGAACCCGTCCCTTTTGACCGGCGGTACCGAGGTTATGAAATAAGCATGTCCGTTATTAGGTTCCCCCTCTCTCGTCTACCCCCTCCTTTAGCGTCGGTACGACCAATCATCAGTTTCCCTTTGGCCCCACCTTTAACGTGATGTGATCCCTCGCCGCACATTTTTCTTGAGAATTTTCCGTGTCGAGCATGGCATTTTGGAAGTCACCCAAGATCCGAAAAAGCGACCTTTCAACGTGCAAGACGGTCCTCTAGAAGATCCTTTTTACGGTCCTCGCTCCCCCCAGCCAGAGCGCCTAATTTCTCTCTTGGAGAGAATACATGGCCCAAGTTAGTTGCACCCTCAGCCCCTTCTGGCCAAGAATAATAAGACGTTTGAGACCCTCCGGTTTTCCTCACGATTCAATTCCCATCACATCTTCAATGCCTGGCATCAACACTGTGGCGTCCCCGATACTTAGCCCCACTTAACAGTGTGAATGTCAGGTCCCCCCTACTTACTTGAGCGCATACCACATATAAATCCTGAATAGACGCCCTGCTGGAGCGCCCTCATTTCAATAGCGACTCCTAATCTTTAAGTCGCAAACCATATGATGCATTAAGTATTCTCCTTGACCTAGAACCAAGTTGTCCAAGGTTTCCTGTACTTTACTGGTGTTCCCCTTTCCCCGCAAGATCTACTTCCCCCAGTTTGTGCACTACCTTTAGCTTTCCCTCGTGACACCTCGTGTAGAAAATCGTCTCCTGTGATCCACTCACGGCGACCTTGCTTACCTTCCCCCACCCAAAAACCCGCTCCCGCTATCTTCCGCTCACGATTTTTCCCCGACGTTGAACTGTCTTAGTGCTTCTTTGGCAGAAGATCGTCTTTTTGCTTTTCTTTTCCAATCGAGATAGCGCAGTGAAGAATCGCCGTCTCCTTTTCCCTCTGCCCCAATGTCTGCTTGCCCCTTGTCTCCTGACCAAAAAGACCCTTATCCCTCCCCCCAAGAGGATTTCCTAGACTTAGGGCATGAGACTATACCAGCGTCTTGAAAGCCTTTATACCTGGTCACCCACTCCTAAGCCTTGACATCTCTTTTTTTTTTGAACATCGGCCTGTTTAAGCGGTACGATCGTGAACTTTAGTAGTTGGCCTTATCTCTAATTGGACGCTTCCTCCCCATCCAACCTCTACAAGGTACTCCTCTTTCTCTTAGTAGTTCTTACAAAAGCCCTCTGAGTATAGCATCCCTAGAAGACAAGTACGGTCAAGATCCACGATCCTCCCAATATAACCAGTGATGAATTGTGACGGGAGCCCCCACCCATAGTAGAAATTCCAAATGAGCCGGAACCAAAAGAAACGCAGTGAAAAGGAGACCAACGCCCGCCTCCAGTGGCGATCCCCTCGCGAGAGACTCGGAGAAGAGGACATCCCCTCAAGGAAGGGCAGAGAGTGGCACCTGGCTTCTATCCGTTATGCCCGGTTCTCCGGGGATGACCAAAACTTAGTGAAGTCCCTGTTGACTCTCACACCCCCCAGAAATAAAGGCGAATGTTTCAAGAGATAAACAAGTTGACTCTCCTATACGAGACCGAACATCTGAAAACCATTACACGTCCCCCAGTCCGGAAGGTATCATAGTGTCAACTTGGTGGTCGTTCTTCTCTACTAAGGGATATGGTTTTGATCCTCCTTCCAACAAGTCGCCCTCAGTTCCTGATGATCCAAACTTGGTTTCGCCTCATTCCGGAGAGAACCTATCCAAGTCCTGTTTTCCGTATGCCAGCTTCAGATGATTCCGTCTTCACTCGACATTTCTCGACAGACAGAACATTCGTTGGGACAAGTCGGCCCCAACTCCAGGCCATTCTCTTCCCCCCTGCTCTTAACCTGCAAGACCTCTTTCACTGACTTGATTTGATTTGTGGGCAGAAATTTCTCTTCGCTATCTCTAAGCATTTCACCCAAAAGAAAAAGGTGACCCGGCCGACCTCTTCTGACGTCATGTTGAGCCAAAAACTGCCCCCCACCAAAAACAAGGCATACCTCTGAGACCCTCGCTCTGATCAGGATTCTAAGAGACAGGAGTATAAGGAGCTCTATGCCCCTAAACACCTCCCATTCCCAGATTCTGTTTCAATACTAGATCGAACTTTCTTCAAGTCTCCCGCAACCCCTCCATTGATGGTATATCAGGAACGATTCCTCGAAGCTGTCTGTTTCCCCCTCCCAGATTCCTTCTTTATCTATTTGAAGTCCTTAAGCCTCGTAAATCTCCCGGCCACCTCCTAATTACCGAAGTCAGTAAGACTAACCTTCCCTTCGAAAAAGTGTCCTAATCCCCTTCGTGCATAACGTACTTTATCCCCCATAAAGACTATGCCCCCGCCCAGAAATTATCCCCTCGTCGAGAGTATTTCCTTTCCTTTTAATTCATTACTCGGAATGACACCCATAATTTTCCGAAGGCTGACCTATTCAAGAAGGCTCCTGTACAAGACCATCTTTTCTATCCTTTTCGGAACGGATACCTCCCCTATGCCCGTACTCCGGCAAATTTCTCGACTGATCGTCTTGCATAGTCCCTCGTCGCCCATCTGCGATACACTCAAGTCTTTTATTTGGATCGCGTCCCGACATGCCCAGTCCTCTAGAATTTGAATGTTTCACCGTTTGTCAGATATCTCTGCCCAAAGCCCCCTCAGACCCATGACCCTTGGTGCCGCCCCTCCCCCCTTAGGAAGAAACAGCCTCGAATGATACCCTTCCTTGCCCGAGGCAGGACTATTAGTTTCCCTGCC
>Ga0179591_1248080_pt1 | contig 11506 bp, 14 predicted proteins | sample CZOMad2_1_08_16f_FD_182891 | JGI IMG/M metagenome (GOLD analysis project Ga0179591, IMG submission 182891) | Vadose zone soil fungal communities from Angelo Coast Range Reserve, California, USA - CZOMad2_1_08_16fungal (PacBio error correction) | ecosystem: Environmental > Terrestrial > Soil >... | reverse complement strand
AGGGACCCTCCGTCTCTCCTTCCCTACGGAATTTCTCCGCTAAACGCCGTGCCGGTTTCCTCAGGACAGAGCGATCTCCCCACCGTTGTCCAGTTTTCTCCTTGGCGACCACGTCGCACATTGTAAGAGCTAGTGTGAACCGACTCGGTGTGTTCTTTAACGGAGAAACACAGGTCTCCCCCCCTTTTTTTTCGTTCCCCCCCCACGAGTCAGCAGGCGTCCTTGCTGTCCCAAATAGCGGTTTCCTTTTTTTCCGCGGCCTGCCTTGCCGAACCTCTTTTCTCGCGTTCCCCCTCCCCCCCCGGCTGGCCGACCCCTCCTTCGCCCGTTCTGCACCCAACCCTGTCCTTCCCTGTATCAGAACGACGGACAGCAAAGGCCGAGCCGTCCTTAAGTCTTTGCTTGCACACCCCCTAGTGCCCAAGTCCGCTTCCGTTCTCTCTCCATAAATCCCCCATGCCATTATAAAAGTTCCTGGGAAAGGGGACCGCAGTCTCCTAGGTAACACGGTGCACAGATGAAATTTCTAGAATTTTTCCGCGCTTGAAAAATGGCTTTTAAGCAGCCCTGTTTAGAGCGCGCTCGATTGATTCAGGCCACAGACTGAGCCGATAGGAAACGCGGGCACCGGTACATTCCTGCCGCACCCCCCCCCCCCCCACAACCAACCCCCCCCCCCCCCCCACAACCCCCCCCCCCACCCCCCAAACAAACCCCCCACCAACACACCCCACCCCCTTCAACCCCCCACCCCCCCCCCCCACACACACACCCACTAAACCCCCCCAACCACCCCACACCCCACCACCCTTGTGGACTTAAGACCCTTACAGTCCTTTTCCCCCCGACTCTTGTTAACCCTTGAAGATGAGGTTTACTCCTTTCCTGGTGTACAATCAAGCGGACATAGGTCCAGCAGCACTCCCATTCACCCCCTCCGGGCCTACATTTCCGATAACCCAAGCAATCCGAAGTATGACCCCTAGGCTCGCGAGCCCCTTTACCGTGGCTGCCCGCAGTGCCCCAGCTTTCCCAGCAGTCTTAAAGTATCGGTCCCCCGCCAGCCTTTCGTGTCGCCACGCCACAAAATGTCCCACCCCATGGCTCGCCGCTGGTTTTTTTTTTTGTGGCAGTTGGTCGCTAACTGGGCAAGTAAAGCACCCTTTATCCAGTCTGCGGCAGCAACTCACAAAACGGTGCTTTTACGGCCTCTCTCCCCACCTCTGGACGTGATTCCCGACCGTCCTGGTGAAAACCGAACTTGCAACCTTTTTCAAGCCCGACGCAGCCGCACTGGAAAACTCCATTCCAGTTTAGTCCCTTCTGCCTGGCTTCGGTAAAAGGTCACCCCGGTCCGTTGCAGTTTTGAGCCACCTCCACTGAGACTTTTCGTCCGGCCCATCCCCTGCCCCCGACACCCGCATTCCGAAGTTGCCAGGCCAGACCCATCTTTCCACCTCTTTTACGTCGGCACCGAGCCCTTATTTCCAAGCGCTTCGCGCCATAATTAGGTTTTTATCGAGCCTGTTCCTCGGCATCCCTTGGAAAAGGCCTCCCATCGCCGACTCGCTTGACTAACCTCTTGTCCGGCTTGCAGCGCCTATGCGCCAAATTTCCCCCACCCCCGTAAGTCCTTGTTTACAGGAAGTCGTGCTCTCGCCCGTCCTCGCGCGTCAATGTCAAGTGTGACGGTTCTTCCACGCACTGGAACGAACTGTCCCGTTTCCCAGTGAACAGATTTTTTTTTCTCCCCCTATTTGGTTGGTACCAAGTTCAGACTGGCTTCTTACATCGCCCTCCATGAAAGCACAAGGAACAGTTTCTTCCCCTCCCCCTCCTCGAAGACGCATATCCGCCCCAGCCCCACAGGTCCGGTGTTTTGGATGTTTGACGAAGAAGCGCTTGAGTACTGTGCTTCATCTTTCTAGTTATGCTTTTAACACCCCGCCGCGGGAGCGTCCCTCCGCCCCCAGCCTAAGCCCCCCCCCCCCAACAGAGGTTTACACAAGTCTCAGACGTCCTCCGACGACCTTTACGATGCCGTAGCCCGCTTAGGTTTGTCCCATCGTCCGCTGAAATGAATCTCTGGACACATGGATGGGTCTACTTTTTCTCTGTGTTGCAGCACGGGATTGGCTCCCTTGCAGTTGAAGGACTTCTCGCCCCTGCCCATTTGTGTCTGCAATCAGAAAATCCAGTTGAACTGGGCGAACAGTAAAATGGACGTGAGAAGAGCCTGGTCCCCCTATTCTTCTTTTTTTTTTCCGCTTCAGTCCTCTCCGGCAGGCAAGTAGCGAAAGTCGAAGGTGGGTTTTGTCTCAACGCTTAACTCGCCCCGGCCTCTCCCACCGCCGGTGAGGTTGCCCCTGTATAGTTCCGAACGTTCCATTCTTATATTTTTTTAGCGCCATCAGCTTCACACTGCCACGCCTCCTTTTCCAGTCGGCGGCCTTCCTGCCCAGAAGAGAGATGCCAAGGACCCCCCCTCGGTTCCCACCCCTTCTGTTTTTTTTGCGCCCGCGCGTGAACGTCTCGGTTGTCTCTATACCGTATTTCAGCTTTTTTGCCCCCCCCATCCCAATCGAAGTCCCAGGTCAAGCCTTCTCTACGCTTAATCTTTCTTGTCCAGTTGGAACCTCCCCCTCCTTTAAAGCCGGCAGCAGCAGTCACCGGAAGCCCAATTTAAAAGGTATTGGACCCTGCCTCCTCTTCGCAACTCACGGCCCTCAGCGCCTTAAGTTCCCAAGAAGCACCTGTCCTTTCCCGTGCTGGCTTACCCATACTTTCCGCGATCTCGACCTTGAGGAGCGGTCAGTCTGCAAGAGCGCCGAATTGGATCTCTTCACCTCCCTGGTTATCCCGCCCCGGTAAGCTCTTCATACTTAACAGATATTCTCGGCCGGTGGTGGAGGGCATCCGGTGATCCCCCCTCTCCTCCGTCTTCCGTCGCTGGGCCGACCCTGACCAAAAAGTTTTTCCTTCCCAGTCCAAATCCCCCGGTTTTAGGAACACTTCCCCCCCTACCCTCCGACGCCCAGCTTCGGATACTTGACCGTCTTTTTTGGTGAGCCGTTATCTGCTAGAAATTTCTGGTTGTTTTCTAAAACTGTGTCCCATCCCTCCTCGCGTTTTTTCCTGGGGCGAGGCAAACCAGATTTCTTCTGTACAGCTCGTTAGCCAGGGCGGACATACCTTCCGATTTCACCTTTTTCCTCCGTTGCATTGACCGTCCTCCAATTTAATGATCCTTCAGAAAATTCCCCCTCTCGTGCAGGCACGAGGCCCCTTCGCATTCAGGGTTGCCCTTGGTAAGGCCACTTTCCCGTTCCTACTGCATTTTAATGGCCCCTAGCACGTACCTTCCCGACAGATCGCGCACCCCGGTCGTCTCCCCCCTGTTGCGTGCGGCCCGAGCGGTGCGGGGGGAAGTTGATGTGATTTTTGTTTATTTTGATTTCTCCTCCTTTTTTTACCGCGGGGTTCACCGTATCGCACGGAAGATACTTCCATCTTCTCCTTTTTTTGCGGTCTTTTATTTGTGGTCTTACGGTGCTCACTTTACCTTTTGGCCCGCGCGAACAGTCTGCATTTTCCTTTTTTTGCGTACCTTCGCAGGCCCGATAGGTCTTCCCTTGTTTCCAGTTTCTCCCCAGCCGTTTACCGTTCGTACGCCCTCTAGGTAAAGGTCAAAAGGGAGGACCAGCGTCCCCTCCTTAGCCGGATCTTTGCGAACATCGGTTGCGGAGGTGAAACACCCCTGCAGCTTTCGGTCTTCCCCCCCGCTGCGCCGGGTAGCATGAACGACAAAACCTTGACCGCACTCACAACACCAAATTCCTTCCCAAACAAACCAACCACCACAACCCCACCCACACCCCCCCCTACTCGGAGTCCCCATCCCTCCTCTTTTACGCTTTTTTCACCGGTCGGTTAGAATGTGTTTTCCCCACGCGTCACTATCTCTCTGTCACCATCATTTTTTGTTGTGGTATGAGAGCTTGTGGGTACTCTGGTTCCCCCCTCCTTCGTCTTTGCTCCGCGCGAGGCTTTCATTCCGCGTCCCTGGCGGCCACTGGGTTCTGCTTCTCGTCGTTTTCCCCACCCTTTTTGGTGTTCAACGAACGCAACATGCTTTAGACGTTCCCGTCTTCTACGTCCTTTGTCCCAGTCCCCATTTAAGCCAAAGGTCCCATGCGTGCTTCCCGGTATCTTTTCTGCGATCGAACTGAGCACCCCGGCGCCGGATCGGTCCTGCTTTTTTTTCGCAGGTATAACACCCGATGCTCTGGCTCTTTTGACCCCTTCTCTTCCTTACCTTTCTCACAGCCGGAGCGGCCCAACCGGCCTCCCTTTCCCCCCCGATCTTTTATCCCGGAGCCCGGTGACCCCGTCCGGGTCCGGGAGGACGTTGCCTTCCATCGAAACATTTTTCCCCATTTACCGCAACCGCTCGGGCCCACGCCAGGTTTCGGCCGACGGACCTGTCTCGATCCTGGGGAGTTCGTTAAGTGGATCTGTTTGTTTCGCAAGATCCTTCGGACAGGAAGGTTTGCTCTACCCGCGTCGCCCGTCCTTTCGGAGTCTTATTGATTGGTCCCCTTTCGGTGCATCTTTAGGCAATTTATCCGTTTTTCAGAAACTGTGATCTTTTTGCTATCGGCTCATGGATTTAGGAAATTTTTTTACGCATTGAGGTACAGTTCGAAAGGGACGTTGGTAATACTAACTTCACTCTTCACGAGCTATGTTAAACGGGGCAGCTCACCCGTAAAATGGCCGAGAAGATGACGGAAAAACAAATTCCCCGTTCCCCTTCTCTCATTTGTCGTAGCGGGGGGACGGTCCTGCAACCCCTGGTGAGTGTTTTTCCGTGCAGGAACTCCCTTTGTTTGTATTGGTAGAACCAGAAGGAAGGTGGACCTTTGAGCTTTCTGATTTCACGGATGCCCTCCCCGTCCGGAGTAAGATCTCGTTGTCCGCTTCGTTCAGTCCATGGTTTCTCTGTGACCCTTGTCCCGGTCGAACATAGATTTTACCTATCTTCTCCACGGGTAGGAGCGCTAGTTTGTTTTTTTTTAACTCTCTTCTTTTGGCGCGATACTCTTCCTCTGGCTTGCTATCAGGTTGGACCGCGTAGCGGTTTTTTAACTGTCCAGGCTTCGGCGATTCCATTGTACTGGTATTTTCCTCCTTGATGTTCCCCCTTCCCAAGGTACCTCCTTCCTGTGGTCCTGACCTTTGTGCTTTGCAGATGTCCTTAGTTGGGTTCACCCCTTTTACGACGGCGGATTCTCGTAGACCGTTTACCGGTGCCCTTGTGTGGAGGCACCGCGTTGATCTTACACCCGTATGTCCGCAGGTCAGGCTCCGTTCGAGCCCCTTCTTGTTACACGTGTTCATGCCTCTCTCGTGATGGTGAACTGCCGGGCAGACGGCTTTGCAACTCTTCCTTTCTGGGGAATCGATTCAGCTTCCCCCTCGATGCTGCCTCTTTCTGTAAGAGCCAGGGAAGCATGCTGGGGTTTTCTTCCCCCTTCCTGGATGATGGTAACTTTTATACCCCTTTGGCTCGGCCATCACTTGCCTGAATGCATCTTGTGAAGTCACCGTATAACGAATCGTTACCGGCGCTTTCTTTCATTCCCCTGGTTTCTTGTCGCCTTTTGGTCCCGGTGCGGGTTTTTTTCGTGATCAACCCCGGGTCTTTTTTTCTTCCTTCCAAAGTCCTTGCACGCTTGCCGCTGCACTGCCGGCCTTTTTCCCAGGGCGCACCCTTATTTCGCCCAGCCAGGTCCCTCGCTGATTTCGCGCGCTGGTTAAACCATATTCTAGGAATTGTTTTCTACTTCGGCGTCTGTCCCGGTGGTGGTTTCTGCTGTTTTTCGGTCTGGGTCCCGGTCATCGGAGGTTTTTTAAGGCCAGGTCAGCCGAGATGCCTCACCTCCTCCCCCCGCCTTTCCCTTTCCCCGGCAAATCCACCAACAGAGAAACATTTTGGGATGTTTTTTCTTTTGCGTAGGTTCGTCTTGGGGCTTGTTCAGCGACTTTAGTGGAACCTGGGATGGACCTTGTCTTTTCTTTGGTCCGACCTTCCTGCTTTTCACGTGGCACCCCCCCGAGTATTACCCTGTCCGGCTGTTCCTGTGCCTCCGGGTCGGTCGCGGGACACTTCACTTGAACTTAAGGAGCTCGTCTTTTCCTGACGAATGAGTGCCATCTTCAAGGCCCTTAGGGTGGTTGTCCCCTTGGAGAATAGTGCTTGCCTCCGGGAACGAGTCGTCTAAGAGTGGGATGTGATGAATTTTGTTTTATTTTTACAACGTTTTTTCTATAGGCGAAGGAGCGAGCTCCTTACGTGGCACTCTAGGGCCCCTTTTTCTCTTTTGGTGAAGAAGTCCGCTCTTTTGACCCTCCTTTGGTTTCGTTCTCCACGTTAGTCCCAAGGAGTTATTTTTAGGCTTACTTCTGCCCGCTTTGTTACCGTTTTGTATATGGCCGGCTTTCTCTTACCTGGAGACACGGTGGCCTTAGAGGTCGCCAGCCCTGCATCCGCTAGCCTTGATGGCGTTTTAGGGGTAGGTTCGTACTGCTTTTGCTTTTTTCCGGTGCGGTTTTTGACGGATGTTTCGTCCCTGAAGCCTCGGTGCTTTGGCGCTCTCGGTCCTTTCCAGTTCGTTGTAGGTGCCGACGCTTTTTTTTTTTGCTGTTCGGGGGCCTTTTTTCCCTTGGATTTAGTTGACGCTTTCTGGCGAGAAAGTCCGGTTTCCCCGTGTTGGTGGACGTGGATATTTCGAGTAGGCCTTGCCGGGGTGTTATCCCCCGGCGATGCTGTCGAAGTGCTGGTTCCGATTTCCTGCTTGGTCCGACCACGGTTTTCGATTTTGGCCTTTATGTCCCTGTTGTTTTGGAAGCATTTCGTGGGAGTGCGGTGACAGAGTTTTGTCCCTTCGGCTGTGGAATGCGGTATGCGGGCCTTTTCGCGACGGATGGAGTACACGCGAAGTTCTTTCCCCCTCTCCCCTGCTTGGAAGGAGGGTTTATTAGTTGCTTTTCCGTATCTTTCCGTGGCTGGCTCAGTGGACAGTCAACGGTCTGATTGCACTGGTTGTTTTTGTCATATCTTCGCAAGAGTGACCCTTTACGTACTCGAGCTCTGCTTAGAAACCCCCGGTGCTTGTCTGGATTTAACGTTTTTTTCGAGATTGCCCGCCGGACTCCCCTGGTCCCTCGTGAAAATTCCTGCGTGGATAATTCCTTTTTTCACACCGGTGCGGCTGATGATCCTGATTGCGTATGGGTTCTCCTTCAATTTTCTCCTGGATGCTCCGGAGGTTTTTCTTTTGCTGGTAGTGGCGGTCTCTTGCAGTTGATGGAATGCGTGATGAGGAAGGTTCTTGGTCCAGTTTTCTTTACCTCCTTTTTTTTTTTTGCCGGCGTCGGAATCCTTTGGAGGGAACCTTGCTCTGCTGTGTCCCCCATTCCGGAGCGGCTCGCACCTGCGCGTAAACGAGAGGAGGTTTTACTCCCCTGTCCCTCCTTTTTTTTTGGGCACTACTCTGGTGGTCAGCCGTGGGGCTCCGTTTTTTTTGCCACCTGTCGGCGGTACTCCCCCAGAGATGACACATGTCCTCCGTGTTTTTTTCCTGGTTTTGGCGCTTCGATCTGGCCTGCCCTGGACACCTTCCTTGGTTTTTTTTGTGCCGAGCCGTGGATGAGATCATCGCGTTTTGTTTTTTAGCCCCCCGATATTCTCCTTTCCCTCCCCGTTTTTTGTTTTTCTCTCTATAGACTGTTGCTAGGACCATCTTCGATCATCGTAATCATCAATTGGCGTCACCCCTCGTCTCTGTGCCCCCTTTGTCCTGCCGGCCAAGCGCGAGCGCCACCGTTCCCAGTTCTTGCGCAGGTCCTCCCACTTGAACCAATGTTCTCTCTGGTCGACAAGAATCCATTTTGGTACATTCCCGGCGCCACCACGGCGACCAAAAGAGTAGTGACCTGACGCTAGCGCCCGTGGTGCAAAAAATCTCCCCGGTTCGAGCGGTGAGAGTCCCTCTTTCTTGCCTTTTTTTTTCCCAAAGCTTAGCCGGGCCCGAAAAGGCTTTCTCACGCTTTCTGACCGAGGACACTCCAAACAGGAATGTCCGACCCCCCTCCTTCCCTCCAGGCTTTTCCAAATACCAGCGCCGGGCTGATGCCCACAACGTCCTGCCCTTTCCTAGTTTCCTTCATCTCCCCATTTTTACCTACAGAATGCATCCAGCAGGAAGCAGTCCCGGGTCTCCTCCTTTATCAGGATACGGTGCACGCTGACATGTTGAGAGCCGGCGGCCTTCCGGCCCTTTCGGGGCCCCTGGCCTACCGAAAAAAGGTTTATTTAATTCTCCCTCGTAGGCCGTACGGCAAGTCTGATCCTATATGCCACCGAGCGGACCCGGTCCCGGGAAGTGCAGGGTGGCTGAAATCATCAGCTCGTTCTTTTTAATTTCCGCCGTGGCCACTCCGCCTGCAGCTTGATAGTTGACGAAGTTTCGCGGTTGTATACAAGGCGGACTATTCCCTCCTCCCCCTTAGTCTCCGGCCTCCCCCGGCGCTCCAGAAAGCCCTAAGAATGCCCCCCCTTCCCTTTCCGCGACGGCAAATCTCCAGTGTAGAAAGTGAATTGGCCCCTCTTACTTTCGGCTACAAGCTCGCATTGTCACCCCTGGCAAGACGTCCCCCCATGCTTTTTTTTGCTTGCCCCATTACCACAAAGGACACACCTGTGCTTCCAACTCCCCCCTCACGTTTTCTCCCAGGGCCCGGACTCCAACTGCGCCCTCCCCCCCCTCGCATGGCAGCCGCCCAAACAGTCTGTGGAAAGGCAGTCGCGCCCGCTTTCCGAGTTCGACCGCCGGCACCCGCCCACCGGAAAAGGGCCGCAATACTCCCGTACCCCGGGGAAACCGTCCTTCTTCGTCTTCTGCTTTCGGGCTCTAGTCCCCCGGCCCCGGTCCGTATCTTTCCGCTTTAGACCCCGCACGGTCTTTAGCCTTTTCCAAGCCCCGACTTTTCAAGAACGTGGAAAACGTAAGCCCCCGCCTCTTTCATAGGCGCCTTAGGCCCCCACTCCCCGACTTAACTTTTCCATGCGCGGCGGACCCCGCCTTCTCTCCCCCTCTCCCTGGGTCCTTCAGACTTGTAGAGCCTTCATTACTGCCCGGGCTGACGTAACTCGGTTCAGGCTCCCCTGCCCTAGTCGGTCACAGTGTCACAAACCATTCCCAGTCGGCAGTGGTACCCCGCAGATATTTCTAATCCCTCCCGAGATCGTCCATTACAGGTTCCCAGGGTGGCCCGCCTTAATCACTTCCTTCCCGGAACAGAAGGTCGAACGCGAGTGGTTGGCAAAGTGCTGCAGCTTCCCTTCCCGCATCCTCCTCTTCAATTAACCCGTGTTGCACCGCTCCGTCTCCCAGCCCCCCAGCCCCTCCGCCGACGTTGAAGATCATCAACAGTCCCATTTGTTTTTTTTTTGAGTGCGAGACGAACCGTCCTTCGGTAGGTTAGTCCTCGCAGGAGGAAGTTGATTCGTACAACGCCGATTGCCCGTCCCTCCCCGTTGGCTTCAGCAGCCCAAACCAACCTGTCCCCCTCCCCCGTCCCCGCTCCTTGTCGAAGCCGACCCGAGACCGTGCCTTAGACCTCCGACGTGAACCCCCGTCCGCATTACATCAGCTCTGCCAATGGCGGGGCGCCTCCTGGGGTTCCATGTTCATCCAGGATTGACTTTCACTATCCGGCCTTCGATCTAACCATCCCGAGAGTTTAGCAACTCCTACCAGCCGGCCCTGGGTGGCACCGGTTGGAACCCAAAACCCAACCAAAACCTTCATCCCCCCTCCTTCGCAGCTCTTTTAACTCGTCGTTCGGAGAGGAGATGTCCCCTTCACTAGCAGTCCTTTTACTTGTTTGGCCAAAGGGACTACACCGGTGGTTGAGACCCTGTTCCCTCGACCGGCGCCGCCCCTCCGGTCGGTGCCCTTTTTTTTCTCGTTCCAGCCACCCGAGCAGCATCGTAGGTGTCCTCCCGACGCTCCCGCAAAGTCGTTTTCTTCGGGTTTCCCTTCGTCGTCTTCGTTCCAACCGTCACTGAGATCGGACCCTTACACAGCGTTACCAAGTCGTGGAGCTCAATGGGACCGACTGACCTCTGGTAGGAGATCCCTGATGCGCTTTCCCCACTCGACTTTTCCCGGTCCCCCGCGAACTCATCAGCCGCCTCTCGGGTCAAGTGTGAACCGCCTCTCCGTTTTCCTCCTTACCTCCATGAACCCTCAGGTTCCCACCTACCCCGGGTCTGGCCTTCCCAGGCGGCGCCACCCCGGCATCCCCTGCCGCCCCCCTCAGTTGTCTTTTCCCCCTACTGCCTCCAGGTACAGGACTGGAGGAAAAGATAAGGTCGAGTCTCTTCCTTCTCCGGTAAGCCATTCTAGCGTGACTTCGACCTTGGCGAGACCTGTAAACGCCTGATTGTCATCCCCTTTCCCGGTCAGCTTCTAAGGACTTCAAGATATGCATCTTCCCGGTTTGCAGAGTTGCTTTCCCCTTTCACTTTACTCGGGCCGCCCCTACCACCCCTTATCATGACAGACCACTCCCCCCATTTTTGCAGGCACAGCCCCGTACCTGAAGAAAATATATTCATTCAGTGTGTTTTTCTCTCGGCTCTGCAATTTGAGGGTGCTCTCAGTTGTGACCCCCTCAATCTCGTCCCTCGAGTCGGTGGCGAGGCCAAATCTGTGGAAGCCTTTTTCCCTCTCGGCGTTCCCCCACCGGGCCGAAGACGCAGACACATCGCTAATTTCCTTGGACCCAGGATCCACCCCCCGTGATTTTCTCTTCCACGCCAATTCAGCGCGGCGCATTCCGCAGAGGGACTTCCCGGCTTTTCACTGCTATGCCCAGTCCCGGTAAGACTGACCTTGCGCCCCAGCCCCTCTCACCCCCTCCCTGCACGATCATGAGCCAGGTTTCCTCCTCACCTTGGCGTGGCCAGAGATTGCGGGTGGGTTGAGTTCTGTTGATTTTTACGATGTCGATTCCACCCTTCCTCCCCGGGGACCCTCCGTTTGTTCACCGGCCGATTTAATATTTCGATTCAGGTTGCGGCACAGGTATGGCCTTTTCCCAGGCCCTTTTCCTGAAAGGCCCGAGTCCCCCGCACACCTCTTTGTCCGTTCGTGTGTGAGAACTGCGTTTTTCTCTCACGATTCCGGGCCTCTTGTTGATAATTTCGCTCTCTTTTCCCTTCTGGGAGGCCCGCCCCTTTCCTTTCCAACCGGTCTGGACTGCTTCACGCCGCGCTTTTGAGCGCCTAGGTGTCTTTTCGTTGTAACCCCCCAGGCCGAGTGTTTTGCATTTCTGCCTTGAGCAGCCGCCCGGAAAAACAGTTCGAAATTCGCTTGAGGAACAAGCATTCCGCTCCCTCTGTCATTTAAGGTTCGAGTTGGGAAAACAGGAGTCA
>Ga0179591_1163669_pt1 | contig 11506 bp, 17 predicted proteins | sample CZOMad2_1_08_16f_FD_182891 | JGI IMG/M metagenome (GOLD analysis project Ga0179591, IMG submission 182891) | Vadose zone soil fungal communities from Angelo Coast Range Reserve, California, USA - CZOMad2_1_08_16fungal (PacBio error correction) | ecosystem: Environmental > Terrestrial > Soil >... | reverse complement strand
TTGTTTCTCGTTCTCCTTTAGTGCTTCCACCCCATTTTTAGGTTTTAAGATTTTGAATCAGCTAGTTGTTTTGAAGGGTCATGGGTATGTCTCAACGGCGGGGGTGTCGTCAGTTTCCCTCTGGTTGCCACGTTCCTGTTCATTCTTTTGTGGACCCCCCTCCGTGTTGCTCCTGCCAAATCCACGTCTTTTTAAGTTCCTTCCGGCACGAGGTGATGTCTTCTTTGCTTGTCGTTTTAGTATCTTTCCTTCCTCCTTTTAGGGTTAGGGGTCGTCCCCTCTTTTTCGTCTCAACAAGCAGGGTGTCTTTTTTTTTCCGCCGTTTTTTTGTCTTCGGCCCTCTTTCTTTTCCCGCGCGGTGAACCCATACTAGATCTACAGTTGTATCGTTTTCAGATGAGTCCGGGCGATATCTTTCTCCTTGTATTTCCCCGCCTGCAGTCGCTCGGTTAGATGCGCAGATCAGCTCCCAAGTCCTTCGTGTTTCCCCCATTTCGGACTGTTTAACATTCCGGCCGCCCGTCGCCATTGTCTTACGTGTACCTCCTTGCGCCCTTCTCCTTTGATTCTCGTATCCACTATCGCCTCCGTTGTTTTTTCTTATGCTGAACGTTGAATGACAGGCTTTTTCCCAACCTTTTTGGTCACCCTTGTATCCCGCCCTCTACATGACTTCTCGTCCTTTTTTATTTCCGCGTTTTCCCCCCCGGTGCTGATGCAGTTTTACCCACCTCCGTGCATGCAGTACTCGTTAGTGCTCATCTGCAGGGCAGTCACATAATTGTTCAAGGATCCCCCACTGGCCCCGCCCCCCCGGGGTTCGCCCTTGTGGTTCATGTTATTTCGTTGAGGCGGATTGCCCCCCCCCTTTTTCTCCCCTCGCGACTGGGGTGCTAGGTGCGTTTTGATAATTGGTATCTTGCCATCCCCCCTCCGCACTTTCGACAGGGGCCCCTTTTTAAGCGTCACGCCAACGTTTCGCGACTTTGAACAGCGGTTTCGACCACCCCCCTCCTTTTACTCCGGAACGTTCCCTTCCATTCTTCCCCTCGGGTTTCTGACGACCTGTCCTTCTGACGTGAACTCTTCACTTCACAAGTGCTACTGCTGTCGTTCAGTGACACATTCGTGCGGCTTTGTGCGGGACACATTTCTTGGTTCTTTTTTCTGGTGACCCCTATTGTTCGACATTGTTGCAGGGTGTCCTGGGGTTCCAGCACTGATGAGTTTATGGTTCCAAGCAACCAAGGCACCCCCATATGTTCACGTTTTAGCGATCTTGCCGCCAGCGTCCACATTTTTGTTTCCCGACCTCTGACGGCCCTTTCCACCGTCCTAGGTTTTACCGGCGCCATTTTGTTTGTTTCCCACTGTTTGAGGTTGACCGAGGATTTTGCATTTGATACCCCGTTCGCGCGTTGTTTCGATTTCGTCCTCCACCCGGCACCGGTACTGCCCTCCCATTGGTGTGGCTTTGGCAGGAGCAACACCCTTCAAAAGTCTTCGTCTCTTCTCTCCCTTTTGCGCTGATTGTTGATTTTTTTTGTTTCGCTGGCTGTGTCGATGGTTGCGTGAACACTATTAAAATTTTGAGGGCCAGCCGCTCCGCAGCGTCGCGGATTGTTTCTTCTTTTTCCCCCGAGTTTCGCCGTTTGGGTGCGTCCTGTTTTTGTACTCCCCAGCAGCTTTTGCTGGTCGAGCCCCCGGGCGCGAGGTTTGCTCCCATGGCGGTTTTATAGTTTTCCCCTCCATCTCTTTACTCCTCCTTGCACCGTTAAACTCTTGTACGTTTTACACTTTTTCGCTCATACTTTTGCCGCAAGGAGCCCCCCCCCTCCGTTCGCCTTCGTCCCGTTTGGCGATCGTTCCAACCACCCACCAGCTACAGTGCACGGCGCTCCTTTCCTACCCAGGAATATTGTTTTCCTTTGAGGAGTTCCCTGGAGTGTTTCACGGTGTGGTCCCGCGGACGAATCCCCGGTTCCCTGGGACGGCGTGATCATGTGAAAGGCCCCACCGTGCGTTCCTTCCCTCCCAGCTCCACCTTCTTGCCGTGCTGCGAGGTGTTTCGAGGGCGCACGACGTTTTTTGCCTTTGACCGGATCCCTTCACGTGAGCGGTCCCTTTCAGCGCCTTCTGGCGTCCCCTTTTTACGGAACTTCTTGTTCAGCGCGTGGGACTTCGAGTGTTTCTTTGTGACTTTCAGGCTCGTACTTCTAATAGGAGCCTATTCTGTCTCTTTGCCCCAGAGTCACCACCGTTCGCCCTTGTTTTTTTTTTTTCGTGCGCTTCTTTCCTCCCCTTCAGCTTTTTGAGCTACTCCCTCCAGGACACCTAGTTCCTGGCGGATTCGATGCATTCCCACGCCCATTATCCTCCTTCTGTTTGTAGAGGTTACCGATTCCGTTTCTTTTCTTCCCGATCGGAGCGAGCGCGTTTTAACCTCTCTTAGCTTTTTAGTTAGACCAGTTTTGGACACGCGTTCACCTCCGTCCTTCCCTTTTGGTCAGCGTGCCAGCGCGCCCCCCCAGGTCGTGCGCGGCTGCGGTAAGCTCCCTTTGACGACGCGACGTGTTTCGATCTCCTCTTGTTCCGCCCATCTTGGTTCGTCGCCACCTTTTACCTTTGCCGTCGAGATCGTTTCCCCTTTTTAGTGGTTTTAGACTCTTCGCCGCCCCGCTTTTGTTGGCGCTGGACGTGTTGGCGAACCCTGACTGGCGCGGAGCCCGCAGCGTCAGCCGCCTGACTTGAGCACGGCGCCGTACGCCCGACGACGCCCTTTATGCTCCATGGACCAGCCGAATTTCAGGTTTTTTCCCCCACAAGTTTGACTTTACGAAGTCCTTTTGCGGCCATGCTGCCCAGTGTCTCTTCGCCTTGCAACGTGTTTTCTTTTTTTTTATTCATTTGGCACGTCTCTGACAACCCGGGCCTTCGTTCGTGGATTCCGCACACTGGAGAGGAGCTACGTCGATGGTGCTTTGTTAATTTGTGTACCAGAGCCCAGTTGAAGCCGCACCTTGATTTTTTTCTGTGTTGTTTTTTACGCTTTGAGTACAGTTGCTTTCTCGCAGCCCGTGGCGGCCGTGAGCTTTATACGTACCCCCCTCTCCCCCAGTCCCCCCGACCTTATTTCTCTCTTTTGTTGAGTCGGTGGAAGAGTTGTCGACCCTTTTTTTTCGTTTTCTCTGGACATGGCACGCCGTCCCAACGGACAAACTGATCGGCGGATGGCGACCCCTCGTCCAAAGCTTTTTACAACCGCCGCAGCGCCGCTTTTTCCTCGCGCCCCGAGGGTCTTCGGTTTTATCAGTTCGTCGCACGGGTTCATCAAGTTGAACTTGTTCGTTTCCGAGCAACGTCGGTTTTTTGTCTTGCCGTTCACAGTTCGAGACGGCTTGTTCATTTGTTTCGCGGTTGCTTCCCTGAGCTCCCCCTTCCCCCACTGGATCCCCGGTTGTGCCGTGTGAATGCTGGAGATGATGGCGGACGTTTTGATTCGCCCCCGTGCTCCAGTTTCGATTTGCGTTTTTTTTTTTTCCGTTGATCTGGTTCCCTTTGGGTTTTCGCCCGACCCTCAGTCGCCCTCTGGCGTGCGGCGAGTTCCTTTTAGCGAACCTTCCTTTTTCCCCAGTCTTTCCCTGGAGTCCCTGGTTCTCGAAGTGAAACATATTTTTACCTGACGATATGACACAACGTCGCGATCGTGACACTTCGTTTCTGGAGGCTTTCTCGTCAGGTCACAGCTACTCCCTTGCGCTTCTTTTTACTCGGCGCGACTGTGATGTTCTCCGGGTTTATTTTTCCCGATACATGATGTCGTTGTTCACCGCGTTACGAATTGAGTTACGCCCATCCTGGCGCAGTCTTTAGTGAGGCTTTTTCATCCCTTCCCAGCACTTACACTTGCCATTTGGTTTTACGGGGAAGTTGAGTCGCCAGGAACTGTCTTTTGTTTTTGGTTTTGACCGATCGCTAAGCGTTTTCTCGCGGTCCTGGGCGGACGGCCGACTCCTCGCAGTCCCCTCCTGCGATTTTTTTCGTCCCCGAGTGTTTTTTCCAGAATTTTGGCTTGAACTTTTTTTTCCCCCCAGTCCATTCTGCCCAGAGCGTCCGTTTGTTACTTGCTGTTTCTTATCTTCAAGAGTGCGTCCTCCCCCCGCCGCGCCCTCCGACCTCCCCTTCTACGGTGAAGGGCTCGTATTCCGCCCGGCCGCGTTTGAACCGGTCCTCGTACTTCAAACAGCAAGCGCAGCCCGTATTTCCTTTTCGACGTGGCGGATTTCCCTTCCCCCTTTTTTTGGCGTTTGCCAGGTCTATTTTCGGAACCCCGATTTCTCTTTTATGTTTTTGATTGGGCTAGTCTCTCCCCCCGAAAGGTCCAGTCTCCCATGGCGTCTTCGGAACCTTTGATCTCTTTTTTTTTGATTAAACGTTTTTTCTTTGTCGGTAGACGAGGTAGGATTTTCCTTGGATAGGCGGACTCCATTTATTTAGTTGTATCGTTTCTTTTGGCCCTACTTTTCGTATTTTAGGGCTTTCCGTGATCGGGGTTACGCCGAACGACTTCCCTTGGATTTTGCAGACTCCGTTTTCGTTCGGATAGCTGTCCGTTCCCCCTTTTGATTGAGCCCACCCTGCCCCCGCGTCGATTTTTGCTTTGATCGTTCCGATCCTGCTCTTTTCCCCCCTCTTTTTTGAGCGTTGCCCCCCCGTGGGAAAGCTGGTCACGCCCGTCACATCATCGAATAAGGCTCTTCAAGCTTGAACTCGTCGGACGACAGCTTGTGCGTGCCCCGATTACTGCAGGGCCTTGGTCTTGTATCGGCAACCTATGAAAACGGCGGAACCCGGGGTTGGTTCACCGTAGTACTCCACCTCCTTTTTTTCCCCCCGGCCTTTCCTCCCTCGCCGTTTTTTTTTTTGAGGCCGGTCTAGGCTTTTTGAACCTCCTTCAGTCGTTTCGCGGGACCGTTTTTTTTTTTTTTATGGCGGAGCAATTTTTCCTTCCCATTGCTGAGCAGATTATGTTTTTGCGTTTTTGTGCTTGCATTTTTTTCTAGACAGTTTCTTTTCAATGGGGACAGCATTCGTATCCACCCCACTCGAGCCGTCGGTAATTATCCCTCCCGAAATCCTGCTTTTCTTTTGATTAAAGTTTCAAGTCTGCTTTGACCCTCCCGAGGAGCCCGATGCCTGCCTTTTTACTCCTTAGTTTCAACTTCGTTGACTTTTATTTCTGGAGCCCGCGCGAGCCGAAATTCGGCACCTTCCATTCCACGTGTCAGGGATGAATAGTCTGGGGTGTTCTATCAGCAGCCGAGTTCCCCTTTCCTGTAAATTTCTTTTTTTTTTTCTGATGCTTTTCCGCAGGCCTTCCTTCCGGTCTTTTTTTTAGTTTTTCCTCGACTTACACCCCCGCTCTCATATTTTACCTGGTAGCGTTGCCATCTCTTTGTTTTTTCAGAAGCGCCCCTCCGAAAGCGCTTTTCCCACACTGTCGTTTGCCCGCGACAAAAGTTTGTTTTTCCTGTTTTCCCCCCCACGTAGGGACCTCCGCCCTAGGTCATTCCATGCAGTGTTCCGTTTTTCCGGTAATCCCCTCGAGTCTTTCATTCGAGCGGTGTCCCGAATCACGATTTGCCCCTGGGTTATTTCCTACCCTAACGGTTCAGTTCTATGGTTGATTTCACATTCCCGTTTTTTTTTTTTTTTTTTGACCGGGTACTTTCTCCGTTGGAGGGAACGTTCTCTTATCCTTGGCGCTTACCCTGTTTTGCATAAGTTCCCCCATGAATAGTTATGTTGCGCGGCAACTTGTTCTTTCCTTGCAAAGTTTCCCGATTCCCTCCTTCGAGGCCGGCGTTGTACCTGCTTCCCTCTGTCAGCCCACGTCGTATCAGGGGCCCGCAGACAGGAGCGGTTTTGTTTTTTTCTAGTCCATGTAAGGACCCCTTGTCCGCTAACATGATGCCCCAGCGTCTGGTAGTATTTCATTGTAACCTCTGACTCTTCCCCCCCTCACAAATGGTTGATGACCCCTACTTACTTCGTACAGCCAGGTAAAGACGCACCCGTTGGTGAGGACGTAGCATAGTCTTATTCACGCCTCACAAAGCAGTCTGGAAGATCTCCCCTTTCCTGTCCCCGGTTTCCTGACAATCTCGCCACGTGCACTCGAAAAATTCCGCCTTCGTCAGTTTTTCCTTGCTGTTCTTTGGGTTTTTTTTTCCCCCACCCGGATTGGTTTCCCTCTTTTAGTCTCTTTTGACTTCCTTGCACATAGGAGACCAAACTCCCTTTCTCATCCTCCCTTTTAATCCTCCCCTGAGCTGAGTTCTTCTCTCGTCCGCTGACAAATGTTCGATTCTTTTTCAGGCACTCTTTCTCGCCCTTTTTCCATGTTCCTTCTCTCGCTCCCTTCCTCCCTTTTTTTTGTTGTTCGTTTAGCCATTGGAGTGCTATTCCGAGTTTATCCCCAACCCCACATCCGCAGTTTTTCTCGGCGTTCGATCAATCTCCTGTATGCTCAGTTTTTCTGTTTTTGGTTGAGTACTCTTGTGTTCCCTGGGAGCAGCCTCAGCTTTGTTTTGCTTTTTCAAAAACTTTTTTTCAATCCTCCACCTAAACCGAAACCTTTCATTTGCAAGGTACCAGTGATTGCGAGTGGTTCTGTCGCGTGGAGTCGTTTTTTTCCGTTGCTCCCAGCAGTGAAATATTATTTCCCTGCTGTTTTGGTGGGCGTTTCCCCGTTCCATCTGTCCTTCTTATCTTCAAACCAAGATAGTCTTCTTCTTTGCTGGGTTCGTCTTTGCGTTCCTACTTCTGTTCGGTTATAGAAAGCCGGTTCTGAACAATTACATTACGACTCCTACAGCCTGGGTGTTTTGGTGTTCACGTTCCCTTTCTGGTGCTTTTTCGTCCAGTCCCAGATCCCCCCCCTCCTACTGTCCCCTTTTTCCCCCGCCTGAAAGTCTCTCCTGTTGTGCCCTGAAGCCTGTTCCACATCTTCCCAAAGCCTCGCTCGACGCGCAGAGAGACCTTTTCAGCATTCCCGGTCACCACGGCCGCTAGTCCCCATCTTTGTAGTTACGTTCCCTGCCACGCTAAGTACCTTCTCACAATTCGTCCCTCTCACTACCTGTTCTTCCCCCCTCTATATGCTGCAAGGGGCCTGGCATTTTTCCCGCCCACCTGTTTTAAAACATCTTTTTGACCAAAGTGAGACCCCCCGATTCCCGTTGAACTGCACTCGCGGCTAAAAATTTTTCCCCCCTCGGTTGCTCGTTTTGCCGTACACATACGGCTTCACTTACCCATTACTTCTATGCCACATTTCAACTAAAACTCTTGCTACATTTCCTTCTGGGCCCTGTCGGTTACATAAGGCTCCCTTCCCCCTCCGGGTGCCTTACCCAGGACCTGGTGGCTCTTCGAGGGTTATTCGGATGGCTTGCTTTTTTTCTTCACTCCCCCCCATCACGGCTGCAGGGACCTCCTGTGAACAGTGTTCGGTATGGCGTGGAAGAGCTGTCCTTTAGACCAGGCCTCTCCTTTTAAGACGGCTTTTTCTCCGACTTCCCCAAAGCATCCTCCACATTTTCTACGACTGCATCATGACTCCAAGCGGCTTGCTGGAGGGACACGTCCCCGTGGAAATCAGACCGTTGCGGTAGGGGTTCCAGGATCCTCCTGCGGCTTGGCCTTCGTTGACTAGGTCCTTTCCCTCCCCGCGTAGTCCTCGCCTGCGATTTGTGTTAGCCTTGACAGGGGCCCGCTGTGGCAAATCTGTGAGCGGCGGGCCGGGGCAAGCCAGTTTTTTTCGGTTCCTTCACTCCTCCCCCCCAGATGCTCTCGTGCCTTCCCGCTTGTCCTGTGCAGTTTTTCCCCCCCTCCCTTTCGCCGTCGGGTTCCCGATGCCTTCTACCCCACGGTCCACCACACCCAGTTCACTCTGCGCCAATGTGTTGCCTCTGATTTGCGCCTTTTTACTGGCTCAAAAGCCCATTCTCTTTTTTCCTGTGATGTAAAACGGTTTTCGTTACCTCTCCGTGCCCCTTTCTCTGTCTTTTTGACGAGGTTTTAGGTGGTAACCCTGTCCGGTTTGGTGGAGATTACTCTTGGTTCTTGTGATTCTCCCCACCCCGTCCCGCGCGTTTGCTCCGATGCCTCATCCCCGCCGGAATGTCCCCCGCGTTAGTTGGGCATTAGTCCCCAAAAGCTGTGTTCTAACCCTTTCTCCTCCGTTGCATCTCCAGTTCCCGGTCGCTTTCTTTTCTTCTTCGAGTTTTTCCTGCTGGTGTTTTTCAAAAGCTATCCCGGCAAATTTGAGGAAAGCTTCCCTCCCCAGCTCGCTGATCCCCTTTTCCGTTTTTTCCCGAAGATCATTTTTGCCTGGTTTCTTCGGTTCTTTTTTTTTCTTCCAGCAGCTTGTTGTCGAGTTCTGGTCCAGCAGATCTTTGGCTAGATTTTTGATATAAGCTGAGGTTTCCCCCGAGGGTACCTCTCTCTTCTACATCGCAGTTCTCACTTAGGCCCTCTTTGCACGATGGCACGACGAAGGTCAAGTACCTTCCGCCGCTTCCTCCGTTTCCCACTTTTTTCATGATCTTCTACTTTCCCCCTCAACCCCCCCCCCTACCTTTTTTTTTTCTTAGTCCCTCCTTAAGGTCATCTTTCCCCGGTTGCGGAGACTTCTTCGTCTTTTCGACGATTTCCTACTTTCTTCTTAATTCCTGAGGACCAATCGGTCCCAGAACGGTTTAGTGGACCTTTACTTACCCTTGTCCCCAACGTTGACCTTTGCTCCGCACGTTTCTTCCAATTCATTCGATGCGTTCTTTGGGTTTGTTCCTTTGATAGGGAACCAGAGTCGCTTCACGCAGGGACTTAAATTCGATGATTCCCTTCCCGTTCGAGTTGTTAGAGTCTTGAGGCGGGCTCGTGGTTTTCTTCTATCCACCTCGGAGACTGACTTTCATGAGTCGAGGATTTTCTCTTCTAAGGAGCGTGACGGGTTTTGCGTGCTCTGCTCTCTTACTTCTTGGGACTTGCGGTACGGAGGCCACCACTTCGTTTTCTACTTCCTAGTTTCCTCTCACCAAATCTTTCGCTTTCCTAACTTCGAGGGGTCCGGCCTTACGTTTTCGCTTTTCGAGTTTCTCCCGCTTCTCTATCTGCACCTGGACTGCCCCCCGACTGTCTGTCGAAAAGCCGCTCTGACCGCAAACAACCACTTGCTCCCCCGTTGCCCATTCGTCTGTATAGACCCGTTACGCATGGCCGTTCTCGTCTCTTCATCAGACGTCTTGATCCTCTCTCGACGAACATCCCTTCTTTCTGCGTTTTCCCTCGTTGAGCTCAGGTAGACGTTGGGCCCCCCCCTCGTCTTCCCCCCTCCTTCCCGGTCATGCTCAAGGCTATCTGCAGCGCCTCGCGCAGTTTCTCGTGCGCGATTGACCTCTCACTGGCCTCCCAACGCCCGTCCGTTTCTTTCCGTTGGTGTCTCATCTCGATTTGTGCGCCATTGTTCCCCTCCTCGCGCAAACAGGGTGTTCCCCTGCCTGTCAAGATTTTCCCTGATTTAGTCTTTCTCACATAGGCCATCTTTTTCCCTCCGCCCCATGGAGGGCTTACTGGAGTTTCTTTGGCGTCAACCCGGCTACCCCGTCTACTACCACGTTGCTTTTAGGAACGCGCGGCCGCTCGCCTTGATTTCTCCTGCGCCCTGGTAAGACCGAACTCGTAATCACATATGCGCCAGCTTATTTCACCCTCTGAATTCTTCCATGTTGGCCCACCTGTGATTCGGCCCCCTGGCTGACGCGGAAATGGCCGACAAATCCTTGCTCCGACTCCTTCCCCGTGTCACTTGTTCTCCAACGCAGGTAGCTCCCTGAAAATTCCGTGCCCGGTTTGACCATTTGCCCATCTCGAATTCTATCCGATAACCCCTTGGAAGGATGACCTCCCGACTCCACGTAGATCAAATTTTCTTGCGTCGGTGTTGTCTTACTTTTGCCCTTTCCGCGGACGCTCCCATGATTAGGTTTTTTTTTGTCCCGGTGTGTGACGGAGGTCCATTTCCCGGTTTTCCCTGCGAGCCCGGGCTGTGCAGTGATATTTGACCGCGTCCCTAGTCCCAATCTCTCTTTTTAATCCTCCTCCTTTTTTTTTTTTTTCGACTTTTTACGTCTTGTTTTCTCGGTCATCAGGGTCTCAAGGCGCCCTCGGGGGAGGTCTCCTTCGAGCAATGGAACGGGCCCTCTCACCTGCACCCCTCCCCCTGTGATCATGTCTTCTTTCTCTTGGAGTCTTGTCCACAGAATTATAGCACCACCCGTGGAAAGAACCGAGGTGATGAAGTTTGATCTTTCTCCCCTCTTTTCTGCTTCCTGCTTTTTCGGGTTCCTCCACGTGCACGGAGTTTCGCGCAACGTCCCCCGGTTGCTCACCCTTTTCTTAATTCCGGTCTTCCCCCGACTCCGGATCTTTAGCCATTCTTCCGCTTTCCCTCGCTGGCGTTAGATGGGGGCCTGAAAATTTTTTTTTCCTTTGGACTCTTGTCCTTTGGGCAGTCTCTTTCGCGTCCAGGTTAAGTGTCATTTAAGAAGTCCTTGCTTGCTTCCGATCGTGTTCCTATTTTCCGTATCCAGTGTTCGCCACCGTCCACCCATATTTTTTGAACTCTTCTTCCCTTCCTTTTTTTAAAAACGATCTTCTCCGGCGGAACCTGGTAGAGAGTGACCTATTTCTCCCCTCTTATTCGGCAAACAACTTTCGCCGATTCTTTGCCTGGGCGGCGGGGCTGTCCTTGCTTGCGGCTTCCCGCTCAGCTGACATGCTTTTTGCTTTCCCTTCTCTCCTTTCCTGGCCGTCTCTTTGGAGACGCTGGTCCCCCCTTTCCCCCTCTAGTCTTGTCAAGAGACGACTGTTTTGTTTCCCGCTTACTCTTGTATGAGCCGCTTGAAAACTCCCCGTCTGTTTCGCTCTGCCGTTTGTTTTCCCTTCGGCCAGTGTCTTGTCGGTTTCCTTTTTTTTGCACCTTGCTCGTTTTTTGTTGGGCTCTATCAGGAGTCGGACGCGAAGTCCTCAGTTTACTCGGCCTTTGGCGACCTAGCCGGAGCATCCGAAAGCGTGGCGCTAACCGAGGTCCCCCAAGTCTGTCTCCTTCCCACCTTTGCCTTCGCGATCTGAGTAAGAACCTTTGCTCTTCTCGCCCCCGTTCAAGAAGTTCCCGTCTCCTGGTGAGCGACCGGCCACCCGCAGCTGCTGCCCAGCTCTTTTCTCCGGGATCATCGTTTCGAAGCTTTCCGCGACCGGTTTTGTTTTCCGATCAAAACAACTCCCGACCGTTCCTTCCTGTATGAATGGCGCAAGTTCACGGCCTTTTTGCCGGTTCCAGTAAGGTCACCTTGCCTTTTGGTCCGATTTCGTCGTTCATACTCACCAGGTAGCCCGTCTCGAACGCAGTCATTCCCTTTGGTCGATTTTTCTGTTAGCTGCG
>Ga0179591_1390161_pt1 | contig 11508 bp, 14 predicted proteins | sample CZOMad2_1_08_16f_FD_182891 | JGI IMG/M metagenome (GOLD analysis project Ga0179591, IMG submission 182891) | Vadose zone soil fungal communities from Angelo Coast Range Reserve, California, USA - CZOMad2_1_08_16fungal (PacBio error correction) | ecosystem: Environmental > Terrestrial > Soil >... | reverse complement strand
GGCCCGATTTATTCTCCCTGGACCGCCGCACGCGACTCTTTTCCCTTCGGGAACGGGTTGGTGGGTCTGCTTTCCTTCCCCTTTTACAGTTAAACGACCCGTTTCCCCTCTTTTTTCCTTTGGCCACGCTCTTACCCCGGCATACCATCCGACCACAGCCTTTGTACGCTTTCCGAGCGACCTCAAAGAAAAAAGCCCCTTTTCCCCCTACTCGGTATTGGATCTCAAACTGCTCCCTTTTTCCGCGACCCGCAACCTCAGGCTGGTTTGCGACTGCCGCTAGCACCTCCCTTTTCTACTAGCTGGTGCCCTTTTTTCTCCTTTTGCAGTAAGTTGCGTGCCCGTTTTTGTGGCATGTGCTCCCGAAATCCTCTCCTAATTTTATGCAGGACAACCTGAGCCCAGCTTTTTTTTTTCCCTCTCAAAGTGAGCAAATTCGCGCTTTTTTCAAAAAAGCGCCCTGCTAGCATTCTCTTTTTTCTCCCCTTGCCGCACCTAAGTCCCCCCCCACACTTTTCTTCCGTCGGCGAACCCGGCACTGCGTAATAGTGATACGACCCTTGCAGTAATCCTCCTTTGCCGTTGTTAGTGTTCCCGCGCTGCACGGAGAAACTATCAAGCTCTTTTTAAGGGGCGAGTAAACGGTTCCTAACGACCGATAGAGGCGGCACCATTCACCCCTTTCCTTCCTCCCCCCTCCCCTCCCCACCCCCCTCAGTGAAGTTGCTCCTGTCTAGGTTTCTTTTTTCTTTAGCCCCCTCCTATCCGCGTGGACGTTTCCCCTCACCGAGGGCTAGAACAGGCCGTCGTCTTCCCTTTTTTTTTCCCCAAAGACCTCTTTCTACCTTTATCCCGATCGGTCTGCGCAATTCCCCGTTTTCTTTCAGCGACGACATCAAGGCCCCCTGAAGCGGTACGGAGCTCCTCTTCCCTTACGAAGATGGTTGCTCGGACCCTCTCCCCTCCCCCGCCTTGGCGGTGACCGTCCGAGAACTAGAGAACACCTTTCAGCGGCTTCTTTTTTTTTCTTTCCGATCAACTAGGAAAATTTCCAGAAAGGTGATAAGGGGGACGAGTTTCTTTCAGGCCCCTCCTTCCCTTTCTCTCCCATCGCTGGTGAGGGATCTTCTGCAACCCTTTTTTTTCCGAGCGTAAGATACAACACTCGTGGAGAGCGATCCTCCTCTGTGTTGCGGCGCTCTTTCCCCTTGTGAAGGCCGCGCTGAGCATTTGCATCAACCGGTCCCTACAAGAAGAGAGGGCTTGATGCAGAAGGGGCGACTAGCCCCCTCCCGGCGAACCTCCCTTTGTGGGTGATCCGTGTTCAAGTAACCCGGGATGACTGCCATCTTCTGGCGGCAGGTGCTTTTCCACTGGCCGAGGTACTCGAATTTTTTACCCGCGCCACCTCTTTCCACCTTCCCCAACAGAAGTGATACAGCCCCTTTTTCCTCCTTCGACCGGACAACTCCGTTAGAGTGCTCCCGTTCCTCACTTGAACACGCCTGTTTTTCTTGGACGTGAACTTGAGTTTTTTTTCTTTTTCGTCCCCTTTTCGAGACCATCCCTTTCGTTTCCGCGGCGCCCTGACGCTAGCTTCCCGGAGCAGGCCCCGCGATTTATTCCATCCTCGGTAAACGATAGACTATCGCTTCGGAATGGGTGTCCAGGGAGGTGTCCCTTCCCTCCGGCACGATCCCTGCCTCCCTCCTGCGCGAGTTTGGCCTTTTTTTCCCCTGGAGGGCGAGACTGTCGAATCCCCCTATGCGGCACTTCTTCTTTTTTGATGAAGTCTGAGTAAACTGCAGAAAGACAGCCGTCTAAACTGGCTCTGCCTCTTTTCCCCACATAACGCCTTTTCCTCCCCGTTTCGGCTTCAGCTTATTATGGCGCCCGTGCTCTAAACTTTTTCCTTTGTATCAGTTCCGCGGCCGGACGGGTTTCCGTTCGCGAAAGAATGGGGGCAGGCGGCCCCTCTTTTAACTTGAGTGGGCTCGTGCTTGTTTCTCCCCGACGGCAGTGGTGGGATCTTTGCCGCGGGGCGATGGCGTTTCCCCCTCCGCTGCGGTTTTCCCCCGCGAAGACGGTCCTCCTCTCCTTGGGACAAGGAAGTGGGTCTGCTTCAAAAACGGCCAAAAAAACCCCAAATCTCCTGCCCCCCTTCCCCTGGGGGGGGACCCCAAAGGGCACCCTTTTCTATGGTGTACGCCACTTCTTTTTAAAGGCCTGTCTTTTTCTGTCGGTGGTTGTTTTCCTCTATTTTCTCCTCCTACTGTGTTGGGTTGTCAGTCCCCGAGCGTAGGCGGCCTTCTTTTCAGAAGTGGTCTTCCCCCTCCTTCTCGAACACCGGACTTTCGTTTCCTTGTTCTGCAGTGAGGTATAGGGGATTTTGTTCCTTGTACACACAGGATCGAGCCCCTTGACAAGAGAGAGCACCCCTCCCTTTTTTCCGATCGAAAGCCCCCCCCGCCCCTTCCGTTGGTTAGAGGTAGCTCCTTTTTCTCCGCCAGCCGAAGCTTCCTTTCTTTTTTCCACGTCAAGTTCTTGCCCCTCCCCCTTTCCTATTTTTGCTTCCGAGTACCAATGCACGTCAGGGCGGAAATGTTTTTTTGAGTGCGAGCACGGAGCATTTTTCCGAAACGGTGCATCCTTTCCTTCCGTGGCGTTGCTCGAGGCAGAGCCATGTTTATCGCGAACCGGTGCTTGGTTTTTTTTTCCCCTCGTCGCACAAGCCTCCCCCCTAACAAGAATTTCCGCACCCCTTCCCCTATTTCGACGCATTCCTTTCTCCCCGTCCTCGCCAAGAACAGTTCCAGTCGGCAAATTGAACGAGGGAATAGTAGCTTCTCCCCCTCCAAAATGAAAAAATTCACTCCCCCCCCCTCTTCGAACTCCGGCTTCCCCTGATTTTCTCTTCCCGGGCGTTGCCAGAGACGGGCTCCCCTTTTCCCCAAAAAAGAGATAGACGCACGTCCCCCCTCTCTCTCAATCGAAATCGGCCGGTTGCTTTCAACGAGTGAAAAAAACCTTCATAGTCTTCCCTTTTTTCCTTTCGTTAAATAGGGCAGGAAGATCCCGGCGCCGTCTAATTTCCCCTTCGCTTGTTTTTCGGTGGGGAGGTTAGGCTTTTTCTTGAGAATACGAGAACCTTCACTTCCCTCGGAAAGTTTCTCCCCCCACCGCCGCGACGACGAAGTCGGACCTTCCCTGTTTTTTTTTCCCCGGGATCACCCGCCGCTTCCTGGGATATTGCACCTTTTCCGCGCGCCCCCTCTCTTACGGTAATAATAGCGATTATTGGGACAGCGTTCTCAATCGCTTCCTTCTGAATAGCGACAACACCTCCTTCTCCCCTTCTCTGCTCCATCCTTCCCCCCATTGTGAGCGTGAACGCTTGGGTGGTTTTTTTTTCCAAGAGAGTGGCCTCGGAAGGCGACTTTTTCCCCTGATAACCGGCTTCTTGCCGTAAGCGTGCGAATGTACTTTTGGTGCCGTTTTTTAAAAAGTAAGCCGTCTTTTTCGCGGACGTTCAAATGACACCGCTTCTGAGCACCATCGGCGTCATTTTTCCCCCCGAACACTTTTGATCTAGACGTTCCCTTCACAACTCTTTTCTCTTTCTGTCGTCGCGGAAGATTCTTACGGGATCAAGGTCAGGCTTTTCGCGTCTGCCCTGTAAACTCTACGGTACTCGACGGCGTGAGCCTTTTTCTTCTGCAACGCGCACGTCCACGCGGATCGTTTCTCCCCCCCCCTTCTCCTGAAGGCACGGTACTCCCATGGAGGTGGTGTGATTCCCCTTCGTCGGGAAGAAGTTTCGTTTTCCCGCTAGAAGAGGCCGGTCTTGTCCCCCCCCTTGTTAACGAGCCCTGATTTGCCTCCCTTTTCGCGTCACCTTTTTATCGGCAGATCGCCGACCTTTTACCCCTCCCTCCTTTTTTTTCTCGCTTTCTGGAGCTTGTGCCCCCCCTTTCATTAACAGTGCCGTTTCGCGATGATCCTTCCTCGGTGCGGAAAGGACAAGAAAGATTCGTAGTAGCCTTTTTTTCTCGGGCAACGGCGGCAGTTTCCCTCCGAGGAACGCTTCCGGGGAGAGTTTTGATATTGGTCTCTCCCCATCGGATAGGGATTTCGTGCGCGCCACATGCACATCCCTCTTTTCCCCCTTCTGCAAAAGATCGCCGACGATTTCCCGAGAGTGGCGAAACGACGCTGATCTTCTTCTTTTAGTGCGAGAGGCAGTTCGTCCCCCTTTTGGGACGCGGTGTTTTCGGGTTCGAGGAACACGTGGAGTATGGCTGGGATCCCCCCCCTCTCGCCGTGGCGTACGCCTCTTTTCGCTCTGATGAAGAGTGAGTTCCCCCTCTCCCCCCCCCAAATCTCTTTTTCTCCTTTGCCCTCGCGTGGCCCACATCGACGACCCCTAACCCTTCTTTGTGTTGAACTCGTCACGTGTCCCAAAACCCGTCAGAAGACGTCCCCCTCCCTCCTGAGTGACTTTCCTCCTTTTTCCATTTTCCTTGATAAGGATACGCATCGAGCGTACTTCCGTTATCCTTCTTTTTAGAGAGATGGAAACGCGCCTTCTGCTTTTCTCAAGGAAAATTGACCCGCCTCACCCTCCCTCTGCTGGTCCGTTCGACTCCCAGCGGTTTCGGGCCTTTTGGACTTCCTAGGGGAGAGTGCAACGCTTTTTTCTCGAGGTGGGCCACGCGATTCCCCCTTCCCAGCCAGATTTGGTGGTCGTCCCCTTCCTCTTCCGAGCGACTAAAAGACCGCTCTCGGTCCCTTTTATTGGATCTCAAGCGCACCCCTTTTCCTCAAAACCGCATTCCTTTTCTCCTGCACCTCGCACTAACCATCCCCCTTGCGGATCTAGTTTCGAACTCGCGTGCTCCTTTTAGCTCTTGTGCCAGTAAGTTGACTGTGCTTTTGAAGGTGCGCGCAGTACCTTTTCCTTTCCCTTTCTGCAGACAATATCGAGCCAGTCATGCGGCTTCATCTCCCCCTCACTATTTTCCTTGCGAAGCCGTTGCCGAGATTGTGTTTTTGAAGTATAAAGCTCGTTAGCCTTGCCCCCCCCCCCCCCCCTTCTTTCCTCAAACGTCCCTCCTCCGCCCCGGCACGGTTAAGGAATGTGCTCCGACAAGGACCACATCTTTCTTCCGGCCGTCGTTAGGTCAATCGCTGAACGAGAAAAGTGCCCCTCTCCCTTTCACATCAAGGCTTTTTTCCGAGCCGTCGAGCCCAAGACCCCCGTCAGGGTTTCTTCTCGACGAGACCCCTCCAGGTGAAGTGCTCCGTTTCCTTTTCTTCCTTTTCTTTTTCGAGCGCGTGCGGCGATCTTTTCGTGGACGGTGCGCGTGATCGCGGAGACTCGCTGTTTTTTCCTTGACGCAGCGAAAAAATCCCTCCCTGAACGTGATAAAGATCTTTGCCCTGTCTAAGGCTCCTCCTACCATCCGGCAGCTGGCTACCTCCCCGGTACGGGAGATCAACCTTCCCCGAAGCCGTCTTTCCCTCTGTCCCCCAAGGCCCCCTCTTTGTCCCTTCGCTCAACTCGAGCAACGATAGAACTTCGGTGTCGCTTTTTTCCTCGGACATGCCTCCCTTCTTTTCCCGCCAGGGTGCATCGGGAGCCTTTCTCCTTACGCGAGGAATACGGGAAGTCTCTCACCCCTCTTTTTTTTTCCCGCCCCAGAGCCAGACTCCCCCTTTTTTATGGTGGAAGGCGTGGATTTTCCCTCCTCGGTGTTCTCTTTCGGCGACAAACCAGGTGAAGTCCGCGATTGCATTTTGAACCCCCCGAATGAAAAAGAATTTTTTTTTTTTTTTTGGGGTTTTTTGGGTTGCTTTCTTTTTTCGTTTCTTTTTGTTTGGGGTGGGTGGAGGGACTTTCCGTTCTGAAGAAGGGGCGACCTTTCCTTCAGAAAAGACCCGCCGCTTTTTTTTTTCTCCGTGGTTCACGTCCCCCGACCCCTTCCTTTCTTCTTCTGCGGAGGCTGGTTTCAGGTAGGGCGGACCTTTTCTTTCCGGTAGCACGCGTCATAGAACCTTCCCTCAAAACGACGGTTTTTCCTCACATACCGCGCCCTCCCCCGCAGGAGACGTCGCAATACTAGTTAGAGTGTTTCCCCCTTACCAGAAAGGTTGTAGAAGATCTGAGTGTGCGGTGAAGTCCCCTTCCCCGGAAGCTGTCGATCTTCCCGGCGGTCGTGAGGCTAGGAGATGCTTGCTTTTTTTTCGGGGATTTTGCAAGCCTCCCCCCCCGCAAAGGACGAATCGGAGTGACGGATGTTAGCGCTCTTTGATGGCGGGAACGGTTTCGAAGTGCTCAGTCCCCGAAGAGGCCCGCGTTCTTTTGGAACCGAGTTCGACGCTTCCTTGAATGCGCACGGCCCGGGACGTTTGCGGCACTTTCCTGTCTTGTGAGGAGGGCTGAGATTCCTTTCCGAAAGAACCCCCTTTCCCCCGAGATCCAACTTTCTTCCTCTACATACACGACCTCCATTTTTTACCCGTTTCGTCTTAAGCTTTTTTCCCTTTTCACGATCACCGCGGCCGACTGGTACCCCCTTCCGGTCCCTGTGGGTATCGGACGCCCCCCTCTCCGCCTCTTTGGGACAAGAACGTGAACGTGGCTGCAAAGAAATGCCGCAGGGGATTAGCCGAAGGCTTAAGATAAACCTTCCCCACCCCTCTTGTCGGGGCTATGAGATATCCCCCCCCCCCCTTGACTTCTGCCTGGAAGCTTTCCTCTCAGTGGGACAAGGCCCCCCTCTGACGGCCAACCCCCGAAGCCGCACAAGGCACGAAGTCAGCCTTTTTTTCTTTCGAGACAGGGATTTTCTCCCACAATGGAACCTTCCTTTCCTCCGAAGGCTCGGTGTTTCTCCTTTTACTCATAATCCAGTTGTTGTTGCTGAGACCCCCGAGCGTCGGCGAGCATTAAGACCTTTTTTTCCGAAGATGGGCGTAACTCCCCCCCTCTCGTTCCTTGGTTTTTTCCGTTCCTCGCCGTGAGGGTATTCGGGGGCCGTTTCCCCCTTTTTCCCAAGGATACCCCCCTTTCCCCGTATTCGCGCCCCCTTCCCTCCGCCCGCCGTATTTGGGAAGATTAAATGAACAGCTTCGAGGTGGTGAGGTTTCCACACTGCTCTTCCCTCCTACCTCCCCCCCCCCCGCGTGCTCTTAACGTTATTTGCCCTGAGGTTATCTGTGGCGTCCTGTATTCCCTCCCCCCCCCGCCAGCGGAGAGGTAAAATGACACAGTGTTGGAGCGTGAGTGCGAGCGGGCGCCCGCCCCGAAAGAAGCTTTGAGATTACCCTGCGGGACCCGGGTTGAGTGGTGCTTTCTAAAGTTTGATCGCGAAACCGTTTTTCTGAAGTGTCGCGGCCTTTCCCCCTCCCCCCCCACGAAATAAGTTTCTTTCAAGATTAGAGACTTCCTACCCCTTCAAGACAGTGCCATTCCTCTCACGGAGTACCCCAGTTCCCCTCTTCTGCGGGCCTCTTCGGGGATAGTCGCGAGGTCGTCCTCCTCAGAACTGAACCACATTTTTTTCCCTTTCAGCTTAGATCTTTTAGCCTGGATTTTTTCGTGCATCTTTCCGAGCAGCAGTGTACAACGTTTTTCCTCCCGCGAAGAACGCCCCTCTCCGAAATAGACACCCTTCCTTTCCTTGGCCCTTTTCCCCCCCTCCGCGTTCACGGAAATCGGCACCCCTCTCCTTGTCGAAAGCGACCGGCTCCTGCGGTGTTCGGAGCGGTTAGGGAGTCTTTCCAAGTCTGTGGTTTTTTCCGTTCGGCAGTCTCGGGTAGATGACGCTTTTTCCTCGCAATCGAGTTACTTCATCCAGAACGACCGCCGTCCCTTTTCCTTCCGGAAATAAGGTCAGGTTAAGAGCCTCCCTTTTCCAAAAAGAAGAGGAGGTCCTCCCTTTCCCGATTCACCGGGCTGCCCTTCCCTTCTGCATCGACTGATCCTCGAGCTCTTTTCTGAACCAGGCGCATCTACCTCGTTTTCTCCTTACTCGCGCAAAAACTCCATCCCCCCGCCGTCCAACAGAAACTTGGTGGATCGGGGAGTGAATCCCGTCCGAACAAGCGACTTGTATCATGCGACAGGAACGTTTCGAGCTATAAGAGGAAAAAGGCTTTCCTGAAGAAGGGAGCTTCTTCCCTCCGGAGGACGAACACTTTTTTCGAGGGCGGTTATAGAGTTGCTGATTTAGTAGTGTCCCTTCGAGCAAAATCTTTCCTTCACCCTCCCCGATTCTAAGATTCAAGTAAGAGGCCAATTGATGGTTTCTCCCGTGCAGGGACAGTGGAGCAGCCCCTTTATTCACTGTTAGTCGGTAGTATGAGTCTTAGTCCCTCGCCCCAAATTTTTCTTTCGGTCGCCGCAGATCACGAGCCCTTCCCCCCACTCGAACCTCCCTTAAGGACACGGAGAAAAGTCCCATGGAGTGGTTAGTCCCTCTCTCAGATGGTGACGACTTTTGAAGAATCGAAAGCTCCCTTCCTACGGAACCGGTGCCCGTCTCCCCCCTCCCTCGATCGCTTTCGAGAAATTTATCGTGCGCAGTTCCCCTCTCGTCTGCGACGATTTGAGCTCTTCCTTTTTGAGATTCACTTCATTACCCCTACCCCCCCTCTCTCCTTTTGCGGGACTTCAGGTTGCGGAAGGATCCGGTTTCCTTCGTTGCAACAATCTCGGGCAATTTTTTCAATTTTACGGCATAGAGGTCCCGTCTTCTTTCTTTCCTCCACAGTCCTGCCCTCGGATATTTGCATGAATAAAATAGTCTGATTGTCTTCCTAATCGCCCGGACCCTTTCCAGGAAACTACGCAAAATCTCCACTCTCACTGCAGCATGCGGTCATCCTCCTTTTGCGATCCTCCAGGCAAAATGTGAGGTTGAGTGCGATAGGCATTTCTCTTTTTTTGCGGGGTGCGGAAAAAGTTTCTTTTTCCAATACCCAGTTAGTCTTGGACTCTTCTCCCGTACAGATCGGCTTTTTCTTTTTCTCATCTCTTCTAGATTCGCCAAAAACCTGATGGCCCTTCCCCCTAAGGTGTGGCCCAACTGGGACGCCATTCTTTTGGAACTCGTCCAAGTGTAGCGGCCCTCTCCTTTCCAACAAAAGTCCCCGACTTTTTTTTTTTCCCCAAGACGAGTGCGTTCGCCCAGTGCTCCATGATGAAGCCAGTCGAGCAGGATTCTCCCCCTCCTTTTCCTTCATCCCGGTGTTTTCCTATGGAAACGAGCCTTCCTGCTAGATGCCTTCATCAGGAGTGGTCTTTTTCTTTTTCCCCTCGGATTGAGTCATGTTCGAACTCCAAGCGGTTTTTTCCCCCCAATAGAGCTAAAGTGGAACGATACGCCCCCCCCCCTTTTGCGGTAGTCCGAGGTGCCCCGCCCCCTACCCGGGCATCCACAGACACAGCGAGTGGTTTTGAATTCTACCTCCAGAAAAAGAGATCCCCCTCCTCTGGGTATGGGTATCCCACCGAATCCACGTTTTTCCTTCCCCCCGCTTCCAAAAGGGAGTGGTTTGGCGACTCTAGCTCCACCTTCCCTTTCCTTTTCGACAATAGAGTGGGCCTCCCCCCTGAAGGAAAGTGGCATGTGCCCGTTTTTTTTTTCGTGAAGGTGGCGCCTCCCTTCCTTTTCCTTATTCAGGAAAACGATAGAGACAGGATTTACCTTTTTTTCCGAAAAGTGAGCCAATTCGCGCTTCCTTTTGTGGGAAACCTCTCCCGACGTTCTACTCCCCCCTTCCCCGCACCCGAAGACGCAAAAGTCTGCTCATCGGAGACCCTGCACTCTTCCTTCCTTTGCCGTTCACAGATCAGCAAGCTTTCCAGTGAGGAGAGCTTTCCCTCGTAAGCGTCTCTTCGTCCCAGGGCGCGTTCACCGGGGCAGTCTCAGAACAAGACGTTCCCGATTCCATTCCTCTCGGCACAATCTTCCACAGAACCTAAAAAAAATCAGTTTTTTTCCTTTTCCTGAGAGGAGTTCGCGCCTCTCTGATCCGTCCACGATACGCGTGGAAGTGCGAGTGATCCATAGGCTCTCACAGGCAGTCGAGGGAAGGAGAGTTCTTTCTCCCTTTAAAGTGATAACGATATGGCTTCCTCCTAGCGACGCGACCCCCTTCCCTGCTCGGCGGCGTAATTCCTGAAGCGGCGGCTGACCCCCCCTTCTGAAATGACTCGATGGTGCCCCCCTCATGGAAGGGGACGTCCCGACAAGCTCTCCCTGCTTCCTCCTTCTTTCCTTTCACTCGAAATGTACGATTTTCATCGCTTGGGGACGAGGAGTTTCCTCCGTGAAGTAGCTGACCCGCTGGTGCTGTCGCCCCCCCGCGACAGCGACCAAAAGTTTCTGGTGGACCTTCCGAAGTTTCTCTTGTGTGCGATGAGTCACCCCCAAAGCCCTGCGACATGTGGAATCAACCTCTTTCCCAAGAAGCGAGATTGCTTAAGGCTGCTGCCGAAGTGGGAGGAATCAGCCCTTTCTTCCTCAGAAAGCCAGCCGTGGTGAGCCTCCCTGAAACTGACCGGTATTTCTTTTTCGTTCGTCTGAGTGCGGTAGGGATGCTGAAAATGTCGAATCCCCTCTTGACCCCCCTCTTCATAGGCCCTTCCCTCTCAACCGCCAAAAATCGGTGCTATATTTATTCTTCCGGAGAAAGCGATAAGCGTTAGGCGTGCTTTTTTCCCTTGAAAGCAAGCGTTGTAGCCGCTTTTTCCTCTTTTTTGGATTTTCGCTGACACGTAACCGGCCGATGTTCCGTCCTTTTTCTGCGAGGGAGAAATGACTCCCTGGAGAGGAGCCCCTCCTTCACGACGCCCCCTCCTCCCTCTTCCTCTCCCGTGTAGCGGAATGGTGCAGTGATGGCTCAATTGTCCTTTCAGATCACGAAGAGGTCTCCCGTTGGGACGCTTTCGCCGCCCTTTATGGAGCTCTTCCTTGAAGGCGTCGAATCCGACGGTCCTCTTTAAATTCTTGGAGGTAGTGGTTTTCCGAGGAGCGACACTTTCCTTCCTCCACCCCCCCTCCGGTTCACGCGATAAAATGGCTCTTCTCCACGCTCCAAAGCGGGTAACGACACCTTTCTTGGCCCCGTGATCGCAACTCACCCTTTTCCGTATCCGTTCGCAGGCCCTTCTTTTTTTGTACTCGGACGCCCCGCTCGCTGACCGAATGGGGTCCGTGGTCCAAACTTTCTCAAAGGAACTCGGGGTTTTTTTCTTTTTTGGATCGTCTTCCTTTCTTGGGGAGTGAAGATCTCCCCACCGCAGGGACGAGTTGCGTGATCAAACTCCTCTTTTTTTCTGGAAGCCGACGAAGGGCTTTTGGACAGGAAGTTTCTCTTCCTTTCCCCAAACCCTTCCCTCTCCCGGCAAGAAACATTTAAAGAAAGCAACAGTCCTTTCCCCCCTCTATTGGTGTAAGACAACTTTTTTTTTTCTTTCCTGTATGAAGGCCTTGTTGTGTG
>Ga0179591_1386177_pt1 | contig 11508 bp, 21 predicted proteins | sample CZOMad2_1_08_16f_FD_182891 | JGI IMG/M metagenome (GOLD analysis project Ga0179591, IMG submission 182891) | Vadose zone soil fungal communities from Angelo Coast Range Reserve, California, USA - CZOMad2_1_08_16fungal (PacBio error correction) | ecosystem: Environmental > Terrestrial > Soil >... | reverse complement strand
TGATGTTACTTTTCCCTCACCCGGCAATTCCTCCCTTGATGATGTAGATTCGTTCGCCTTTTTTTCCTTAAATCCTGCTCCCTTTCCTTGACTATGGCATATCATTTGCCACAGTGTTCTGGGTACATTGACTCTCTTCTCACCTTAATCTTACTTTTCTTCGGCCCCCACCCACAACAGTCTTTGCCGTTCCCTGCTCCTTTGGCCAAGAGTTTTTTTTTCATTTTTTCCCTAGAGCCGAATCTTCATTTTTTCGTATCTTTGGCCGTTGTTTTTGCCTCCTTTCTTTCCTTTTTTTGTTCTTTTTTTTTTTGTTTTTCTTAATCCCCTTTTTTTTTCCTTTTCTCCTTCTTTATCCTCCCAAAATATGGTGATGGGCCCCCCCCACGTTTTGAATCTCTTTTCTCTCCTCCGAGGAGGCCCAGACTTCGAGTACTTCGACACCAACCCCCCCTTTTTCCTGCTTCAGATTTCGGAACCCCTTTTAGGACTCTTTGCTGGGTGAGCGTCTTTGGGGGAGGTGTACGATTCTACCTTTCCTTTAAATTTTCCAAGTTTCCCCAGTCATTGGATTCATTACTGCCTCCGTAGAGTCGTCTGTGTGTTTTTTTGTAACGATCATGCTTCTCTTCTTTTCCGCGATATGATTTTTTTTTTCTCAAAGACCGAACCTTTTTTGTTTTTAGGGGTGGGTCTTTTGCTGGAGAAGGGTGGTCTATCGGCTTTTCTATGACCCCCTTTTTTGAGTGGTGAGGGCGGATCCTCTGCCTTGCAGTGTTTGCTTCTTTTTCATTCGCGGTTTGTCGGTGGTGAAAGATCTTTTTTTTAGAAATGACCAAGGGCAGCCCTTCTGCATAATGTCTTTGCAAATGCGAGGATTTTGTCCTCTCCCCCTTTATTTCAGACCTTCATTTTCCAGCTGTTCCCTTGGTCCATCCTGCCCTTTGGTTTCTGAGTTGTTTGAATAACGATTTCAGCCTTCCTAGAAATGGGGTCTTCTTTTGCTCTGGAGCTGGGTGACCCCCTTTTTTTGCGCATGTGAATTTTTGCTCCTTTTGGAGAGTGGTGGTCCGGTCCTCCCTAGAGCCAACCGCGCGTTTCGTTCCTCCGAAGTGCCCCCGGCCTTTTTGTGGTACCTTCTCCCCTTTTCTTCGGCTCGGTCAGAGCCGGCGGTCTGAACCCAGTTACCTGTGGAGACCACGGATTGCGGCTTTTTTACCCCTGGTGGCTTTCTTTTCTTCTCCAAGCCAGCGCCCCCGGCAGTCCTCCTCCTCTTTTTTTCCCTCTGCGGGGACTATGATAGTTATTGTCACGTTGAAAGTCCCCATTTTCTGGTTCTGTCCCCCACAAAGAACTATTAGGAGCAAGGAGGGTTTCTTCTCTTAGCAAAGGGGGTTTTGCGTTCTGGATTTTTTGTTGGATTTGAGTCTTGTACTTGTTTTTTTTTTTTCTTTTTATTTTCTTGGCTCCCCTTCGGCAGAGATTTTCTGGCCTTCGGTCCAAAGTCAATTCATTTTTTTTTCCCTTTTCTTTTACGGGGTTTCCTCCTCTTCCTCCTGGTTTTCGATGGAGGATTCCTTTGCTTCCCCTGTATGTTTCTTATGATAGTTTCTGTTTCCTCTCTTTCCTGTCGGCCGATCGTGTCTTTTTTCGTCTGGCGGCTTCACCCCCTCTTTTTCATCGGGATTTTGGTCCTGAATTCGGCTATTTCCCCTCTTCGGAGGGGCGGCTTCTATAGCCCTCCTCGATTAACAACATGCTCGCCGATCTGCTCTCTTCTCCCCCTTTCTCTGTTGATTGTCCACTTCGCCCTTTTCGCCGAGAATATACTGCGGGGAAGGTCCTTTCCACACATTTCACTCCCCCCTTTTCTCGGGTTTCTAGCACCATTTACTTCCCCTGCGGTTCTGCCAATCTTGGAATTCCACTTCTTTCCTTTTTTATTTGGCTCCATTTTGTTTGCCTTCTCCCCCTCTCTGAGAGGTTTTCCCTTTTTTCGGTGCTGTGGTCCAGGCGACGTCGCTCTTTATCACAAGATATTATCCTATTTTCTCATGTTCCTTTTCTTTTCTCCCCGAAAGCGCCCCCTTAGGAGGCTGTCGCGAGGGCGTTCAGCAAATGGATTCTGCCGACGGCTTTTCGATTCGCGCCTTTTTTCTTTCCGGTTTTTCTTCCCCCGCAGGGGGGTTTTACTTAATCTGTTTTCTTGGACGGTGTTGCCGGGGCGTTTGGGACTGGCCTGCAATTTCCGTGGTGCCGCCCCTTTCTTTTTGGTTCTACGCTCCTTCGGTGGGGGGATTTCTTTTTTCTTTCGGAGGCGATTTTCCGGAATTGACCAAGGCCCTTTCTTTCTTAAGTTACGAATTGCCGTTTTTTTTTCCTTGACGAAATAATGTCGAATTTTTTCATTTCGCGCCCTGCCTAATAATCGCCTCTACTGGTCTTACCGAAAAGGAAATAATTCTCTTCTTTTTCGGTGACGCCTCCCCGCAGTTGGATTCGGGTTGTGGACCACTCTTTTTTTGATTTCGTATGAGTCCAAGAAGCATCAGGGGGTCTCTTTTCGCACTTTCCCCCAAATCTGTTTTTTTTTTCTGGTGTTTGAGGAAGGCTTCTTCTTTTACTCTTCTGAATCTGGTATGATTACCGAGAGGTGCTTCTCGTCCACTCTTTTTCCACACACCGGCTATGGTGACGTACCTCTCTTTTCTCTTCATCATTTGCCCAGACCCCCAGACTGCTGGTCTCGTGATTCTTCTTTTTCTTTCGTCGAGCCGGTGGGCCGCCTTAAAGAACGCCGCCTTTTTTCCCCACCGTGTGCAATGTCTCTCCCTTCGATGGCCCCCTGGATGGAAGGTGGCTTGCTGCATTTGTTTTTCTTTCTTTTTTTTCTTCTTTTTTCTTTCCGATGGGCTTGGTCGCCATTTTTGAACGATTGCAAACCCCTTTTTTTCTGTCAAACCCTCTTCTTTCTCTTTGATGACTCCAGGGCGCAGGACCAGCGCGTCCGGTGGCCTCTTTTAGGCCGGGGGTTCGAAGTCTCTTTGTTTCTTTCATTTTCTTCTTCTTCGGCCGGATGTGGGATGCCCTTTAGCTTCGGGCATTGTGATTTTTTTCCCTTTCGAAGTTTCTCTTTTTAATTTGGGTTGCTGACGACGTTCTCTCTTTTTTTTCCGGAAGCTGCTTGGTTCTGCGTTTGGTGGTCCGGTCTCTCCGGAAGCTTGCATTGGATAACGGTGAATTTTCCTGGCTTTGGCCGATTTTGAGGCATTGATACTTTCTCCGTTTCTCCCCGATTGCCTCGGCGTTTCCTTTTCCCCCCCTCCGAAGCAGATTTTTTCTTCTTTTGCGGGGATATGGCCCAGTGGGTTGATTTGTTCATGGAGGATGGGTGTTATCTCCTCTCTTTTCCTCAGGCAGTGTCCTTTTTTTTCCCTTTCCTCTCTCCTTTCGGTGGTGGAAATACTTCCTTTTTTTTTCGGGGCGGTTGATTGACGGCGCTTTTGTGCACAACATTAGCTTTGATTTATTAGCCATTCTAGTGGGTTCTTTCCTTTTTTTTACCGGCTCTTTGTTTTTTTTTGGGGGTTTCCGATCGTTTGGCTTCCTTCCTTATTTCTCAGAAATCATTTCCGGTTCACTCGTACACCTCCTCCCGGCGTACCGGGGAGAGGGGTTTTTCCTCCTTGTGGTTTTTTTTTTTTTTCCTTTTCCTTTCCCTTTAATGGTCCCGGCACCTTCTCTCTCCCCCCTGCTTCACGAATCACCCGTCGTTTTCCCGTTCATTTGATCCTTGGGTTGTGCCGGGGTCGGGGTATGGTTCCCTCTTTCCTGGGGGTCTGCCGTTTTTTTGGGTTCCCCTTCTTCATTTTACAATCTTTCTTTTCTTTTTCCGGGTGGTTGTCTGATGCCGGCTTTTGGGGGTGTTCCGATGCCGGTTCTTCTCAGGAAGCCGTGGTCTTTTCTCCCTCTTTATGGCCGGTTTTTCCCCTTCCTCTGCTGGCTATCTATATCTTCTTTCCCCCTTGGTGAGAGGAGATAGCAATCGGGGGCGTTTTGCATTTCGCAACACAACCAAGGATTTCTGCGATACTGACATCACCCGGGTCATCCCCTTTTCCTTACACCCAACCGCCCACCCTCCTCTTGGTAAATAAGAATGACACAATTCTTCCCTTCCCCCGCTGCCCGTATCTTTTCCCTGCACCAAACCCCATTTTTCTCCTTCCTTGACTGCGGGGCCCCTTTCCTCCGTCGGTGACAATTGTCGGCCAATTTATCTTCTCGATTCTCTTCCGTTTTGGACATTGAAATGAAAACGCACGTTCCCCGCGCTCTCCCCCCTTTCTCCCCGGTAAGGGCAGGTTTCTTTTTTTTTTTTTAGGACGAGTGGACGGCCGGCAATGATGTCTACTCACCATCTTTTTCCCTCAAACGAATCTTTTCCCTTTTCCTGGGCCACACCTCGTCTTTTCTTTTTCCCAAACAATCCCTCGCCCCTCGAGATTGGGCGATTTCCGGCCCCTTTCTGTTTGCAACCAGCGTCTTTCCAACCGCACGAACCATTTCCCCCCTTGATCCACCACATCCCTTCCTTTTCTTGCACGGCATTCTTGTTGCCGTCATTCGATCCCCATCCTTGATTTAATTCCAATTTTTTTTTCCCCACCTTGTGCATATTGTGCCCCGCCGCACTCCCCCCTTTGTCTTCTTCGGTGCTTCTCTTCTTTTTCTCGGCGCAGCACAGCTCCCCAAATTAGTGTTCCACATTTCCCCCCTTCGGACCAACAAGCACCCCATCCTCCGCCGTTTTTTTATTCACCGTATCCAATTCAATTTTTGGTGTGGCCCCACTCCCTGCCCTGCCGCTTTCGGCCCACAAACTTTCGTTTTGGATAGTCGGCCCTCTCCAACATGCACGAACTTCGACACCTTTTAAACACTTCGCCATTTTTCCCTCCAGTATATTTGCATTTTCGCAACGGGCGAATGAACCCCTCCACGGCCTCAGGCTTCTGTCTTTCTCCCGCAAGTGTTTTTCTTCGGTCTCCAATCACCGACGCGGTGTCAAACGCCTTTTCCCTAGTTACAAGAACCGGGCCCCTTTTTTCTTGAGGCCCAAAATTACAGCAGACCGGACATTTCAAACCTTTTTTTTCCCATTTCGCCAGGTTCTTTTCGTGGGGGGGGGGGGGGTTTCCTACTCTTCCCCCGTTTCCCCGCAAGGTCTTTTTTTCCCCTCTCGACGGTCTATGGAAGGCCCCCGGCTAGGCGTGTTCTTTCCTTGCAAAATGGCTGGGCCTTTTTCTTGTGATTTACAATCCACCTATCTCTTCCCCTTTTTTTTCAGTCAGGTTGTTTTTTTTTTCAGAGTATTTGCCTCCATAATCAGATTCTTCAGTCCCTCTTCTATCCATCACCCCAGCTCCCTCCCCAGCTTGTCATCTCCTTTTCAAACAGCTCCCTGTCTGTTTCTGATTACTAAATTTCCCACCGCACACGTTGGTCACACCCCCCCCATGTTTCTTTCCTTTCCCCTCCAACCTTCCCCCCTAAGTTATCTTAGGGGCATCGATTAATCCCTTCCCAGTTCGAGATTATTATATTTTTCCAACTCGTCATCGTTTTCCCTTTTTTTTGTTAATTCGCTTCGTTCATTCTCGTCATTATCCCAATTCACTTCTCCGCCCAAAACTCTTCCAAATCGCCTTCCTTCCACCCTCCACGCACCATTAGTATGAACCACCCACCGCGGTCACAATTGCCCTCTGTCCGGCTTTTCCCTTCCACACACGGCCCAGCTTGTCTACTTTAAACCCAAAAAAATTTTTTCATAGCATATCTTCCAGAATTCCGCCGCGTCCCTCTCGTCTGCGTTTTTCCCGATACCTTTCCTTCTTCACCCCCTCCCCAGCTCGGCATTTTTCTTTTTTTTTTTAGGCGGAGATAGTTGATTTTTATTAAGGGATTTATTTTTCCTTGGATTTTATTTCTGGTCTCTGGAACACCTCTTTTCCTCATCGGCTCTGTTGCCGACACAGCTCCCCCCCCCCCACATTTCCCTGTTTTCTCTTTTCCCCCGCGATTTATTCCCCCTCGCGTAACTTGCGATCGACATTTTTCCGTCTCGGTACGCCTTCCTTGTTTTTTTGGGCTACGCTTCCTCATCACCCCTACCGCCCAACACAACCATCTCCGTCGGCAGAATCCCCCTTCCCTTCCCCTGAACTTTGCCCCCCCCGATGAAATTTTCGTAGTCATCAAAACGCCCCCCGCCTACGCCCTCCAAATCCCTTTTTTTCCTTCAATTCCAACCGCATCCTCTTGTCCTTCTCCCCCCCCAAATCTCACCCCCTAGGCAACCCCCTTCTCAGAAAAAATGAATTTTGGCGTTGTCGCTCGATCGGGTCTTTGTATTCGTTGCGTCATTCCCCCCAAGACCCAGTCCCAAGTTCAAAGACTCTTATCACAACGCCTCCCCCTTTCCCTTTTGGGCGGAGGATTCCTCCCCGGTTACGCCGGGTCGGGTCCCCTCTTTTTTCTTTTTCATAAAAGAAAATGCAAAATGCTTCCTTCCCACGCAAATCTCCCCCCTTTCAGAGGTTCCCTCCCCTGGGGCGGGCGGAACTTTCTGGAGTTTTTCTTCTCCCTCACCTTCGCCGCCACCAGCTTTTTTTGTCGTTCACAAGTCACCTCTTTCTCAGCCGTCTTGAGCCGAAAGCGCTGGCTTCTTCCCGGCCACGACGTTTCTTTTTTCTTTGCACTTGAAAAATAATGCGGTTTGGGGGTTTTTTCGGAACCACCGCCTCACATCCCGGAACCTCCCCCTTCCCGGGCCCACGACGATAAAACCCTTCCCTTTGGCTGCTGCGGCTCCTCCTCTGTTCTTCCCCTTCTTTGCTCCTAGGCCCTTTTCTTTTATATTGCTTCTCAAAATCCTCGCCCTCGCCCACGTTCTCAGCCTTTCTTCTTTCATTCTCAATAACACCTCGCCCCACCCTCGGTTTCCTCGTCTTCGCAATTCAAAAACTCGTCGTCCCCCGCTCAACCGTAAGCTCCGGCCTCCGGTGCTCACAAACGCCCCCCTTACCATTTCCCACACCCCCCCCCCTTCGGGACGCCCTTGAAAGTGCGGAGGCCCGGCCAACTTTCCCCGGCAGGGCACTTTTTCAAGCCCCAGAATTTTCTGCGTTTCTTTCAGGATGAAAATCACTTCCTATTGAGCCGCTCTTGAGAATCGTTCTTCCGCCCAACACGCTCTGTCCGATCTCGGCCGTCCCCCCTTTCTGATCGAGCTGTTTTTTTCTCCCCTTCGGATGGTTGGTCTTTCCGGATGGCATGCCGCCCCGGAATGTGCTCCGCCTTGTTATAAAAGATTCACCCCCTTTTTTTTTCCTCCTTAGTTCCCTTTCGCTGCGGATTATCTCTTTTCCCCCAGGCAAACCGCTTGCCCCCCTTCTCCCTCTTCTTTTGCGAGATTGAAGGTGGTTTTTTTGTCTTGCGACTTCTCCTTTCCCATTTTTCGCAATTTGGCAAATAGGTAGGCAGTCCTTCAACGCGACAATTTTTTTTTTTCCACTGCAAAACCGGCGGGCGACTCCCCTCTTTTTTTCTTTGAGGGCGTTTTTCCTTTGTTGTTTTTTTGAGAGAGATTCTTTGAGGGGAGGGAGGGAGTCGTTTTGGGGCGTTGGCCCTTGATTTTAAATCCCCTTGAGAGTAATGGGACTGCATACCTACTTTTTTTCTTGATTTGGTACCTTCTATGTCTTTTCGGAAGGTGCGGCGTTCGGCCCTTTTCGTCCCTATAGGCCGAGGCCCTTTGCCGAATTGGGGTTTCGGTTATGTTGATCACGGCAAGGTTTCTATTTTCTTCTTTTCTTCTTCCTTTTTTTTTTCTTTCTCTTTTTCCTTTCTCTTTATGGAACCCCTTTTTCCTCTTATAAGTTTCTGATTCGAGGAGCACGCTTTCTCGGGAGGTGGGCATGCCTTCCCCACCTTGCACCTTGGTTTTCCCCTTCTTTTACTTTTCTGGGGCCGATCTCTGTTGCTCGTTTTGGGGCGGGAGACTCTTCTACCCCCCGTAAGTCGGCACAGAATTTTGTCTCCCATATTGCTTTCTCTCCCTCTTTCTGGGGATTTTTTTGGGTTTTCTCCTTCTGGGCCAGGCGAAGGTGATTGTTCGGATCTCGAGTTTTTTCTGGGCACATTCCTCCCAATGATGGGGTTCTCCTTTTCTCTTTCTATGGCCGTGATCTTTCCCGGCGCATGAAAATGAGGGGTTCCTTTTTGTACGATGTTTGATTCGCAGACCCCCGCTTTCTCTCCCACAGAGGTGGTGTCACTGTTTTTTTTCCTTTTTGAGGAATGAACCTCTCTTGGCCGTGGGGGCAGAATGCTCGGATTTTTGATTACACTGATGGACGAGAGCCCGCTCTGTGGGACAGACGTATTCTGTTTCGTTCCCTGCATGAAGCAATGGTTTCTCTTATTCTATTTCCGGGGGGGGGTGGGATTGTTGGGGGGGGGGTTGTGGGGGGGTGGCGGGCTTGTGGGGGGTGCGTTTCGAGGGGGCTGGGGGGGGGCGTGGGGGTTTTTTGTAGTGGGCGGGCGCGACTGGGTTTATTTCGGGGGTGCGTGGAGGCGTGGGGTGGGGAGTGGGGGGGGGGTGGGGGGGATGGGGGGGGTCTAGGGGTGGGGGGGGGTGGGTGGGGGGGCGGGTTTTCTTGGGGGAGGGGAGGTTATGCTGTGGGGGGTTTTGACGGTGGTGTGTGGGCTTGGGGGGTGGGGGGGGGGGTGGTGTGGTGGGTTGGTGGGGGGGGGGGGGTTTGGGTCGGTGGGGGGGGGTGTTGGCGCGGGGGCGTGGGTTGCGTTGCCGGGCCCCTCCTGGTGGTTGCCGGTGGTTTTTTGCACCGTCGCTCTATTTTCGCGAACCCCGGGGGCTTTTTCAAGCCAGCGGGCCCTCGGTTTTATCTCAGGAAAAGGTGACTGTGTCCACGTCCGATTGATGGCTTTCCCTTCTCCTCCCTTTGAGGATTCTCCTCCCAGCCGCCTCCGTCGCCGTGGATGCTTCTTTTGGACGTAAACATTTTTTTTTATTTGAAAAAACCCTCCACCCCCTCCTCCTTTTCTGGCGGGTTCTCTTCTCTCACATGGTTGGCTGAGGGCTTTTTGCGTTGTCTGTGGCTATTGTACCTTGTGTTTTTTTTTTTCCGCACCTGCCCAAAGGGCGTTTTCTGTGATGAGCTCCCCCCCTTTCATTTCTGGGCGTCGGTTATTGATTTTGCTTTTTCCTTTTTTTTCGCGGCCGAGGATGTTGTTTTTGCGGTGCTTTTTCGTTTGGGGAATTTCTTTGTGTTCTTTCTTCTCTACTGCAACCGCGTTTTTCCCTCTTTCATTCCGGGCGATTTCCTTCCGATTCGGAGGCGATTTTTTGGTTGGTGCTTCTTCTCTGTGGGGGTGTCTTCTTCCTTTCGAATTTGCAAACTCCCTTCCGTAAAATTCCCTGCATTTCTGGCGGATGGAATGTCCCAATTCCTTTTCTTTATTTCCACTGTCCTTCCTTTTTTTCCTTCTCGCTCGGCGGTGGTTCTCGATGAGGAGGGGACCGCCGCTGCTTCTGTGGTCCAGCGTTTCTCTTTATTTAATTTACTCCCTTAGTTTTCCTTATACGAAATTTTCTTTCTTTCTCGAAGCGCACAAGGGCCGTCTCTGGTCTTCAGTGTTTCGAGCAACAGGACTTCTTCTTTGAACTGAATGTCGATAGGCCGGCAGGGCTTGCTGAATTCTTTTATGTCGACGGCAGTTTTGTATTTTCCTTTCCTTCCCTCTGGCAGTGTTCTTTTTCTTCTCTTGGACATATCATCAGCAAGTTGTGCCTGGTTCCTTTACGTGAATTCATGACGGATCTTCTCTTTTTTTTTGATGGAGTTTTTCTGTCTTTCTTTGGTCGCATCTTTGGCGGTAATGACCAAAGGCTTTCTTCTTGTTGAAATCCGAATGACGACCCTCTCATTTCCGCATGACGACTGAGGGCCTCTTTTCTTCCTCACGATGGATTGAATCTTCTCTGCGATGGTGGGGTTTGACGCAGTCAGATTACGCATCGTTCGTGTGTCTTTTTTTTGGTTGGGACGGTGGATTTCGTCTGTTCTTTTTTTTCCTTGTGAGCTGGTTTTTTCCCTTCCTTATGACAAAGCTGTTTTTTTTGCTGTTGGTGGCGGAAGATGATGGTTTGAGATTTCCTATCTGTTATTACAAGCCCAAACCTGTGAGGTGCTTTTTTTTTTCGGGCACCCCCCCACCCCCTTTTCCCCTGGCCGTCTACTATCTTTTCTTTCTCTTGTCTCATTGGCCAGAAGATGTGGCTGCGTTCGCCGCCTGCGCGGGCGGGTTCTTTTCCCTGACGGTGGCGCTTTTTTCTCTTTTCCCACCTTTTCTTTCTGGCGATGGGCCAAGTGGTTCTTTTCCCCTCGGCGGGAAATTGTGGGGTCGCTATTGTTTGCTGGGGGGAAGGCTGTTTTTTTTCTTCTCCTTTGCAACGTCGGCTTGTACCTCGGTGTCGTGTGATGTCCTTCCTCCCCCTCTGCGCGACGGTTGGTTGGCGATGAGGTTTTGTGTTTCTTTCATTCGCCGGGGCTTCCTTGCGGATGCCAATTTCCCTTTTTTTTTTTGGCGATGTTTAAAATGTCGAAGTTCGCTTGTTTTTTTTGCTTGGACGACGATTCCCCTTTTCTTTCCTGTCCGAAGCTGCTTTGTTCCTTGCGGGGGTCCTCTACCTGCCTTCCAATTTGAAATTGTGATAGTCGGCGGGAGGGGGAGTTTGTCCTGGCATGTGTCTCCTCTTTTTTTCTAGCCTTCCTTCCAAGAGGAGTTTACAGGGCTTTTAGTCCAGATGGTGGGCGTCTTTATATTTATGCCCAGTGCCTTCCCTTCCTTTGGGGCTTTTCTTTCTTTCCTTTCCCCCCCCTTGCAAGAAGGGCAGTCGTTTTGCAAGGATTGGATCTCCCTCCGGGTTTTCTCCCACCTGGTTATTGTCTCTTCGGCGCCTTTTGAACTCTTGAGGGAGGCCGCCAATCGGGCGTCTGTTTCCTCTTTCGTCGCTGTGGTTTTTTTTCTTTTTAGATCGTGTGGATAGCACTTTCTCCTGTATTAGAAAATTAATTTTCCTCAATAGTATACACTCCCCGAACTATCCCCTTTTGGAGACATTTTGTTGAGTTCCTTGCCGGGGGAAGCCGTTTAATTGGAGTTCATTTTCTTCTTGATGTAGAGTAATCGCCTTCCCTCCCTCACTTTTCAAGTTCTTTTTCCCTTGTGGCGCTGGACACCAGTGGGGTTGGTGTTTCTTCTGTCCTGGGAGAGGGGCTGGCTTCATTTGTCATTCTATTCCCCTCTTCTTTCCTTTTTCTTTTGCGGGGGTGTCTGTGCTTTCTTGGTGTTCCTCGAAGCCGTGAATGCGGCACGTGGTTTTGTGTCTTTGGCCGGGCCAGTCCCCCTCTGCCTGGGGTT
>Ga0179591_1274493_pt1 | contig 11508 bp, 8 predicted proteins | sample CZOMad2_1_08_16f_FD_182891 | JGI IMG/M metagenome (GOLD analysis project Ga0179591, IMG submission 182891) | Vadose zone soil fungal communities from Angelo Coast Range Reserve, California, USA - CZOMad2_1_08_16fungal (PacBio error correction) | ecosystem: Environmental > Terrestrial > Soil >... | reverse complement strand
GCTCTAGAGAATGTTTCCAGACGTCTCCTGCGTCGACACTGCCCTCCTTCCCCGGCTCCGTCTTTCGACTTGTCGTTTCTTCATTGTGTCTATCTCGTTTTCACTCGCTACCTCTCTCCAAAAAGTGAGAAAGCGTATGATCTTTCTCTCGCTCTTCCTTTCAGCATGACCTCTTGCAGCCAATGTTCTAGAGAAATCTCCTCTCCTCTGAGGTTCAGTCTTCTCGTGCATTTTCTTTTCCTACAATAAAGTGTATAGGGGAACTACTCCTCCTCTTATACACTCTCTCGCGTTTTTTTTATAAATTTTATAGGATACTGGTTCTATCCTACAGTCGTGGTCCCACGATTCGCGGACTCTTCTTCTGGTCTTCCCTGTCTAGTACTGAGCTTCCTCCTGAGCCTCATCTCTGGGTAGATAGGGCACCTGCGCAGGCTTAATTCCCCGTAGTAAGAAGCGTACAGATCCATACTCTTGCTTCTTTTTTACTTTAAGATTTCTCTCTGTTCTGCCTCTTTGCATCCTGAGTCGCCCCATAATTTATCTGATCTGGTTGGACCTCCTTCAATCCTCTAGAGAGAAACATTACCCCCCCAAGTAAAGACGGAATCCCAATGTCTCCTCTCTTCTTCTAATTCAGGAAGGACCCTGATCTCTTGTACTTTTTCACCTGACTCCAGGTTAACAGTATTTTTTCTGAAGAGCATCTTCTTCCTCTTCTTTCCTCTCCGTGACAGGCTCTGTATCTCGAACGATACTTAGATCTTGAGGAGATGTGGGCTCTTCTCTCGAAAGAACGGCTTTTTCTTTATCCCGTCCCGTTCAGTAGTTAACTACTTTCCTCCCCCAACTGATCTCCGCCCACGCAGTGCCATTTAAAATGGAGGAAGTTCCTGGTAGTGAACGGAATCCCCCAGCGATCACTTTCCTATGCGTCCCTCTTACTTCCTAATCCTTCTCGTTTTTCGGTTCTTCTTCTTAGTAGTTTCTCTACTTTGTCCTGCCCGTGTTTTTTTGGTTCCAGTGGTGGGCGGCAGGCTCCGACTACGACCAGTCTTCCTCCTCTCTTGAAATTATGTTCTCCTCCTAGATCTCCTGAGCTGGTTCGTCGATGGCCCGACTGAATACTTTCATTTTCGTTTTGCGTCTGAGCGCCTCAGCTTCTCGCCTTCCCTTCTTTCGATCCCTCTTATGATACATCTCTCCTCCGTAGAGAACGCCCTCCCTTCGCTCTTCTCTGACGATTTCCCGATTGACCCTAGCGAAACAGATTCCTTTTAGGCGAGAACTTGCTGGGAGTTGTTCGGCCAAGGGGAAGGACCTGGCATCTGGCCTTTGGAGCGGGTTTCCTGCCCTGGCAAAATGACACTAGGATTGATAATACTTTCTCCCCTTGATGTAAGAATTGTCGAGCCTAACTTTTCTCCTTGTGATGATCTCAGGAGTCTGTCTCACTGCTCAGAGATTCTCTCCTTAGCGATGGCTACGGGCATCAGAATGCTCTACCTCTGTGGCGCGATCTTCTTTCTCGAGCTTTTCACAATCGCCAGGCTCGAGCTAGAAGGCCCGCGCCTCGACCCTATATTCAAGAACGCGCACCCTTCCCCTTTTTTTCCCCCAATCACCCTAAAGCGAACAAAGAGGCTCGATCCAACTTCATCCCGCTTGGAACGTACTCTCTCTCTCTCTCAACTCCCCTCCTAAGAAAATAGTATTTTTTCTGAATCCTGACGCCGATATTGTAGGAGATCTCCAACTTACTTGCCCTTTTTCATCGCACCCCCCAAGAAGCAGAGAAAGAGCGTGCGTATCCTCTCTGGTTATCGCTTCCTAGCTCTCTTTACTCGAAGCCTGCAACAGCCCCCCTCGCGAGATTAACTACGCGTTTACCTATCGCACTACTCGCCCTCACTTCCTCTTCCGCATATCTCTCTGCTAGAGTCCCTCGGAATCTTCTGTACTTCCGATTTGGGGACATCTTCATCTTAGGCGAGTTCTTCATAATCTTCCCTGAAGCGGCCTCGATGCCCCCCAAGAGAATGATGCTTTCTGTGCCGCGTCGGCCTGGCTCTCTTTGGCGATTACTCTCCTATGAGGCGCGCGCGGTCCCTCCTCTTTATATTCTCCTTGTGGTTGTTGAGCTCGATCCCTAGGAAGAGCTCCTGAACACTTGAGCCTAATCTCTGGAAGAGGCTTCCATGATGCCCCCCTTAGTCACCTAAGTTCGAGAGACTAGCATCTTCTGTTCCTCTTGTCCGTAACTCTTCCTGCGATGCTTCTCCTCTAGCAGGACCTCAGAGCGGCCGTCACAAGTCAGTAGTAGCCGTATAGAGCTTCCCTCTTGAGTCGCTGCTCGAGCTGTTTTTTGCCGGCTTTCATGTTCGTGTATAGAGATCCTACAGAGTATTTGAGCTCGCTGTGATGTTTTTTCTTTTTCTTCCGTCCTCTTCCCTACTGGCAATCTATATACGTAGATCGTTTCCAGAGCGTGTCCTGAGAATGCCTCTTCTACTCTTTTTTTTCATTAGACGGGGAAGGTAGTGGAAGTCTAGCTCCTCCCTCTCTGACTCGATAAGATGACCCCGCTCTGTAGGTTTTAAGGGTCGGGACGGCTCGCGACGCTTTTATTTGCGATCGTATTCTTTGACTTTATCATTATATCCGCTAGGTGGTGCGGTTGAGCTCTTTTGGCTCTCCCACTGGTCTTGTGCTCGGGGCTGTATTGTTTTCGAGGAGGGAGCGAATAAATCTCCTCGCCGTTACTTAAGTCAGAAGGTCTCTCCGATGTAGAAGAAGATCGCTGCAGGGCTGCGAGAATTTTCTTACTTGAGAAGTAGACCCTCTACCGAGAAGTAGGCCTTGAATGAGAGGAGTTTAGACCAACCTTTTCACTCCTAGATCGTTCTAAGGATACCTGCCTTTTCCCTTCTTACCTTTCTTAGACAGAGCTTGACAGTTGATGCAGCCAAGGGAAGAGTCTCACTTTACCCTCTTCTAAATTAGGGCCTTGAGCACGAGCACCTGACCAAAAATAGGCGAGTCCCAACTCCCCGTCTTAAGATGGAATACTCTTGTTTGAGGGGAAAAGACGTTTTTCATCTTGTGATTTGAGAGCGGTTCTTGCGAGCCCGGGTTTTATCCTCGGTCCATCCCGAGAAGCGATCCTCTTGACACCCTTGGTGAACGCCCTAATGACCATTTCATCGTAGCCAGACCCATCTCAGAACCAGTGCCCTCTTCTCTTTCCGGTTTCAACCGAACCAGATTCCCCGACAGTAGGAGTCAGATCGTCGTATCGTCTTAGTAGCGCCCCCCCCCAATCTCCAGAATAACATCCCGAGCCACTTGAGCCGCGCCTCTCCAAAGAAAGCCGAGACCGTTCTAAGCGAAAAGACAGTACGGGGTAGAGTCGAACGGCGAGCTGTAGTTTATCTGCTCTAACTGTACCCTTTTATCTCCGGTGCTACTTTGGCGGAGCGCGTCTTTTTGTGCGGAAACCTCCACGTACCACTTGCCTGGTACGAGTAGAACCTTCTCTGGGATCCCGAATCCCATTCCGTCCGAACCATAGTTCCCAGCACCGCCTGCGTGGCGTCGGATCCTGGGTCCTTTTACTTCATAGGCCTATATCTCTCGGAGCGCAACAACCTAGGGCGCAGTCAAGGTTAGAAAAGTGACAGTCCTCCGCTTCTCGCGAGGAGAGCCTTCCCCGATGCTCCAAAGTTTGATTCTCTGTTATTTGCAGGCGTTCGAGGTCAATCATAGTAGATTCTGCTATCTCTCTCCAGCAAACGATTCCTATGGAGAGAGAAGCCCTATGCCCTCGATTACCTCTCCGTCGACTCGTCCCCTTCACCAAGCGAAGAAGAAGAGAGTGGCTTACGCTACCCTCGGATGCTGCTTCCTCTCTCGGACCCCAGCGTCGGTTGCGGGCGTTTCTACCTGATTCCTCGTGACCCGCCACCTAGAGGCGAACCGGTCTGCCGTTCCTGGGAGAAGGTTCTCCCTCTTCGGGAATGTACTCGCGCGGGTTCCTCGAGGGTACGCAAAGACGTCGAGAGCTCTGGGGCGAACGCTCGGTCTCCACGTGGGGTTGGGGTGGGAAGGGGAGCGTTCCCCTCCTCGCACAGGCCGTCCACTCCCTCCCCCTATTCCGTGGATCGCTTGGAGTGAAGGACGGTTCGACCTACTGATCAAAGAAGAAGGCGACGCTGCCCGAAGGTTTCCTGGGGTGGAGCGCGTTCCTCGAGTAAATACGCAAGATGGGTCTCCCCCGCTACGTTCGAGACAAGACGGACTTTCAGGTACCGTTTAGTAGTATCTCTTCTCGATTCCCGTAGACTTCCGTTGAGCGCCCTTTCTCTATAACTGTTGTGTTTATGAGAGATGCTCTAAACGTCGCGGCCTCGTTCGCGAGACCTCTTTTTGATGAAACTTCCCGCCTTGGAGTCTTTCCTTCTCCTTATAGGGGCGACCATATTTGGCGCTCCCGCTGCCTTTCCTAGCAGACTCTATCACCCAGAGAAGATCACTGCGTTCGGTTCTCTGGAGCGCTCCGTCTTCTTAATGGTATGAAAGGCCTCTGCCCAGCCCCAGAGACGATTATAATTTTCTTTTGAATCGACTGTGGCTTCCTCGATAAATGAAAATCGGTCGTTCCTATAGCCACGCCTGCTCTGGTCGACCAGCTCTGCTCCTAGAGTTTAGCCCTTGGTTTCAGCTCGGCCCGACCCTGAGAAGAGATCGTGAGGGCGAGGACTTCTTCCTCTCTCTCGTCCCACGTACCTTCTTTACTCTCGATGCCAGCGCTCCCCGGATCGTCCTCCTTCTATACTGGCGCCACTCCTTCTCGCTTCGGTTGATGACCGTATTTCTCGTGCTTCTCGGATAGATTAGCGCGCCTCTTCCTTCGTGACGAGTCTAGCATCCGAGAATAGCTCACCTTCCCCCCTTCGATACCCGCAAGTCCGACGAATCCTAACCATGTGTGGCGCATTATTAATCTGCTTCCCCAGCTTGCTGTGGCAAAGGTTAACCTTGTCACCGGCTTACATTTTTTTCCGAGAGCAGGCATCGGTCAGCTTAATCCTCCGGCAAAGGCTGCCTCTCCCGTACCGCTTCCGGTCGTTGGGCTGCGTCTTTTTTTTCCTGACGAGGTAGGGTACTCCCTCCGCCTCCCTTTTACCCTCGTATAGGACGGCGCCCCTGGCGGTCTTTCCCCTTCTTGCTCCAACTTCCGCGCATCACGCGTAAGCCCCGGAGGACGTAGTGCGCGCTATCCGCCCAAAATGCCGCGCCCCCAGTTACTTTCTTCAGACCCCTCGACCTTCTTCCCTGCATTCGGCTGCTAGGTTCTCGGTCGTCTCCAGGCTTTCCCGTGTTCGCGTGGTGGTTTGGTGGTCGAGTGCCAGCCTCGTAGAAATTCCGATCCCGGCTCTCCTCCGGATGCATATATCCCCCCTTTGTACCCTCCTAGATGCGCTGGGAAGCTTATAGGCTTATCCTTCCTCCCGAGATGCTTTGCGTCACCTATCCTTCCAGATTCTTCTCTTCATTGCATTCGAGTATATGCTCGAGCGCGCAGCGCCCCATGAACTACCTCTAGCCGGCCGCTCGGGAACGGGGTATACAATGCCTCCTCCCCAAGATCACATCCTGAGGGGTTTCGGGCTTAGCTCCTCAGTTTTCTGTCACGTCATTCCAGAGTCTCTTCTTTATCCTGTCGAGACCTGTGCGGTCCAAGAAACTATTCTTCCGGGAGACTCTTGGTCGTAATTCATTTGAGAGGCAGTTTCCCCTTCAGCTAGAGGTACTTCCTTGGTGTTTCTTATTTCTTCCCCCTGTTCAGACCAGTCCGATGAGGCACTCTCGTTTTTGGGTTGTTTGGTTGGGTTATGGGACCCGCCGCCATGCGCTCTAGGACCAACCCTCTGTTCTGATCCTATTCAGCTTCTCTCAAGGGGAAGGTCCACGTCCCGGAGAGACTCGGGGAGCGCGCGCCTGATCCGATCTTTTGCCTATCTAACCCCCTCCCCCGTGGTCCTCTTTGGGGCCCACTCCGTGCACATCCCTCCTTTCTCTTCCTGTAGAAGTACTCCCCTTCCCGTTAGGACCTTAACCTATTCCTAGCAGTCGCCCGACCCTCTCTCATTTCAATCTGAAGCAGGGGCGGCTTTGCTAGATATCAAAAGTCACTGCCCATTAGATCTCCAAACAACTCAGTCCCGTCCCTCTCGTTAGACTCTTCCCTCTCTTTCCGGATATTGCATCCCTTACAGACGCAGCTGACGCGAAAGCCCCAAAGAGATTCAAACTCTAGGTTCTAAGCGCTCCCCAACATGCATCCCAGTAAGCCCGACCAGCTCGAGATGATCTCGCTATCATAGGTCCTCTCGACCATATCGCCGGCTCTTCTGATTTGTTTTCCCGAGTTTGCCGCTAGGAAGCCATCCTTCCTCGCGTCGGCCCCAAGAGCAGTTGTGCTTCCCTCGCTTTTGATACTTCGCTTTTCGACCGCGTAGGAATGTTACCTTCTCTTAATATCGAGGAGCGCGCTTTAATAGATATGTAACCCTTCCCTCCTTTGCTGCCTGACGCCCACTCGCCGATAAGGTCTGGAGGACTAGACCCTACGAGTAGGCCCCATTCATGAACTCGTTCCTTTATTCCGTATAAGTAATCTTCTGGTGGAAGCCTGTGCGCAGAGGTATAGTTTATCTGTAGCGGCATCCCGCATTCGATTTTTTTTTCCACCACAGATCAGTAATTTCCTCCGCCGGTCCCCCCGATTCGACTCCTTCCCATTCTCGTGTAGTGGTGCTCTCATTGGAGTATTGCTGGTTTGCGGTCTTGCTACGCTCCCACCCGAATTTGTAGCCTGCGCTATGGCTGGCGTCCCCAGTTCTTCCCCTTCTCCCCGGTAAAGTCTGAAGCTCGTAGATCGGATCTTCGAAATGCGCGCGCTCGGCCCCGATGCGGCAGTTGTTTCATCCATCTCCTTTGGGATTGTTTGTCAACTTCCCAGACCATCTCGGAACCGGGTTGTTCGGCTTCCGATCGCTCTTAGCGACTTGAGAGTACGGTCTCGCTTTGTCTTTTCTTCCCGAGAACGATGGCAGTGGAGTACGTAGAGCAGCGAGCGTAACGTCTGTGTCCTCCGCTAGAAACCTTCGTTGTTTCGCGACCACTTAGTGGTTGAGATTCAGTCTCTATCGGTTCCTTATAGAGTCTATATAGAACCTCTCGATCTCTTTACTATGGACATTAGGCCTGAGACCTCTCTAAGAATAAGAAATTGCCCGTTTCTCCCCTCCTCCATTAGTCGCTTAAGTAAAAATCTAGGCCTTCTTCTACTCTGCGAGTCATTTACCTCGTCCACTCGATGCCCACACTTCTCCCTGCGTCTCACTTCCTCTCTGGAGCAGCTAGTCAGGTCACTTGGTTTTTTTTCTGTTCGCTTTTCATTGCGCGAGAACAGTAGCCAGAGTTTGGGCCCTATGAACGTGAACGACCTCGTCGTAACAGCCCTCCCCGTACGTTCCGCGACGACTGGAAGAATCCCCTTTTGTTCGTGAACGTACTTTCCCTTAGGCTGGTCTAGGCGTTCTCCCTGAGTTTTCTTTGCGTCCTCCCTCAGATTCCCCTCTTTCCTGCGAGTCTCCTTTTCTAACTGAATTCCCCTCTCCGGACCTTCCTTTTGAAGTCCCCAGTAGTAGAAGTCCAGACTCCAATTCTCCGCGCTATTTTAGCACGATAGATTCCTCCCTGTTATGCTCCGTAAGTAGTTAGAGATTGCCTCTCTTCTACTCCCCCCTCCCCCCCCCACCGAAACTGGCCAGCCCCTGGCCCGACGAATCCTTGCACGCCCCGAGAAGCTCCCTTTTTCACGCAAGTCCCGTCCTTCTAGCGTCCTACATAACACTCTAGCTCGCGCTTTGTGGCTTGGATTGCAAGAAGTAGTCAGTCCCGGGCTTCAACTGTCCTTATCGCGCTCCGTTTCGGACTAAGGAGACCTACTCCAAGGCAGACGTTCTATCTTTCTTAGCCCCTGAGTTAGGCCGAACGATCCAGCTGCCCGCACACCGCCATCTCGCTGAGGCGGCCCTGTCTGAAGAAGATTGACTCCTTTTTCCCGTGCGATGGTCTCCCGTCCTTCTCTGCTCCTTTAGCACACAGAGTGGACTCCCGTTCAGGGTAACGCCCCGCAGAGCCCCGGTCCCGGAAAATGAGTCCCCAGTTAGACTGACAAAAAGGTTGATGTACGCTTTTCCGCTATAGGGCAGTGGTGTTCTGGTTATTGTTCCTCTTTTTTTCGCATCTTCTAAGTGCTCGAGCCTTTAAGTCTTCAGGCTCTCGCCGATACGTCCCCTAAGCTAGCCCATTCCCTTTTGTTCCCTCGAATCAAGCTTCACTAACTTCGGAAATTTATTGTAGTAATATTCACCTCATTCCGATCTCCCCTGTAGGATATTCGATCCAGTTGTCTAGTCATTGCGCGGGAACGCCCTGCAAGAGAGCCCTGTTGCTCTATGGTACGCAGAGGTGCTCTCCCCAAACTCGTCCCTCGTCTTCGCGAGGTCCAGATCTGGTTTTCCCTCCCCAGAGTTCGAGCGTGGCGCTTCTGAGGATCGTGACAGTAGAACGTGATGGCTGGGAGCGAGGACCCCCGATCGTCCTTCTCTTAATCGACTCTCTGCCGTCGGACGCGTGTCTTGGTTCCCGCTTTCTTTGCGACCGTGTGCCCCCTGGGCTTTAGCGGAGCTCTCTGCGCGTGGCTGGAGCGCGGTCTCGGTAGAACCTCGCTTTTCACCAGCCGTTTTCCCCCGCTACCCGACCTTTTTTCATTTTTGCGGCCGTTTCGCGCGCGAGCCGCGACATCTCCAAATATATTCTTTAACTAGTTGTGTTGTTGAGAGCTGTGTTTGCAGCTTCCCGCCGAGTCTCCTGCTCCGCTCTTTTGACACGGACTCCGGATCTTCTTCCACGTCTGGTTTTTTCCCTTGTGGTCCGTTCCCTGACTTTCCCCTTTCTTTGCGACCTCTTCTCACAACGCTTTTGCAGAGTTATTTTCGTAGAGGCGCGTACGGTCCGGCCCATCCTTCGTTTCGACCCGACTTCCTCCCACCGAAGAAGGATTATTGGTCGTGCTTCAGGTTGAGATTGGCTCCTCTTCTAAGCAAGTGTCTTCCCGATGAAGCCTTCTGACCCAGTTAGCGCTGGGGCGTTCCTCCCATCGGTTGTTCTCTATCGCGTTTTTTTCCCCCTTTTTGGAAGCCTTGAAGCGATTGTTGAGGACAGAGGATCGTCGCCGCTCGAGCGCCGGCCGGCCTTTTTTGTTGTTTTTTTGCCGGTCTCTTTCGGTTTTTTGTTTCTTTTTTTTTGTTTGTGTCTCACTCGGCTTTGTACGAAGCATCTAACTGGAGCCACTCCTCTTGTTCGCGTGTTTCTTCTTATTCCTTTTTGCTTCCTCGTCGGCCTCTTTGGTTCCGGTTGTTTCTCCTCGGTTGATATTTCCTCGCTTATCGTCAGAAGAGTTAGTTTCCGCTCACATCCTCAAAGGCACGAGAGCCCGATACTCTCCACGCTCTCACTCGGCTCGACTTCGGCCGTTCGGCTGTGTCCACTTTCCCCATATCTTTGTCCCGTCTGTGTTGCGAAGAAGTTTTTCCCCTTCTTTCAGGAAAAAACCCCTGATCCCCCTTTTCTCCCCGGCCCTCGCGACCCCTAGTCTGCTTCTGGCGCGCTGTATGCTCGGATCGCGTCTGGAATGTGGTTTTGGGGTGGGTTGAAACACTCGCTTTCTCCTTTTCGATAGTCCCGGCTAATTTTCTTCCTTCAGTTTCACCCCGGCGCGTACTCCTGTGAATCACAGGACGTACTGTGGCTCTTTCGACAACCTCCTCGCCTTCAGGTGTTCGCGTTCGTTACCGTCGGAGTGCTCTTTTCCGCTCTTCGTTGCGAGTACTGCGCTCCGGGGCCCGTGTTCTTTGTTTGTGCTTGAGTGGTTTTTTCGAGTATTCTCGAGTTGCTAATAAGATCTCGAGATCTCCAGACTGGTTCCCCCCTCGTTACCGCGCACCAGGGCAGATGGTCTTCTGACGTCTACTCCCTTACGTCTAGATGCGGCCCTTACTTATTCGGAGCCGCTTTCCAGTGCCCGTGCTTCGAGATCCTATCCCTCGTCTCCTACCCCGCTAGACCTAGCCCCTCGGTAACTTAGTTCCTTCCGACCATTCCAGTGGTCCCGGAAAGCGGTGAGGTCTTTTTCTTCCGCCGACGTCTTACCCAGTCATCGGTCCTCTTCTCCTGGTCGAGAGACCGTTTCCTTAGAACCTCTTCCGTCTCTCACCTTTCGACAGTTGAGGCGACCTATTTTCCTGTAAGTCTCCTTCTTGGAGCCCTCCGAGGAGTTACTCTGGTGGTAATTCTCTTCCTTACGAGGTTTCAGTGGCTCAGGGCCTCACTCTCAAGTTTTGTGCTCTCTCTTCGGCTGACCGTATATCCTTAGACTTCAATAGCCGAGCGTCTTTTCTAGCGGCTTCCGTCAAGATCTGCTCCCCAATTCCCCTTTTTCTACTCCACAAGAACTTGCCTTTTCCGCTACCCAGATGTGAGGTCTTTTAGTCAAGGAATAAACGCATTCTCTTCAAATCTCTATTAGCCGCCTCTATACATTACTACCATGCTCCCCCGCCTATTACAAGGAGGGGATGTCTCCTCCCACTGCCCCGGCGATAGACCAACCCCCAAGCGACATTTCCCCTCTAACTGATCCTTTTTCAACGCCCCTATCTAGTTTTCTTTTTGCCTTTTTTTCGTTCTGCCGAGGGGAAGTAGGCAAACACTTCCCTCTCAAATTACGCTGTCGCCATGCACCCCCCGGACCCCATCACGCATCCTGTTCCGCCTCTTTTTTTCCGAGTTATAGAGCCCGGACGATCTATGCGGGCCCCTCTTCTCGTGTGGTCGCTGGTCCTCCCTCTTCCTTCAAATCCCTCTTTTCTGGCCCGGCGGAGATTTCCCCGTTCCTGACGCGCTTCCTGTATCGGCTTTTTCTTTTAACCTATGTCGGCATTCTTGCCCCTTTATTCTCTTCTCCATAGGCTTCGAGGAGAGTCATTATCTTTTCCCCAGTTTCTTTTTGAGAGAGATTACTCTTCCCCCCGTTCTCTGTCAGAGGAAAGAGTTTCAGATTTTTGCAAATTGTACTAGTTTTCCCTTCATCCCTTGATGCAGCGCTATCCATCAGCGTTTTTTCCTCCTAGCCGACTGGCATGGAAAGTTCGGGTTTCCCCCCCCCTGCTGAGAGGAAGCGAGGAAGATTTTGTCCACAAGCTTACTTTTCCAGAGCATCGAGAGGAGGAACGCTTGGCGAGACTCGGCTCGACTGGATCGGCAAGGTTTCTGTGTCGGTAGTGTCGATTCCCTAGTACTGTGACTTTCCGGTGAGGGGGGAGGTGTTTCCCTGTAGCGTACTCGGCATGTCCGGAGGAGAGTCCAATCGATAGA
>Ga0179591_1350788_pt1 | contig 11510 bp, 20 predicted proteins | sample CZOMad2_1_08_16f_FD_182891 | JGI IMG/M metagenome (GOLD analysis project Ga0179591, IMG submission 182891) | Vadose zone soil fungal communities from Angelo Coast Range Reserve, California, USA - CZOMad2_1_08_16fungal (PacBio error correction) | ecosystem: Environmental > Terrestrial > Soil >... | reverse complement strand
TCAGGATTTCCTTTATTTTTTCTTACCCCCCTTGTGTTGTTTAGTTTTATCCCCTCCTCATGAAGATATTTTGGTCCTTCCTGGTATGGGCTTTCCTTTCTCCCTTGTGTTGCATACGTAGCAACGGTCCCCCCCTGAGGAGGACGTCTTCTCCGTTCCCCCTTTTTTCTCTTTTCCCTTCGGTTCCTCTCCCTGGGCACAGCACTACGGCATGCCTTTCCTTCCCCGATTTTTGTTCCCTTTTTTCCCCTCACAACAGGTTAAATTCCCATTTTTCTTTCCACGGTTTGCTGTACCCCCCTTCATCAAGTATTGTTCCCCTCAGTTTTTTTTTTACTGGTTTTTTTATTCCTGCCTTCACAGGAACATTTTCTCGATTGGCAGTTGTCTTCTTTTTTCCCTTGACACGCTTTGGTTCACACTTCTGGCACCATTTAAGCCCCTAGTCTTTGTGTCTTCCCCCGTTTTCCGATTTTTTGTTTATGACAGAAGCCCCGTCGTCGTCTTCATTCCTCAAATCTTCCCTTCCCCTACCTCCTTACGGGCCCTTCCATTTGGGTTTTTTCCTCCTTCTTGATCCCCACAGGATGCGCTTTTTCTCTTGATCCAAGGGACTTTTTTTTTTTTTCCGGTCGCCCTGTCAGTTTTTCTTTTTGTCCCGTTCCTCCCTCGCCGTAGGAATTTTGCCCTCTTCCTGGTTCTTTTCTCTGTTACCTGGAAATTACCCCTCATGTAAACCCTTTTTTTTCCCTGATGACCCCATTCCCCCTTCCCCCTACTTTAGATTCCCGTCCCTCTTTGTGAAACTTTGGGTGGTGTGACAGTTCCCTTTGGATGTTTTAGTCATTTTTTTTTCCCTGGGACCTGATGCCCACCCTAGGTGATTTTTGGTTTTTTCCCCCCTTCCCCCCCTGCATCAATTTTTTTTCTTATACCCCAACATCTTTCCGTACAGATCCTCGAGTTCTCCCTTCCCCAATCTCCCCCCCGTTCGGTATGTTGAAAGGGTAGTTTTTCCCCCCTTTTTACCCATTTTCCCCCTTTCTACCATCAATCTTCTTCCTGGCATGGCTTGTTCCCCCTTTTTTCCCCTTTCTAGCGTCTTGGGTCTCCCAACCGGATTTATTTTCCCCTTCCGGTCCCCCTTCCCCCACCCCCTCTGTTTTCTTTTTTCCGTTTTTTCCCTCTCGGGTCTGACACCCCCCCACATTCCCCCCCCTTTCCATTCACTTTTTTTCTTTCCGAATACGAAAAACGTTCCCAAAAACAAACCTTTCCCTTTTACCACACTTCCCGTTTTGGCTCCACCTCCTCATTCCAGATGTGTTTGCCTCATCTTGTTAGTCCCCTCCATCCTGGTGCCCCCCTTTTTTTCGGTTTTATAGGGAGAAATGAAGAATGCAGTCCCTTCCCCTTTTTTTCTGTTTACCCGGTTTCTTCTTGTCCCCCCCCCTTCTCCACGGTCGTACGTTCGTTTTTGCTTCTTCCACCCGGTCGGAGGTTATTTCTTACCGGTCCAATTTCACTTTCCCCATGCCCTTTTTTTTCTGGTGTGTGGGACTGATCACTCTGTCTCATCCCTGCTCCCTCATTTTCCCTTTTCGCATCAGAAAAAGTGAAAAACCCCTTTTTTTTTCCCTTGATCTGGTTTTTCCTTCCACGCATGTCCCCAAGTCGGGAAGGCATAGTTTTCTTCTTTCCCGTCTAACTTGTTAACCTCCTCCTCTTTTTTCTTTGATGATGTTAAAGGATTTTTATCCAAAGTCTTTTTTTTTTTTTTTTTTCTTCCCTTTCTTTGTTCTTCCCTTCTTTCCCCCCTGTTTTCCTTTCCTCTGGAAATGTCACGGATGGGTTATGGAAGCTACTGGTATTTCCCAGTGACCTTAGTTCTGTCTGTTTTTGGGATAGGTCTCTCTTGACGTACATTTTTCCCCCTTTTTTCTTATGGTTTATTAGAGGTCTGGTTGATGTGTTTTTTCAGTTTTGGGTTGGGTTTTTTCTTTCTTCTTCTCCCTTGGACTGATCCCCCTGGGAGTTGCGCCTGGGAGTTTCCCAATCTTCCCCTCCTGGGGTCTAACTTCCCTTATTTTTTTCCTTGATTTGGGGTCCTTTTGTCGGTGCCACCAAAAACTTTTCCTTGTTTCCCCCTTCCAACGGATGTGGTCGCCGTTGTGATACCAAAAGCTCTTTTTCCTTCTTGGTTTCACCTCCTTCTCTGGGGCCCCCATTCTTAGCAAATCGACCCTAACATGGTCCCTCTTTCCCTCTTTTCTACCTTTTTTTTTTTTTTTGGAGTGTCAATTACGTCTCCTTTGTTTGTTCTTAAGTTAGAGTGGCTCTACGCGAATATGACACTCTTCCTCTCCCCCCCCGTCCCCCTGTCCCTCTTGGTTTCTAAAACGGTTCTGACTTTCCAACCCCCTTCCCTGGGTGCCGTCCTTTTTTTGTGGGCTGGATCCCCGCCGGGACCTTTGGTTCGACCCCCCCCTTTCCCTGTTCCCTTTTTTTACGCCGGCCAAGGATGCCGAACCGAACTGTTTTTTCGCCGTCTTTCCCTCTGAAGTCCTCCCCCCTTCTTCCACAGAGATCACCCCCCCTGAAAGATCCTTCACCCGCTAATGGAAGCCCACTTCCCTTCCCCCCCCATTCCGTTCTCCCCCCCCCCACTTTGCCTGATCTTGTCCTCTTTCCCCCCCTCTTCGTTCCCCAGACCCCCCTCCTGGCATGTCAGTCAAAGGTTTTTTCCCTGCCCCCATTTTTTGATCCCTCCCCTTTTTTTTATTCTTGTACTATGTGCCATACTTCCTACTCCTTTTTTCCCCCCCTTGACTTATTTTTTTTCAGAAATTTATGTTGACCCCCCCTTATTCCAGAATCCCTTACTTGCTTCCCTGTTTTTTTTAAGTTACTCCGCCGACCCCCCCCTTCCGCAATTTTTTCCTCACTTTTTTTTCTTTCCTTTTTTGTGTGACTTTCATTCCCCTTTCCCACCCAATTCTGCGTCCCTTCTTTCTCGTCTACTTTGTCTCCCCCCTTCCCCCCCCACCAACCCCCTTCTTTTCGGGGTTAGTATCTGTCCAGATTACCCCTGATCGCTACTGACCCTTCTTTTTTTTCCTCCCCCCTTTGCCTTCCTTTCAGGGCTTCACCTACCTTCTCCCTGTTTCATTTCAACCTCAGGTTAAATATGAACCCGTTTTTAGCTTTTGGTTTTGGTTTTGACCCCCCCCCCCCCCCCCTCCCTCGAGAGTGCTACTAGCTTGAATAATGATGGGTTCTTACAATTCTTTCTTCCCCCCTTTTTTTCTTTTTAACTTTTAATTTTTAGTTCCCCCCTTTCCCTATTGTTTCCTAACCAGCTTGAAACCAGGGCCCGGTTGTGGTGTTCCCCCACTCTCCTTTCTGCAAACATCATGCAACAAAGTCCTGGTTCTTCCAACTTGAAATTGTACAAACCTTTTTATTAGGTTTCGTCCCCCCCCTTTTTTTTCTTGACCTTCCGTCTCCTTTTTTGAACGTGAAAACCAGGGAACCTTGCATGCCTCCCTTCTGTTTGTTCTAAACCTCTCCCAGTCTGGAAAGGACCCCTTTGGCCCACTTTTCCTCCCCAAAGACATGTTCGAAGAGTGTTACTTCTTTTTTCCTGTTCTCCAGACCCTTTCCCCTCGATTCCAGGTAGAAAAGGTGTTACTTCCATTTCCCCAACTTCCCCTTTTTCCCTTTCCCTTCCATGTCTGTCCCCTTCTTCCCAGGAATCTCTTGTGTCTCCCCCTTTCCCCCCTTATTTTTTCACAATCTGTGAAAGGTAGACCATTTTTTTATTTTTCCCCCCTTCCGGTTTGAGGTCCGTCCATCCCTTTTTTTATTGACCTTATATTTCAATTGTCCTGGACAGATTGTGTTTTGAAGCCCTCAATTTAAAACCCCCTATATACTCCCTCGACTAGCACGGGTTTCCTTTCAAGTTAGTCCTGAGATTGGAGGCGAACCTTCCCACCAGGAACCTTTCCTGGATTCTTCGTTTCCTCCCTCTTTCCCCCCCTTCCCCCTGACCCCCCCCCTATGGATCTAACCTCATTCCTTTGGACCCCTTTCCAGTGGAAGGGCCAATTTGAACCCGTGGAAGTGCCCCTATTTTTCGTTCCCTCTCCTTTTTACCTTACCCTTTCCCTTTTTTCCTCGGGTCCAAAGGGATCCCACGGCCAGATTTGGTTTGATTTTTCTCCTCCCTTTTCCCTCGATAATGACTGGTTGTTTTCATCTCCCCCCCGGTTTTTACCACCTCTGTTTTCCCCCCCTTTTAAGTCCACCTCCCCCCTCTCTGGTTCCCCCGGTTGACTTTCCGCAGTTTGACGGGAGAAGACTAAATTTCCAGGCTTCCCCTCCCCTTCTCACTTTTTTTTTTTTTTATGACCGGTCCCTTCCCTTGCCAGAAAGTACCATTGGTCCTTTTTTTTGACCCCCCTTTCCCTTTTCGCTTCGTAAATGATTGTCGAGTTCTCCCTTCTTTTCCTCTTCAAATTTGTAAGAGATCTTGCCTGAGGGGTTCAGTTGGACAGCCTCCCCAGTCTTCCCCCCCCCCCGACTTCTTCTATTTTCCCTTAATTCCCCAGCATCGCCCTCTTCTCTGTGGATATTCAGAGTAGGGTTTCTTTCCCTTCTTTTTTATCTTTTCTTTCTCCTTTGTTTTTAGACCTCCTTTTCAGATGTTGTTCTTTTTTCTTCCCCGGCGCCCCCCCCCCCCTTTTTTTTTCTTCTTTTTCAATCTTCCCCTGCTATTAATTTTCTTTTGTGTCATAACTCCCCCCCTTGAAGACCCTTCGGTTCCCTGTCTTAGGGAGCAGGTGACCGATTCACTTTTACCCCCCTTTTTTTTCCCATACGTTTTCTTTGGTACTTTCCCCAAAGGTAACCCAACCTTTCTCTGTTCCTTTTTTCTTCCCCTTCCCCCAAGTATTTTTGAATGATGGAAGGTCCATTCCCCCAGTCTTGTTTTCCGCTCTTCCTCTTTTTGATTTTTTACTCTGCACCTAGATTCGGCCCCTCCGGTGCTTTCTTCTTGTCTTCACTATGGAGAGGCCCAACAGAATGTCCCTTCCCCTCCTTTTGTTGTTTTTTTCTTTCGCCCCCCCCTCTCTTTGTCAATTTTATCCTTTAAAGACTTAGAGGCAGTTTTCCCCTTTCCCCTTGCCCCCCTAGGTTTCCACATCTCCCTTCGGCTGAAGGAGGGCCTACCTGATGGTTCCCCTTTGTGTCAGGTTTCCCCCTTTTCTTTGCTTTAAGCCGTTGGTTTTTTCCTTATCTTCTTGTTTTTTTGATTCACGTAGTCTTACGGGGATGTTGTCTCTTTTCCTTTTCCTGGACCCTTTTTTCCTTTTTCCCCCCCTCTCCTTCCTACCCCTTCCGTGGTCCCTTGTCCCACATATCCTTTCTCCTTAAGTACCCGGTTCCCCTTTATTGGGCGGCGAGACGGCCCTTTATGTGAGACTTTGACCTCTTGTTCCACCTCTAAACCGCGCTGTCAAGTGACAATTTTTTCCTTCCTTTGTGGTGTCTGGAAGGGCAGAATTGTCTGACTTCTCCCAACCCCCGTTTGCTCCCCCTTCCGTTCGCTTTCTTGACGTGATTTCCAAACCCCTCCTTTCACCTTTTACCTTTCCTGTTTTGAGGCTTTACCGGTGTTAACCCTTCCGGTCTTTGTCCTTGTCCAGGTCGTTTATAAAGTGACCTCCTTTCGGGTCCTTTCCCTCCCTTTTTGCCTTCGATCAACCACCCCCCCCTGGCTGCTTTCCCCCTTCCCCTTTTCTTACTGGTTCCGACGTTCCTGGTTTCTTGGGATCCAATTTTTTTGATCGGTGCCCCCCCACATGAACCTTGTGGTTTTCTTTCTCCTTACCCCCCCTTTACTCCCACCAATTCCCCGTTCAATTCCCCTCTTGAGTTTGACTTCCTTCACCCCCCCTCACTTGCCTGGGGTCATGAAAGACGGTGATCCCCTATTTCCCCTTTGGTTTTTTTTTGTGTTCTGTTCACCCCCCCCCTTCTCCCTGGGCTTTGAGTTCATCTTTTTTTCTGCTGCCGATTTTTCAGGTCCGACCTTTTTAGGTCTTCTTTTGTTTGACGTCTTTTTGGTCCGTCAGTTGGGAGTCCTTCTTATCTCTTTTTACAGGTTGTTTTCCCCTCCCGTCCACCCCCTGCATCTGCTTTTTTTGGTCCCCTCTTCCCTTTTTTTCACGTATCAGGGAACTGTTTTTACCTTCCTTCTTTTGATTCCCCCTTCCCACTTCCCCAGATTTTGCCCACCTCCCCCCCAAAGTTCTAAAGGAGGTAGAATGACCACCCTCCCCTCATTAGTCTCTTTAAGTCAACTTGCGTTATTAGTCCTTTTACTGTCTTCCCGTTACCTTTTTCCTACTTTTTTTTCCCCCAGACCAACCCCCCAATTTTCTCACAAACTTTTTTAGTATTAATGGCTCTCTCTCCTTCCAGGTTTTCTCCCCCCCCCCCTCCTGGAATGAAGAGATTGTTCTTTTTTCCTCCCCCTTGAGTGACCTCTTCATTGTCTTTTTAGGTTTCCTTTTCCTTCTTTTTTTTCTTATCCTCATTCTAATGGTTTTTCAAGCCTTCCTTTTATCGTTGTGGTACTTTTTTTTATCTTAACTCACCCCACGACACTACCGCCCCCCCTTCCCCCCCCTTTAAATCTCCCCCATTGAACCCTTGATTTTTTTTTGGGTTTGGGTTGTTTTTTGGGGGGTTTTTTTTTTTGGGTTGGTGGGGGGGAATGAAGACCTAGCACTACCTTTCCTTCCCAGTATTATTTTCTTCTTTCTATTCTTGCCCCTTTCCCAGAGCGGTAGTTGTCAGGCTTCTTTTTTTGACATGGGGAAACAGGTTTCCTTTCCCCCACCCTCTTCTTTTTCACGCTTGTTTCCCCTCTCTTTTCCGGTTTCACATCTCTGCACACTGCATCACTTCGAATTTTCTTCCTCCTCGCTTTTCCCTTGTTTTTTGAGGTTCTGATAACTTCTTTTCCTTCCCTTTCTTTTCGTTTACTTCTCCTGGAATTCCCCAAGTAACTGGTTTGCATCTTTGATACATGACTCTTTTTCGTAACCCTGTTTTTTACTCCTTTCCCCGTTTCCCCCCCGGGTGCAGTGTCCCAATCCCCGGTTTTTTTTTTGCAGTCCTCCTTTCCCCCCCCGGGTGGAGACTGACTTCCCCCCCTGCCCAGGATCCCCCCTCTTCCTCCTTGGGTCCCCCCCCGCTCCATTTTGTTTTGATGTAAATTTTTTTTTGTTAGTTCTCGTCTGCAGCAGTCCCTTCTTGTGTCCGAACCCCCCTAATCTTCAGTCCCACCCCCCCTTCTGGAACTTTTTTGGGATGCAGCCCCCTCCCCCCTTTTTGCACCTACATTCCCCCCCTGGAGCCCATTTCTCGCTCACCTTCCAAGCTTCCCTCTGCCGGTCCTTCTTTTCCCCCTTTCGACCCCCCAGTTTCCCCCCCCCCCCCCCATGCAAGACAACCTGGGTTTTTTCCTGTTCCAGTCCCCTCCACCTTTTAGCCCACATGAAAACTGGCGTCTCTCCGTCCCCCCTTCCCCCCCTTTCTTCTGGCCCCTTGGTCTCGTCCCCTTTCGACGTCCCCTCTTTTTGCACCTCAAGAGTTGGTTGCCCTTGCCCTTTCTTTTTACTCCTTCCCCCCCCTCTCCCACCCCCTTCGTGAAGCCATTCTTTTTCCCACACTTATGCCACCCAGCTTCCTTTTTTCCAGTTCCCCTTTTTTCCCTTTTCCCCCCCCCCTCACTGTGACAAGATCTTTCACACTACCCACACGCCCAATTTTTTTCGCGTAATAGACTTCTTTCACTTCCTCCCTGTCCCTACCTTCCCCACCGTTTCAATCGAACAAATTCGTTGCCTACCACCTTTGTCTCTGTCCCCCCTTTTGTATTCAGACCCCCCCTCGGGGTTACTTCACCCTCCCTTTGCTTTTTTTTTTTTCTTCATTTAGTGCAGTTTTCTTTGGATAAAAATATTTTGATTTATTTCTCTGTTTTTCTTCAAGCTTCTTTCCTCCCCTCGTTGTCCCCTTTGTTCTTTTCGTGGTTGGTTCCCAAAAATCTCTCTCCCTTCAACCTTATCCTTCCATCCACCCAATCCCTTTTTTTCAAGGACAGGACATCACTTTATTTTTTTTTCCCTTTTTTCCCTCCCCCTGTTGTGGGATATCCAGTTTTTCTTGGTTTTTCCTCCCTCTGTTGTCCCAGCTTTTTTTGATTTGGTCACTTTCCCACCGTAGGGAACAGGAGCAGTCGTCCTCCCTTTTGCAGGGTCCCCCCCCTTTGTTTTTGTTTCCAACTTTTAGTAATTCCCTTTTCCCTCTTCCCTCTTCTTTTTAAGGTAAATGGTTGATAGTCCCAAGCTTTCACCTTCCTTCCCCCTGTGCAGACACCTTCTCCCCTTTTAATTGGGTCGTCATACCTCTTTTTTTTTTTTTCTCACCTACCCCTCCCCCACAGTTAAGTCGTCTCGATGGGGATGACGTCCAGTTCTTTTCTTTTCCCCTTGTCCCTTTCTTTCTTCCTTTTTCATTATCAGGGTTGTTTTTTTTTGCTGGTTTGGTTCAAAGTTTTCCAGTACCCCTCCTCCCCCCTGCATTTCCGTTCCCCTTTTCCCCCTGGGCCTCCCCCCCCAAAGACCCACCCCCCCCGCGCTCCCGGTCCCAGTTTCTTTCCCGACTTAAGAAGTCGGACCGTCATTCGAGCTTGTTCCCTACATGAAAACCCCCCCCCCCCCCCTTTTCATCCCCCCTTTTCGTAAAGACTACCTTGATACCCCTCCTCCCTTTTTTTGAGTGCAATGTGTGTAGTCAGTCTTACCGAACCCCTAGTTTTCCTCTTCCCGGAATACTTCCCCCCTCTGGTTTGTACCCCCAACGAGCGAGTTCTTTGGTGTTTTTATGTGGACCTTGACTTCTTTTGGAAATATAAACCACATACGTTTCCCCTTCAGTCCCCCCCTTTCAGAGGTTATCCCCCCACTTTTTCCCCGTTCTTCCCCCTTTTTTACTTTCTGTAAATGGGTTAAGGTCACCTCGTTTTCCCTCCCTTCTTTTTTTTGTTATTTTTTTGCTTTATCCCCCTTAGTTTCCCCTTTAGTCCATTTTAAGTGTGCCTTCCCTGTCTTTTTTTCTTCTTTTTCCCTCAAACCTTGGTAACATTTTTTTTTTTTGGAAGTACTTGAAGGCGAAGAGGTTCCTGGAGTCCCCCCCTCCCCCCTTCCTTTGACTGCTTTTTTCCAGTGGCGGGTCCCCTTAGTCCCAGTCTTCCTTTAGCTTTTGTTATCTTTTACCAGTGTGTTGTTGGTGAGTATTGGCATCCCTTCCTTCCCCTCTTTTTTCCTATACCCCCCCCCCCTTGCTCTCCTTTGATTGACTTTTACTTCCCTCGATAGGAGTGGTTGATCCCGTTCATTACCACGGCCGTCCTTTACAGCGTCGGGTTTCCGAAGTTTTTCCTCTTCTTATCATGTCCCCCCCCTGTCCATACCTTCCCAGCAATTCCTGCCCCCCGGATGAATTGACCCCTTTGCCTAATTCTCCTTCCCCTTATTTTTTTACCGCGAGAAAGAGGATCCTCGTGATTTCCCCCCTTCTTTTTTTCCTTTTTTAGCGTCTCCCTTCCAATTCCCCTCCTCAAAGTAGTTATGTCCTTTTTTTCTTTTACGTCTGTTTTCATTTTTTTTTTGGCAGACATTGGAGACCCCCCTGAGTCTTTTTTTTTTCCTTTTCTTTTTCCCCCCCTTCTTTTTTTTTTTGAACTTATTTCCTTTTCTCCCGACTTCCTTTTATGATGTCTCCCCTAAGTTTTCGCCCAAATTCTTTAATCCATCTTGACAGACAGGCTGTTGGATTTGAAGCCCTTCTGGCTCTCAACCTTGTGTGTAAAGTCTGGAGATTCCCTTTTTTTTTTCTTTTTCCTTTTTTGCAGTTTCCAAGGAGGCTGGGGGGCCTGCCTTTCTCCGATGTAATCTTTGTCTTTTCTCTCCCCTTTCTTCAGCTGTCCCCCAAATTTCCCCTTTTGAACCATGTTCCCAAGGTCCGGGGGTAAGGGGTTCGCTACGTTGCCTTTCTTTTTTTTTTTCTTTGATCTTTCCTTCCTTCCCTTTCTCTGAACGTTTTGAATTTTCTCCCTGGTGGTCCGTAACCTTTTTACACCCCTGATGAGTCTCCCCACTTTTTTTTCTTGCCCCCAGAGCGGGCACGACCGTTTTTTTCTCCCCCCTTGCCCCCCGCTGTCACTCCTTCTTTTCCCTCAGGTTCTTCTGTTAGGAGTTCCCGGACTTCGTTTAGCAGTTTTCCGACCGGGACTGCCCGGTGGCCATCCCCAAGGTTTTTTTCCCCTTTTCATCCGGTTCCCCCCCCACAAAAAAATTTCTTCCGGATCCGACCCCCCCCCCTTTTGCCTGCCCGGCACCTCTTGGGTAGTTTTTGCCCTTTTTTTCTTTTACTTACCTTTTTTTTTTTACCCAACCCCCCCCCTTTCAACACACCGCCCACCTTTTGGTCTCCCGACCGGACGGGAAAAAATTACTCAACCCCGTCCTCGTTTGTCTCCCACTCCCCTCCCCCCCTTCCTTACAGCAATGAGAGGGCCTCTTGATTGGGATTACCTTATCTTTTTTTCCCCCTTTTTCCCGTTTTGATCAGAATGACCCTTTCCCCCGTTTCCTCCCCTTCCTTTCCCTCCCTTTTTTTCTGTCTGTCTCCCTGGGAGGCTTCTTTTTACATGGGTATTTGTTCTCTGGATTTGACTTTCTTTCCCTGGGACCGCTGTGTTCCTTACTCGCATTTTCTTTCCTTTCCCCCGATTTTCTTCTTGGTCACAGTCCGTCTGGCCTCTGGATTTTGTAGCCCCCCCTTTTAGCAGTGCAGATTTGGGGCTCCCTGTTCCTTTCGGCTTCGGCCCTTTCCTCCTTTTCTTTTTTTTGGCAGTTTTGAAATAAGGTTCTTCCCCCCCTTTCTTCGCCGGCTTTTTTTATTTTTTCGCGTACAGTCCTTTTGTTAGTTTTTTCCACACGTTTTGATGCGTTCCGCCTTCCCTCTTTTTTGACCAGCCTTTTTTTTCTTTGGATGGTCCTTCGGATTTCTTTTCTCCCCAAGCCCCCCGTCGGTTTTTTTATTTTTTTTTGTCGGAGCGACGTCCCCTTTTTCCTTTCTTTGGTCTCCGCCTTGTTAAGGCCCCTTTTTGTTTTTTTTTTTCCCTCCCTCTTGACGTTTGGTCCCCCCGTTCATTTTGGTTTTTGACGGGGGTCTTTTTGATACTTTTTTACGACCGGTGTTGAGCCGGCTGATTGAGGCGCTGCTTCCCCCCCGGGCGTGGTTCCGGTTACCCCTTTTTTTAAAAGCGCAGACCCCTTGGTTAGTAAAAGCTGTCTTTTTTTCATTTTTTTTTGCTTTTTTTTTTCCCTTATTTTTTTTACTCGACTTCATCCCCGGTTTTTCCTATT
>Ga0179591_1347428_pt1 | contig 11510 bp, 21 predicted proteins | sample CZOMad2_1_08_16f_FD_182891 | JGI IMG/M metagenome (GOLD analysis project Ga0179591, IMG submission 182891) | Vadose zone soil fungal communities from Angelo Coast Range Reserve, California, USA - CZOMad2_1_08_16fungal (PacBio error correction) | ecosystem: Environmental > Terrestrial > Soil >... | reverse complement strand
TCACTCCCTCCTTTGTGTTTTAGGCGTTGACCCTTTTAGCCCGTGCCTTTTTTTCGTGGCCCATTTTGTGCGCTTTGGTGACTGGTCCACGACCCCCGACTTTTTTCCGGGGTAGGTTGTTGCCGGGCTTTTGGTGATATCGACGTATCCAAAAATTCCAGTGGTCTCTTTCTTTCGCCAGAATTCAAACAACCCCCGGTGCACTTTCCCTTTGGCAGTTTGTACCTTTTCCCTTCCCCACCAACCCAATAAGATATGACTGTACGTTTTTTTTAATTTGCAAACCCCCGGCGGACTTCGTTTCCCCCTTTTCCCCTATGATTTTCGTTTTTTTCTTTCTGCTGTTATTCCTTAGCACACTTCCCCAGTATTGTGCTGGACCGAATACGGCAGACCCCCCCCTTTTTTTTTTTTTTTTGCTTTCAGGAACCGATGTTTTTATTTGGGTTTCCTCCTCCCCCCACCCAATGTCCCCTTTGGAAGCGTTCCCTTCATTTTTTTTTGCGATTTTCACCCCCTTTTTTTTGATACTTTGCTTCGCTGGTTTCGACCCCCCTCCGACTTGGTGGGTTTTACGTTTTTTCGACCCCCTTTTGCCCTCTGCACAACATACACCCCCCCCCCCCCCCCACACGGACCTGCTTTCCTTGGACACCAACAAACCCCACCTTTGAACCTTTCATCTTTCGCGTTTCAACGAACGCTTTTTCCTCTTCAAGATCCGGAAATTGGCTGTGAATTCCATGGATTATGGCTTTCCTCTTCTTTCTTTGTCAAGTCCCCCCCCCCAGTTCGCCCGGGGCTCCTTTCGTGGACCCCGTACTGGATGGTTCCCTGCACTCACCCTGCGTTGAAGTGACTTAGACCGTTTGTACATTTCTTTTCCTATGTCCCCGGGCACCACAGCCCTTCCCCCCCCTTTGATTGTTTTTCCCACCTGACTTCGTGATCATCGGGCAAAGAAGAGTGATCCCTGCCCCCCCAGATAACGGGGTTTTTGTGCTCCAAGGACGATCCCGTCCTGTCTTTCCCCAAGTCCGGCCCTTCTTTTTCCCCCTCCGCCGTTCGTCTCTTTCGCCTTCCCCCCCTCATCATTTTCCGCATTGTTTCTTTTTTTCTCTTGTTCATTTGGCCAAACCTTTCGACTGTCCTAACTCCTCAGTTTTCCCCTGGGCTTTTTTATCTCTCGGAACCCCCCCCCCCCCCCCCCCCCCCCTTGAACTTCCCAGGCCTTAAACATGGTAAGTCGGCCCCTCAACATTATGCGTTTTTACCCTCCTTGGTCCCCCCTTCTTTTTTCCCTTCCCCACCCCCACAGCAGCCAACTCTTTATGACCCTTATGTTTTGACTTCCCCCCCAATATGCTGCCCTGTACAATATACCTCCCCTCTACCTTCCTTTCCCCCTCCCCCAATTTCGAAATGTCAAGAAGGTCGGTCTTCCCCAAGAGCAACCCCCCTCTTGTCCCCAGGTACTTGTGTCTGTCGCCCGTTTTTTGAGGGCACATCGGGTTTTCTTATCGAATTCGGCACAGGTTCTGCTCTTTGGCACGACTCCCTTGTTGTGCTTTTTTTTTTTTGCTTGCGACTCAAGCGCTTACCCTCAACCGGACCCACTTGCTTTCCCCCACCTAGGGTCCAGGGCGAGGTCAACCCAATTTCTAACCTGTTCTCCTTGTTCTTATTTGGGGAGGAGCGGCTTTGGTTTTCTCCGAAGCGGTAAATTATTGCTTGTTTCACTTCCCTCACCCCTGAAAAAATGGATTGTTCCCTACGTGTCCCCAATCGTCTACTATCCGGTTAGTGTTTGCGGAACTAGTGGCTCTTACTTGCGATCTTTTGTGGCAGTTTTTTTTGAGCTCTCCCACCTCCCCCCCATTTCGATTTTGTGGGTCGCGGATTTTGTTTCACCCCCCTGCTCTTTCTGGCAAAACTCGGTTTTTGGTGTAGTTTATAAAAACCGTTTTAGTCTGTCCTTTTTGTCCGATGCGCTGCTTCGTTACACACCTCTCCCGTCTCTTCCAACTTTATCCGTCTTTTACGCGGGGGGCCCCCTGCTGCTGTATCCTTTTGCATGTCATACTCCTGCCCCCCCCCCTTTTCCCCCTCGATTTGTTTAAATTCTAACTTTGTTTTTGCGTCTCCAGAAGCTACCCTCGCCAAATAAAGGTAACATGTCCCCCTTTCCCAGAGCTCTTTTCGACACTTTCAGAGGGCTGGTCAGGCACTGGTCTTTTTCTCCCCCAGGTATGGAACTCCGCTTGCCGTTGCTTTTTTAATAATGACGGGTTTCGGCGCCGGTGGATTTTGTGTCGACCCCCGTCGGTTCACCTTTTCAAGTGACATTCTAGGGGCGGTAATCTGATTTGGTCGTCACCCCCCTGCGTTCTGTTTGTGCCCCCATCCCCTTTAGTGATGTCCCCTGTACATTTTCCCCCCAACTTCCCCTTGGCCACGTCCTCTTTTCTTGCCTATTTTTGTTCTTGCTCTTGCTCGTCCTTTTTGATTTTTTTGTTGGTTTTGGTTCAAGTTTTTTGACCAAAATTCCCTTCCCCCTTTGCTTTTAGGCGCTCTGTCCCTTCCCTTTTTTTCTTCCATAAGTTGTTCACCCCTCTCTGGTCCTCACTCACGCTCCAGCCCAACCTTATTGATATTCAGCCCAGCCTTTTTGCTCCCGTGACATCTAATTGGTTCCCCCCCTTTTTGTCAGAGTGGGCAAGAACTCTCCCCAACCTCCCCTAATTACCTCCTTTGTACCTAGCCCCTCTTACTTCCCCTGAAACTCACGGTACCTTTTCCCCCCTGTTGGATAGTTCACCTTGATCTGACTGGTTTTTTTTAGGACGGGTTTCTTTTTCCCCCCCTCCCGTCCCTTCTTTTATCTTTTTCAGGAAAGCCCCCCCACTTTCCTGAGTGCTGTCCCCCGCGCTTCACAATGTAGTTTCTGGGTTTGCTTAAGTGTACTTAGAACCCTCCTTTTTGAGGGTGCAGCGCCTTCCCCCCCACTCCTTTCCCTCAGTAATTTTGAGTCCCCTCCTTCCAGTCAAGATTTCCGTGTTGGACCTTCTCCGACCGTCCATCGGCAAACCGGTCTGTTTCTTTGACAGGAGTCTTAGCCTCTCCAACTGCATTTGAATATCCCTTTCCATACTCCTTTCGAGAGGGGTTTTTATATCCCCCCTTCGGTTTCTGATCCCCCCCCCTCAGCCCAGACAGGGCTTGCTTATGTGGTCCCCGGTCCGGCTATTTTCCCTGCGATCTTGGTGTTTCCATAACGGGAGGGGTTTGTTTTTTCCCCTTTGCTGGGGGCTGACTTGCTCATTATTGCCTGTACCACCAGCCTGCAAATCCCGACTACATGTGTCTCCTCTTTCCCCTGAGTCCCAGGTGAAGCAGTGGGTTGCTCTGGACCCCCCCAGAAGACGTGCTCCGGTGTGTCCGCGACGCCAGTCGCTTTTTAAAAGTTTTTCAGCTCACCCTTTTCCCCTTACAGTATTTTGCCGGTACCTCTGTGGATCTGTTAGAAGACCTCCCCGTCCCTTTTCCTGTCGTCCTTTTTTTTCTATTGCCGCGCCTTTTTTTTGGCAAAGGTTAGGATGCCTGCATGTTTTATAAAAAGGCGCGCAGACGAACATTCTCCCCTGTGGCTGTTTCCTCGTTTCCCGTTCAGTCCCCCCCCCCTCTCGGTTTCCCATTAGGGTGTCCCCTTTCCCTTAGTAAGCCGCGCTACTCAACCTTTTATCCTTTTCATTGTTGTCAGCCCCGTGAGCAGGCCAACCAACAACCCTCTCTCTTTTTGTCTTTTTTTTTTTTTCCCAAGAGCATGTCCCCCTCTGACACGGGCCCCTTTTTGAGCTGTTTCTTTTCTTTGCCACCTTTCCCTGTTTCCCATTCACGCTGTTGATGTGGTAAACAAACATCTGGGTCGACCCAACCGGCCGATTCAGCGAGGCATCTTTTTTTTTAATGGACCCCCGCCTCCGACACCACTGCTTTCACTCCACACCCAACATGTAGGGCACGCGTACCCTGTGTTGCCCCCCGGTTTTTGCTTACCTTTTCCTCTTTCCTCGCATTTGACCCAGAGTGATGCCAGACCTCCGACTTTTGCTCTATGCGCCTTTAAGTGTCCATTCTGCGTTTTCGTTCCCATTAGATGCTTAGCGTAACACGGTGTTTGATCACACATTCCTCCTCGTCTGATTTGTCGCAATATCCCTCGACTCCCTTCTTTTTTCAAGGTTTTTTTTTTTTGTTTCCAAGCTTATCTCCCCGAGATTTTCTTTGCCGCAGGAGCAAACCTCGAAAGGAAACAGCGATCCCTCCGTTTGGTTTTTTGGCCCTCCAACCCACCCCCCTTCTTTACCCTCAGTTGCGAGTAAACTCCTCGCCCCTTCTCCCTTTGTGGTGGTGCGAGCCAGACCCCAATCGGAAACCACCCCATCTCGCTACTTCGCCAGCGTTCCCACTTTCCAGAGCTAAGTTAGCGTTTTGGATTGACGGATGGTCCCCCCAATTTTCTTTTTCCTTGTGTCTCCGGTAACAAAGTTTTCAATATTAACCTCTTTCCTTCGCCAACCCCTGTCACCCAACCCCCCGTGATCTCAGCCCCCAACTAAGAAATGCGCCTTCTTCCCATGTTTTGACCCTCTTGCCGTGGAAAACTCTTTTTCCCAGGCAGTTCTTCTTTCTGAGTCAGTGTAGCTTTCCCCCCACCCGTGATCGGTTTTGCAATACTGCGCCTTTTCCTAATTCTTATTATAACCCCCCTTCTGCTCCTTCGTGTTTTCCCCCTCCCCCCCTTCTGAAAACAGTCCCTTGGTCGGCCCGGCGTCTTTGCACCCCCTTTTTCCGACCAAACTTTGCTTTGAGTTTTTTCCCTGCACTAACTTTCTTTCTTCTATTTTTTTTACAGTTTTGCAGCATAGTTCTTCCCCCCCATCTTTTTTGCCCCCCAATAAGTTTCTCTTTTACGATATATTTTTGCCCCCCTGAACTTTCCCATCCAAACCTTTCAGTGAGGCAGTGCCTTTTTCCATTTTTCTTTCCATTTCCTGTCTAGAGAGTTTGATACAAATCCTTACCATTACTTGTTTTTTTGATTCCCGCACTTTCCCCCCATTTCCCATCTTCCCAGGCCGTCCCCACATGCGTACCATCAATTCTAGAAGTCCAGTCTGGAAGAACAGCCTTCTTGTTTTCTTCCTCTATAAGTTTGCGCCGCTTGCATCTTCCCTTGATTTTTTGCATGATCTTGGCAGGGGCGTTTCGGATTACGTGGTCCCGATATCCACTTCGGATTTTTGACATACAACCCCCCCCTGGTCTTTTCTGAGCTGTTCCAGCGTTTTGCCACTCTGGACCCTATGGTATTCTCAGCGTAAGGTTCGTGAGTTTTCCCAGCAATACGGTAGGCCCTTCAGAAAAAGGTTCCGTGTCTCACCGCCTCTCGTGGCCGCTGGCAGCCCCCCGTATTTGCCTTCCCCCAGCCACTCCTTGATTCTTCTATGAAGCGTCTTTTATCAACGCGCAACGTCTGCCCTGGTCCTTGTTTTGGTTTTTTTTTCCGTTTTTTTTTTTGTTTATCACTGGTTCTTTTTGTTGATGGCTTTTGCAGAGTTTCGGAGCGACGACACCTCATAAAAAACCCCCCCGCCGGCGTGCGAAATCGCGCCGGTTCTTACTATGGAACACTGTGCAACCTTTGAGTACGACCCTCCCCCCGAGTTCCCTTCGTACCCCCCCGGGACTTTTTGTGTTGAATATCTTAGGGAAGCCCCACTGACCCTCTTTTCTGCCAGAAGCGGGCTCGCCCGTCGTCCTCTTTCCCTACTTTTCCAACCACAGGAACTACCTTGCCCAAAACGACCCCTGCACGGTACAATTCCCTAGGTGGCCGCCCGTGTCCCCACCCCCCCCTCCTAAGGCGATTTGTTCTTTTGTTTTTTGAAAATTGTGCTGATATCAACGATGTACCAGTGCTAGAAACCTGATTTTCCTTTTTGTCTAGTATCCCAACCACCCCCCCCTTCTCCCGCCCCTTAAAGCGGGGTAGTGTCCATTCCCCAAAACCCTTTTCCCCGATGGGATCACGTGGGAAGCATTTTTTACCTCCAAGTCGCCGGTCTTTCCGTTTTCTTGTTTCATCAGTGTTACACTAATCCCTCTTCAACCTGCCCGTCCGCGCGGCGAGTTGGACTTTTCTCCCCCCCCCTGAGCCTTTGTACAATGGAAAAGTTGGGTTCTTGGATTTCGGGCTTTTCGTTGTGAGGGAGTTTTTACCTTTGCTGCTTATCCTTGTTTTTTTTCGGGGCGGTTTTTTGACTGTCCTTCCCCTGTAACTTTTTTTCTAAACCACTTCTTGTCCTTTCTTCTTCTTTTGTTTTTTCTGGACGGCGTGATGCCCTTTCGGTTCCCCTGTGTACCTATTCTTTGACTTTAGCTGGTTCTGAAACTTTGACCCGCCCATTCTTCAACTTTAACGGAGGGGCCTGACTTCGAAGAGGGGCCCATTGGTTGGCGCGGTCCTTGGCCCTGAACGGCGTTCTTTACCCGGAAACACCCCTTTCCTTCTTCTTCCTTCGCCGGTGTGCTGTTCTTTCAAATATCGTTGGCCATCCTCCTGTAGGACCCACAAGATCTTCGACTTTTAAGTTTCGGCAGTTATTTATTGGGTGGCTGCCTCAGATTTCCTAGCCCCCGGACATCTCTTGCCGTCACCTTTCTTTGAGGCTCCCGTTGCCTCGCTTCTTGGTGTGTTTGTCGCCTTTTGGGGTTCTCGTTTTTTCTTCATTCCAACCGCTCGTGCTGGTTTTCTGCGCCCCCCCCCCCTGATATTCAATTTTTAGACCCCCCCCCGGAAGGCCTTTCCTTTTTTAACTTCGAGGGCCTTACCCCCACCTTCTTCTCGGTTTGTTTCTTCTACCCCCCCCCTTTAGATATTCCCTCTACTCCAGCTTTTTAGTTCCTTGCGCAGGGCCCTAGTGTGTGTTCCTGCTTGTCATTTGGCTGAAGGATACCCTGTCGTTGTTAAATTTTCTTTCTGTCTTCCCTCTGCTTCGTTAGGGATCCCCCCCTACTTTACCTCCTGTCTGACGATGTTACCCTTCCCGCTTTTTGTGATTCTTTCTAGCCTTTGAACTTTTATTCTCTCTCTTTTCTCCGTTGGTTTTTTTTTTTTTTCTATCTTTGATACCCTTTTTTTTTTTCCCCCCCGGGCCGATATAATACCCACCATACGTCTCGACTCCGGGCATCCTTCAAAGCATTATGTAATTCGGTTGGACGAAATCACGAGCTCTTTTCGACGCCGACACCAGGTTTCGCCCCAACAAGATAGTTCCAGCATTCCTCCCTTTCCCCCCCCCCCGCATGAATTTGACCCAACCCCGCTAATTTTCTGCTTCCCCAGGCCAAGAAAAACCAACTCTTTCGGCTTGCCTAAAACCCCTTATCGCGTGAACCCAAAGAAGATTTCCATCTTGGTAGTTCACTTTCCCTCCACCGACAACGACTCTGATTTCCCCCTTGGAGAAGCTTGCCCCTCGGTCCTCTCCTTGATTTTTCTCCTTCCGCCCCCCTACAACCCAAGCAGGCACTATGGTTTTCCTGTGAGTACCCCACCGCCCGTCCCCACCCCCAAGTCCATTTGCGATTCAAAAGACCTCCCCTCTTTCCAGCATTTTGCCGCATGATTTACGGCCGCTAGCTTCCCCCATGAACTGCCCATAATCCCCCGGCCCCGAACACTGACGGACTCTTATATACGTTGGTCTCCCCCGTTGTGAGCTTGGATTGTGATGTCCCCTTTTCTTTACCCCCCGCAACACCGGCTTTTGAAGAGAATTTGTAATTCCGTTCTGTTTCCGATTTCCCCTTCCCCTAGTTGTCGCCAACCTTCCGCTGCCGCCAAACACCCCTGTCCCCCAAACCTTTGCGAGCTTACTGCAACTTTTAACTTATGATTTGCGTTTCCCCCTTGTGTTCTGCCCATCTCGTTCTTCCCCCCAACTCTTGAGGGTTACCGACCCGCCCAAAGGGCACGTTTGAGCCCCCCGTTTTTTCTCGACCACGACCCTGAGTCTCCCCCTCCCCCCATTTTTTTTTAGAATGGACGGTTTCCAGTAGTCACACAAACGAAACACCGTCTAATAAAGACCCAACCCAACCAGGTTCTATCAAACTCCTCCCCCCCCCCCCTGGGCCAATTGGCTGTTTCCCCCTTTTACCCCCTTTTCCACCCCCGCTCCTGTGACTCAAAGTTCCCCCCCTTCTCCGCGGTCCCCTTTTCGGCACCTTTCCCCTTTTTCAGAGTTCGGACATGCCCCCCTTTCAGGCAAGACGTGAACCGGCGGTTTGTCTTCCCCTGAATCTTCCCCCTCGGAACAATTCTTTCCCCCCCACTTGATTACCGTAGTGCGGGTTTTTGCTTTTCCCGAACCCAGCTTTTAAGGGGGGACTTTTGGGTTTTTTGATATGACCCCTTGACCCAAATTTTTCACAAATGGAGAATGTTATCTGACTTGCCCTTTCTTTTTTCGATCCTTTTCCCATTACCCCAAACCCAAAACAAACGCTCTTCGGGTTTTTCCAACCTTGGCAGAATGAGGACATTGTTTACTATGCGTGGTTTCTTTTCTTTTGGCGGTAGTGGTATGTTAAGTGTCTTTTTTATTAGAAGGATTATGGCTTATCCCGGTATTCTTTTTTTACGATCCTCCTGAGTTTCTTTTGGCTTCACTAGGTTGACCTTATTACCAAAAATTTTAACCTTTGGGGGATGCCATTGTTGCGGCAGGTTGCGTTCTGCCCAGAAGGTTTTCCCACTTTTCTCTTCTCTTTTAGGCTCAGACTTTTGCCCCCTCCCACGGCTTTTGGGGGGTTTTTTCTTCCTGTTTCTGTACGCTCCTTGCCCTCTGCCCCCACCCAGTTTACAATCACCCAACCCCCACCACCCCCTCCAACTTCTTTCTCATCCTGACAACCTTCAACAAACCCAAACAAACCACAACCCAGGACAGTGATCCTTGAGAGTTTTTCTACCCCAAAGAATCCTCATTTTTTTCCTCCGGTCCGTTTTGATTGGCTTTTTAATTCCCCCACCTCAGTCGCTGGCCAGGCGTTGCTGCCTATTTTAAGCAAGTTGCTGACCGAGGTTTTGCCGATTTTTTTGCGACGTATTGTTTCCCTACCAATACCCCCCCCCCCATTTTGAAGCTTTTTAGAAGGACCTGGATGTGACATGCATGGCAATTAACCCATTCCTTCTGCGCCCAGCAGCTTTGTGAGGTACCCCCCTGGACTTTCGTTAATCATCCGTTTCGAAAGCCGTTCCCACCCTGGCCCACTATTTTTTCCAAAGGGGGCTCAAGGAAGATGAAGCGCACTCCCCCCCAACGTTGATCTTTTCTCCCCCCTACGCCTGTTGTCTCTTTGCGTGCCCTGTCTAATGTTTTGGTACGAAATTGTGTGGTCTATCGTCTTTTTCCATTGAATCTTTTGCGGGATTCCTCAGCCCTTCAAGGGTCAGTACTTTTTTTTTAATTTTTGTTTTCTATTTTTCCGTAGACAGTTTGGCCCTTCCCCCACTTTTTCCACCATTGGCAGTTTTCCCTCCTCACACCCCTTTTTTCAGTTTCCTGTTTTTCTGGATGTTTTACCGCTCCCTTTTGGCACATCTCTTTTCTTTCCCCCAACGCGGCCTTTTTATTGGCTCCCCCTTTCTTTTTTTGACTCCCCGATGTTTTACAATATTCTATTCCCCCTTTCATTGGAAGTGGGGTCAAACCAAAAGAAGACCCACCTTTTTCAGCCATTTGTCCCCTTCCCCCCGCGGGTCCGGACAAGCGATTTGGGCAGACTTGGGTTTTTTCTTTTCGACCCAGTCATTCAACATTTTTTGTTTTGATATTTTAATTCCTCCATGGGAGTCCCCCCCTTCTGTCCGATCCCTGTTTTGCAGGATGAAAAGACCAAGCGCGGACATTGAAGACCAAATGTCTTTTCCCCCCTTTTCTTGGGGCCCTTGGCGAGTCCAAACCCCCTTTCTGAACCGTGCGCCTTTTTGCTCTCTTTTTCCTGAGAGTATTTCCTGGGGTTTCGGGCCGAAGAGGTTCAATCTTCCTTGTTCCCTTCTGCCAACATACCCCCCTTTGTTGTTAATTCCTTTCACTCTTTTTCTCTATCTCTGTACTTACCCTTTGACGACGCTTGCGGATTTCTGGCTCCTTTCCTTTTTGTGCCCCCTGCCTTTGGGTTCTGGGCTGCACGGTACCCCTTTTAGAATTTGAGGAGTTTTGTTTAATATTTCTTCTCCCTTTCCCCAACCCCGGGTTCCTTTCCCCCCCGGTCGTCCTCTTTTGTAATGTAGTCTTTTTTTGCTTCCCTGTTGCCGTTTTTTTGCCCACGGAAAGCCGCTCGTTAATTTAATATTTTTCTCTGCCTCTTTACCAGCAGTGGCTTCCTCTTTCATTGGGTTGCATTCACCCCCTTTTCCCTCCCCTTTTTCTATTATTGTAAATCTCACCTTTTGTTGCCCAGATCCCCCACTGCGCCAATCCAGCCACTAAGAATGACCCCATTTAAGAGCTAGGCTGCATTCCGCCTCTGGTTCTTCCCCCCCTTTTATGTTTTCTTTCTTAGCTTGCTCCTCCCCCTCAATCGACGTTGCCGGGACACAAGGACGGGGGATTTGGACTAGGCGCCCCCCAGTTTGTTTTTGTCGGAACCCCACATGGATTTTCAGTTCGCTCATTTCTTTTCCTTCTGACCGGTTCTACCCCCTCCTTGTTTTGACCCCATCCCCCATTTCCTGTGATTTGTTCCCAAACTTGGTACTGGGTGTGTGCCACTACGACGCTGCCAAGGCATTGGTAGTTTCTTCTCTTTCTTTTATTGCTGTTGGTTGTTATTTTTTTTTTCCCCAAGTTTGGCTCTCAACAGATAATTTCCTCTGGTGCTTCTCGCGCTTTTTCTGCAGTTTTGTTCGTTAATAAGGGTACCCCCCCCCCCCCCCCTCTTGATGGTCCTCACTCCCCCTCTCCCCAATCACACCGTATCTTGGGTTTGATCCTTTTTCCTTTTCGTTTGAACCGTTCGCCCTAAGGGAACAATGAGAGTCTGGCAAGAACTCCCCGCTATTAAAGTCCAATTGGTTGCATGTCTTCCTTCCCCGCCTTCCGTTCCCTTTTCCCCCCATCATTTTCCTTCCAACAATGGGACTAGGGGAAAAGTGATTTTGGTCCTTCCCATTTTAGCGTACCACCGGTTGCCCCTCCTTGTCTTTTTTTTCCCCGGTTGACACTTATATGAGAGTTCCACCCCTTTTCTCCTTCAAACTTTAGTGTTGGCTTGCAGATTTGTTTTCTTTTAGGCCTCCTGGGCGCGAACTCCCAGGAAAGAAGTTCCGTTCCTTTATCAGCTCAAGATCGCTTACTTACTCCCTCAATTTCAACTTTTTAAAGATGTATGTATTCGAGGGGAGCAGCTTCCCCCCCCCCCCCCTCCTTTGC
>Ga0179591_1273904_pt1 | contig 11510 bp, 16 predicted proteins | sample CZOMad2_1_08_16f_FD_182891 | JGI IMG/M metagenome (GOLD analysis project Ga0179591, IMG submission 182891) | Vadose zone soil fungal communities from Angelo Coast Range Reserve, California, USA - CZOMad2_1_08_16fungal (PacBio error correction) | ecosystem: Environmental > Terrestrial > Soil >... | reverse complement strand
TTTACGTTTGTCTCCTCTCTGTGCACCATTGCTGGCTTGCCCGTCTTGAGGGCCCCCCTTTTCCTTGCCTTGAACTCCCCCTCGTGCTGGAGGAGCCCTCACCAGGGTCTTTCCCTTGGCCCCGTGGTGCTACTTCCCCGTTTTGTCTTTTCTATCATCATTTTCTGGCCCGTGCGCCCCCCCAGTCCTTTCCATGCAGTTTTTTTCTCGAGTTTTTTCCTTCCCTCGCACCCTTGAGGGTCAGTTCTCCTTCCCTTGAGGAATGTGTTTTTAAAACCTTTCCCTGTGTCTTTCTCTTCCGGGGTCTTACCTAGTGACTTTTTCCTTTCCCCGGTATGCCCTTTTTTCCTGGTTGGTTGTTCCCTTGAATGCTCGCTTGATTGGCTGGATCCCCCCATCCTTTTCGACCACTCACTACTCGGCCTTCTGATGGGCCTTTTTTGAGTGGCCTTTTTCTTTGGACGTTTAGTATTCTGGTGAAGAAGGTTGCTTTTAACTGTTTTCTCAGGTCATGAGTTTGGACCCCCGCTCTTTCTAATAGGATTTCCGACACCAACGCTGTTGAAGTTTTTTTTTTCCCATGCTGGTCCAGCAAGGGGGCCTTTTAGGGTATTGGTCATCTATTCCTCAAACCTCGGGATTCCCCCTTTTTTAAATGGCGACCCCCTCTCTTTTTTTTGCAAACGGTCCTTTTCCTCCTTCCCCTCTCCGATACCGCGGCCTGAGAACGTTCCCAGTACCTGTTTAGTCTCCTTACCCCTCTTGCCGCTTTCCCCAAGGTCGCCTCTTTTCCCCCTTTTTGATTCGTTCTCTTAGGGCTTTCTCAAGCACGTTCCCCCGGCGTTATCCGGTAGTTCTTCCTTGTTTTGTTTTTTTTTTTTTTTTGATCTGCTACCTGCTCCGTGCCCCCTTACCCCCTTCCTCTCTGTTTTGAACTCCTCATTACATGCGTTCTAAGATTTTTTGCTTTTCGCTTTTTTTTTTTGGTCCTTTTTTTTTTGTCCATCTGCTGGTTTCGCCCCTTGCAAAAATCCTTTTTTTTAGGACGTCGGCTCGTGTACAGGTATGGTTGGTCCCAGCCAGTTTTTTTGATTTTTACGTTTTCCGTTTCCGGTTTCTTGTTGGCCGTGGGGGATTTTTGTCGGGTTGGTCTGCGGCACTTTTTTGATCCGCTGTCGTTTTGCTGGGGATTGGGCAGGTGTTTGCACGTCAGATACCTCGGCAAGTTATTGTCGCCCTCTTCTTCTTATGGACGACTCGGCCCTGGCCCCGTTTTCACGTGTATCCACCGGCGGCGCGTCTGAGCTTCGGGTGACCCTACTCTACCTTTTTTTGTTAACCCCAAGTCCTCAGGCCCCCCCTGGTAAAAGTTTTCTTGTTCCCCCTCCCCCCTTCTTTGTATTATTTTTCCCGACTGGCTTTCTTCGAGTATAAATTCCAGCCCACGAGCATGTGAGTCCCACTTCCCTTTTGTTACGTTGTCTTCTACCCCCCCCTTTGCCGTTATTCTCTTTCACGTCTTCAGATAGTCCCCGTGTAATGGTCATGCTGTCTTATCCTTTTTGGTGGGGTTTTCCCGTATGGTGGCGAGTCTTGTTGGAAGATGTGAGGTTCTTTGGACCTCAGGGAACCACCGGCCACGCCTCCTTTCTAAACCTGGCGCTTCAACCAGCGTGCAAGGTTGGTCTGTTTTTCAAGTCCCGTTTTCCCCGTTGGTATCTTTTCCGATCGCTTCTTTCGGTTTTTTTTTACAGCTGGCCAGTTCCGAGTTTTCTTTCCCTTTCTTTGAGTTGTAGGGGCTTTTCTTTACCGGTTTGGTTTTTGGACTCTGGCCGGCCTTGGTCCCCCGTTCGGTGGACAGAATTTCGGATTGAAAGAAAAGCCTCGTGGCCCTGAGTCCTGCTTTTTTTTCTTGGAGGAGCAGCCCACTTGTGCCTTTCTTGCTGTCGATCGTTTTCACGGCTTAGTTCCAACTCCTTTACCTTCACGTATTCTAGCGTCCCCCATGGAACCATAGGTAGATCGGCATTGCCGTCACCCGTTGGCCCTCGTTTTTTTTTCGGTTGGCACCCCTGCTGGTGATCAGTCATATTGGAGTTGTTAGAATTGGCTTTGCTTTTTTCCGCTTCGGGCATTTTACACGTCCCGGTGCGAACCTCCTTGTTTCACAGGGGCTACACTCGATTTACCACAGGTTTGCGGGGACTCCCCATTCCCGCGACCCGCTTTTACCAATTTTTCGATACAAGTTCCCGTCCCCTCCGCGTTAGGACAACCTTTCCACAGTGGCCCCTTAAGACTTTTCTTGATTTTCACCCGCCGTTTACGCTTGGGGCCCCTTTTCTTGCTGATAAAGGGTTTCCGTCGTCCTTTGTTTGAAATTTTTCCCCCGTGCGTTGGTTTGTCCAACCTCCCGTCAGGCAAAAAGCCAGCTGAGCCATTTCCGCCCCTTTTTTGGATTGCATCTGCTATCCCTGGTTTCGCCTTTACTTTTTTGTTTTCCCCGCCAGGCCCCCGAGTGTTCAGCTGGCCAAACTTTTTTTCCCCGACTGCGTCCCTCACCCTGTCCCACCCAAGCGTCGCCTGCGCTCTTTTTATTTTGTCTGAGAGCTGACGGTGCCGGTGTCTTTTCTTGACTGAGGTTCATTGCACCCCTTCTCTGGTGATTGGTTTGTGCCGACCTATGGGCTGGCGTTTGCCCCTTAGGCAGCAGCCAGGCTTTTTTCTCCCCTTGGTCAGTGCCCCCCCACGTTTACGTTCCTGTTTTTTCTTATCAAGTCCCCGTCAACCTTCCACTAGACATGATTTTGGGTTTCGCCCCTTTCCCCATCCCCAGGGGTCCCCCTTTTCTTCTCTCTTCCTCGTTTTTTTTAAGACTGGTTTCGATCAGACCCTTTGAGATCTTTGGCGTCTTTTGCATCGTCCCCCCTTTTCTGGTTATGACGTTAAGTTGTGACGTTCTGCGGTGAGCACCGGTTTTCCTTTATCTAGGTTCGTGATTGACTTCTTGCGTAGTTTCTTTTTGGCAGTCCGCGCTTTTCAGGGCGGCCCCGCGCAAGCCCAAACCGATCGTGCCTAGCCTTCCTACTTCTCCTTTCTTTGCATGTTTTGCGGTTGCCGCACTCCTTTTTTTCAGTAAGCCAGAATCGTCCAGATTGTTGGACCCTGGTTGGTGAGGCTTTTTTTGCTGCCCACGTCCCTTCCATTTTTGAACCCAAACCCTCCCCTGGCGTTTTTCTATGTACACCCATAAAGCTGATGGGGGATTGACTTTTTCTCCAATGGCCGGTTTCCCTTCTTTTGTCCCTGATTTTTTCTGAGTTGACCTGACCTTTTTGGGAACTTTCCCTCTGTAGTCTATTCGTTCTTGTTTTCTACCGATTTTTTCCTTTTCAACCCCCCTTTTTTCAGTGGCTAAGGGTTCTTTGTGCTAGCCCCTGAGGTCTGGGAGTTCCCAGTTTGCGGTGGCCTTTCCATTTTTTTTTTTGGGGACTTTGTTCTTACATTTGACTTAACATCGCTTTCGCTGGCTCGGTTGCCCTGTCCAAGTGGTTTACCACATCTGGTCCCCGCTGTTACCTTCTTTCTTTACCCCTTTTTTTCAGTGTTGAACCGGAGATGCGGCCTTCCCGGCTGTAAAGTTAGAACTTTCCCCCACGTATTTTTTTCTTTTTTCGTAGCGGATTTCCTTTCGCCAGGATGTTGGTGTAAATGCCGGCGGTCCCGATGGTAGTCCGAGTCTTCCCTTTTAAGTGTCGCTGTCTTGGGTTCACCCTTTAGTGGTGGTCGAACAGCACGTTCATTTCATGGACTTGGCGTGTGTACTCACGGCGCGACAGTTTTCTTTTTTCTTTTCACTAGGCGCTCCTTGTGCCCGATTACCCCCGAGTCACTTGCAGTGCCCCCCTTATCCGTGACTGTTCCTCAGTGTATTTTCCTTTTTTTTAAACGGACTGGCCCCCCCTTTCCGTGCTTGGTCAAACTCGTCCCAACCTCTACTCATTGACCCATTTTTCACGGTCTACTTGGAACATGCCTCGGTTCCGTAATTTGGCCTTGAACCCCTTTTTTTTGTGGGTTACTTTTGCGATGGTTCTCCCTCGTCAATTGGACCCTCCAACCTTTCCCCCCCATTTCAGTCCAGTGCCCCCGTCCCCGTCCCCTCTACCAATGCTCACGAGCTAATTTTGAAAGCCCCTCCTTCTCATCCCGTCGCCTTTTTTTTCTTAGGACAACCCTCCCCCACCCCCCCCCCCAACCCTCCTGCCCCCATTTTCTTTGTTTTTTTTTTGCATGGTTCTCTTCTTCTGAAGCCAGACTGGAATTAGATCGAGCAGTTAGGTGGTTACCCTCTTGTCTTAGCGGTTCCTGGTTTGCCTGCTTCTGTTTGGTTTAGGGTAAAACCCGTTTTTTTTCTGGGTATCACTCTTTTTCACCACCCATCAGCCCCCTTGGTTTTTTGTTTTAGCGCGTGCGCGTGTCCCTGGTTTCTATCTCAATATTCCCCCCCCGCCAGCCGAGGTGGCAGAAACATTCCCCCTTTCGGGTCCAATTATCTTCCTGCCAGTGGACCCATCCCGCCGCAATCGTTTTCCCCACTTGTCCGCTTCCAGTAACACAACTACGAGTACAGCCTTATCGACATCCTCGCTTTTAAAGCCCTTTGTTCTGCACAAAAAGTCCACCTCCCAACGGCATGGCAGAGAACTCCGCGGGCATGATTTCCTTCCTCCAAGATCCACCGCCAAAACCCCAGGTCCTTTTTGGCCGAACCATTCTTTCCCTTTGAGCCTGAACCTTTCTTTCATGGCAGATCGCGCGTGCCTTTTTGGTCATTCAGTTCTAAGGATTCAGAGCCTGGGCAGATTCACCTTTCAGTTCGGACCGCTGTTCCCCTCCGGTGGGGTTCAATGGCCTTTGATATGACCTGCCCCCTGGGATGCGTTTTCCTCCCGGGGCTTTACTTTTAGTTTTTGTTGTTGTCCAGGCCACTCCTTTCGTTTTTTTTAATATAACCCCTTCTTCGTCCGTTACTTCGTTGGTTTCCTTCCTTTATCGTGAGCTGGGTCTTTTCCCCAATTGGGCATTCGGGACCCTTTGTCGCATTCTTTTTCTAGTTACCTTCTTGGCCAACCGGGTTTTTTCCACCCCTCTGAGACGTTTGCAATCCACTTTCTGTTTAAACATGATACACGGCTCGTGCTTTTTCAACATCCCATTCCATTTTCTTCGCTGTTTTCCCCCCAGCACCGGGTCTTTTCACTTGATATTATGGGCCCCATTACCTTTTTCCCAGTCTGGTCCCCGTCACCTTTCTTATCGTCTAATGATCTTTTTCCCCTTTCTTATCACCCGGTGGCCACACTTTGGCTGCCTTTTTCCTCTTCTCCAGTTTTGGAACTTTCCCCTTTTCCCCCCACGCATCGGCTTCCCTCCTACCGTGGCAATTGTGGGCGAAGACCTTGTTTTCCCCCCTCCCCGTGAAGCGTAACAGCCCTTCGTCTCAACCGGTCCGATGGTCCTTTTTGTCTCCCCATCGCTCCGGTTTCCGGCGCCAAGGGTGTTTTCTTGTTACCCTCTCCCTTTCTTTTCCCAATTGTCGCACTGTTCCTTTCGTTAGTGAATCGGAATCCCCCACTGTCTTTCTAAATTTCTTCGGTCGGCCGTCTTTCGAGGGTCTTTTTTTCCCTTTTTTTTTTTAGATTTCTTTATAACCGGCCCGTCAGTGGTACCGCCCTCTTTCCGTTTTTTCCTTTCCCAATCAAGTTTGCCGGTCTGATCTGCCCCTGTTCTCCCCCTCTCTTTTGATATTTGTTTTTTTTTTGATCTCTATGAAGTTCGCGTCTGGTAGTTTTCCTTCCCCCTTTTGTGACAGGCCCGGCCGGCCGTCGGTGTACCACTCCCTTCGCCGCTACTTTTTTACTTTCCCATGGCAAGTCTCGTTTTTTCCTCCCCCCACCTTTCCCCAATGCAGCGGCGCCTCCCCCCTCTCTTCTCCAAAAATTGGGTCCAAACAAACTTAGTTTTCCTTTGTTTCCCGGCTCACCCTTTTCTCCCCCTTGAGTTCCGGGGGCTCCTTTTCTATCCCCCACTCCCTGTTCGTCTCTTTCTCTCTTCGTTTACGCTAGCGGTTCTGCTGCATTTTCCCCGGACAACTGTCGAGTGCCACCGTAAACGTTGTTTCTTCTTTTCCCCTTCGTGGCCTTTCCTTTTTCTGGCAAACCCGGTTTCTTTTCTCCCCACTACTAGTCGGCGTGGCACTGGACACCGGTCCAAATGTTGAAAATTCCTTTCCCATTTCTTGTCCTCATTTACCTTCGTGGGTTTCTTTTCTTTCCCCCCTCCCCGTGGCAGGTTCGCGAACACCCCACCTAGCTCCAGTTCCACACTTTTCTTGTTCGCTCGTAAACCCCTCTTCAGGTTTTTTCCCTGGCCTTCTTTCCTCCCCCCCCTTTTGTCACCGGCGAAGTGGATATTTCATCATAGTTCCGGTCACACTCGAGACCTGTTTTTTTTTCCTGCGTCCGCTCCTCCCCTCTTACCCATTGTTATACCCTTCCGTCTTACAGCGCGGCTCACTTGGAAGTCAACGGCCTTCCCTGGTTATGATCCTTATTCCCTTTCTGTACCCCCCCTTTCCTACTCGGCATGCAATCTGTTCCCCCCTTTCAAGACCTGCTCGAAAGCCCTCTTTTGTTTACAGAGTGATCCAGGCTTTCTCTGGGGTCTATTCCGGACATTCCCTTTTTTTTCTTTTCTGGCCCCTTTCCTTTTTTTATCCCCTTTGATACCATTGGGAGGACTTTCTTTTTCTATTGCCTCTGGGATCGGTGTGCTTTTTTAACAAGGCCGTTTGCCACATTTTTCTCCTTAACTCCGCGGAGGCCGGCTCTCTCTCCTTACATTCCTTTCTTGGCAGAAACCCCCCTTTTCTCATTTTTAGGAGTCTGTTTGGTCCTTGCCGTTTATGTAACTTCTTGCTTTGGTTTCGACCCTTTTCTTGACGTCGATTCCCCTTTTTTTCCCTTATCTTTCAGATTACCGCCACAGTTTTATCCTTCGCCTCTGAGTTGTCTTTGATCTTTTTTTTTTTCCTCTTTATTGCGTTTTATTTTTTTTTCTTCGGTTTTGTTTGGACACTTTCTCGTGTTTTCCCCCACCCTCCCCTGTTTGCAGTTTTCCGTTTCTCTCGACTTTGGTTTTTGGTGTCACCCTCCTTTTTTCAGAAGAACCCGATCTTTTTCCTCCAGTCTCACATCCCCTCCAGTGCCGACCCCCCGGCCTGTTCTCTTGGCATATGTGGTTTCCCCCTTTCTTTCTTGTGTCCCTTCCCTGTTGATGGGGAATTGCGCTTCTCCCCTTTTTTTGTCAAGGTTCCTTCCTTGGGTTGACTAGTTCTTCTATGGACGATTTTTTCTTTTTTTTATGCAGGTGGTCCCCCCCCCCCTCGTCAGGCTTTTCCCTCGCGGTGGCGGGACTACTTTTTTAAAGAGAGGATTTCTCTCCAGGTTTTTCAGATCGTTTTTTCTCTTTTCCTCTTTTTTTTTTTAGTTACGCTCGAAGTGTGCGTTTGTCCCGAGACTTGTGTTGTTTTTTGGCTGTTTTTTCCCCTTTTCCTTATGTCTTGCCCCCGTCTTCAGTCGCCCTTTTGTTTTTTAAGTTAAGTTTTCCTTTTTTTTTCAAACTCAGCTTCCCCCCCTCCCTCCCCCCGTCAAAGCCGTGTCTTTTTCCTCCCCCGGTCAAGCTAGTCCCCTTCCTGCGCCCCCTTCCATAAACTTTAGTCATGCCCCTTTTCCTGACCGCTCACTTCCCTCCCTGGTTGGCCCCAGAGAGTGCCACCAGTCTGGGACCCCTCGTATTCTCTTTTTGGCGTTTTTTCTTTGAAGTGCGGTCGGCTTTCTTTCCCCGTTCCCCGGTATTGACCTTCCCTTTACACGGTGTCGCTTTTTTCCCTTGAGATTTGGGGTCCCCCCTTGTGTAAGGTCTACCTGTCTCCCCCAGGAGGTTCACAGCGATTTGAAAGCTACGACTTACCCCATTCCCTTTTTCACGCAATCCCCCCTTTTCCCCCCTAAAGGCTGGGTTCTCCTTTCCCACTCCAATTTTCCTGACTGGAATCTTGGTCCTTGAGTCCTACTTTTTGCTCAACATCCTCCCCCCTTTTGTACCCGGGGTTTTTCCCCCCCCCCCCCATGTGACCAAATCCCGGTTCTTCTCTCCATGGCGTCGTCCAGCCGAGGTACCTTTCACGTCTTTGACTTTTGGGGAAACGTTCAGTTCCCTTTTCCTCCCCTTTTAGGCTGCGCTCCCCAGTCACCCCTCTTTTTCCACAGCGTCAGGTCTGATCTGGCTTCTGCCTTGAGGTGCGACCCCTTTTTCTGACGGGCAGCTAGGAGTTCTTTGCCTTCGTGTCTTTCTTAGTGGTGCATTCCCTACATGATTTTTGTGGTCAATGCTTTCATTACCCGTTTCCCCTTTCCTCTGGAGTGACATTTCTCCCCCCCACGTCCGGTTCCCGTCCCTCCTTTCCCCCCCCCTCCCACAACGTCAGCCCTTGTTCCTTTTAAGTGGTTACTCTAATGTTTTGTAAATACTTTTCTTCTCTATCCTCCCTTTCCCCCATAGGTGTTGAGAGGTCCCTTTCTTTTTTAGCTAAGCGGGAGTGTAGTTGTTCCTTATATGTTACTCTTTATTGTTCTCCTTTTTCCTTTTGGTTCGGAAATACCCGGCGTGGGTCGTCCCGTTTTTTTTAATTAGGGGGATCCTCTTCCCCTGTAGGTCGGTAGACCGCAGTTGCCTGTCCAGTCCCTTTGGGCGGCACAACCAGAATCCAGTATTTCTTTCTTTCGTCATCCGTTGAATCCCCCTCACCCGCTCCTTCCCTTCTTTCTACCAGAATTCGGCTAGAACACTTTTTTTTTTTTTTGAACTTTTTGAAAGTTTCGGTTTGTTTTTCTCCCCCATTTTCATATTTTCCCCCTTTTTCGGGGAGGAGCCCCCCAACTCCCCATTTGAATTTGGGTTTCTTTTTTATCCCTTGGGGACTGATTTTCCTAGTCCAGAGTGCTCTTTTTTTTTTTCCCTTACCCTTGGACGAACATCTTTTTTTTCTTTTTTTTTTGGGGGTTGGTCCTTTCTAATGAATGAACTTATTGACCCGTTCGTTTCCACTGTGATCGGTTGTTCCTCTCTCTTTATTTTTTTGGCGCAATGTTGTCGTTGTCCGATTTCTTTGGTAGTTCTTTTTCCTGTTCTTTTATGGACGTCCCTTTTTTTCCCCCCCCTCCGTTTTTCCGGCTTTGTTTTTTCTTATTTTCCCCCGCCCTTGATCTCAACGCGTTTTTTTTTCCCCTTTTTTTCCCCTCTATCCTCCGTGTTCCTTGGTGGTGCCTTTTTTTCTTCTTGGCCCTGCGCTTGTCCATTTCCTAATGTCTCCAGCCCAGTTTGGTTTCTTTCCCCTCGATTTGGGGCGTCTTTTTGGATGTGACTTTTTTTTTTTTTTTGCCACTCTCGAGGCGTACTTGGTCGCCGGCGGTGTCCCCCCCCTTTTCACGGTGATCGAGCACGGGTCCAGGTCCCTGGATCTCTGTCCCTTGGCTGCCTCCGGGTCCCCCTTTTCTGATGCTTCTTGCGATGATTTGGTTCACTCTACCCTGATCCCTCTCTATTTTTTTTTTTTTTCCTCTTTCCTTTCTCCCCCCTCGGGCACATGCACCTTCTCTGCTTTCCCTTCCACAAACACCACTCCGATTATTATTGGTCCATGTAAAGGCTAATTTCCGCGGGTCCTGCATGTTTCCGGTTTTTGCCCCTTGGGTAGGCCTTTCCCTGTTCCCCACGCTTCCCTTTTGTCGCAAAAACCTTGCCCCCGATTTGGGCCGTTCCCACCGGATTCCGCGGGCATAGTCCCCCCCTCTTTTTCCCCACTCCTGGCTTCACTATTGCGGTCATTTGCTACCGGGCGCGTTCGTCAGCCCTAACCGCCCCCAACCATTTTGGATGGCCTGGCATTTTTTTTTTCATGTGGATGTTTGTAACCTTCCCCGTCGTGCTTTCGATTCCGACCTTGTTTGCCTGCCCAAAGGACATCTTTTCATTTGTGACTGCTTCGCCTGGCTTTTTGACCCACCTTCTGTCTCTATTTGGTTTTTTTTTCCAGGAACCAGCCCACCGCCGTGCTGGGTTTTGCCCCCGTTTTTTTCTCGAATATCAGCCCGACCGACTCTTCTGGCGCCGTTCACCTTTCTGCTGTCTATGACGTTATCTTCCCTACCAGTGTCCCTTCCCTCCTCCGTCATCCCCGTCCGGCCTCAATCGTTCCTCGTTCCATCCCCCAGGCGGTAACCACACGCGCCGGTTTCAATCCCCCCCTGGTTTTTTCTGCACCCGCAATAATTTACACTAGGTATTCGGTGACTTGAATCCACCTCCCCTTTCGTGGAGTTCTTTGGAGGGCAAGCCGCCTTTTGCTCAGAACACCGATCCTTTGAGTTCCTCCTTTCCTCCCCTTGTGTTTTTGAACGGGCTTCCTAGCCCCTTTTTTTTTTTTTTGCTTGCCTTAGCGTGTGACGTTTTTGCTGTAGGCGGTCTCCGAACTGATCTGAGTTGTCCCCCCGTTTTGTCCCCGGCGGCCCGAAGCCTTTGTCAGTTCAAACCTTTCCCCCAGGATTATCTGCTACCCGCTTCTGCTACGCGGTTTTTTTGAGGGAGGGATAAGTGTTATCCCACATCCCGTAGTTTGGTCTTTTTTTTTTGTAGTGGCTCTTAACCCTCCTTGTCATCGGAAATTATCCGTCCTTCTTTATCTTTCCTTTGCCTCTTTTCCCCACTTCGAGTGGTGTTGGTTTTTGACTATGAAGTCATTGCTTTGCCCCTTTGGCCTGGTTCTTTCATTTTTTCCTCTTTTGAAACCCCTCCAACCTTCCTCCTCGTTTCCGAGCCCTCCGTCAATTGTTCTCCTGATCTAATTTTTTTCCACAGACGTAACACCCTTTTTTGCCTCCGTTTTTTGACAATCACCCCCTTTCCTCTCTTTCGAGTTATAATTGGTCCCTCCTTTTACTCCTTTAAACAATTTTGCCCATTTGTGTTTGTTGACCACTCCGACTTAGTCTTAAGTTTTTCGTAATTGACCACGTTTGTTCTTTTGGTGTACACAGCCATTGCCGTTCCAGTTTCCCCCCGCCTGGCCCCTTTTTAACTATTTTCTCCGACCTAATCGATCCCCTCCCCTCGCTCCCGCAATTGTCCTTTTTCTATTTTCCAACCTAGCTCTATGTAGCCGGGGTTTTATTGTTATCTGGTTTTTTTTGCCAGCTGGCCTGAGGATGAAGTGAATGCTTTCTCCGTAGATACTTTAGTTGAGGCCACATTTAAGGGGAGCCCGGGGATCCCTACTGTTATATCCCACGTTCTTTCTACCCTGTCCGAGTTTTTCTTCTTTTCCTTGTTAGCGTTCTCGTAGTTTTCCCTTGACTGTCAGCTTCGCCCTTTTTCCGTTGGATATCCGC
>Ga0179591_1297268_pt1 | contig 11511 bp, 9 predicted proteins | sample CZOMad2_1_08_16f_FD_182891 | JGI IMG/M metagenome (GOLD analysis project Ga0179591, IMG submission 182891) | Vadose zone soil fungal communities from Angelo Coast Range Reserve, California, USA - CZOMad2_1_08_16fungal (PacBio error correction) | ecosystem: Environmental > Terrestrial > Soil >... | reverse complement strand
CAAATGACTTGTACGACGAAAACGTTTAACCGCCTCTTTTTCACATGTCTCTATGGTTCAGTTGTTTACTTTTTCTGGAACATCCCCCCCTTCCCCCACGTTTTCTACTTTGTGGTCCGCCTGCGCTATTTATTTCCATATAATCCTGATTTCCGTCGCTACCCTCGTTTCCTTATTCATTCTTTATTCACAAAACATGGGCCTTTTCTAGAATTTATTTTTACACGAAGGTCTCTTCCGTTTCGCGTTGAAAAGACCTTTCTGGGACCTTTCCCCCTCTTAAATATCCCCTCATAGTGTGCTGGTTCACGCTTCTGGGGTGAACGAGTTCTCCATTTTGTATTCGTTCGCGTCGTTCTTTTCCCCATTTCCCTCTTCCCCTACGCGACGCGCGGTTCCGCATCATGGAGCGGGCAGTCCTTTAATTCTCATTTTGTGGGTATCTGTTATTCCTGTCCCAATGGGACATTCCCGATTGGTTCGCAGAACTGCCCTTTTTCCCCTCGCCTCACCCCACCCTCCTTCTTTGATTTTGACGTATAGAGTCAGTCCCCCCCTGGGACCCTTGCACGAAAACCGCATGTCGGCACAGACTTTAGAGAGTTTTTGTCCCGCTCGAGATTTCGCCGGCCCTCCTCATCAAAGTCATTTTAAGAAGTCCAAGCCTTTTTCTTTTCTCATTGTTAATGTCTGCGGTCTGATCTTAACCTTTCAAGCAACTATCCTCTCATTGCATTATTGGCTTATGAGCTTTTTGCTCGTCCTCATTGGCACACCCAGTCCTATCCCTATCTTGCCCCTCTTGTTTTTCCCGGACCATTCACTTTTCTTAACGCCGCGCCGCAACCATTTTGGTGGAACCCCTATCCTCTTTTTTCTTGCGCCCCCCGCACTGACCACACCGAGGCGAAATTTTGAAGGATATACGACCCCCCTTTCCCTCTTATAAGGCCGGCTGGCGGAGGCACTTTTTGCTGTGAAGCTTGTTTTTTCCCCCCTCCCGTCTCTGGATTTTTCTTCCTGACCTGGAGAGACACCCCCCCCTATTCTTTTTAATCCTAATGTTTTTTGTACGAGAGATTGTGTAATGATCCCCACCTTTTCCCCTCATCCCAGCCGGCGACTGGTAAGGGACCACCAAATTCTTCCCAAACGCCCACCTGTGAATCCCTTCCCTTATCGCTGTGTGGTTGTATAGAGATCCACGTCCCGATCTCTATGACGTTTGTTTTAGACGGTTTGGGATCTTTTTTCCCACACGAGAGGTACACACCCACCGTTTGAGGAAAGCTGATTTCCTTTTACCCCTTTCCCTCGAAGCATAGGGCAATCCAGCAGAACGGCGGGTCTTTTCCTCTACAATACGCATCCAGTCTATAGTAAAAGGTTCTAGCGTTTACTTATCCTTCTCTCAGGCAACGAATCCAGATCCTTCCCTTTTTCACTTACCGTAGTCCTGATTACCCCTTTCCCCTCTTTTTTTTCCTCGGAGTTCTGAGGCAGGCTGCTAGCCTTTCCACCCCCGACTCGACACCTTTCCGACCTTCGGCGCTTTTCGACACCGGTATGGTGCCCACCCTTTCTTAAATTTTCCCAATAGCCCGATGTTGGAGCTCCCGGGTCTTTAGGCTTTCCGCTTATTTCCCCATGGTGTTAACTTCGAATCCGCCCCAGGGAACTCCTGGTACCCCTCCAGAGCAATGAGGAGGGTTGCCGCGCGTCTGCTCTGAGGAATTAGACTGGAAAATGTTTTTTTTCCACTTCCCCCCAGACTTCACCGAAGACACAGTTGCGCCCTCCTGTCACCCATCGATTGACCCCAGACCTCGGTTTGTCTTCTCCTCCCCCCTCTTTTTCGCCCGCCACGGCGGTAAAAGGGCGCCCCAAGGTCCTCTCCTGCTTTGGTTCCAAAGAACTGAGAGCCACGCCGGTTGTTTTCCTCAAACGACTTTGCTGTCCCCTCCTTTTTGGTAGCAGCGGATTTCCACGTCTAACATGTATAACCTGTTACACCGTTCCGTACCCCCACCAGTGATAAACTGCAGGGCATTGAGTTCTAGACCCTGGAACTTTTCCAAACATGAAAGATAGAGGTTGAAGGCTTGCTTTTTCCACTCTTTTTATTTTCTTATTCCCCTTTTTTCCCTGTTTTGCTTAAGTTCGGGGAAACCGTCAGCCAGTGGGATCCACTTCATCCCCCGAGGCCTTGAAGCCGCAACTGTCGTTATTTTCCCCCAAAGATAGGACCTACACCATTTTTTTTTCCATCCGTCCTCTCGTAGATAGCCACCCGGGTATCTTCAAGTCCCCCATTAACTTCTTCCCCTCCCTCGAAAGATTGCGAGCTTAAAACCGACCCCAGTTCCCCCACACCGCCCTAGTCCCCCGCCATCCCAACAGCCATCCCCCAGCCATTTCTTTCTGCACCGCTCGGTCAAAGACCATACGGTTTTCCCCTTTCTGAGTACCGAGGGCCCGACCTGCTAAGCTTTTCACCCTTTTTCACAGCATTTAGGACCGACGCCACAGGGGGTTCCGAGGGACTCCAATTTTCCTGCCACAGCATGGAAAGTCTATGTGTTTCTTGTCCCAACCCTTCCTTCTTTTTCTCCGATTCGCAGAAGCCCGACTCCGAGGACCCCTCTTCAGACCCCCTTGAAAGGAAACTCTGGCGAGGAACCCCAATGTTCATTAATTCATTTTGATTGACATTTGTTTTTCCCTTGAAAATCCACCTCAGTCCGCCGGCCCCCCCCCCCCCATTCGCTTATTCTCTTTGACTCTCTCCTTGTTTTTTTCTCGATCCCAGCTCAATTTGTTGCGGGACGCCGGCGAGACCGCAGGACTTTTTTTCCTCAAGTACGCAAGTACGTCCGTTTTTTCTTCGTTTCACTGGCCGGGACTGCATACCCGGTTTCCTTATTGATTAGGTTCGGCTTCTTCTCCTAGTTTAGTGCGCTCGGGATTTCCAAACTCCTTTTGAATAGACCCCTTTTTGGTTTTACTCCAACCGTTAAATCCCGCGTCTCCGCCTGGGTGGCATGTCGTGCATGCGTGCTGCCCCCCTTCCGAACGTTCGACTCTCCGCCAGGCCCCCGTAGTGCTTTTGCTTTTTGGTCATTTAACTAGCCCCCTCCTTTCGGCTGGTGTGGGCTACAAATTGTTCGCTGGCTGGTGGGGGGACTGGCGTGTGAGCTTCACAGCTTTTGTCGCGTTGCTGCGAAAGCGTACCGATCGACTTTTTTTCCGGGGTGTTGTCTCTCCTCTCACTCTTACCTTTCTCTTTTTCTCGGCTATCTTTGGGAGCCGAATAGAAAGGGATTCCCCCCTTCCATGTCTGTTATTTTTCTTTCATCCTGATATTTTCACTCTCAGGAAATAAAGGGAGACCCAGTGTCCGCCTCCCCCGTTTTACCAGGCCCGCATGATGATACTGGTCATTTTTTAAGGGTTTTATTGTCCGAATCCTGCCTTGATCCTTTTTTTTGTCCGTGCGTTGCGGTTCACTTTTGGGATACCACGGGAAAGCGGCTGTCCAACTTTTTCGTTCATTCCGTTTTCTCACCCACCTGGGCTTGGGCGCCAGTGTCTTTTTCTCCAAACTCATTTCCTTTCCGTTGGCGCAAACCTTTTGACGCCGTGTCGGAACGAACTTGACTCTTCCCTCAAATAGTGCTGACGCGATGGCGGGTGAACACTGTCTCCATTTTGGAGGGTTCGCGTAGTTGGAAATTTCCCAACTGCCATCCGAAGTAGTAACAGCCCTCGGCCGCTTCTCAGTTAACCCCCCCAATATCCTTGGCGCTTGGCATGTTTCCTGATTTCCTTCTTTGTCGGGGGATTCTTTCCTTTCCCCCCCCATGGCCAATCATTCATTTGTCAGCAAAGACACACCTGTCCTAGTATAAAAAGATCCACCACCCCTTCTGGTCTTTTGGATTTCATCGAGATGCCCCCTTTTGCGTACCCAAGCCTCCGGTGATGCCAGAAACTTTGTGCTTCGCGTTTTGCCGATATTTGACTACCCGACCCTGATTTCATTAAGTTCCAGACGAGAAAAAGGAAGGGTTTTTAAGGTGACTTTCTGAGTTACTTCCTAGTCCCTAGTTTTTGTACCCTATCGCAGTGCTTCTTTCCTTCGTCATGGTGGAGCGGACGTGACACAATCGGTTTGCGAGAAATATGAGTCCCCCCCTGCTGCTGGCCCCTTGAAATTGCACTTGACTTACGCCGCGCGGTCCCCCACACGTGTGTAAGCCAGCTCTTTTTTCTTCTGCCCCACCGCCGGAACACACCGTCAGAACTCTTGCGATCATCTTCCCACCGTGACAGCTCTCCGGGGCGGAGGATGAACGTGTTGATTCTGAAGATTTTTTTGTTGGATTTTTCCGGAGGGCTTACCAATGACAGACCAACATCTATATGTTCTAATAATATTTTTGGGTTCTATCTATCTCTTCCTGCCTCACAAGGTCAGGAATTACAGTCTGCTGTTCTTTCCCCTCCCCACCTCTTTTAACCCAGCAACATTGCCTAACGCCGCCTGCCGGCTCTTAAAGGTGTATCCCGAGCTAATTCCACCCCCATCTAGTTTGTACCGTGGGGGTTTTCTTCGGGTGGGGAGTTAAGCTCCCAAACAAGCGTCTTCTTTCCAAAACCCCATGGTGGGGAGGAACGCACTTCCCTGAATTTCCGCCAGAAGTCCTGGACCCTCCTTTCTCTCCCTGTCGGTGTCAAGTCCGCGCCTTTCACCATAAATTTCCATAGCAACTGTTGATATCTAGTGTTCTTTGCCGATTTCGCGCCGGACTTAGCTGCACCACATTCCTCCCCCCCCCTTAAACCCCTTCTTTTCTTTTTGAAACCTTCGCTTCATAGGAGTTTTAGGCCTGAGTCAAAGGATCCTAGTCCCCCCACCTCTCGGCAAACCTGTCTTACTCCCCCCCACTCGGCCATTTTTAGCAAGGTAGGTTTCTCAGCTCCCTAGTTCAAACATCCCCAGCGGGGTCCTTTGGTTTTTTTTTTTCGGGAGCGTTAATGACCCCTTATTTCCAGGCTTTTCCTCTTATTGTCCCATGGGTGGATACCGTTCTAATCCCGCCCATTCCTCAGGACCTGCACGAGCTGGGAGATCTTTTTAGGCTCGGGTGGTTTCTGGACAAGGTTCAAGTAAACTGAATCCCGTCCCTCAATCCAAAATTGTCGGGTGCACCCATCGCGGGACAAGTGAGGTGTTTCTTCCCCCCTAAACCTGCTTCCAGACTTCCTGGCTTCAAAAGCGAACTTTGAGATTTTTTGGTTACAAAGGTCCACTGTCTCACGCCCAGGTTGGTTGCGCCCCCGCCATTACCTTCCCCCAAGAAAGTGGTGGGTGTCCCCTCGAAGACCCCGGTCCAACTTTTCTCCTCCTCCCAGTAATTTCCCTCCGGCGACCACCCAGGAAACGTGGGTCCCTACAAAGTCGGTCGCAAGAAGGACAAAACAGCCCCCCGTAGAGGGTTAAAGGCCTGAGCTGTCCCAAGTTTTTTTTATTGAAAGTTGTATTTTTACTTCTATGACACCGTCAGTCACGGTCGGATGAAGTGAACAAAGAGTGTCCCCCCCTACTCCTGAGACTCCTCCTTACGCTTTCGGCTCCACTTAGGAAAGTACCCAACGTTGTCCCTCCCAGCTTGATTGGTGATCCCCAACCTCCCCCTGCGACCGGCACCGCTTTCCTCCTCCAAGCGCATCCCCAAGATTTATCTAACACGCCAGTCCCCCACCGCCGCGACTGCCCGAAAAGCCAGCCTTTTCTTTGTCTTTTCCCCTCTTTCCCTCCTTCCTCCTTCAAACGCCCTACGGGTTCCCTTTTCGTGACGACTTTGTATTCCTCTTGGAAAGTCCCCGTCCGCTGAATGCGCACCATGCGGAGGACGCGGGCTTTTCCCCCCTTTTGTCCCTAACCCCTCTTCTGATCTTGATGGAAAAAACAACCTCGCGACGACGGATTCTTAATCCGCCCGACCAGCTCAGGAATGTCACCTATATCCAGTTGACCTCTTCTTTCGGATCGGTCAACCCCCCTTCTCATTCCGGATCTTTTGAAACAGTCCGTTTCAATCAAAGTCAATCAGTCTCCTCCTTCTTCCCCTCCAAACCCGTCTCTGAGCTCTCTCTTCCTCATACCTTTGTGTTCCTCTTGACTCTAAGCTTGTCATTTTTCTTCCGAGGGAGACTGAGCGTGGATTGGAAATGGCAATTTCATCCAAGCAGTCAGTGTCTTCTTTGGTTCCAGCCCTGGTGTGTACATGTCTTTAACCACCCCCCCATTTCCCTTTTATTCACGGTTGTGAGGATCCTCTTCAGCGCGTTCCCTGAGGTTTTCCCCCAAATCCCCCCAATCTCCTTTTCCCTCGTAAGTTTCAGGCAAAACCCTGTACTCCGCCCCTTTTTGTTTTTTATTTGCGTTGATCGTAAAGTTCGAACCCCCTCAGACCATTCAACCTTCTTTTTTTTTGCAGTCTTTCCGGGGTCATTGACCTCGCCATTATTTAGTTAGGATGGTGGGTTTCCCCCCCCCTGTTCTTTGTTTTGGGGACTAGGTGTGAGCAAGCGGTCGCGTTCCTTTTCCTCTTTTTTTGACCTTTGCCGCTCTCTTGTACTGGGTTTCTGAATCTTTTTTTTTCCCCAAGCCTTACACCTGTTATCCCCGGGCCTTGGGGAGACCCTCATCTTCCCTTCTTCTTCCGGCAATGCGGAAGAGTTTTCTCCCTCCACTAACGATTTTTTTTGCTGCGTTTGTCTAGGAAATAACGTTTTGAGCCACGCGGAAGCCTACCCTCCACGTTTACCAGAGAAAAAGTTATAGATTGGTTTTCATTTGGGTGGTTCCCTTGCTAACCAATTTAAGTGGATAATGTTGGTCAGCAATGCGTTCCGGTACTTTTCTGGGAATCCTAAGCTTTTGAGTTCTTTCCCCCTTGTCGTTCTTCAGGATTATTAAAAACCTTGTTGGACTCCTTGGTAACCAACTAAGGTCGTTTCGCCCCGTTTGACTCCCTTTTCTGATGGACAGCTCAAGATTATCAAACAATTTTTTATGAGTACCTCGACTGGGGTGCCCCATCTCTTTTACCATTTGTGTTTTTCGCGTTAGTTTGCGTTGGACCAAATTTTATCCCATCTCCGTATCAAAGCGCCCCCATTTCGCTATCTGAACCTTCTAAGACTCCTTTTGTTCTTGCGGCCTTTTCCTTGGGTGGTTTTTCTTTTTGTGTGTTGTTTTTTTAGGGGATTAGACGGGTAATTCCCACCCGGGCCACACACCCTAATGGGTCAGACGCCCCCTCCTGGTCCTCAGTCAAAAAGAGCTGGATTGGACGATTTCCCCCCCCCCACCCCCCCCCCCCCCCCCCCCCCCCCCCCCCCCCTCCCCCCCCCCACCCCCCCCCCCCCCCCCCACCCCCCCCCCCCCCCCCCCCCCCACCCCCCCCCCCCCCCCCCCCCCCCCCCCCCCCCCCCCCCCCCCCCCCCCCCCCCCCCCCCCCCCCCCCCCCCCCCCCCCCCCCCCCCCCCCCCCCCCCCCCCCCCCCCCCCCCCCCCCCCCCCCCCCCCCCCCCCCCCCCCCCCCCCCCACCCCCCCCCCCCCCCCCCCCCCCCCCCCCCCCCCATCTCATCCTTGTCACCATAATGTTTTGTCTGTCCACCGCCCGCCTCAGACATGTTTTCCTGCTCTTTTTTACGATCGAGCTGGGCCTACACGCCCGCTAGCACGCGATCTGTCCCTCCCTGGACCGTCAGGTGATTTTCTGCATGGTGACTGTTCTGCTTTTAGAAATGTAACGACACCTCTCCCTCTCAGGGGCCTCTGTGATGCGATTGGAGATTAATAAAACTCCGTTCTACAATCGTTTTTTGTTTCCCGCTTGTGGAGTAAATTGAACTTCTCCCCCTCCCTAGATTTCCCCACCATGTTGGTGTCAGAAGAGAGGTGTTTATGAGTCCCCAACGCAGCAGACACCGTGCTTTCCACTCCTTGTCAGTCTTCCTCTTCCCACCGCCACAGCTCTCCGCAGGAGGGCGGATGCCCTTGTCGTGTGTTTTGAATCTTGTTTGTGACGTACACGTAAGCGGACGGGATATTAAAAATTTTTTTTGCCCCCACCATATCTCCTCCCCTTCTTCCCCTCCTTTTTTTGTTGTATTGTCTGTGTCTCAATTAAAATTGGTCAGTCATTACCTCCTAAGCTCTGGCCCTTAACCGAATATCAAACCGTCCACCCTTCCCAGAGACTAGAAAGTTAGATGATTTCCTTGGTTTATCGATGATCCTTACCCCACAATCTTCTGAAAGGTGTGGTGAGAGCGCGGGTTTAGACAGAGAACAACCGAGTCTTTTTTTTTCCCTGCCCCCCAACCAACTTTTGTGGGTTGTGGAGGACCGGGCAGCGTCTGGACTCAGGTAAATTCAGCAAGTTTTTGGTACCTCTATTCTAGCCACGTGTAACGTCCGTCCACATTCTAATTCCAAGCCAAGGTCTAATCTCCCCTTGATCTCCGAGGGTGTTTACGATTTCGTCTCCTGAAAGACCTCCTTCCTTCCTTCAGCCCATTCACCTCTTTCATGCATGAAAACACTAGATTGCCCGCTGCCGTGTTATCCTGAGAAAGATCGATCGTCACCAAAGAGAGTAACAAAGTTTTCTTTCCTCCCCCGTCAGCCCAAAGATTCTTGTGAATTCTCTAGTCGTCAAAATTTCCCAAAGATTTTGGCTCCCCTCCTCTTCCAGTTCTTAGGCCCCCCATGCGGCCCTCCTGTGTCCTCCCTTCTAACCCCGCCAGGACTAAGCACTCCCCCCCCATCTACACATGGCTGATATAGAGACGTCGCCCTTTCTTTTTCCCATTCGAGCGCCCAGGTGTCCCGGGAAAATACTCTAACGAAGACACACGCCTAGCGTTCCCCATCGGCACCAGCACGAGGTTGAGTCTCACTTTAGCTGAGACGTTCCCCTTTCTTCAACAGTTTCCCCTAACATCGTCTTTTTCCCCCAGAACCTGTAGCCTCCCACCGACCAGGTTGGTGATGAAAACCTCGGAAGGCCAGCAATCTTTCCTCGCCGCGGTCCACTTGAGTGGACCAATTCAACCTTAACTTTCCTCCTTCTCACCAACCTGCTAAGGCCGTTCGGTCTGAACCCATTACGATAGAGATTTTGCCCCCCGTCCAGCTGGTCCTTTCGCTCCCGTGCCCTTGATTTCATTCTCTTCAAAACGTTTAATCCAACCAGGTTCGGATGAAGGGATGAAAACGTTATAGCATTTTTCCTCAGACTCCTTTTTCCCTCTCCTTTCCCACCAGAGTTCCAGCTCACCCAGCTGAATTCACGATTGAGCTGTTCTATCCCCTCCCCTGACACCTAGAGGCCCTCCATGAACCAGACCCTACCCTCCTCCGCTTGAGCTCCAACGCACAGTAACCACATCCCTCCTCTACATCTGTTTTAGGAAAGCAATGACCAATCCCTCTTCCCCCTCTTTAAATGCCCCTGAACGCAACGAAACTACCTTGTTTCCCTTATTCGGATTGCTTTCCTCCCTTGCTGCGTCAATAAGAATTCAGTCAACTTGCCTCCCATTCGGGAGAGCGGGTACTTGCATGACAACCGAAGGCCGATCCACTTCCTCTGGATTGTAAACAAAATCTTTACGAGATCTCAAGACTTAACAGCCTACTAACCAGTTGGCAGCACCTTGCCCCCCAATTTGACCCCCCTCAGTTTTAGGAACACATTACGCCACTCTTCTCCCAAGGCCTTTTTCAAAGACATAGCTCAGCCCGAGTACTCAACCCCCTTTCTCTGACTTTCTCTTCTTTCCTCATACTAAGTTGTGTTAGATCTATAAGACATTTTTCTTACAGCGGATATGAGGCGTGGATCTTTTCCCGGTCCTTTTTTATTCAAGTACGAGTCTTTTTTTTTTTCTCTCTGCGTGTGATTTTTTCAATCCGGTTTCCTTCTTCCGGTTGCCTGGGCTTTCTCATCCCTTCCTTACTATTCTCGTGATTGTTACCCTAGACGTGAATTATCCCATGCCGTCTCAAAGGTGCATAGCGTATCCGCATTGCTTTTGAGAATTTTTGAATTTTTTGCTGGCCAATCGCTCAATACCTCATCATTCCTTTTCCCCCCCCCTTTCTTTCTTTGGCCGTCGGGGTCATGATATCCTCAGTCGGGTCTGTCTTTCGTTTGTTGACTGAACCACCTGGCGTCTGCTTGCGGGTGGGGGCCTGTCATGATCCATTTTTAGATTCTCTCCTGCAGGAAAGCTGGCCAGCTCGCGGTTGTCTTTTTGCTCTCTACGCGCCCCTTTTCCCTTTTTCAAAGCTGGGGCTCTTGTGCCATATTTTTTTCTCACTCTTCCCTTATTAGGCAGGCCAACGCGGGATGCTGTTACATCTTGTTGAGCCCCCTTCTAATACCTCCCGTGGTGCTGCTCTACGACCGGCCCCCTGGCTCAAAAGTTATCTCCCCTCCTTTACCAGCTCCTGCAAACCCTACTTTTCTGTTTGTTCCTTTCCTTCCTCCAGAACTTAAGTTTATAATGTGTTTTCAGCCTGCGGAAATCTATCCTAATTTGAACTGTTTGTGCTACAGGCTGGTCCTTCCGCTTCTCAAACTGGGAGTGGCGAGTAGTTTATTTTTACCCCACCCCCCCCAATAATGTCTCTTCCTTTCCTCAGTGGAGGTTTTCAAGATTTTTGTCAATATTATATCAACATCTTGATCGTTCCCGCTGATTGTTTTTTTTTGGGGTGACAGGTCCTCCCTTTTTTATTCGTTTTATTATTTTCCTCCCCTTGACCCTTCTTTCTTTCACCTGAATCCTCCTCTCGCGGCAATCTCCACTTCTGAGCGTCGTTTTTACCTTTCCCTTTTTCTGTTTGTTCATTCGCCTGTTAGGAAACATGGGACACTTACTGGTTTCTTAAGAACTTTGGTAATAGGATACACCATTTTTGTGACTTTTTAGATTTCATCGAGCCGGGCACGGTCCGAAACCGACTCTAGTTTCTTCCCCCAAACCGCCCCCCTTTTTTCCAATCAGACGGTGAGTCACGTCGATGTAGCGGCCTACCCCCTAAGAAGCCCCTGTCAAGAGTTCCGTTTATCCTTATTTTGAATTTTTCGTTGACCTCTTGTCTCAGAGATTGTTTTAACGAACCTATCTCGAAAGGTTTATTCTGGCTGGTCAATTTGGAGAGTCACCTGGCCAACTCCTTTCTCACCTGCTTTCCCCCTGCTGGCTGATTGACTCCCTCCCCTCCTCCTCAGCCCCCTTTTGGGCTGACGCCGGTGTTCTTCGCCCCCCCGACAGCTCCCCCCCCTTTGCATTGTACTATGTCCGGACTCGATACCACCTTTGCACCTCTTTCCTTTCCTTTTGATTTTTTTTTCGGCACGTGGTGCGTGACCTCTGGTTGTGTCCGACCCGCGCGTTCGCTTATTCCTGCCCGTTTCCTAATTG
>Ga0179591_1348710_pt1 | contig 11512 bp, 20 predicted proteins | sample CZOMad2_1_08_16f_FD_182891 | JGI IMG/M metagenome (GOLD analysis project Ga0179591, IMG submission 182891) | Vadose zone soil fungal communities from Angelo Coast Range Reserve, California, USA - CZOMad2_1_08_16fungal (PacBio error correction) | ecosystem: Environmental > Terrestrial > Soil >... | reverse complement strand
ACACTGCCGTCCACCCCTGCTTACCCCAACGAACGCCCAATTTCCCCCTCCTCCCCCTTCCTCACACGACACAATCGACATCCATCTAAAAACCCCTTCCCTTCCCCTCTGCCACCAAAATTACCGACAATACACAGCGCCCCGCGCACCCCCGCAAAGACCCCACCTCCCTCCTCTCCCCCCCAGAGAGGCGACAACTAGACCTTCCCCCCCCTCCTTCCTCCTCCCCCTTCTTTCCCAACCTCCTGCTCTCCGCCAGAAAGCCATGGAAGAAAAAGTAAAGAAACAGCGCCCAAACAAAATCCCCTTTTTTTCAACAAAGCAAGCCTTTCCCCTTCCTCGCTCGGCAAAAACCCCCCCCCCCCCCCCCCCCCCAGAGCCAGTTTATCTGTCTTGCAAGAGCTAAACCCCTTTTTTTTCTCGCAATTAAATAAAAACAACGGCCCTCAGAAAGTCCCTCCTCTTCCTCCCCATATAAAAGAATTCCAGTCCTTTTCCCCCCCCCCTCTCTTCTTCCCCTTCAAGGTCGAGAGAACGGGTCAAGCCAGCGACTCCCCCACCGAAAACCGTCTACAATCGCGGAGACTTTTCCTCCCCCCCCCCTTCTCCTCTTCCCCCTTCTCTGCTCCAGATGGAAAACAGCGACGCTGGAAAAGTAATGGACGGTCCCTTCCTCGCCCGAGAAGAAGATCAAGAAGCGCTCTCTCCCCCTTCCCCCCTTCCCATCTTTAAGGAATTACGAGGAAGCTAATAGCCCTCTTCATCGAGGTCCCTTCGATTCCCTCGGGAAAGAAAAACCCCCCCCGGAAACACCAAGACTTTTTCCCCCTCCTTTCTATTTCGCGTGGATGTTCCTCCCGGACACCACCTCTACCACCTGGTACATCGAATCTCATCTCCTCCCCCTTTCTTCATCGGCTTGATAATATTCGTCGAATTTCTAATTATATCACCCCCTTCCCTATCCGCAGGAGAGGGTCGAAGGATGTCCATTTCCACCTCTCGACGATAACGTCATCCTCTTTTCTTTTCCTCGTCCGCAGCTAATCGACAGAAACAGTCCCCCCGTTGCCCGAGAGCCAAGCCATTTCCTCCCACGTCAACGTCCTAATACGCGGAAATGAAGGAAGACCCCCCTTTCCCCCCCTTTCGCCATCATCATCGCAAAAAACGATTGACATGGCCACCGTCCTAAGTCTCCCTTTTCCCCTCCTCCCCCCCGGTTAATAAATGAGAACTCTTCGAACAATCACTTTTCTCCCAGGCCTCTTGGTTGAAGTCTCCCCTTTTCCCTCCTCTTCCCGCCATGTCCCATAGAAAGCAAGCGTTATAAGCGCCCTCCTTTTCCAGGGATTCTTTCCCTCGTTCGAAGTAGAGATAGACAAGCGTCCTCCCCTTCCCTTTCCCCCCCCTTTCTTCTAGAGCGCAAAGTTACCGCAAAAATTCCTAGCCACTTCCCGTACCGACTCACCCCCCCCTTTCGCGGCAGGTGGATCGATTTTCGCTCCACCTTACGTTCTCTCTCGCCGCCTCTTTTTCTTCTCGCACCACGATTCAACGAAGGACCCCTCTTTCGAGACAGGCCCCTTATCCCTCCTCTTTTCTCTCTTCTGCAGTAGGATTATTTCGTCTTTTCCCCCCCCCCGCGCCCGCAAAACCACACGATAGGGACGACCACCCTCTCCCCCTCGCGGCATGGATCCGAGCATCCCCCCCTCCCTTCCAGTCAACGGATATTGAAGGAAATGGCGTACATCCCCCTCCCTCCCCCCCCCCCCTTCAGAGCATCCCATAGCGTCCTGAGGAAAGCCCCCCTACTCTATACTTAGAACTTCTCCTTTCCTCCTTTCTTTTGGTAAAACGAAAGAGGAGAATTGTGGTCATTTATTGACCTCTTTTTTCCCCTTCCTCCAGTACGGCGAAGATCGTCACGCGATGAGCTGTTGGAGAACTTGACTCCCCCCATCCGGAAGGTTGACCCCCACTTTTCCTGACTCAGGTCTCTTTTTTCTCCTTTTTTAAGTCTTGACAAATACCGGCCTTTGGGTTTTTCCCTCCGCTCTTTCTCGGAGTTCAGTACATCCGACTCTTTTTTCCTTTCCCCACCGTCGCTGGAAATTCCAAAAATTGGGACCGACCTATCCCAAGGGTCAGACTCTTTCCCGGGGGTCGTGGCCTCCCCCTCTTTTTTTTTTTTCTTTTCATAATATAGTTGTGTGTGTGAGAGAGATTTTCCTTCCCTCTTCTCCTAGTCTGACCCATTGGGAGAGGCGGCCCACCGTTTTGATCGGTGGGAACTTTCCCTTCCCTCGGTCGGGATGGTACGGAAATCCGAATCAGATTCTCCTTTTTTTTTTCCCCAAGGGAGGTCTTTTCTTTTTTCCTCCTCCTTGCCAAGAGAAGAAACCGCCGTAGCTCCCCCTTCCCCCCTCCTCGACAATCTCAGGAGTGTGGGGCATGGCAAACGTCTATTTTCCCTCGGCCCCACGAGAGGAAAGATCGTCGGAGCGACTCTTCTTCCCCTTCTGTAAATAACTGCCCCCCTCGTCCGCGTTCTTTTCCCTCTCCCTTCTGTCTCGGCCCATGTTCGGGCAGCGTGTGTGCCGAGGCTTCTTAGGATCGCGAGGGGAATGCTTGCCTTTTTGTAAGCAGATAGTCCCCTTGTCTTCGTTCTGTACTTGGACAAGTGTAAGGAAAGAGTCAGTTTTCTCCCTTTTTTTTTCCTTTCATTTGAAAGGTAGAATGATTCTCTTTCTTTCGGGGAAGGAGGGGGACAGGAAAAGACGTGGTATATTTTTTTGCGCTTTTTTCCGGGAGGACGAGGGTGAAAGCCATAGAAGAATTTAAGAGGACTTCTTTTTGGCGGAAGGGTGAAGGAATTTAATTGGGCTTTCCTACCTTTTCTTCGTTGAATAGTGTTTTTTAACCGCAGGCTATGCTTCCGGACATTTGCGGATGCGGCCCTAGGAATTGGGAGCTTCCCAAGGAAGGACAGCTCCGCCATCGTCACCAGCAGAGATTCCTTCTTAGGAAGGGCGCATTGGTCGGTTCGTGGCATTGGGGTTGATTCCTTTTGTTGAATCGCTCGATTTCTTCTTCGTTCCCTTTTCTCTCCGCCTTCGAAGATGAAATGTGGACGCCTCCCCTCCTTCTTTTTTCGAGGTTACATGGCGGAGAACATCGGGGATGGCAAAGGTTGTCTTATGAGAATCCGTCTTGGAGACGTTTGAGGAGATATGCTGGCCTCTCCTCCTTGTTGGGTGAAGGCGGCGGTCTTCGAGGGGCTACTTCTTTTTTTTCGATGATGATGGAAGCGGGCGTGTTCTTTCTCTTCTTCCTTTCGAGGAAGGGGCCGTCTTTTAGGTTGGGAAACTTTCCTCCCGGATTAGGGTGGCGCCGAGAGAGGAACACTTCTCTGGGATGAGCTTCTTGAACTCTTTTCCCCTGCCAAAGAGGATGACGTGATCGCTTTCTTTTCTCCTTCCCCCGCGCCCGGCGGGTAGAACATCCCAAGGTGTTTTCTTTCCCTTTCCGAAGAGGAGTCTCCTGAGGGGAGGGGGATGAGAGGTCTGAGAGATCTGTGTCCCCGGGAGAAACCGTGGGGTTGGCCGAGGAGGACCCTTTCGAAATAGATGTCTGGAGGCTTTCTGTTGTTGCCCTTTTCTTGTGAGTTTTAGACTTACTTCGTCCGATTGGAGACCTTTCTTCTTTTTTTGCGTCCAGAGAAGTAATTAAAGTGTTTTGTGTTTTTGTTTATTCGTTTAGAGAATGAGGTGAGTTTCCCTCTGCGCGAAGCACGCTGCTGCTCGGCGTTTCTTCTTTTCCCCGGAGGGTTTTGGCCGGCAAGGGAATTTCCCTGCGAATACAGATTTAGGGAGAGTTCCTACGTTCAAGCCCTTTCGGCCGTCCCGGCGCTTCTCTTCCCGGCGGCTCGTTCTTTTTTTTTTCGGGAGAAGCGCTGGATCTTACACAGTGCGATCGCCCTTTTCCTTTCTCATCGAGATAGGGGAAAGGGGGGGGAGAGGGGAATCTTAGAGGGAGGCGCCCCTCGAGTCATGGAAGATTGAGAGAAGGGGTGGTGATGATCTGGGGGGGAAAGCCCTTTCTTCTTTTTTTCCAGAGATAATTGACGCGGTCCGTATCTCAGGATTTCTTGTCGCGGGATTTGGTGAGATTGTAGTAGATTTGTTTTGTTTATGTCTTGTTTCTGAGGAGGTTATTGGAATTCCCTCTTTTCTCTATGCGAGGGAGTAGAGGATGATGCGTCGAGGGTTATCCTCTTAGTGAGGAGTAATTAAGGTGTAGAGGGATGGGGTGTTTCTTGGGAGGGTTTTTTGAGAGGGAAGAGGGAGAGATTTTGGTTCGGCGCCCTCTTTTTCCGGAGGAACGAGGGGGTTCGAGGGGGTAGCTTTTTTTTCCCCGGTGTAGGCGTGTGGCTTATTTTCCGTTATTGTTTCTCGGCGTGGACGGCCAGTGGTTCCTCTGAGAGGGGAATCCCCTCGGGGGTGGCGTTGAAGAATCGGAGACCCCTTAACGTGAAAGAAGTTACCAAATAAGAATGCGCCAAGGAGAATCGCACCAAACCGTAGGAAGCCCCCCCCCTCTCCTCCTCCAGAAGAGAGATAAAATCAAAGAACGCGTGCCGCTCGCGCCAAAAAAGCCCCCGCCCCCCTTCCCTAACGCACACCAGTAACAACCCGCAGACAACAACAAAAGAAGAGTCCACCGTTCCTTCCCCCCCTGAACGCACGAAATGAGACCACCCACCTCAACAGCCAACGAAGGCAACGTCAATCCTCTCCCCCCCCTCGAACCTCCCCAAACCTAGCAAACTCCCGAGAAGGAGAAAATCACGGCCGAGAACCCGCCCTTCACCCCTGACCCCTTTCAGTAAAGGCACCCTAAACAAACGCAATCTCCAATCAGAAAAAACCAGACGAAGATAAAGCGACCAAAGCCCCCCACCTTTGAAAACTAAAAGGACCAAGAAGGAAGTCTTTCCCGAAAGAGAAGAAGGCAGGATTTTAGATTTTGACAACGAGTTCAAAAAATGTTCCCCCCCCCTCGCGGATCAGAATTCAAAAACCCCTTCCCCTCAATGGAAAGCCCCCTCTTCGCAAAGCAAGTCCACGAATTCCAGGCCCTCCCCCCTTTTCAACGCTTTGATGCAGCCTTCAAGGTCGGAGAGAAAACCCCTTCCAGATCACCACGCCCCCTCGAAATTAAACAACATCTATACTTAAATCACGACATCCCAGCACGCCCCAGACGCCATTGCCCCTCTCCTTCAGCGCAGCAGAGCTCAGGTCCGTCCCCGCATAGCTGAGGCAACGCACCTGGGCCTTTATACAACCCGGTCTCCCTCCCTGAGGGGACAACATAGTAGCCTCCTCTTAGAACCCCTCTGGGCCGATAACAAGGTCAATTTACGGCAAGACAAACTCTCCTAAGGTACCTGCGCGGAAATGTACATATGACCACCTTCGAGACGATCAACCCCCCCGAGGAATGAACCTCTGCGAGTACCTTCCAATCGCTCCCCCCTACTCGGGAAGGAATTCCGCGACCAGAAGAGCCATCGCGAAGTAGCACTCGAACAGAAAGAGGAGAAAGAACAAAAGCACCAACGCCCGACTATCAAAGAACAGCTTTCTCCTTGAGAGTGGGGGGAATCTTACAAAAAAAGACGTAGAAAAAAGTCCCCTACACCGAAAAGTTCATCTGCGGCTTCGCGAATTCCCCCCTTCAAATTGAGGGTACTCTCCCTCAGGCTTTTTGGATGCGCGTAATGGCATAAAACCCTCTCTCTCCCCCCCTTCCCTTTTTTCCCCTCTCGCTTTCGCGTCGTAAAGAAGATCATCGCCCCTTAAAGTCACCGCCTTTCTTTTTCCAAACGAAGAAAGTTCGTTCTCAAACACCTCTCTCCACGGAACCCTTTTTTCTTCATGAAGGAAAGACCATTCCTCCCGTCGCGAAAAAAGCAAGAGACCCTCTTTTTTTGGACAGGGACCAACCGTCAGAAGGAGCCGCGCCGCACAACAATCCCCTTCCTTTCCGCGTCGACCACCGTCCCTCCAAGTCGCCAAGGGCCCTTTTCGTCGCCGTTTCCTCTCAAAAATTTTCTTCGCCGCCAGGGAAAGAGGAAAGCATCGTGTAGACGAGCAAGAGGGAAAGGAATTCCGTAACCTCCGTGAAATTTCTATCGAAAAGAGAAGCCCCAGGTCCCGCGAAGAACCTCCCCCTTTCGGTCAAAAGAAACAGTCCCTAGGGCACTCTCCCCACTAAAAAGGAATCACCGTTTTTTCCTCGGTGATCGATTGCGGTTCCAAATTAAGGAGGTCCCCTCTCCCCCTTTTTTCATTGAAGAAGGTCGCTCCGCATAGAAGTCTTTCCCCCCCGATTAAAGAAGGAACCCCTTTCTCGATCCATTTTTTTTCTTCCCCCTTCAAAACCCCCTTTTCCCTATGCGGAACGTTTAGGGAGTGCACCCGAGTACGCACCCCGCAACCTCTCTTTTCCTCCCCAAGAAAGAAATACCCCCCTTTTTTCCCCTTCTCCTCGAGGGAATAGACACGCCTCCCCCCTCCCACCAAGACTTTTGCCCTTCACTGGGTAAAGAACGACTTTCCCCCCCCCCCTTCTTCAAACCCTAAGAGAATTCCAATTCCTCGATCATGCTTAACTTCCCTCTCAGACAACGATGCCCCGAAATGTCCGCGTTCATCTGGCTCTTTTTTGTGAAAAGCCACCGAATGGTGGAAGTTATTGAAAGATCAGTTACCTCGACTCGAAGAAGACGATCTTTTTCCCCCTCCCCTTTTTGGAGACTGTGGAACCGGGAAACGACCCTTCCTTTTGGGAAACCCCCCGAAATGGCTCCTAGGCGGGACTCGGTTACTTTTTCTATACGCGGTTCGTCTTTCTTGGCAATCTTCCTTCCCCTTCCGTTGGGGTCAGTGGTTCGCTCCTTCCTTTCTTGGAGGGCAGGACAAGACGCGCCCGATTGGCCGGCGGCGCACTTTTTTTCCCAGGCCAAAACGGGGGCCGCACTCCCTTTTGCCGCGGGCAAAGGAGGGGCGAGAGGGGACAGCTCCCCCCTGCTGCGGAAGAAAGAGCCCTATCCGCCTCCGTTGGGGGCGGGGAGCGCTTCGTAAAGGGAAGCCCACGGACCGGCCACCCCTCTCTCTTGAAAGAGGAGGACCCCAGGGGCGCAAAAATTTTCCCTTCCCACGACCTCCCCCCAGAGCGCAAGCTCACTGAGCTCGGGGACCCACTTGCCGAAGAGAAACGGCCTCTTGTATGGCGGGAAGAAAGCAAGAACCCTAGCCGTAAAGCGGAAAAGGCAGAGGATCCTCCCCTGAATGCAAACATCTTATTACGTCTAGTGGATGGGGAACCGTAAACAGATATTTGCCCCTGGAGCAAGATTTTCGCGTGGGCAGCGTCCACTCCGAACGCAATAACCCTTCTTCCAAAAACTCGCACAAGACCGAAATCCTCGCCCAGGGCTTTGGGAATGGCCCCCGGCGTGCTTCCAAGGGAAGAAAACCCTTCTTTTTCCTCCCGGAAAGATTCGTCTTGTTTCTTCTAGGAAATCTGTCTGACGGAGCTTTCTAACTTCTTTCCTTCGTCCGAGGGCGTTTCCCCCCAATTCTTCCAGATGGAAGAAGGACATGTTCTTTCCTCTTTTTTCGCTCTTCGCGGATGGGGAAGAAGGATCCTCTCTTCTCTCATGCTTCTTAATCAGAAGTAGTTAAAATTGGGTGACGTTTTTACGCCAGTTAATGCAAGATCCTTGGTCGGTTTCGGGAGGCGGGCGACTGACATATCTTTTTCTCGGATTTTGGTCTTTCTCTTAGTTGGGAGGAAAAGAGAGTGAGGCTTTTTTTCTTTCGAGGGGTAGTGCGTCCTATCCTCCCTATTAAGGAAAGGCCCTGCACTTGTTGGTCGGAATGGTTTCCTTTCTTTCTTGATGAATTAATGTCTATCATGTTTTTTGGTTGTGCTAGTCTCTCTTCTCCCCACGTTCCTTGCGGAGAGGAAGCTCCCCCCCCCCCCCCAACACCCCCACCACCCAACTGTGAACCCCTGGCCTCTGAAGGTGGCACCTCCCCCCTTTTCCGAAGGAAGGAGAAGGGGTTGTTCTTCGCAGGGGTGGCGTACTTGTGGCTTACCTTTTCCAGAGACGGGAGGAGGAGGTGTGGCCGAAGATTCCTTCTGGTACGAGATTAAGGAGGAAGATGGGACTTTTGGCCTTCCTTGAAAAGCTTTGGAGAACGGCGTCCTCAGGGACATGGAGCGAGAAAAGAGAGGGCATTCCCTGGAGGAGGACCCTGACCAGGAGAAGGAAAACACCCTCTTTTTGAGAAGGGGGAGGCCCCGACGACTTCGAAGAGGAGAACGGATTCAGGAGCGAGTTTGTGCGTCGGCGGGACGGAGATTTGATGAAGGAGCCTGTTGTCAGTCTTTGGCTATGATGTGGACGTTCGTGGTCCTCTGGCATGGTCTTCCCCCTGCGGATGAGGACGGTCCTTTGTGCTCTGGTTCCCTGCCGAAATTTCCTTTTTTTCTTCACTCAAGCCTGGGATTTCTTTCTTCCGATGAGAGGCTGGCGACGCGAAATTTCGATGGCTCCTGGATGAACGTGATTAGCGCTCTTTTTCTTCTCGCACCACGCCTTCTACCACGCTACTGGGTTTTTAACAGCCCCTTGAGATCCTTTCGCCGAAGAGGAGAAAGCCGCTTTTTTTTTTCTAGGAGAGCGATCGGTGGAGACTTTTTTTTTTTTCTTAGGAACATCCAAGCGAATAGATGTCTTTGAGAGTAGGGCTTTTTGGTGGTCTTGACGAGGGATGACCTTTCTCTGTGACCGAGGGAGAGGAGCGTACAGCGGATTCTTACTCTTTTTTCTTTCTCCATGCGGGGCGGGATCATCGGCCGTCTGCTGGGTCTTTCTTTTTCTTTTTTCGGCGGCAAGGAATTTGACAGCGCGCTGTTTTCCCTCTTTCCTCTCTTTACCTTCACCTTCCCGCGGCGGGCGAGATCTTCTTTTTTTTTTTTTTCCGTTGGTGCGGATGAAGCGCTTTAGCGGGACTTTTTCTTGCCCTTGAAGGGACTAATAATCAGTTTTTCTTTTGTCACTTTTGTGAGGTAATGGAATTCGTGAATTGCGGCGGCGGACTCTATGCCCTCTTGCTTTCTTCGCCGTGTTTCTTTTTTGACACGCGCGGGGTGGAAATGTTTTTCTTTTTTACTTTTTTCTGGAGGACGAGAGAAGGAGTTTCATTTTGCGGGCGTTTGGTCGTCGATGGTGTTTTTCTGGTTATGGAATTGTCTTCTTTTTAGGGATTCAGTTTTTGACGTAGAGTTTTAGAGAATGGTACGAGGGAGTTATGATGCGTCGAGGTTCTCCGAGACGGCGCCGGATTTCCTTTTTTTTTTTTTTTTTCTTTCTCGGTGAGGGGGGGTTTTGGGGCCGCGAGCTTGCGGCTTCTTTTCCTTCCCCTTCTTTTTTAGTCTTTCGGTCGCTGTGATGACGTGTCGTTTTTTCTTTTTTTAGTCGTTGTTTAATCGGCGTGACTTCCCTTTCTCTCTTCTTTTCTTCCCTGAACTCTCCTTTTCTTCCCCCCAAATCTACTTCGACGAAGCACAAGGACTACACCGTCATCACATCCCTTCCCCCCCTCCTCCCTCTAACCCATTTTTTTTTTTTTTTTTTTTTTTTCTCGCAAGCTCGCGGCCCCCCTTCCTCCCCCCTCCCCCCCCCCAAGCCGCGACAACGATTACGCCGCCCTCCGCGCCAGGCGTCTCCCCCTCCGGACTTCCTTTCCCTTCTCTCAAAATAGAAGGCAAAAACCTCTGCTCTCCTCCCCTTTTTTTCTTTTTCCCTCCAAAGTACAGGAAACAGAAAAACACCATCGACGACCACCGCTCCCCCCCTCCCCCACGAAAACTGCCACTTTTCCCCTCCTCGCCGAGTAATGGAGCTTTTTTTTTCCTCTCTTTTGATCGAACTCCTAAAACCAAAACGGCGAAGAAATCGTCAAGTGCACCTCGCGTCTCCCTCCCCTATAACGAATAGCCCCCTTTTCCCTCTGCTCGATGATGAGTCTTCAAGGTAGAGGAAAACTGGGTCAAGACTCCCTCTTTTTCCCCTCTCCTCTCCTCTCCCAGGAGAGTTAAGGCCGACGTGCTGGAACGTTCTTCACTTCTCCCTCTGGAAAAACCTGCGTTTCCCCCTTTCCCGGACTCAAAAAGAAAGGAAATCATGCAGAGACTTTCTTTCTTCCCGCACAGAGGAGATGAAGAAATCGCCATATTTAAGGAATTCCTCTTGTTTCCTCTTCCTCGACCCGTCCTCCTCCCGTTCGCATCCCTCGTCTACATCACCCCCCCTTTTCCCCCCTCCCTCATATTATTTAGAGTGGATGTTCCTCCTCTTCCCCCTCAAACCTTCCCCTTGTCCATCGCTCTCATCTCAGACAAATACCCTTTCTCTTGCCTCAGGCAGGAAGGAGTCTCACATTGCCGTTTCCTTCCCCTCCGGTTTTTAGAAGGAGTGGATGCGCGTACCTATCTTATGATCACGTCATCACTCTTTGTCCTTTTCCATTTTTTCTTCCAGAGCTCATTCGCCAGCAAAATCCTTTTCCCTCGAGAGAGACAACCCCCTCCATTTTCCCCCAAAAAAAAGAGCTCAACGTTCCCTTTTCCCCTCCCCGCCTCCCTGAAGGAAGACAGGCCCCCTCCTTTCCTCTTTCCCACCGCCCCTTCTTCCTCATCGCCACCAACGATGAAATTTTTTCCCTCTCCTCCCTCCGCCTCAAACAAAAAAGACGCTTCCTTCTCTTCGCCCTTTTTTCTTCCTCCGAAAAGTCGCAAAGGAATTATTGGTGACGTCGCCTTTCCTTTTTTCCCTCCCCGATGGGTGAGACGCCCTTTTTCCGACTCATTTTTTTTTCTTCTATTTCAAGGAAGGAGTAAAACAGGTCATCGTCTCTTTTTCCCCCGCGAAGAACAAGGATCGTGCCCCCCCCCCTTTCCCATCGATTCCAGTTCAAACGAACCTCCCCAAGGAAAGAGCCCCCCCTCAACGCCCTTTCTTCGAGGACGGTTCCCTTCCGGCGGAAAATATCCGTCTTAGCGCCATCCGACAAGAAGTTGGCAGCCGGCATATCTTTCTTCCCGCTGAACTAGTACCCATGCTGAGCAAGGCAAAGTCATGAACGCTTCTCCCCCCTTTCCCTTTTTTCTTTTCCTTCGGAAGGTCTTCTACCCCGCGAAAGAAAAGGGAGACACGTCTTTTGCCAGGAAATAACCCCCCCCCCAAAGGAACCCCCTCAGGGAATCCTCTCTTTCCTTTCACAACCGAAAGGGAACTTTCTTTCGGAACTTAAGTAAGAGTCCTCTCGTCTCTCGCTTCAACCCCACTCTCTATTCCCATCGCGATCCTGCGACGGAACAAGAAGAGAAGAGATTTTCCTCGCCTCCCCTTCTTTTTCTCTTCGCCTGG
>Ga0179591_1333645_pt1 | contig 11512 bp, 9 predicted proteins | sample CZOMad2_1_08_16f_FD_182891 | JGI IMG/M metagenome (GOLD analysis project Ga0179591, IMG submission 182891) | Vadose zone soil fungal communities from Angelo Coast Range Reserve, California, USA - CZOMad2_1_08_16fungal (PacBio error correction) | ecosystem: Environmental > Terrestrial > Soil >... | reverse complement strand
CGAGGTTTTCCTCTCGCGGAAGATACATTTCTAAGACTTTCCTTTTTTCTCCGAGCTTGATAGGCCTGCTCTTGACACATGACGTCCTCACTGACGTGAGATTGTACTTTCGTTATAGACTTATTTTTTTCCCTCAGCATACCCGCAGACGGCAGGGAGTCTGACTCAGATCTCGAGAACGATCTATCTTCCAAGACATATTTCAACGGGATACATCTGTCTCCTCTTCCCTCAACCAGGGGGAGAGTCATTCCTCTCGGATCATCTGTAGTCCTTTTTGTTGGTAGGTGCAACTAGATACCACTCTCACTAACTTTTTGTTGTTGGAATGTCAGTTCCTCAGTCTTTTTCTCCCAAAAGCTTTTCGCGGCGTCATTCGTAGACCTCTTCAGGTTATTGTGATTCTTTTGATAAAGAATGGAGTACTAACGACCTTAGAACTAGAATTTTTCTCATTTATGTCGCTTAAAATCTTAGCCATTTCTATCTTGGCAATCTCTGTCGTTCGACCATCCCATTTTCCACATGATCTGTTAAAGCTTCCCCCCCCACACCGATAAGGATCCGCGTATTTGATCTGACCTCCTAACCTTAGAGTGCTGCTGTTTAAGGGGAATAGAGACCTTGGAGTAATGCATTTTACCCCCCTCCTCTCACAAAACCTGCGACCAGGAATTTTGTGTCTCTTCTAGATAAATCTGATTACTATCATTATTTTCAGGAGATGTCTTGAACTACCGGCGTGCTCCTCTAAGAGATATAGGAGCCTTACCTTAGATTCGAGAAGAGGGACTTCACCACTGATAAAGGCAGGAGCCGTTTCTTAACGACGTGATAAAATTCGATTCTCCAAACTTTTGCTGGTTTACGATTTTCTTCTCTCGCAGCGAACATAGAGATTCTCGATCTCTCTTCATTCTTTCTCAGTCACCATCAGTGTCTCCTTATTTCCCCCTAGTATGCTCAAGCGCATAGAGCGGCTTCCTATATGCCTGCGGATCTTTTTTTTTTTTTTTTCTCTATGGCCTGGAAATGAATGACTCCCCCGAACTCCCCTTATCTAGAGCCCAGCTGGTTACTCTTCCGGATTTGATGTCTTTCTTTGGTAGGGGTGAAAGATCGAATGTCTCTCTTCACAAGCTATAAAGGTACCTCTCAGGAAGGTCACCCTTAATCCCCAGTTGACCCTCCGTCCCCCTGAACTCTTCCAGAAGAAAGACTTTGAAGCCCCCCCCCCCCCCCTTCAAAGAACCAGAACGAGATAGATGATTTCTCAGCTAATCCTTTTATAAATGTCCCCCCCCAATTTGCAATACGATTTGGAGTGGAATCACAATGATACGATCTTTCTTAATTCGCTAGATTAAACAGTCTTGACTCCTCAATCAGACATAGGTGAAGTCTTCCTTTGTCCTAGGTCAGAGATATTCGTACTATTCCTAGACCTGGGCACCCAGCCGGGGACTTTCTCTGGGAAAAGATACAAAGATGGTCTTTCTACTTTCTTTTTACCGGACATTAAAGGATTCCTGAACTTCACCGTTTATCCGCTCTTCTGAACAGGCCCCCCTACTCCTGTCTCGAGCTCCATGCTATCATAGGTTACACTGAGAGCAATTCTTAAAATATTAAGGTCTAAAGCATTTCTGGCCCTCATTCCCCTTTGAAGTAATCAGATTCTTGAAGAGCTAAGTTCCAGGAACTCAGTACTGGGTGGAGAGCTCAGTCTAGTCGTTAACTCGACTTTTTCGTAGAGTCTGTATCTCTGGAACGTGTCCCCGTCCTCTCCCACTCAGAGAAGGGAGCGAGCCTGGACCGTAAGAACCACGGAACATAGACGTTTCCTCAAGTCTGAAGGCGCCTCCCTCATCTCTTTTCCTCTCCTCCTCCGAAGACGGAGACATTATTATTGCTTCAACTCCTTCCCCTCTATCTGCCCCGTGAAGAGACTGCTGGAGGAATTCACGATCCTCCCACGCTTTCTCAGATCCTCTGAGAAAAGTGCGATTTCCCCCTGGTCATAAAGCTAGAATTCTATTTCCGAATAATCAGGTCATTTGATGATTGGTCCGGTGTTTTTTCTTCCTTCTTTTATCTCGAATCTCTTTTCATTAGATTTGAATCTTCTCAATACAACCTAGAGTTTTCCTAGGTGTTAGGATGTAAACACAAAGAGAGATTAATAAATACTTCCCCTAGCTCCGAACTTTCTACTTTATTCCGCATGCCTCGATCTTAAGAATGACGAGCATTCGGCCCTACCCTGACCTCCCCCCTTATCCTCTCCCGCAAGTGGCCGGCGGAGGTCTCCTGCCCCCGTAGGACGTCTTATCATTATCTTATAAGTAATATTGGTGGCTGATTTCCCTTCTCTCTTTTTTGTCCTTTCTCTCTCTCTCAGCCGGAGGTCCACTTTCTCTTCCCCTTCTTGCGCGACCTCTTTTAAGTACTCCCTTCAGTCTGACTTGAGCTCCGCCTGCCTCGCCGCTTACCGTAACTCCCTTTCCCAGGTGATCTTGACTATTGGACGAGAAAGGTGACATGCTGTAGGAGATTATAGCTTCTGATGAAAGTCTAGATCGACGAGCAGCCCCCTCTTGATTGCGTTCACCTCCTGCCTAGGGCATTGGCTAAGTAAACCCCTTGGGCCCGGACAGAGATAGGGATTTCTTCACCTCAAATCGTAGAGTTGCAATACTTCGTACTTCGTCTGAGGCTTCTATCGTGTGAGATCTTCTTTCAGCTTGATACCTGCAGCTGAAATTTTCCCATTATGGAAAGTTAGGAAGTTTTTGACTTTGTTTGTTCCATGACTTTGATAGTAGAAAAAAAAGTCTCTGGAGTCCCCCCTTACTTGGACTCAGCCGTCCCTCTTCTCTAACTACTTTATCCTAGAACTTGGAGAGATAGTATCCTTCTCTATCTCTCTTTTCCAATCAACTATTTGGGTGAGAGAAGATAAATTGAATACTCATAGCTTCCCATTCAGAGGAGGCCGCTATTCTCGAGCGTTCCAGGTCTCTTTCACGTTCTTTTTTTTGAAAGACTCGAAAGTTTTTTTCTCTTTCTGAACTTTCTTTCCCCCCGACCCCTTCCAATTTTTAATCTACTTGAAACTGGAGAATAGAACTCAGTTCCCCCCTAAACCGGGCTTCCCAAGAGAGCCTCAGACTTCCCTGTACGGAAGTATTGAAACTTTTCATAATTCCTGGCCTCCCTAATCATAGAGCTGGACTTTCTCCCCAGGGTGGAAGTCAAACCTATAGTTCAGTCTCTACCCTACCCATCAGCGTGGTCTAGTTCTTCTAGCTTTCGGAGCTGATAAGTAGACCCCCCTATCCTAGACTCCCCAATACGTCCCCTTTACTCTAAACAGAGATATCCCCAAGGTCATAGTGCGGACGGTAAGAGCTTAGATGTAGGTCGATCTCATCCTCCTCCTCGGTTATTACAATTAATTCTCGACTCCCACGTCTTTACTTCCAAAAGGGCGCGGAGAGGCGTCTTTTCTCGTCCGATCCCCTATCTCTCCAAGAAAACTCCAATAATTAGATTAGGTCTGACTCCTTTCCATTCTCAATCCTCCTCCTTTCTGCCTCTCCTCACCTGACAGGAGCCGTCTCCTTGACTTCTATCCCCCACAGCCACCTTCCTCCCCCCTTCTAATACTCGGATGAGGCAGAACGTCGAATGCGTCCTCTTTCATCTTCATTAGGAGCTTTCTTCTGGTTTCAGCCTCCCCCTCTTCCTCTTGTTACTTAGATCTCAAAAGTAACCCTCTTAGTCTCTATTCCCTCTTCACCACCCCCCCACTGTGACACATTCCTCAAAGAAGTAGAACGCTAATAGATCTTTCTGCCGACACAGGAGAACTTTCATCCTACCTCTATCCGTCGGCGCTTCTTAGGTCGCTGGTATCCTCGAAGGCTAGCCACGCTTCGATAGCTCCCTCGTTTGATAATAGCTCCGTCGCCTCGGCTTCGTCTCGCGAAGCTCTATCTTCCTGCACGTAGTCTGCCTTCGTTCACCTGATGACTTTCTTACGTAGAGCAGACGTTCTCATTGGTCTTTTCTTTTTCCACTCTCCTAGTCCCCAACAGCCTCCTACCTATCTAGGTTCTCTCCTCCGTAGCGCACCCCCCTAGTAATTACTTCTAAAGTCTCTCTTCTCTCTCGAGATAGGTACCGCACCCAGTTTCTTGATGGCCACACTCAGGTCTTTAACCGCAAAGGATCGGTTCCTCGGAGATTTAATTGATTATCAGCCTTTTTGGCTCTTCGCCCAGTGAGAGTCTACTCTCTAGGAGGGCCTCCCCTTTCTGGTCCTGAGCCGGGAGTCTAAGCTTAACTTTAGAGCACATATGTTTGTTATATTTTTCACCTCTCCCGTCCTGTGTGATATCCCCCCCCTCGCTAGTGTCTGACTATAGCACCTTACTATTCCCCCCCCCGCCGCCTTCAAAGCGATCCTTCGGGCTTTTTTAGTAAGCCCTGTTGAATAGATCCGATCCTCCCTACTCGAGTCCTTCGGGTACTCCCCTCCCACTTGTCAAAAGATACGACCCTTCTTTTTCTCCAGGTTACTTCTCTTCTGAATATACTCTTCAGGTGTTTGTTATTTCTGTTCTTGCTTACCCTCCCATCCTCTTCAATCTATCTGACCCTCTCATACTGTATTTCGTGTCCTTTCCGAGAGTTCACTCTCTGAGAGAGCGGCCTAGTCTCCCCTCGCTCGGGGTAACCTAAGAACCAACGACCTTCCTCACTTTCCTCTCGGAACAATCTCTCCCAATATCCCTATGTCGTGTTTCTATTGTGCCGTCGGACCCTTCAGCCCTGTCTCATTCAGCAGATAGAGATACTCTCTCGCTCTTTTTTAGATTAGAGACGCTACGTTCCTCTCGTCTTGACATACTTCCGCGCTACTTATCCTACTATGGACGCGCGCGATCTTAAATTTGTTTTCCATCCTAGGGCTAACGTATGGCCCTTAACGCTCCTAATTAGGACAATTTTTTCTCACTGATCTACGAATAGGACTGGAGCGAGTCCTATTGTCTTCGACGTAGTGCATGCCCTGTCTGAACAGTCCCATCTAAGGAACATACCTCCCCCAAGGGATCGACCTCTCGAAAAATTACTTTTGCTCCTTTTTTCGAGTAGTAGGAAGAAGCATTCTCTATTCCCTGTCCACCCCGACGCTCCCCCACTGTCTCTTGAGGAACATAAGCTGAAGCGCTCTCAGGGCACGTGAAAAATCTTAATTTCAGGGGATGTTCTACACGGAAGAGGCTCCATGGCCTCCCCCTATTTTCCTCAGAAGTAAGGTTACCCATGAGAGGCTCCCGTCGAAGTGCACCTGACGTAACTCCCGTCCTCACACTTTTATACCGATAGGAGTATTCTCGACCCTCTTTTCTTTCTCAGACCAGAAGACTTCAAACACTTTTCGATCAGCGGTATAATTTTGGAAGCCCAAAAACCTCCTCAGGATGCTCTTTCTCTCCGTCTTAATCCACCTTTCTTATTAAGCAGCCCGATGGAGCCTAAGGCACTCATCTTTCCGAGTAGATAGGTCCTCTCCTCCCTCCCCCCTCTACTATTACGGGAGACTGGTCCCCTAGAGAGACCCCCCCTGAAAGAAAGAGTAAATACCTTTGACTTCTTCCTCAGTTAACCGGAGAAGCTCTCTATCCGATTCCTAAAGATCAAGGCTTCGCCCATTTAGTATTGCCCCCTGCCGTCACTTAAGACGAGATCCATTCCCCCCTTATTTCCTCTTCATAAGTTGTTTGGTTGTTTTTAGTATATGAGAGGATTTAAGTCATGTACCCCGCCCCCCTTTCCGTGAAGTTAGAGTCTCCCAGATGATCTCTCGTGAGAGTTCAATCGTCCCTTGAACTGCCGCCAGAGGGACTAGTTCTCTCTTCATGGGTTCTACGCCTCCCCTTAGAAATCAGGCTTTTCTGTTTGGCTCTCTAGCAGATTCTATAGGACCCCCTCCTATATGATACATCCTGATATCCCCCACGCACCCGTTTGAGGACGACCTCTCCGATCGTCCTCTCTAGACGTTTTTCCTGCAACTACTATCCTATTCAGACAGTGATCTGAGTAAGCTTGATTAGAAAGACGCGGGATCCTTTCTCCCTCTCTCGCTTTTTGGATGCCATGATTTCAAAGCCTTCCCTGTAAGACCCCGCCCAATTGAATTTTTGTAAATTCTTCATGCTGAACTTCGTCCCCATTTTTCCAGCCTTTTTGGCACAGCCTCCCTGGGTATCCACCTCACCTCCCCCCCCCATTCTTTTTTTTGTTACTGTAACCTCTCTACCTTCACTTTCCCGATTATTTTTACGCTTTTGCTCTCCGAGCCTTTCTTTTCTTTTTGGTAATTTGGATCGAGTAAAGGCTTCTTCTCCTTACACGACTGCTTTTCGGCCACAAAAGGCTCACAGGACCTTCGAGCTGTCTTTCATCCAGCTTCTTCTCTTTTTTTTTACTGGCTATTTTAATACATTCCCTTCGAAGAGCCTCCCTTCGTCTCTGATCGCTGCGTAATTTTTCCCTCTTCTTTCCTCAGATTGAGAAACTGCGAGCAGTAAGATTTTTTCTGAAAAGACTTTAGCAACGAGCTTTCTCACACATTTGACACGAAGAGCTGGCCAACTCTTGTCTCTCGAGCTGCGGTCCTCATATTTACACGAAGACTTTAGAAGTAGAGATCGTCCCCCCGAGATCAAGACTCATGTTCTCTGATCCGTGATCGGTCTTTCTCTCCTCTTTTCTAGGGGTTGCCCTCAAATATTTCCTCTCCCCTCTTCTCTAGACTAGATGTGGTTTAATAGATTAGATGATGAGGTTGTTCTTATGTGAACCTGCTCAATGGAGCCTCTTCCCCCTCTCGACTATTCTGCCACGCTCCTTTACTTTCCCCCTGTGAGACTCCCGAGACGCGCTATCATCATATTTATCTGAGAAAAGCGTTAATGAACAACCACCCCTCCCCTACACCGCGAGATCGATAGAAGAGAAGACGTGGTAGAACGAATTTCGTCTCCCAGGGACTCTATGGGGGCTTTGACTACATGTCCATTTCCTAGTCTACTTTATTAGATATCTCAAATGCCGGAAGGACTCACTCTCCCTTTCAGGAGTCTTCTTTAGGAATTGGAGCTTTATTAGAAAAGTATCTCGATCTCAAATAGTTCTTGGACTTGCTCCTGTTGAAAGCACCCAGATGGCTCCTTTGGGAAGTCAAGATGATACTCAATTTCTTCCTTAGCGAAATTGCTCCCGCCTCAGGACCAGGAAAAGAACTCCCAATGGCAGCCCGCCCGTCTACCCTAGAACTTATCTCCTCTTTCCAGATAAGTTAATCCCCCCTGATTTCACCATTCGAATTTCCTGAAGACTCTTTTTCCCGTTAGAGTATGGGGGGAAATAACTTGCTACCTGAAAGACAGGACCCTCTGTCTTTTCGACGTTGTAGTCAATGCTTCTGTTCGTAGGATCTCGGTCGAGGAGGTAAAATGTTTCACTCCTGAATAATCGCCGATCCTGATTAGATCCCTTTAAAGAGCGTCATGACGTGTTGAAGAGGACTCCTCCTTCTGAACTAATCTATTCAGCGCATAGAGCCCTCCTGGCGACCCTTAGATAGCTTCCACTAGACTTATATAGAACTCGGACTCGCCCTCTATTAATCCGTCATAACATTGAGCTAGTATATATCGCGTCGCGAAAGTGAGCCTTAGTTCCTCCCTCTAGCATAATTAGATTTAGACTCTCAGGATGAATGATTTTCCTTGTGTTCGTTCGGAAGAGTTCCTATATTGACCCTTTCGGTTTTTTCATCTCCATACTAACAAGAGTCTTCATCTTTTTTTGAGTTGATACCGCAATGAGGATTTTCCAATACGTCCCAGCGGACCGACTACGTGTACGTACCCCTCACTGCCTAGATGTCTGCCCTCTCGCCTCTGCATTGGGAATAGAACTTAACCTGCTTTCCTCTTTCCGTGTAATGGCGATACTCCCCAGCAGGATCTGCGAATAGCGGATACTCCGCTCGAATTATTTTGACGACTTTAGTTTCCCCCCTATCTTCTTTCTCGGCTTCAGCGACTCCGAGATCTTTCCCTTTTTCTAAAGCAGTTGTAGCGCTGAATTCTTGAAGAAGACCTCGCGCCCTGCCTCTCACTCCTCAAGCTCCCTCTATTTAAACGTCCCCCCTACTATTAAGTCTTCCCTTTCTAGCGCTTGTCTAGAAACTTTTACATGTGGAGGAGGCTCAGGATGTCCTCTAGATTAAAGTCTTCTCTATCCAAGAGTCGCACCCACTCTTTGATGATTCTACCGTCACTTCCCCCTCCATGGTAAGCCCCCGGGGGTCGAAATCCACCTCTCTCGCCTGGTAAGACACTAAGGTCTGTCACTACTTCCTGACACCATAGCGGTTCTCTCCCTGGTGCTCTCCGGGTAGCGTGCCGAGTTCTGTCCTGCCTCGCAGTTCCAAGTAGTTACTTTGAAGGGGTCTTCCCTTACGGTTCTAGACTTCTCACACCACGGATTTTTCCTCTTTGCAGCCAAACTTCCTTGACCTATTGAGCGACAAGAACTGCTCAGCCATACTAACTTTTGAGAGCTCGTAGTCATTCTAATTTTAATAATCATACGTTGTTTTGTTTCTATATTTCCATTTAGAGGAGATAAAATTTAGAGGATTCTAAGGTTTCTTGTCAGAGCTTGCCTTCTTCTTCCAACCTTGACTTGTTTTTATATCACGTCTTGGTCGGTGATCTGAAAATTATGGTCCCCCTCATTCAACTTCCTATAGACCATGAGAGGAATTTTCCGAAAATTTCACCTACCCGAGATAAACCCGTCGAAGAAGCTATCAGTTCCTTGAAGTAGTGACCGATCTACTATTTCTCTCTCTTTTTCTTGAAGCCCTTTCCTCTTCTTCTGCCCTTCGCACAAGGGTTACTTTCCAACATATAGGGGAGAGAAAGTAGCCTCCAGTTTTTCAGAGACAGTATCTCTCTTCTCGCTGAGCGGTAATCGAGATCTCGAGAATCCCACGCTGTCCCTTTGCATTCCAAGCTCGCGGCTCTAACCCCTCTCCTCTTCCTTCAAGCGTGAGGCGAGGCTTCGTCGATCATTGAAGCGAGGTATTCTTACAAGATCGATCAACGTCCTTAGGACAATGGAGAGCGCTCTTCAGACTCCTCCGTCCGTAATCGACCCCCACCTCCCCCAATACCTCTGAAGAGGTTCCCTTTCTTATTCTCACTAGCCGAATGGGGAAGGAGAGCATTACTCGAGAGGAGGCCCTGTTGACCTCTCTCGTAAAAAATGACTCGGCGATCGGCACGCACCGCTCCATTCTTCAGCAATTATAAGGAGACGTTCCTTCCCGCCTGATCTAAGGCCGGTTTCCGTCCCTCCCCTATTAAACTTCTGGTCAGCTGAGATGAAACCCTGAACCCTTTAGTCGATTGAAAAGCTTACGACCCCACCCCACAACGGAACTCCTCCAGCAGCCCGTCTCCCTCGCTGGCGATAGTTTCTGTAATCCTGATTTCTCAAGTCGCAGACAGCGAGTGAGCTTTCCTTTTTTAGGAGCGTTGTAATACCTCCTGATAGTCCGTCTCGATCACTGCCTCGTGCGCCATGATAAGTCGAAGTAGGACCGTAGAGATAAGAGCTGAGGGATTCCTGACTCGAGGATTCGTAACAGTAGATTGACCCGTCCCTTAAAGGGACGAGACGGCTCATCTGGGAGTCGGTGGAAAAGGTTACCCCGACAATCTAGATGTCTTTTTCTAGTTTACCCCTCTATTCGCTAAAAAACGTTTGTAAGTTCGTTCCTCCGCCTTGAGATATTAGCCGATCGCTTGAAAGTGACTGAAAAAGTTCCCCTCCGTGACCTTCGACCCGTTCCCTGCTCTTTTACTGCTGCGATATGAAAGAGTGATCGAAATTGAGATAGCCAAACAACGAGTATGGAAGTTCGCCGACGCTACGAGGTCCCGGAACTTAATCCTTTTCGGCTCATCTTTGAAATTCCCTCGAACCTTTAGTGTGTTCTCTGGTAAACGAGAACAATTTTCCCCTAGTTGTTCTATTGCTTTATTTTCGTTGTACGAATAGAACTTAGCTTGCCCACGCCTCTTACACTTGAGAGAGAGTTTGCTCGTACGCCGTGTTTGGAGAGCCTCACTATCGACAGAGTTCCCTGATTCAGGTCCCCTTTTAACCACACTCTTCTCTGAAAAAGAGATCTCAAATTTTCTTCCCTTTTTCTCTCGTTCCTCTTTCGATCTCTTCGATCTTTTTCTAAAGGAGTGTATCCTTCGCATCTCTAGAAGCTAGCAGGAGGGCCCTTCCATATTCCTTTTAGAGTTACCTACGGAGAGAGTGAACCTGACCGGCTACATGCTCGTCGGGTCACAATCCTCACCCCAGAATACCTCACGTCCCTCGTCGTTGAACCATAGAGAGTACTAACATGTTCGGAGTAAGATGCTTCGTAATTCCCTCGCAGGAGAAGAGACGAATTCTAATATCCTCCTTTTATATGCTCTTGAGCTCTTTAGAGCGTGACAGTAGACCTCGGGCGTCCCAATTTTTCGAATTTCCTCGCTGATCCTCTCAGGATCTATGTGAAAGCGCGCGTTTTTGAGTAACCAGTGGTTTGACTCTAGTGGCTCACTTCGTGACAACCCATGATACTTCTCTAGTATCATTTCTACTGCCTTGACTCCCCCTTCCTGGAGTTCTCTTTCTATCTCGTCCCGCTGAGATCCGTTTTTTTGTGCAGAAAATAGAAAGTAACGTCATCGCCATCAAGTTATAGAAATATCCCGCCCATCCTGAGTCGCCGTTTTGCCTCCTTAGTGTTCAGATCCTTCCCTTTACTCTGATTACCAGGAAAAGAAAGTCGGCCTTTCGCGTGCCGCTCCCCTTTAAGATTGAAAATTTTCTATTTCCTTTTTCCGCTTTAAAACAGTTAAGGTGTAATGGCTGGTCAAAGAGTGGCCAGAGCGCCCTGCCTCACTAGGTCAGCAGCCGAATCTGAACCTCGTCTTTTTTCGAATTCGTTAGTCCGCCCCGTGGTCTCGAATTGACTCCACGTATAGATAGGAGTGCAATGTATAGGACCCCCCTCTTCTTGCGAAGATGCCGGAAGGAAGCCCCCCCAGTTTACTCCTCGGATATGAAGGGCAGCACCCCCCCTTCCGACCTTATGACTCGTCATTACCCACCCAGGGTGCGTGTCGAGCAGAGGAGGAAGAGAGAAAATATTCCCCGTCTTTCGGAGATCGGCCTCTCGCAGACCAGCAGAAGAAAGAATGAGGGCGAGGTGAGCGCGAGCCCCCATGCCCCCCCCTTCCCTCTTACCCTTCTTCTGTTTTCCGTTGGGCAGAAGGTGAACGCGCAATAGACTCTCCTCTTTTCTTTCTGAGAGCTCCCTTCAAGTTATTAGTTGTCCCTGATTCGTCAGAAG
>Ga0179591_1293289_pt1 | contig 11512 bp, 10 predicted proteins | sample CZOMad2_1_08_16f_FD_182891 | JGI IMG/M metagenome (GOLD analysis project Ga0179591, IMG submission 182891) | Vadose zone soil fungal communities from Angelo Coast Range Reserve, California, USA - CZOMad2_1_08_16fungal (PacBio error correction) | ecosystem: Environmental > Terrestrial > Soil >... | reverse complement strand
GTTTTTTTGTTCTGTGTTGGTGTCTTTTTTGGTTTATTTTTTTTTTTGGTCGAGGTTCTCGTGACGTTGATTCTGGTATGGTACAAACCTGTACGTTCCCTCATGTCCTCTCTCACACAACAAAACGAAGACCCAGCTTTTCCTCCCCCTTCCCGTCCTGAGCAAAGGAAATACCCAACTCGTTTAGTTAACACAATATAACTTCCTGTCTCCCTTTTCGTCGAAATCTCGGTTTTAGGTCTGTGGGCGTTTCTCCTGTCAACGTAAAATAATCCTTCTTGACCCATCTTTCGAGGCGACGGACCCAATTCGACATCTGCCACATGTACAAATTTGAAACTGCTTTTGACCGACTTCATTCTTCTCTGTGCTCCCACCCTGGACTCATCATGATAGCCCTCACTCGGTACTTCCTCTTTCAGTCCTTCCTATATTCATCTTATGCCGAGCTGGACACCTACACCGATCATAAGCGTCAGGATGCTTTCAGATGCCTTTTCCTTGCGCGAGTTCTTTTCAGTCTGCTAAATAAAGTCACTTCCTACGCATCCTGCCCTCCCTATAGGTCGCCCTCCCTCTGCTAGTAATGTTGATGTGGTCCCTCTATCTCCCCCTATTACATCGCCCCGTGATGACAACCATCTTTCTTATCCCCCTGGTTGATCTAGGCCCCTCTTCTCCCTCTATACCCATGTCCCTACCAGATAGAGCACGAGTACAGCACCTGAGAAAGTCCCCTTAAGGACTATCCTTTTCCTCCCGAGAGGGTCTATACATCCGTTCCTGGCTCTGCTCGCCTCTCGCTTATCCCCTCCTAGTCAATCGTTTAATGATCATCGGCGAAGCCTACTTCGGTTTTTTTCCCCCCAAAGACGAAAGCCTCCCTTATCCTTTCTCTCCTCTTTTTCGTAGATGCCCCCCTTGCCTTTGCATCCCTCCCCAAGGTCTAATCTCTGAACGTGGGAGACCTTCCCCCCCCGTATCTCCCCGAGCATTGACCCGTGGTCGAGACCAACACTGAAACCCCTCGCCGCGCTACCGCCTCTGTAGGATACCTTGGACTTGCCTACGCTCCCAGACCTCGTTCCCATCGGAAATTAACCCCAGTGACTCCCTCCCAAAGGGTACAAGGCAAAGACCCCTCCCGCCGCCTCTGGCACTTTTTAACCTTTTTCTCATACTCTCTTACTTCCTGCCGATTTTGGGTAGCTCGCAACGAAAGATTCCCCCTTTTAGCACTGCGACGTCAACGTTCCAGGATAATTTCCCCTCCCCCCGCATTGAGGTAGTCAGACGCCTTACTTCGCCTTATTTTGAGAGTATTACCTTTCAAGGAGGTAATTTTCGACTCGACCCTCGTAAAGTTTTTCAGTCCCTTCATACTTTTTCGTGATTATCGTCCCGCTTTGGACTCTTACAAGCCTTCTGCGGTCCAGTCTGCGGACTCCTTTTAGAAGTAAGCTTTTTTCCCCCGCACCTTCCCAATCCCGCTGCAATTCTTTCATAGTCTCGTTGAACGGCGCCACATCCCCCCAAGCTGCTTTTTGTTATGTATTTTGCTGCTCCGGTCTTGAATGACAAGTTTAGTACCATTGTGTCTTTTTTTTAAAATCACTCCACCCCCTTTATTTGTCCGCTGGAGTGAACAGCATGTACTGAATTTTCGTCTGCGGCTACCCTACTCGATGTGAGGACACCCCCCCCACGAGGGCTTCTTTATAGATAATCGCCCCATAGAAAAAGGCGCCTAATGCCCTCCTTTTATTTCCCCAACGATTTCTCAAACCATCAGCCCGGCGCAGTCCCCGTAGCACATGGCAATTGATGTTTAACAATATGAAAACCCCAATTGACAGTGGTGTTTACTCTGCAGACCATTCCCCCCCAACCAGAACCCCCATTTTGCCTCTGTCGCTTCCAGTAGAATCATCACATGTTTTTTTCCCCTTGTGAATTATAAATTCCCCCATATCCGCCTGACGACTTTGTCCCCCCATGACTATCTAACCGAGCCACTTCGGTTTTTTTTTCCCCTGATTTTTAGGCCTCTTGTCAGGGCCTTTTTAGTCCCTCCACGGGAAGACTACCAATCACGTTCTTGATTCCACGGATCATCGATGGTCACTGCTTTGACCCAGACTCTTTTCCCCAAGATGGAGGTAACATGATAATCAAATAAAGAGATCGACCCCTCAGCTGTGGTTTCCCTCTAGGTCCTTCCGTCTCTAGAGTCTTTCCGGCGTGGTGGGGCATTACCCAAAAGTTTTTTTCTTGTTCAGTCACTCCCTAGATAGATCCAGTCGGCACCCCCTTCAATCCCAAACTCCAAATACCGCGCCCATTATTGAGTTGCATATGATTTTGCTGAAGCTGGAGGAGCCCTAGCCCCTTCTATATCTCTTCCGTTTTTGGTTCTCGGAACCTCTCCTCCCTATTCCTCATTTATTGAACGCACGCTCCTGGTCGCTTATTTGGATTTGGCGCTTTGGTTTTGACTTCGGTGACACTGCAGATCTTTTTTCCCCTCAGCATACTCAACCCCCTTAGCATGTAATGAACTCTCACCCTTTTTTGGCCCTGGCGTCTATTTTTTTGAAGTACCCTCACTTTCAGACCCCAACCTTTTAGTTAATTGTAGGCTTCTTAGTGTCTGGTGGTTCTCTGGGAGACACATTCTTTGTTCCTTATTTCCTCGCAGCCTTAGATGGTATATCTTTCCCTTTCCTGTGGTGTCGTATTTCCGTTTTTTTACCAAGTAGTCCCCATCTTCCCCTGAGCTGAAGAAGTGTTTTTTTCTTAGTCCTATTTTCTTCCTTTATTTCAGGCGACTTGTCTGAATGTTACCTGAGCTGGCCCCCCCCCAAATGGGGCCCCACCTGCTTCCTTGTCTTTCTGATTTTTCCCCTCTGAACCAGAATGTGTTTCGTCGTTGGTGCCTTACTGGACACCGACCTGTCCTTTAGTTAGGTGACATGTCCTTCTTTCAATGTTGGCGGAGCCTAAGGTCGTGGGACTGACGCTTATGGTGTTCCCTTTCCTCCTTTTCTTCTAGATGGACCCACTTCCCAAAAGCGGGGCTTGAAGTCCAGACATTCCGGATTCGTAAGAATTCTATCATCAATTCTGGTCCTTTAACTTCGGTATCGGGCAGGACTCATCGTTCCCCAGTACCACGAATTGGCAATACCTGGTCCTTCCCCCGCATCCTTCCCAGACCAGCCCAAATTATTTTTTACGATTGTGTTTTTTACTTGAACACTTTTCTTTTCCAGGTCGCTGTCCCCCTGTGTTATCTGCCTCCCGAAAGCTTCAAGGCTTCCATGATAACCTCCTTACTTTCACTGCACCTCTCCGTTTTTTTTCTCGCAAATCTACCTGAACTACCCCCTCCCCGGATGTAGAAGGGCGGATTTTCCTAGGCTGAGACAGTTTCCCGGATTTTTTATGGCCGATCTTTACCCTAATTTTACCCCGTAGCGGCGGATGCAGAAACCCTGAGGGTGCTGATTTCTGGACCTTTCTTTTCTATGTGCTCCAGGAGACTTTTTTTTATCTGCTCCGCGCCACCCCTTATTTGAAGTCTCCTTATTCCTCTGACTTTTAAAAAACTGAGAAGGACCCAGCCTTGAGCCGATCTGCGGCCTACTTTGGCGCTTTCCCTTACCTCCTGTTCTCTAACTTGTAGATTGCCAGCTGTTCCAGCGGCTATTTTTTTTCTTAAGGTGATTTCCTGTAGATTCCCTTGACCTCTTGTAGATTGCCTCTCGTAGGTTGGCGCTGAACAATTTCTTTCAAATGATCGGAGCTACATAGATCTTCACCCTCGCCAACGTCCTCTCTGACTTGGAGATTAACTTACGTTCCCGCCCTCTTCCCATTAGACGAGAATTATCATGTACTCCCTCTTTTAGGCGTCTGGTTTTTTTTTTTTCCCCCCTCGTATTTTCTACTGGACCCCCCAATCTTCCCCCATATTAGTTGCATTACTCATGAGGCTTGGAACCCTGTGAACTTTGAATATCGATCTTAGCTTTTTTTCGACTTCGTCTTTTCAATTCCCCTTTTTTTGCTTCTAAGCGGAGATTTGTGTCCCTTAAGCGATACCGATGGCTTTAAAGTGTGTTCTGCCCATCTTCCTGAGGTCCACAGTCTCTCAAACGGGTTGACAGATTCAGCACCCTTCAAGGATTTGATGCCCCCTCACTGACGCTCCCTCTTGTCACTTCCCTATCTTCTTCTTCTGAAATCCCCGAGCTGCCTTTAACTCTTAGCATCACAGGAAATCACAGTCCCACTCGCACTAAGCGTCTCCCTCTCTCATAGATGATCCTTTCCTGAGATTCTCCTTTCTTTCCAATTTTTCCCAAGTCTCCCCGGTAATAAGTTATTCTCTTGAAATTTCGAGGGCTATAACCAGCTCCTCACTCTCTACGAAGCTTATCATTTCCAGCTAAATTGGCCCTACCAAGGCCGCTCCATGATAAGCCCAAACCAGTTTACAGACGGCTTGGCATGTTGAAGAACCCTTTGGGTAACTCGAGGGCCCCTCATAAGGGAAGCTCTGCTCTTGACCCCGAGTCAGAGTTCCCCTAACACACACACGTTCAGTAATAGCCATGGCCCTTTAGGAGTGTTTCTAGTTTATTTGCTTTGGCCAAGGTTGTGTGACATATTGCAGTCTCCTTTTCTTAGAATCTGTTTTCCCTCTTTTCCTCGTAGTTTTTATAATTTCGCGGATGACCCCTCCCCCCTCATTCCAACAGTATCAAAGGCCCTACTTTCCCCGATTTATTTCTCGCCCCCCTCTCTGACAGGACCTCAGAATCCTCCCTATCAAGACATAGATTGGGCCCTTTCGTCGGCTCGACAGCTCTTGTTACCTTCGTCGTGTGTTTTTGTGTTGTGTGGCCCTTCCTCCTTGTGAGATGGTGTTTTTAGTTGGGTGTAGTATTGTGTTTCCTTTTCCCCACGCGGCGTTGTGGTGGGGGGTTTGTTTGTGGGTTTTAGGTTGGTTGGTGTTAAGCCAGCCGATCCCAGGCCTGTCTTTTGCTCTTCTCCTTTGCTTCACTTGTTTCGTTTGATGAATTTCCCCTTCCCACCGAGATCATTTTTGGTTCCCGATTACCTTTAGGTTATTCTAATTTTGCATGGCATGCCCCCCCCCCAAGGCGCTCCGCGTCCGTTTTGCCCCTCCAGGCTCAGTGCAGTTTTATTTTCAAGTTTGTGTGGCGTTTTGGAGAAGTCAGCACAAGCGTACTCCCCTTTTCTACAATTGCTCTCCAGCTGCTGTCCCTCCCCCGCGCCTTTTTCTAAAAAAGAATTAAGCGGGACAAAAAGTTTGTGAGAGCGTTGGAGATGCCTTGTTAAGCTGCGGTTTCTGTGATTTTCACGCCGTGGATTATGCGGCGAGGAGAGCTATCCAAAGGGAGAGCTCTTTTCTCCCCCCCTCCCAACCCTGACCAACCCTAGACTAACGCCGTGCCGCCCTTCCTCCCCTTCCTCCCCTCGGTTAGAGCTGACATCATTCTGAAGTGGCTCCGAGGCTGGGGGGACATAAGGACTCTCCTCCACGTGCCCAAAAGTCCCGCTTGTTCATTGATGGACTCATACCCTGTCGGAAACCCCATTTGGAAGTTTCTATCATCTTCTTCTCGGTCTGGCTTTTCCTCAGCACGCCGATGCGTTCCCCTAACCTGATAGGATGTCTTTCATAGTTCTGAATGACGTTTGAGCTCCCTCCCCTCCCTATACGAAGAGAGCTTATCCTTCACCGATTCCCTTCACATTATGGATATTTGTCCGCTCCGAATCGATCGCTCCTGTCCCCCGATCAGCTATCTCAGTCATTGATAGGCGTGAAAAAACCCTCACTACGATCTCCTTGGGATCTCGTCTGTCCTTTCCCTCTTACCATCGTTCTTTGGTACCCCTTTTCCTTCCGTATTGTGTCTGATATGACCCCCGGATCCCGCCATCAACTCCCCCGAGCTGGTAATAATCCTATAGGCATTGTCCTTACTGGTGGTCGATTCCTCCTTTTGTTCGCGCAGCTCACACTGCACCTCTTTTTTCTGGGATGACCTCTCCCGTTCCCTTAGTTAACCCCCCGCCTTGATTTGTGGCGATAACCTATCTTCTCGTCCGCGAATTTATGTTTTCTTTTTCCCCTTTTAGTACCGGTCGCTTTACGATGTCTCTTCGTAGGAACTCTATGTTTTTCCCACTTCTTCCCCTCCCTCAGGATCTTTTCCAGTTTGAATCCTATTAGGCGCCCTAGAAATCTGGATATTGCGGTACTGTCCCCTCTTCCCTACATTAGTAATAGCAATCCTTCTCCTTTTGAGATCTCGTTTTTTTTTTCCTCCCAGATTCATTTCCCCTCGCTACCAATGCGACTCTTTGTTTACCTCTATAGCGCAGTTGATTTTTTTTCCAGATTACCAATAGCAGCTTTATCGTCCCCCCTTGACTAGTATATTCTTTGAATACTCCATTTTGTTCGAGAGCTCCTGACACGCCCCCTTCTTTATTTTAAGCTCAACCAAGCTTTTTCTTCTCGAGATTTTAAGACAGTGCCTCTTCTACAATCTTTTGGGACCCCCCTCGTTTTTCGAACCGCCTTTCCATGATCCCTCCCTCCGCGCTCTGACGAACCACTCGATCTACTCTGCTTCTGGGAATTTAGGGCGAACGCTTTCAATACCGCGCCCTCAGATGATGTTTTGCCTCACACATTCGTCTAAACCCTTTCCCGCTTGTGCGATGCCTTCGAAGATATTCGCCCTGCGACATTCCCTCGACCTGTGAATCCAGGTGCCAAACCACTAATAACGGCTTTCTCGTCCTCTCCGAAATCGTTTCACACTCTGGCAAAGGCTTTTGTTGAATCAGTCGAGGCAGTACCCTACCTACTCGGTTAAGTTTTCCGGCTGTGACCTCCTTTCGAACAACCTTCCTAAGTCCTACATTCCCACGGAGAAGAAAGATCTAGGAGAACCCCCCCCCCTTCTATTATTGTCGAGGCCTCCTGTCAGATGGACTGTCCCCTTTCCATTAAAAGTTTTTACCCTAAGCAATGGATGACGTTTCCCCCTAGATTTTAGCCCGAGCTTCGCTTATTCTGTAGGCCTTCTTTTCCCGCCTTTCATGTTGATTCTATTTCCTTTTTTTGATCCTATCACACCACACGTTGGGTCTGTTAATTCTACATTCTTACACGATAAGGCCATTAAATTGAAATTTTTCCACCGTGCCGAAGATACTATTTCTAGGTTTATCAGGATTATGATGAGCAAATCTCTCACTTACTGTACCCAGAATTAAATCTCAGGTTTTCTTGGCAATTCCTCCTGCGATGGAACCCCTTCCATACGTTCTTCCTGACGACAGCATTTTAAAGTTATTTTCTCCTGGTACTGGGAATACTCGTTCGCATTTTGGTGACCCTTTTTGCCTATGCCCTGTTACATCCGATCGAGTATGCCTTTCGCGATGTATTTCGTGGCGCTGACTCCGATGGAGGAAATTATTTCCGTGTCCGGAGGATCCCCTCCTCCTTTTCATGGTGTCTTGGGTTGCTCTATCATAGCCTTTTACTCGCTTTCTCATATAGGTGATCTCCGGCCGTAAAAACCATCGATGCAGACCTGCATACACCTCCGCTATCTCCATTCTAACCTTTCATCTCTGACATGCCGTTGTCCGCGCAATTTCATCGTTCCTGACACGCTGGTGTTTATTATAAAACTTGGCCTAGCCAAACTACATTGAGGACTGGTATTCCCTATGACGATTTCCTCACCTCCCGGATTCCTCTTTCTGACCAGAAAACCCCCCCTTCCATGTCCAGAGTGTTCTTTCCCCCCTTAGAATAGGACTTGCCGGATTGTCGGACCCAGTTCCTGTCTATTCCACTGAGTCTAAGATTATGTTGAGTGCTAGAGAGTTTCTAATAATCAGATATTATTCGTAGCCCTATCGCAAGGAACCGCTACTTTTATTTTAGGTGACCTTCTCGCTTTACACTTGTAGATTGCGGCATCTGGGTTCCTCTGCAGACCGGACGATCGCACGGTGTCAGCCTCGGTCAGTGCGTAGTGGTCTAGCGTCTTAGCCAAAAAATGCCGCGAGACATAGCCATCCCCCACCAAACCCACTGAAAGACCCCAGTGTGCGAAGACCAGAAGGAATTTCTGCACGCTTCCCGTTTTTTTACCCCTACGGCGCCCAACAGAGTGTGATTGGTCAAAAATCTCCTCATTATACTGGCTCCTAAAATCTCTTTTTCTGATGGCGGCTGGTTTCTCTAGGTACCCTCCTGTATCTCGATGCCTTAGGATGATGTCGTACAAGGTAACCCCGAACTATCGCCCCCGCCACCCCCAAACGCTCTTCTGAAAAATTATGTGTTAATGATCTTTCTCCTGGCGGCTGACAATGATCGCGCAATGTACCTCATGGCTCCCGGCCATGAAAGTTTTCTGACCCTTCATTCCTTCGTCCTTTCCTCACCCCGATGCTAGCATTTCCACCTCTTCCCGCTTCTCACGTATGAATTACTCCTCTAGAGAGTAATGCTGTCGGGCTGATGGCTTCCCTCTCCGACCTCCCTGTGAAGAATAGAATTATTTCTTTTAATAATTCCCTCAGAGGAGCCCCTTCCAAGATGGATCTTCATGTCGTGTCCGATCACGCTCTCTGGCCCCCCTCACTCTTATCCCCAAACATATGCTTTTTATCTCGTGATCGTCTATGATCGAGATAACTGAGAAGGCACCTCTATCATCGCCTCCTCCGTATACCCCCTGAAGCAATCTCTCATGTTCGCGAAAGGAGATTTGACTTCCTTCACTTCCCCAACCGACTCGTTCACGGGCTCATGCCTACCTATTAGCATTGGATCCGCATTGTTCAATCTTTTGATGCCTCGGTGAAGACCTGCAGAAGTTTTTTTTGTGACCCCCCACCCCGACGCACTTACGTCAGTTTTTTGAGTCATGTCGCTAGGGGCCCTGATTTTTTTCTGAGCCAAGGGCCCTCTATTCCGTTGAGATGAATCTCCTGCCTCTCCTACCGAGCTGTTCTCCCGTGTGAGCAAACGCCACTCGCCCGCGGACCATACCGCCTACGCGTCCGTAGCATTCCATGTCACGTGCCGCTTCTCTCCCCTGCCTTGTCCTAGGTCTTGAACACCAGATGAAGCGAAAACGTTCTCGTGCTTAGAAAACGCCGGATCGCTCCCGGCTTCCTTCTCCTTTTAAGGCTTCTATCCTCGAGAAGTACCTAACGATCGGGTAGCTTGACCTCCCCAATTCGCCGATTCACACGGCAGAGGCCGGATGCGCCCTTTCGAACCCGACTTGCTGGGTAATCGCCGACTGCTTATCCCTCTCTTCTATTATTCAATAGCAGCTTTCCTGATAATCACCCCTGTAAAGACGTTTCTCCCTCTACTGGCTGGAGGTAAGGTCCCGTGGTCATAAGTCTCACCGTATCTCGTGGTCCGTTGCTACCCTCTTTATCTCATCCTTGAAGACTTATGTTCTCCGACTCCCTAACATCTATTCTGCTCAACCTGTTACGAGAACGTTTCACAGGAGCCAAGAAAGTCCCGTATGAGGCTTCTGTAGTGCTGTCCTCGTTCGCTCTGATTGGTAGTCCATCCATGGTTTTTCCACTTAGTGGCACCTCGGCCGGTGCCCCCATCCGGAAGGACAGTATAATGTTTCCGGTTACATGACGCTTCATTTGCGTGCAACATTCCCCCCGTTTTGGACGTACGATCATAGCCTTTTCGCAGGCTCCCTTAAGCCTCGCGACCCCGCCGCGGCATACCACCGACTTCGGTCTCTCCCTGCGAAATGGGTCCCCTCTGCGCTCAAAGGAAATCTAACCAGGGTGCTGACGACGTTTTTGTCCTACTAATGAGCATGTGTTTGTGTGTTTCTGGCCAGCCATAGAATCAGTTGTCCCTTCGGGTTTAGAGATTCAGCGACATATCCTCCCCACATGTTTCTGTAGGCGAATAAATCCGCCTCTCCTGATCCTCGTGGTCATCGCGGATGCCTAGGAGAATTTGTCCCTTTCGACACGGATGAGGCCCCATCCAAGTTTCCATTCCGCCCCATTTTTTAAATTCCATGGTTTTTGATTTGGCTGCAAGGCGCCCTTCCCCCCTATGGCGGCACAGGAGACTCCCCCTCGTAAAGACAGAGCCAAGTTTTGTGGTCTGTAAATTCTCCCGTTTCCACGGACCTTTTTGACTGGTACGTAATACAGGCGGGCTGATATCGGGCCCCCCTTTTTTACAATCATGTTTGGGCTTATCTGAACTTTTCCGTAAGCCTTCTAACTTTCCCCTTTCCCCCACTCCTTCCAAACCCAACACTCCACGTGACCATGATCGTTTCCCCCCCCCAATAATATGAAGCTTGACTGAACAGGAGGACTTTTTTACATCTCTCTCTCCTCTAATAAGCTTGGTGGTTTTATCGCTCTTTTTCACCTTCTCCTCCCTCGCAGGCAAGAAATCCTATGGCAAACAATATGGGTATCTTTTCTTGATTTGGATTCTTGGGGTGCCCAATCCGGTGCTAATTTTCTTATCTGTTATCTGACCCAATCCAACAACAGGATAGTCTCCCCCCCCCCCTCTCTCCCCTCCCGCTCTATTAGTCAATATAAGTGCGCGAAAAGACCTTTATTACCAAAAAACATGAGTGGTTATCTTCGTTTCGGCGTATAATGGGGGGCACTTCTTTTCTTTCTCGTGAATCAGATCCATGAGATTATCCACAAACCACACAAACCACTTTTCAATAGGCTGGTTTTTTATTTTCAGTGTGCTTAGACCTGTTAGGCACAAGCTCCTAATAATCCCCCCCTGGAACGAAGTTCGTATATGGTTAAGTCATTGTTCGCCTTCCTCTGAGGATCATTCTTTTCTCTTTTTCTGAGAACAACACCTGGGCAAAAATGTTTTTCTGATGCCGTATAATTCGCTTAACAAGGTTGCTTCTTTTAAATGGAGATAGCTCCCCTTCTCTTACGTTGCCCTTTCCTTAAGAGTTCGAAATTTTCTCGAGATTGGGTGTACTCTTTGCGGCCCTTCTGATCCGTGGGGCAGTAGGAGACGGGCTTGGCGATGAGCCCCGATAAAGCAAACCCCTCGTTCGGTGATTTGGTCCGCAGATTCTTAGTAGGTAATTGAAGACTACTCTCTAAAATGAATGTTCAGCCGGAGGGTCTCCTCGGGGCGCTCCGCTTGATTGGAACGAACCCCTAATTTTCTACTGACAGTTTAAGGACAGACAAGAGCCTCCCTCCTCGACGAATACGATACTCTAGGTTTCGTCTCCTTTCAACGATATATAAGGCTCTAGAGTTCTCGAGCTCTAGTATTAGTAGCCAAGCCCATTGCCTCCAGATTTCTTACCTATTGATGAAACCCCTCCTCTCATAAGGTCGTCTAGACCAGTCTCCCGTCATTCTAGCAATCCTTTCTATGTTTCGA
>Ga0179591_1228630_pt1 | contig 11512 bp, 13 predicted proteins | sample CZOMad2_1_08_16f_FD_182891 | JGI IMG/M metagenome (GOLD analysis project Ga0179591, IMG submission 182891) | Vadose zone soil fungal communities from Angelo Coast Range Reserve, California, USA - CZOMad2_1_08_16fungal (PacBio error correction) | ecosystem: Environmental > Terrestrial > Soil >... | reverse complement strand
CTTGAAATCCACTTTTGACATGCACCTGTGCCAAATGTCTCTGTTTGATTTGACCGTTCCCCCACTTTTTTTACAACATAGATGTTCCTTCTCTCTGCCCTCGGGTTGCATTATTTAGCTTTGCCCCGGTCCCCTCCCCCTTTTAGTCTTACCCTTTTTTGCCCAAAGGAGAATGTGTACCGGACCAAACGTTGCCAGCTTTGCCTTCGCTCCGAAACGACCCCGATTTCCTGCTCGATCAACCTTGAAGGTCCGTGTCCACCCCTTCCAAGCTCCTCTTGAAAATTCCTATTCACAAGACTTAACTCTTCTTCCTTTTCACACTGCCGCTGGATAGGTGTGTTTCTAGGCTGTTTTTCTGCTTGTTTTGGAGTCGATCGAGAGTAGTTCTCTCCAACCTTTTCATGACTTCCACTGCATTATTTAATCTCAGCTATGGATTTTCGGCATCCATTCCCTCTCTCCCCACCTATTTTCCCTTCTTTTCAATGGTAGATATTTTCGATCTCTCTCCCCATCTTTTTTTTTTTCTCAATTTCAGAATCGAAATCTGTCCCATAGGGAGTGAATGGGCCGGAATGAACGACCTCCCCTCTCGATTATCTCTTTCATTGCCATGCAGTTTTTTAAGGTTGGCTAAACAAACTCTCTCCCTATCCTCGACACCTACCACTTTCTACCCAGCAAGATAGGCCGGACCCCCCCGATCCGTCTTCCAATTCCTCTAATGATTTGAAGTAAGATCAGTACTTTTTCATTGAGCTGGAAGTGATTGCGGCCTCTTTCTTGCGACCCAAATAGAAGCTGCGCTCTCTTTTCCTTCTTGTCATGGCCCGTTGCTGTACTCCTCTCATCCTGGGTCATCTTCCGCGAGTATGAACCAGGGATTTTTTTTTTTTTTCCCTTCCCCCCCTCAAAGACTAAGATCTTCTAGCCCTTTATGTCAGACATGTCACAAATTTGGCTGTCACCCCCCTTCTGCCCCCCGCCCCCTCAAATGCTGATGTCCATTCTGCGGCGCAACCGGCGCTTTTGCAGCGGCACTTAATCCAGGTTTTAATTGCGTTTTTTTTCCTTGCTCCTTCCCTTCTCCGTTATGTATATTCGACCTCCCCCATTGAGGTATTAGTTGCTTGATTAGTTTTCCCTATTCCAGTCTGAATTCAGCCGTATGATCTGGTTTGTGTATGTCTCTCATTCCCGGATCTTGGCAGAGTCCCCCGCTTCCTTTAGGTTTAGACAAGTCACAACACGGGCATTCTTTTTCGTTATCCTTTTTGATTTGAGTTGCACATGCCCATCTTTTCTAGATGATTCCTCCTCAGGAGCCTTTAAATTTGCCCCCCCCCTGCTCAGACACTCGTGTGTCGCTCTGGTTTTATTCCATTCCTGCGGATTTTCGACGGTGTGGAGCGGCCTGATATATGGAGCCTTTTTTATCTTGTGCTTTCACAGAAATGAACGTGCCTCGTTTTCGTGTGGTACTGGGCCCCGTCTGCCCCTCCCGATCCCACTCTTTTTCTTCTTTGGATTCTTTCTGTCGTTTGCTTCCCTCTCGCCGTCTCCATAGGCAAATATCTTCTCTACCCTTTATTATAGGCTTGACTTTGAGCAATCAACCATCTTCCATCCTCCGATTCTTTGCCCTTGACCCCCCTTTGCTGATAATGCAACCTAGGTCTCCGGGTACCTCTCCCATATTCTTTGACCTGACCGACCGCTCCCCTTTTTCAATTGAAGTCCGAAGTCTCCCTCTTTCAAAGTGTGACTTTTTGGCTCGTGGCCCCACAAAACCCAACCGCCCCCCCTCTTCCTTTCGGGCTCTGGATTTTTGTCCCGATCAACCTGCAAGGGACTGCCCTTCTTTTGTTTCCCCACATTAGGCATGTACCCTCGTTGAAGATCTGAGAGTCCGCCTCTCTGCTCTCAAGCCACGCTCCCTTATATTCAGATTCCAAGTAAAACCTTCTCACCATCCGATGGCCTCCCCCTTGCCCCGGAGGTTCCAGTGTGACATTAATTTTTCCCACTACTTTTCTTTGTATTGAATGTATACCCCTTTTTCCTTATAATGAGTACGGGCGGGAGGCGGTGACCGTCCCTTTCTTTTCCCCGGCCTCATCGGAGCATGTGCTTTCCCCTTTCATCTCCCCTGACGGGGCTCAATTTTTTCCCTGTTTTTGTTGATTGCCTTTTCCTCCTCCCCCCCGTCCTGTGTTTCGCTTCCCTCTTACCTCTCGTCTACCATTCGTAAGTTTTTCAACGAATATCTCTAGTTAGGTTGTCTTTAGCTTGATGTCCCTCTTCCTCGTGACCCCTAACTTTCTGTTCCTCCGATATTACAGACACCCTCCTTTCCCGGTAACATTGACTGATACTATCCCCTCCATTTCTCGAAGCCCGATACTCAGTTAGCCAGTAGCTCCTGGATTCGTCCCGGTATAGTCCGTATCGATCCTGGAACGACTGATTATCCCCACGCGCTTTTCTTTGGTCATTTTCTTACTCGTTCCAGTGTTCGGAGCGTTTTTCTTTTTCCCCCTTCCTTTAAGTAGGAGCACTTGAAATACCTGCTTTGTATCGCAGTGGAACTGCTCGAGATTTTAAGTGAGCTCTGCCCACTGCCGGGCGTATCCGGATCCTTGCCGAGGTGGCGCCGCCCGTTTAGGACGAGCACGTGATAGGACTGCGAGCCTGCCGAAACGGCTTTTTTCTCTTAAACCGACCCCTACTGAAATGGTTTCCACCCCCCTTCCTCCCCTCGCTAAGGTGATTATTACCGTTCAACTCAATAACCTCATAGCAATTAGTTCCCGTAGTAATTCCGAGAGTGATCACTGAAGGCGAAGTTGTCTCCTACCGGTAGAGCTCCGTTGCCACTTTCCTTCCCAATAGAGATGCTCCTCCTCCCCCCCTCCTACCTCTATGTTCTTTTTGTACGCGATCCCTACCAATTATGGGACGTACTTTTTTTTTCATCTTCGTAAGGCATACAGCCCCTTTTCGAGTTTTTCTCACTCGTGCGCTGATTATCCCCACCCCCTACTCCCCCCCCCGCCATTACGTTAGAACGATTTTTGTTTCCCCGTATCTGCCTTTCGGCCCCCGTTCAATTTTTGGTTTTTCTCTCTCTCTTCGCCTCCTTTAGTAGAACAGAGTTATGTGACAGTATTTCACGATTAACCCCGACCAAATCCGCCCTTCTCCCGCCCCCATTGAATTGATGACTCATTTACTGCCTAGGAAAGTTTAAGATTACGTCCGGAGTTTTTTTCTTTCATTTTTTCGGGGCTGTTTGTAGTTGTGGCACTTGATTTCCTGCTTTTCCCGCCCCTTGGCTTTTTTTCCCTACTTTGTATTATCAATTCCCGAAGCTTTCCCTCCTGCTGCCCCTCTTACAATTACGAATGCCGCGGCCTTTTTGTTTTTTCTATTTTTCGGATAATTTGGCTTAAATTTACTCGCACGCGTTTCAGCAGAACTCTGGATGGTTTTGCTTTCCCTCATGCCGGTGGTTTGATTTTGATGATCCGATTTAAAGCGGTCCTTGGAAAAACTTCCCTTCCCTCCCGATTTCTCCAGGTAAAGTCCGTTTTCTCGCACCCCAACCCCAATTGGCGATCCTACCTCATTCCATCTTACCCCCCATCGATTCTTTTTCACTTCCTTTCCTTTTCTTGCGTCCTGTTTGTATCTCCTTCTAGCAAACTCACGATTTTTCTTTTCCCCACTTTGCCCCTCCGCCCTACTGACTCTTTCAAAAATGTTCCCCTTTTACTCCTTTCCCTTCTCGGGATACCCGCCCTTGATTCTTTCCTCCAGTCGCAGGCTATCCTTTCTCTCCGTGATCAAGCTCGACCTTCTCTGGCTTCGTTTTCGATAGAGGTCCTTTTTGTCTGCTTTTGCCTCCTTCCAGACGACTCTATTGTTCTTTCAGCCTTGAAGGTTGTTGCGTTTCTCTGGAAATCGCGCAATCCAAACTCACGTGCTTCCTCGTACGACGGGCGGCTTTTTTTTATTCTTTTTCCCCCTCCTCCCACTAACACGTTCGTAGAACGTTGGTGATTAGTCCCATCTTGCCCCGGTTTCCACTTTGCTACAAACCTCCTCAGGTCATTCTGAGCTTCTACGACCGACTTCAAATCTCTTTTTCAGCCGATCAAGTCAAGCGAAAGCCGACCTCACTTCACTGCCCAAAAACCCAAACGTCTCTTGGGTCTAAGTAGTCTTTTACGATCCGTATATCAGGAGAAATTTCGAATCCCTGAGTGCGCCCTTTGAAATCTGGTCCTTGATTATTTCTATGTGTACGTGGAACCCTTCAGTGACCTCTTTTTGTGCGGTCTTGATCTCTCCCATCTTACACATACGTACCCCGATTTTTACATGTACCTCGCGACCAAGGCTAGATAGTTCACCCTCCCCATACCGTGTCTTTGTTCTCCTCGATTTTTGAACCATCCCCCTCCGACTGAGAACCAGCCCTGGTAACCTCGTGCAAACGTGCGGCATCATGATCGCTTCTCCGTCCTTGGTGAGCTTACCTTGCCCTTCCAGGCTGAAATTACTAGGCTCCCCGGGTTCCGTCCTCCCTTTAACCCGCCCCTCACCCTTCCTCCCCCCTTCTCAGGAGAATAAAATGTACCACCCTTTAGTCGTCCATTCCTTCCTGCGAACCGCAGCGGCCAATCGGCTTTTTCTCTTTCCTTATTCCTTTTTATTATGACCGAGTTCTCTCTGATCACATTGCTTACGCCTCAGATTCTCGTTGTGATTGCTGCCTCTTGTTCACTCCTATCTTTGACCGTAAAGTTGGTTTCCCTGCAAACCCCGAGATACTTGTTCCACTCTCACGTCCCCTCCGGGCCCACTATCTTTCCTTTTATGACTTTTCCTTCCAAAAGGGAAGGTTTGAGGCCGTCAAAATTATTTGTCTAAATGGGGCTCTCCGGGTGTTTTACTGCGGTTCCGTGGGAAAAGATCGCCGGTTTTCTTTTGTGTCTTGACGCAGGCACCCTGCTTCGTCCTCTCTTGCAAGGAATGTGTCAGTTCCAGGAGAATGGTATCTTGCTGGTCCCCCTTTCTGAAATGTCTGAGCCCTTAGAGATGACAAGGCAGGCAGCTCCCCCTCAGAGGCGAGTTCTCGATTCAATATTGGATTTCGCGGTACACTACCCTTGACCGAGCCCGTTCGATTTTCTGCCAACAAGCCAAAGCCCTTTCTTAGCCCTCTAACCTGTGATTGATCCGTACCGGCCTGACTCCTGCCCCTGGCCGACGCTTCTGGACAACCCTCGTCCTGGTGTGGCCCCTGTTTGCTGTATCCTCTATTCTTGGTCTTCTTTACTCAAATTATGACTGCTGCAATTGCATGTCCTTTTTGATGTGTGGCTGCCTCTCCATGCCAAAACTTATGACACCGTTTTCAGTCGGATTGCGATTGCCTCACCAATCAGAGATTCTTTTTCCGCTGCGCTTTCCTTCCTCGGTATACCCCTACTCCTCCCTTCTTCTATCTTCCTACATCTCTCCCTTTCCTCGGAACCTCGCACCTGTATGATGTCCTTTCCTTTATGAACGTCAAATCCCGTTGAGACCCCGCGAACCCCCTCAGATGTTGCATGCTGAGTTTCCGGTCCGAACATTTTCCTTCACCTAGCTGTCTTCCTTCTCTCTTTCCCGGGTGATTTAGTGCCCGTTCTTTCTCTGCCTAAGTCGGGAAGCTCGGAGAGGCATTCCACCATTTGCCGCTTGCCTCGCTCGCAACTTAATCTTTCTCTTTATCCCCCTGAACATCATCAATGCCCCCCGCCTTTTCATCACCAACTCGTCCTTCTTCAGCTTGCCGGTGAGGGTTCTCTTCCTTCAGTTTGGTATCTGGAGACTCTTAGGTTTCGAGATCGATATCCCGTTCTCTCTACTGCCCCCTTGCACATTCAGCTCGGACTGTTCCTTCGGGCCCCCCCATTCCCTTTCTTCTTCCCTATGTTGAACCTTCATTTTTTGAAGATTTTCGATCTCTCCTTTTTCGTTTGTTTTCTATCCATCCAATCCTCGAAAACTTCAAACTTGTTGCCTCTTGATTGGTCTCCTCCTGCCGTTCTTATTGATTTTCTCCCTATTTTGTTTTTCATGATAGCAACCTCTTTCTCGATCTCTACCCCCCCCTCTCTGACAGAATAGGCCGTCCCATTTCTTCTTTCCCTCAGAGGAAGTTGCATCACCTGAGGCATTGATGGTTCTTCCCGGTTCGTTGATGTTTCCCCTTTTCTTCCTTTTTGCAGGGCCCCCTTTTTCTTTTCCGGTGAGCCCCTCTGGGTCAAGCGTCCCTGCGCGTTCCCTTTCTTGAAGGTTCTAACAAGAACCCCCACTCTCCCATCGATGAGCAGACATCTCCATTTCGATGTAACGGTCCTCCCGCTCGCCCTTTGCCACATCTGTGGAACCCCCTGTTCCGCAAACGGCGTTCTTTTTAGGTCCAGGAAGTATTACCCCCCCAATAAAGGTTAACTTGCAGGTCTTGCAAGGATCTTTTCTTTTCTCTTTGTCTTTCCAATTACTCCATCTTTTAGGTAGTCAGCTTCTTTTCTTCTGGCATGACCTACGATGAAGTTCTGTCCCGGCAGAAGCGGATCCTCTTGGATGCTGTTCTTCCCTTCTTCCCAATTCCACGTTTGGCATACGATTGCTTTATAGAATGGAATGCTTTAGATATTTCCCCTTTGCCGGAGCAGGTTTCGTTGAGTTTTCCAAGCATGCTAGAGCGCCGATAATCCTCATGGGGCGGTGACCATCAAAACCCCTCTGCTCACAGATTTTGTCCTTTAGTTTCCTTTTCTTAGGAGGAATTGTTCTTTAGGCTTCTTCTATGAAGGAGTCCTTTGGTCCACCTCTTTTGGTGCTGGAAATCCAACTTGCTTCTCTCTATTTTTATCCTTCCTGCGCAATACTCTCTTAATCCACCTCCGACTTCGCTTGATTTCCTTTTTTCTTGGTACGCTCTTCTCCCTCCCTCCATAACGCTGCTATCCCTTCTCTCTTTCCTTTACCTATGTATGCGTGGTTCGGCCCTTCCCCCCCCTCCACAAACGCTCCTCCCCCTTTGACCGATCTTGCCCGACCCGAGTAACACCCGTTGACAATACAGTTCTCCCTGGGACAATAATAGGCCCGCTCCGCGATAACCCCCCCTTTTACGTCACGACTCCCTCCACTCCCCGGGGTCTGACGTTGCAGCCTTCGACCACTCTTCTTGCGGGATCGTTCTTTTTCAAGGAGACCTCACTTATTTTTTTTTCACTCTTCTTTACCAGAGAGGACCCACCCCAGAACCCCGCGAGAAATAGCGTTTCTCCCTTTCTCGCTTACGAACTTCGGCCGACTCCCCCTTGTTCCAGACTCAAATAAGGATCCACAGATGGCGCAATGACTTTTTCGTGTGCCAATTTTACTTTTCCGAATATGATGTGTACTCCCTTTTTTTTGCTAGACCTATACCGCTTACTAGGAGGGCTTTGAGTTTTGGCCAAGGGTCCTTCGTCCCAGAGCCGGGGATTTCCTTTGTCTCATTGGCCCTTTCACCGCCCGACGAGCCCCGGCCATGCACGTTTTTTCTTTCTTGATTCGGTATATCTCACTGTGGATGGTTCGTCAGTATTTTTAGCAGCTCCTGGATCTAACCACTTATGATAGCGCGTCTTGTTTCGCCCTCCGGAGCGTGCGTTACTCTTCCCGGTGCTACTTTTGAGCTACCTCACATCCGCCCCCCTGGTCACTTTCTTTGAAGGTAACTATAGAGAATTCTGACCGCGATACTCCTCCTTCAGTTACTGAGTCTCTGTTCGCCCTTCCTAGCGTACGCGTTAAGGCAGATTCTTGGATACCTCAGCCGTTTTCCCTTTGTGGCTTGTCTTAGAAAACATACGTCGTTGTCTGAGCGTAGGTCTTTCTGCTCAACCACTGGAAGTCTGCTTCAACCGAACATAATGGCGGACCTGGTTCTCGCAGGTGGCCCATTGTTCCTAGCTGTGCAGATCCCTACCTATCGGATAGCTTGTCCTCCCCCGTCGCTCGACTTTTTTATCTTGACTTTGATTCTAGAAACCTGCCACTAGTAACCAGCCCCCCCAGAAAACAAGTTCCCAGTTAATGCGACCCTCCGATTTTTTCAATGTCTTCCTTTCCCCGCAGAATTTACCCCCATACGTGTAGAACCTTCCACATTTCCCCACCCCTTATACACTTCGTGTAGTACTCTCCGTCGGATCTCCCTTTGGCACCAAATATGTTTTTCTCTTTTTGTCTCCTCTCCTCATTCTTTAATGATTTGTACTTGGTATCCCGGCGGCCGTCCGAGGTCCTAACTCTTGTTCTTCTATCTGAAAAATACAACCGCCCGGCCGTGATGCATCTTTTGGTGCAGTTTCATTCTATGCACACTTTGTCAGTGCTCTTTTGGTCTTCTTAGTGTTTTTTCCCGACTGTCGCGAATCGTTCAGCCCCCTTTGCCTTCTTACTACCTCTCTCTCAAATCTTCCCACTACGCCGGTCCTGCCCGGGACACTTTTTCCCCCCCCTCCTCTTTGACAAATTGCGTGGCCTCTTTCCCGGTGTAATATACGAGCCCCTCTTCTTCCCTCGCAGAGTTTTTCTTGGCCCTCTTTGGAGGATCAGTCTTGACCTATCTTTTACGTACACCTCCTACTCATTCTTTTGCTTATCTTAACAGACCTTTTGACGAGCGCCCTCGTGCCACACCTTACCTGCCTTTCCCCCCCCTAGTGCGTGTTAGTCCAGATCACTTTCCTCGGCCCGCCTCAATGATGTCTGCCGCATTATGACTAGGCCTTGTTTTCTGCCTTGTGTTCAAATAAGGCGGACTTTTGTGTCGTATAGAGAGGTTACTTGTCCGGCAACGTTTCTTTTCTCTTCTCTCTCAAGGCGCAAAAGTCCTCCGTCCGCTCAAAAAAAACATGACAATTTCTCCGTCCTCCCCCTTTCCAGATGTCAAAAACACCATTTCTTTCCCTTGATTTGGTAGTAGCGTTTATCTCATCTTCCCCCTAGGTTTTCAAGCGAACCACGCCTTATGCTTAGCTGTCTTTGACCCCCTTTCTCAGATTCTTGATTTTTCGCCTCCCCATCGTTAGAGATGAAGGTGTTGCGCCAGGGCTCTTCTCTTCGCTTCGCTTTTCTGTCTCGCTCTTGATTCTCGTGTCCCTTCCGTTGCGAAAGCGCGTTATTGAGTTTCTTTCGTGCGCCTAATACTTCAATACGGTCTTGAAGATTTCTGCTGTGATGGTTATCTGTCCGTTTTTCCATTTCCGCAAATATCACTTTCTCGGTCCTCCTCTCTTTCCCTTCCTAAAATTCTGCCGAGCCTCTCCAATACCGGTCTTCCTTCTTGAGGCTGATTCCCATCTATGCCCCGTTCAGGTTCCACCCTGATTCCCCCACTACAGCATTATTTCCTTGTCTTCCCCTCTCGACTTCCCGTGGGTTTGTCGCCCGATCCTCTCCTCCGGACACTTCTTATTTCCCCATAGTAAAATGAAAACCACTTTTCAAGGTAGAGTGTGGGATAAGTCAGGCCCGGAATTCTGATCTTTCCCTGCTAATCCGGATTACCGTCCCTTAATTCCCGTGGTATCGCTCCTCTCATGATTCTTGATCGGATAAGACCCCCGCACTTTACTCGTGGGGCTGTCTGTTCGTTCCATCTTTTATTGTCTTTCAGGCCCACCCTCAGTCACTCCCCCTCATGCCTTTTCCCCCCATACTCGTCAGATTCCGTTTCTCTTGACATCCCAGACATTGTGGTCGCCGCCTCACCACTGTTCCCATGTCACCACAAGGCTTTCCACCAGCAATCACCAATAAACGGCGAAAAAACTGTGTTTGTAATGGAGACCTTCGGCTTCCCATCTCATTACGTTGCAATCCCGCCGGAAATCCCTTCCTCCTCTTAGGTCTATACAGTTTTTACGCAAACGACTCCCGAATCTCCTTTCTGGCCGCGTTAGCCCTCCCTCATTTCCCCCCTCTTCGTCCCTGACACACTTGTCGCATTCTTAGGGCTTTTGTTAAATCATAGTCTGATACTCTTCCCTTTCTAGTTATCCTCCGGATACCTTTCAGAAGTTCTTACTCTCGGCGTGCTCGAATTTTTTTTCCCACCGCTCGGTTGCAGTCTGTGCTTTACCTGGCTTTTTCAACCCCATCCCTTCATCAATGATTGTTGAAGGTTTCAGAGGCCGGCATTTCACCCATTTCTGGCCCGTTTTTCCCCGGAAGGGTAAGACTTTTTTTCTTAGCTTCGGTATGGGTCAATTATTAACTTGGTCAGTGGCACCTTTTATCTTGGATTTCCCTTGTGTTTTATGAGCAGCTTGTATTAAATTCCCCTCTCTGAGCGGGCGGTCTCTATTTTCTATTGCATCAGGGCACATCTTAGATGACCGAGGAGGCCTCGATCATCAGGTCTCTTGTTTGCGATGATACGTGCATTCTCAAGGCAAACGGGCCCCTTCCCCATCCTCTTCCCGGTGATCGATTTCCCAAATATTGTGATGTGCGAGCGGCTTTACCCTAAGAGGATCCCCGCTCCGTTTGCACAATCCATCCAAGATGTTTCCAACATTCGTACCCTAATCCTCTCTCCTTCCCTACTTTCTCTTTTACATCTTTGAAATTTAAGACGTGTGTTTTGGCAGGGGGTTTCTTAATCCGCCGTGCCCTTTCGACTCGATTCCTTGATAAACTTATCTCCGGCGCCAATGTATGTACTCCGATGTTCTACATGGTCCAGTCCTTCTCCCCCAGCCCCTTATTCCCCGTCTATTTTTCCTTCCCCCCCAACAACAGAGATAGGATCCGCTTCTGCTCGCGCTTCTGACCTTCCTCTATTCATCAAACGTGGCACCTCCTATGGCTAATCTTCCGTCCAATACTGACGCAGATCCTTGCTTGCGTTTTTTGCCTTCCTATTTCCCTCCTTTCCAACACTTTAACTGCATGCCTCTTTTCACTCCGATTTTGCGAGCATCGTTAGCATTGTTGCACCTTTGCTCTTTTTTCCTATATGACAGTGTGATCACTAAACCTTTGTTAGTACCTAGATGTCGTCCTGCCGCCTTAGAGACGGTTTATTCTTGTTAGATTTATCCCTCCCCTCCGGTAGATCAGACGCGGACGCTGACACGATTTCTATTGGCGTCAGTAACAAGTTGCCAGCTTGCTTCCCGCGCAACGTCCTTGAGTTCGCAGTGCAACTGAAGGCATCTCTCCCCTTACCCAGCTCACTGGATCCAAACGACTGAATCCACCAACCTAGCTTCAACTTTAGAGTTTTGAGGATATTTGAGGGAATATCACTCTTATCTTTCTGGGATCGTGTGGTTCCGATCTTTGAGAGGTTATGCTTAGCATCTTTTCCTTGGACGGTTTCCAGATCCTGCGTCCTTCGTCCCCCACTCTCTTCCCCCTATGTGCCTCAGGTAGAAGATATTTTTCG
>Ga0179591_1164240_pt1 | contig 11512 bp, 13 predicted proteins | sample CZOMad2_1_08_16f_FD_182891 | JGI IMG/M metagenome (GOLD analysis project Ga0179591, IMG submission 182891) | Vadose zone soil fungal communities from Angelo Coast Range Reserve, California, USA - CZOMad2_1_08_16fungal (PacBio error correction) | ecosystem: Environmental > Terrestrial > Soil >... | reverse complement strand
CCTTTTTTTTCAGACCTTTTATCATCAAGAGGATGCCCTCTCAGTGGTGTTTCGCACCCCCACCTGAGCCACTCACGTCCAGCCGCTGGTTGCCAAGGCCGGCCCCTCCTTTTCTCTACCTCGTGGTTTTTTTTTGCCTGCTCTTTGCAGCTTCAAGTCCCTCCTTTAACACAGCAACCCCCCCGTGAATTACGCGTACAATTTTTCAGAAACCTAGTCATCTCTTTCTTTCGCTCCTGACGAGGTTTCCGGGACCGCCGTCCGTTTTTTTTCTCTTGACTTCCGACACTTTTACGATATTTACGTAGCAATCCTCCAACCAGCACGTGATGACGCGGGAAACAGAGGTTTCGACCTTTGAGGCATCTTCGCCCGTTTTTTGTGTTCCAGTTTTCCTCTTTGCACGTCTCTCTCTGTGGAGTCCTGCCGGCGTTTCCACTGTCAGTCCTATTTGGACCCTCGTTCTGTTTTTAAATAATTCCCACGGGGCCTTCGTTTCCATCTGGAGCGATAGCGCGGCAAGCTGTATTGTCGTGGATGGATGGGATCTAGCATGTTTTGAGCTTTCTAGACGGTCCTCCCCCTTCCCTTTTTCTGCCAATCCCTTTAGATGGCACTTTTGCTGCCCAGCCCTTTTGCTTGAGTGAATGCAGCATTTGGGGTTGTTTTTTTTGAAGAATGATGCTGAGCAGAGTACGTGGGTAAAAGGCCCTATGTCATCCGGTTGGTGCTTTTTTTCTTGAGCAACCTACGACTCAGTTTCTGATTCCGAACTCTGACCTTTCCCCCCTACTGAGGTGAACATACTTCCAGTCTTGGAGACCCCTTGCATGTACTGGTGTGATATAGCTTTCATTATTTTTTTCTTTGATTTTTGTTTCGGATTAGTCTTGGCGTCCCCCGTCCATCTTCCCTTTCCTGTTACGGTTCCGTTTTTCTTTGTCTTTAATGGTTTTCGAGACAAAATTTTTTGGCTTGTTTCCCCCCGGCCTCTTGCGACTCCTTTCCTTCTTGATCGCTACCCCTTTTTTGCCTCCTTCTGACGTGCCGGCACTGCGAAACGATTCTACACTGGGAAGAACGGGGCATTAGTGAAAGCGTTGGAAATCTTTATGCAGGACAGTCACTTTTTTTTTTCCTTAGGCCGAACTTTTACCTTTCAGGTCACTGTGGAATAACCTAGTTTCTAGGCCAATTCTTGTTCGATGCTGTCGTGTCGGCGCGCATCCTTCATCCAGAGGATCACATCAGTCATGATTGGTCGAACCCCCAAGACGTTTTAACTGAATCTCCTATTGCCCCTTCTCGATCGTATGAACAAGAATCAAATCACCCGGTTGTTATCCCTTCTCCCCCTAACCTTTTCCACACTTCTGTTCTCCCCTCGTTATGATGATTCGTCCAGCAGATGTACAGGTCCCCTTCCCGCTCCGAGAGATCCATGTTTTGACACTGAACTCATCTGTCCTCCCCTTCATTTTCCCTGAAACCTTCAGGACCACTTACTTTTTTTTTTGGAATTTTGGGGTCTGAAGGGCTGGAGTAAAGAGTATTAACACCGAATCATATCTTTTTTTTTTAACCTTGACTCGCCCCCACTTCCAAATCTGGGATCCCCCGACTCCCCTTCTTCCTCTTCTTCTTCCTCAGGGCTTATTTATGCTTCTTCTTCAGTTAACAATAGATGGTGTGGGGAATCTCTAGGTTCGAGGTTGCAAGTTTCCGAGACCATCCAGTTTGATGCCCATCTATCTCTTTTAAGTTGGTGTCGAGCTCTGGTCACACCGTCGTCTTTCCTCCTTTTTCTCTTTCTCTCCACCTTTAACAGTTCCGTCGCACCACCCCCCCGATGGTGTCCGGTTTTACTATTGTTCCTGAGTGCATCGCAAGAACGGTCAGGAGGGTTTGTCGCCTTTTTTTGAATCTAATTGGTCTTCTGCTTCACTCACTGCCTCTGACGCTTTTTATCTATTTCCTGAGCTCGGACATCAAACTAAAGACTCACCCAACCAGTAGTTTTTGGTTGTGGAAGAACCAAATACTTATGCCACATATGCGTTCGCAAAACATGCATCCTCTAGCCTGTGCTCAACTTTTTTTCTCTTTTCCCAAGAACATCCGTTAGGCTCTCGTTTTTGGAGTACCCCCTTAAGTCCCCGAGTGTGAAGGACACCCCCTGGTTGGATTTTCCGATATGCCATAACCCCCACCTGTATGTTATTCTGTTTTCCCGATGAGGGCTCTTTATCTTCTCTCTCATTGTCCCTTCAGTTTCTTCCCATAATGCAGTTCTATTGATCCTTTTCGTCTAAAGTTTTACGCCTTTAACGCCATAATTAAATGATGCCTAGAACTTCTTCCCCAGCCCCCCCCCCCTTCATTTGGCCTCTTAAAGTGCTAAGCCCCCCCATGGGCCTTTCCCCCTGCCTACCGATTGGCTCACACCCCGTTTAACTACAATCGACAGATGGTGGTGAAAAGTCCATTGCTCGGTTTGCCTCCCCTTCCACGTTGCCCCTGTATCTATCATTTGAACTTTCATATCGCCGTTCGTGTTCACCACCCATCCAAAATCCGTTGTTAGGAGACACGCGGACCATTGCTCAGTGATGGCTGCCACCTGAAGTTTCCGTCTTTTTATTGCACTTATCGATCTTTACCTTCCGACTACTGCCTCTGACCCCAAACCATTCTCCCCCCTTTTAACTCAGCGCATTTCATCGGGCACCATAAAAGGATGCAATTGGAAGTGTTCCACTAATAGTTTCTTCTTTTCTTTGGAAATCGGAAATGTTCGTCGTAGTTCCCCCCCCCTCCCCTCTCCTTTCTCACCACCAGATGATTAGGTCTTTTAAAACTTAGAGCGCGCGAGTATTAAGATACCAATGCGCTTTCTTCCCCTTCAACACTTTTCGTGACTCCTTCCCAATGCCATCTCCCCTGGCTTGTCTAACACCTTGTGCGGACCTTCAGGACTAGTGTCCACCAATGCTAAGGAATCCTCATCCCTCATTCTGGGAAAATAAAAGGGCCGTCTCCCTTAGATTTTTCCCGTCCCCTGGGCATTATTTCCACTACTTTGCTCTTTTCCGCTCTCTCACTGACTTCCGGCCCTTTTCTTCCATAAGCTCTGCCCCCGCATAACGCCAAAAAAACGGTTTGTCCGCACACCCAATGGTCGCCCCCCCCCTTACTCAATCTTATGTTTTGACTTTTTCGGCTCCTTACCATAGTTACTTTTCGGCCTTCCCTTCCGCCCGTTCGGTCCTTTTTTTGTCTCCCTTTCAAAACGTTGTCCGTAGACAGCGCTCTCCGGTTGACAGTCAAGTGAATTGCCCCCTTTACTCGTGTGGGGTCTGGGAGTCTCAGCAATTTTAGTGTCCCCTAGCAGTTGACAAGCCACTTGTCAACTCTCCCTCCTTCGGCCTTTTCCTTCTGCGTTCTTTTTTTCCCTTCTGTAAGTGAAAAGAAGAATATGCCTATTTCCTTCTTTCACTTGATCATTTCTGAGTCCTGCGAAATCCCCAGAACGTCTTCCCCTCCTCTCTTTGTGTTGAGAGAGATCCTTCTGACGTCTCGCATCTTATCTCCCTCTCCCCTTCCGATGAGCACTAAATAAGGCCGCTTCACTTGCCCAGGTTCTGACTACTATTGAGAACCACGCAGCCGGTTGTTCCAACCGCCAAAGAATTTCCCTTTTTATACCTAGTGGTGTCTTTTCCTCTTTCCCTTGCGCATTGCTCCAATTACATCCCCCTTTCACCCCATCGGGTCATAGAGTACTTTTACCGGGCGCAGTGACAACCCCTTGACGGTAAGAAACTGGCGGCATGTATCCTGACTACGTTAATTTTTTTTAGCAGGTTTTTAAGTGCTCTCCCCCTTTTCACGAGATTTCCTTAGCCAATACAGATTCCCCACACCATCATTTGCGACGCTTTTCTTTCTCCCCCTAGTGGAGTTTTTGCTGGGTTTCCTGCAGAACCGGCCAAACCCCACCCCCCCAAAATTTTTTGTGAAGTGTCTAGGATGTAAATTCTATCTGTTTCGACCTCGGCCGAACCCTTCTCCTTTCTCGATTCCCCCAGGCCTGGGTAGTTAAATACATTTCCAACTGAACGGGAGACTTCCGATAGCGCCGGCGGCTCTTTGGTGATTGAGGCTTCCCCTCGTTTTTACCCCAGACCTCTGTCCGTGGTCTCCGCCACACAAGTTAACGGTGTTCTCCGCCCCTTTTTATTTGCAATGTTCGGCTTCCAGGCCCCTTTTTTTGGAGGCTGGAATAGAAGCAGGTTGGTTTGTTTTCGATCTTGAAAGTGCTGGATTCTTTGACGTGTGTCCAAACGCTGCCCACATTGGTGTTGAAGCCGGCTGGCTGTGCGTTTTTTGTTTCTTTCCTCCGACGCCTTTGAGTTCCGCACTGTTGAACCGAGAGGTGCCAAATACCCCACCGGTGGCCGTGACCCCTAGGGTTTTTGTCTGCCCTGACCATGGCTGGCTTTACGTTGCGAATTTTTTTGCTTATCGGCGTCCTTTATCGATAATTGCAAGTACGGAGGTAAGGTTCCTCATCCTAAAATTTGATTCCTTTTTAGAATTTTCCCCCCATTTTTGGTGTTTTCCTTTAGAGTTCCCGCATGACTTTGCTTTTCCTTGTGATAGCTCAACAGGGCCAGCCGTTGCCGGTATTGCCTTCCCTTGACAGATGATACAACTTTCCCCCCCTCCCGCTTTCGATTGTATTTTCAAGCTTTTGTGCTCCCTCCTTATTCCTCTTCCAAGCCCTTTTTTATTAGCCTTTAAGGATTCCTACCATTTGATTTAGTTTAAGAAACCTCGTTATCTTTGCTCTTCGTCGTGCTGCGCGCGCCCTTTCCTCTTTTTGATTCTCCATCCATTTTTGGGGCAGCACCTGCCAGACGTGTTAAAATGATCTCGCCGATGCCCTGCCCGAATCGAGTTCACGAAAAATTGTTTCTCTCCCGAAACGGTTTTATTCCCACATCGTCCTTTCCCCCCTTTTCCTTACTTTACTCCGAGAGCTCAGCACTGATGCTGGGGTTCTAGCATCGACGTTTCACATTGCAGCCATGTAGAGCGATCATTTTGTAAGATGGCTAAAGTCCTTGGTTCCTTCAACGTTCCCCGGCACATGAATTTTGGTTGATATGTTTTTTTTATGGAATTTCTCGAGTTCTTCCCACCGAGTATACCCAAACTATACTCCGCCAATATGGAAGTATTGAGACCACGCCGCAATTATGACAAACTTTCTTTTTCTCCTCGACTACCCCTTGTCGCTCGGATAATCAGATGACGATTTATGCTTCCTCATTCTACCCCTTATTTTTTTTCCTCTTCGGTGGTTAAGGTTCGCTGATTAAGTGCAAGCAAGCGCCACGAAGGTGAGGACCACCTTTTTTACTCCTGTTTGTTTTTATCTCTCGGTCCCCTCCCCGATGGCTTGAACCTTTGCGCTGTCTGCGCAACCTAGTACCTCCTCTCTGCTCCCCCCCCCCCTCTTTTCCCGAATGTCCAGACGACGAATCCTAGATTATATTCGATTTCAGAGCGACGAGTTTCAGCGCTTGGGATCCCAATTATCCCGTCTGATCCCCCTATTCTTTCGGCTTAGTTTTCCGACGACCTATTTGTTTCTTCTTTTTTCTCTCTATTTTTTGATCCGTTTCCCCCCCATTCCTTCCCAATCCTCTCCCACAAACAGTAAGGTTTTCTGTAGTTGCACTGCCCTTTTCCTGATTCCCATATGCGTTCTTTTGCAACCCATTCTCTTCTCTTTCTCGTTGTCCTATGTCCTTCTTCTTAAGACCACTATTGCATTTTAGCTCTCGGTAACACTTAACCGAGTGGAAGGTTTTTTCAGAACCTTATATAGGACCCTTGCGTTCTTCTTTTTTCTCCGCTGCGGGTTCCCTTTCCTTCGTTTGGTAACTCGTGCAGTTGCTTCCACCTCCGATTTTTTGATCTACGTAAACTGCGACGAAATAATCTCACCTCTTCCCCCTCCACTTCGGTTTCTCACATTACTTACATGCATTTCCTTCCTTCTTTTAAACTCGAAACATTTGCTTATCACTGCTACCTATGGATCACACTTCATACCAATCGCCCGCGTTTTTATTTTAAGGGGGATCCTCCACCCCCCTTCTTGCACTCCGGACGCTTGCCCCCCCTTTTGTTATCTATCCCTCCCGACCGTCATATCTTTTTTTTCTTTTCCTGTGTTCACCACCATGAAAAAGCGTTTTGTTCGGGTCCGCTTTTATCTCTTTTTTTGCTAACGGTTTCCCCCCGTGACCACTCTCCCTTGTTACTTACTAACGACCCAAAATTCGCCACTGTTTCCCTCTGATCATTGTCAGTCTACCCCTTCCACGTGCCGATGTTTTTTTTCGCCAATTCTGGAGGTATTGTTCACCTCCTTTGAGAGGTCAAGAGTCGCTATCACGGGTAGGGGCTAACAACACCCTACATCCTTCTTCAACACCAGCTGTTCCCCGGTCTTTTACCCACTTTGTCAAGATGCTCGCAGCTTTTCCGTATTCCGTTACTAAACCAAACCTGCTGCTTATTTTACCCCCCCCCCCCCCTTTTGCTTAATCCGGCCCCCATATACCGGCTTTGCGCACACATTTACCTTTGTTGACCGTCCTTCTCTTTTGCCACCATTCCCCTTTCCATCCTCCCTCCCTCCCCGCGACAATTCCCCTGCTTTGTTGCTATAATAAGCCCGTTCCGTGGTGAATGTTAAAAACCGGCTCTGTTTCCCTCCCCTCAATGCACAGTTGGCCGAGTGAGTTCCACACTACTCCCTTTGCCATCCTAGAAGAAATTCACACGGGCCCAACAAAATGGCCCCAAATTTTGTTGCTACGAGTAACGGATGTTGTTTGTTCTGTATTGTTCTCAAATCTCGTTCATTTTACTGATTCACGGTCCGCCCTTTCTTTCCTTCTCCTTATTAAACCTCTTTTCGGATCGAGTCTCGCCAGTTCCGGGTTACTGTCAAGGTGTGTTTCATTGGAGAAAACGTTAGTTCAAGGATTTTTATTGAAGGTTATTCCCCTTTAGATTCCTCTCCGGTCATAGACAGCCAAGCCCCCTTTAGTGTAACATCTCTCCCTCTTGCCGGCCTGGCGAAAGCCTTCTCTGCGTGATGTACGTGAGCACCTCCGAACCTCTTCAACTTTTCGGTCTTCTTCGTTCCAACCTTATTCCCTGATAGATCGACTGCGCTCCTTTTTCAGCCTTCCCTTCTCTTTTCCCTTCCTTTTGTTTTGAGCCTTATGAGTTAGTCGATCTATCCTGATTTGAAGATTCTGCTCCCGAACTATTAAGATTTGTGGTTTTTTTTGCACAGCAATGTTACCCTTAGCCAACGAAGACTCTTGTCGCCCCCCCCCTGCCTTCCCACTACCTTCGATCTCCTCAGTGGCTTGTCGTTCTTTCCCGCTCTCCGGAATGAAAACCAAACTCCGGCACCAGGCCCCACCCGGGAATACTCGTCCTTTTTCCCCTTCATCCCCACTTGACACTCATCGCCTTCAGCGCAGTCTTCATTTAATGACGACGTTTTCCGCGGGCAGTCGACCGCTGTGAAGTAAGTTGAAACGATTTCCGTACCTCCCTCTCACAACCTCCGCGTGATTATATTGAGATCAAACCTCGTGGTTTCTACCCTTGTTTTGTCCCCCCCGCACCCCTTTTGACGTTTCTTCGGTGTGCAAGCGCTCTCTGAACTCCGGCTCGGCCAGTCCGTTGATGGACCAGAGCTGGGTAAAATTCCCTGTTTGAAGGGAGCCCCTTGCGCGATTAGCGTACGGCAACGCTTGATAATTTTTCCTGGTTTCTTGGGTGTTGTTTTATGAGGATTCCCTCTTGTGGACCCTCCTCCTCCGACTCGTCCTCCCCCCCAAGTTAACGTTGGTTCCAAAGCAAGTTTGAGATTGGCCCTTGCCGGTTCCCGTCCACTGCGGATTGAAGTATGCTTTTCAGGTGCGGTTGTTGATATGAAGTCACAAAGTTTTTCTCAGTTAGTGGGCCCCCCCCGCCGCCACATCTGGGTGGTGCGCCTTATTCTTTTATGTGTTTGGGTCTCATACTCTACCTCGGATTTAAGGTTACCCATTTGCCAGAGCGACGGTTTTTTTTGGTTTTGACCAAATACTTCCAGATTTTACCCCCCTTACTCTTTTCCTGACCAATTTGCTGCTGTACGTGGCTCAGGTTTTTCGTGATGAAGTAGAGGGAGCATCTTCTGGCAAGAGTAAGGGTAGTGAAAGAACTTTTGAATGTGCTTTCCTTCACCCCCTTTTTTTGCTGGTTGAAACACCCCCCTCAATTCCTAGACCCTCTACCCCCTTCCACTTAACCCCAACCACCTATGGCCCCGATCACCCCGACCCCCAAACATCCTCTCTCCAACCACACCCCCCATCCCCACGCCCCATACTCCCTTATCCCGCCACACTCTCGCTTTCTATTACCTACTCATGCCCCTGTATATAAACCCTACCTCCTCCCTTCACCCCCTATTCCCCCCCCTACTTACACCCTCTCACTAACCCCCCCTCCACCTCTCTAGCCCCCCTCCCATCCCAATCTTCCCCAAACACTCCCCACCCCCTCTCACCTCCCCCCTCTGACCCCTTTCTCCCCTCCACATCCCTTCCTTCAATTCCCTCCCTCTCCCCCCTCCACCAATCCCCCTCTCTCTCTGTCACTCTCCCTCACGCCTTCTCACTCATTCAAATTACCTCCTATCCGATCCTCCACTCCTCCCCTCACCACTTCCACACCACTCAACAATTAAGCGTCCGTCTCTTCATCCCCATCCAGAACACTTGAAGCCGTTGCGGCAAGTGTTAAGATTGATACCCTGTTTTCCCGTCCCCTTTTCCTATGTAGTGACCTCTTTGTGATCCATCTTTCTCTTTTTTTCCCACTTGCCATGTTTATTAATTTAATTAGGTCGCAAATGGGACCTGCATGTGGAATTTGTAAACCGCCTTTTCTATTCCCCTATTGCGATGGATTTCTTGCGTCTCTTCCCCCTTCCTTCGTATCCCTCTTCGGAGGCTTACACCCAAAAAAAAAGGGGGCCCTGAGCTGTTCCACATTCTTTACCGCCGCGATGGAAATATATCACCCCTGACTTCCCCCCCACAATGTGGTGATTATCTTCTCCTCACCCAAACTCGTCCCTTAACCAGCTGTTAGAATAAGATTACCCGAGAGGATGGGTTCGTCCTGATCTGAAGTACATTCCGGAACACTATCTCATCTCTATGTTTTTGCCCAGAACCTCCTTCTGGACTCAAAGAGTGGTCACCCCCCCACCCCTTCTCCCCCCCCCCGTTTCCCTTTTGGGTGTGTTGGATTTTTTCTGAGTCTTTCTAGTCTTGCCAATTTGATCCCCCCAAACTACTCTCAGACCCCCACATAGTTTGTCCCTCTTTCTCCTCTTAGCCTGCAATTATAGCTAACATCCCGGGTATCCTTCTCCCCCTTTATTCGGAGTCCCCCCTCATTATTACCGTCCTTTCTGCTCTTAAATTGTGGTATCTTCTCGGCGTAAGGTTGCACTCAGAGTCCCTAAACCTTCCCTCCTTCCCCTTTGAGTACCTATCTCTTTTCCTCATACTCCGTTTTTTGTTTCTCTTATTTTCTCCCCGTCCTATGTTCTTTCTTGGTTCTCTCCCCAACTTTTCTCAGTCCCAAAATTAGATGTTGCGATTTTTCCCTTTCATAATCGTTTCTCCTCTCTCACGTCCGGAAGCGAGGGGGATCAGTCTCCTTCTCCCTCTTTTTTTATCTGTAGGTCGTTCCTTCCCGTCCTCCCTCATTTTATGAGTCTTTTTTTTTATAACTCGATTTATGTTTCTCGGAATCCATTCATCCCCCCATCCACCCAACTGCTTTTTTTTTTTGGTTCTCCGTTTGCAGACATTACTTGATTCCTCTTTCGTTTTGTCCATTCCGAGCTTTTTGCGCCATGTAATGCTTTGATTATTACCATCCGCTTGTCTTTGCGTTTTAGTAACATTTCCTCCGTTTTGAATTTCCCTCCTTGTTCATAAACCCCGTTTTATTATGTCCCCCTACAACCTTGTTATTCATTATTGTTATAAGACGGGTAGGCCCGGCGCTATCCCTTTGACTTTTGTTCCCCACTTTTTCGTCCTTTGGCTCTTTGTGATCCTCCTTAAACATTCCCTTCTTTTCTTTTCCTCACGAATCTTAAGAATTGCCTTCGAACTTGTTTATGAAATTACTATGTACATTTAGGAATGTTCAAATAAGGTGTTAGCCTTACTACCTCTTTGCTAACCAAGCTTTCACTACCCCTCTCCCTCTTTTTTTCAACTCGTGCCACGTGCAGGCACTTCCCTTGGTAAAGATTGAATGCCTCTAAATTAACATTCCGTCATATTAGCTTAATTGTGTTCACCCCCCCCCCTCCCCCCAAACTATTTTTTTTCGGCGAAGTGACGCCCATTCTTTTCTTCTTCTTTTCTTCCTACGGCCTTCCTGCAGTAGCTTCCCAGTATAGACCTCTGAATACGACCCACCCCCTTCCGCAAGTACAAGAATCTCCCTTTTGTCATTCTACACCAGTACAAGTGCCGTACTGGTTCCCACTTCTTTCATTTTGTTTCCCCTTCGTAAGGTCACCTCTTCCTGAAATTCTGAAAATGGTTCGTATTTTTTGATAAAAACACAACTCCCATACGGCTTCTTCCCCACCAGATTAAGCGGTCTTTACATTAATTCGAGTGATTTTAGTATTCACCAACACCCCCCCCTTTTTTCTTCACCCTTCCTCCCCACACACCTTTGCTGGAATCCGGCCCCCCTTTCCCCCTTTCCCCTTTTTCAACCGGTCTGCTTGCGGTTTTCCCCCAAAATCTCATGGAATCATCAACTCCAATACTCTTGGAATTTCCCGGAGTACACCTGATTACCGTTTTTCCCTTTTTCATGTCTTTTCCCCTCCCCCCTGCGCTGTCCAGACGATCCCTTCCATGTTGTTCTCCCTTCTTTCCCATAATAGATTGACACCGAAGCCCCTTCAACCCCTTTTTCATGCAAAATGGTCCCGTTCCTCCCCTCCTATCCTGAGTGATGTGGTTGACCTTTCTTCTTATTTCTTCCTTTTTTCCTTCCCGGCCTCCCCCTTTCGGACTGCGTTCATACGGACAGTCTTCCTTCTCTAAAGTCTTTCCTTCGATAAGTAAAGGGTGTTGATGCCGCCCATTTTGCCCCTCCTCCGCTTTTTCCATAGTGTGGGGCTGGGTTCCTTATTTGTCCCTTTCCTCTTCAGGTCTTTCCCCCCGCCACTAGTGTAAAGCTAGCAATATTTGAAGGATGTGCGCCACGACGTTTGAGTGGATACTACCTTTCCTGTCTGAACCGTCAATCCTTATCTTTAGTCCCCCTCCCACTCCTTTCCACCCTGCATCAGGATAGATTCCTCGCCCTCCCCCTCTTC
>Ga0179591_1366386_pt1 | contig 11513 bp, 10 predicted proteins | sample CZOMad2_1_08_16f_FD_182891 | JGI IMG/M metagenome (GOLD analysis project Ga0179591, IMG submission 182891) | Vadose zone soil fungal communities from Angelo Coast Range Reserve, California, USA - CZOMad2_1_08_16fungal (PacBio error correction) | ecosystem: Environmental > Terrestrial > Soil >... | reverse complement strand
TGCAAACTCTCATGGAACCCTCGCCTGAATTTCCCCCTGCGTTGTCCCTCGTTAATTCTTCTTTGTCATCTCTCATCTCCCTTTTTTGACTTGACCTTGCTCCTCCGGACCCCAGCGGTTGTTGTCGATGGCGACATGGGGCGTCTCTAGTCGAGCCCCCCCTGTTTTCGGTTTTGCTTCGACCCTTCTTCTTGTTGTTTTTTCCCCTTTTTTCTTTGTTGTCCGTCGTTTTTTATGCGGCTTAACCGCCGATTCATCAGGTAAAGAGGAGAAGCGCGGGTTCAGTTCCCCCGTTTTGAAAATCAAGGAGGTCAGATAGTTCAGGGAACAATCCCGAAAAAGTGCTCCCCTCAAAAACGTGTTCCCGGACCCGGGAAGAACATATCCGAGAACTTTCCCCCCCTCCTTTGGTCGGTCCCTTCCTCATGGTTTCACTGCAACCTGACGAGGGAGTCTGCTTCATGTTCAAGATTTTCCCCTGTTATCCAGCTGACCCGAAAGGGATCGCCCCCACCGTCAGCCCTTGTGTTGGCGGCTTCGCTGTGGGTTGGAAAAGTCCGAAGTCCTCCGTTACTTGTATTTCCTTTCTCCACCGTTGTTTGGCCAACTCACAACTCGCTCAAGGGAAGGCCGGTGAAACTCGTTTCCCCTTACTTTACTGTCGATGCCATTTTAATCCTTTGGCTCAGTGCACACACCCCCCCACTCCCTCGCCCCCTTGCCCACTTAGGTCAAGTGAGCAGACACGTTCCCGCAAGCGCTTTCTTTTCCACGCACCTTAATCCATTATACGGTGACAAAAGGCTCCTCTTTCCGGGGCCTTCCCTGACGTATCCCGCTTTCTTTCTCTCCGGGCGAATCCCCGACTCCCTCTCCTTTTTTTCCCCGAAAAGCCTTGGTTCTCCTGGTCGGAAAAAGTCCCAGAAAAAGAAAACAGTGAACCAATCACCACTTTGCCCCCTCACTTCGGCCATTTTGCTCCCCCCCCGTACAGGATATGTCCAGTCCAACTCTTACACGCTGTACTGTTGGGAGAAGTTGGGGGGAGATAACCGATCTCTTCCCGCTGACACCGCTTTCCCTTCGTACCGGCCCGAAGTTTGGGAGGAGCATCGTTTCATTATTTTATGTTCAACATCCGGTAGTGTTGGACTGCGTTGAAAAAGTGTTTCGATGACCCTGCTCCCACCTTCCGTACCCCTTAGTCATCTATGCGTGGATGTACGGGAGCAGTTCTGCCGTTGGGGAGGTGGTTCCCGCCGGTCAAAAGGCCCCAAGTGTTGATGATGGGTAGTTCCCCAGCGCATTTCAGCTTCATTTTGGGCGGAATCTCCAAATTCCTCTACTTTGTACTGCCAACGGTCACCCCGGATCTGCCCCCATGCGTTTGTATGATCCAGGGAGTAGCTCCAGCTTGGCTTCCCCCTCATTCTCCGGTTTCGCGGAACAAGATGCCCTAGTCCCCCCGCTTTTTTTAAGATTGTCCCCCTCGCAAGGAAGTCTCTCCCCCAACAGGTTGAGAAGATCTTCTTTTTTTTCCCTCCTACCTTTGTTTGTTTCTCGATCTTATCCCACTTTGTGTAGACCGGTCACCTCCACGTCGAGAATCCTTTCGCAGGTTTAAACCCTTTTAAGACCGATTAGTATCTGTTCCCCTCGACTGTTCTTCGTTATACCCCCCCCTTCCAAGCCCCGTAAGCCATAAAGCCAACTGAGACCGCCACACCCCCTGGTCAGGGTGGACCCTGGCCAGTTTCCCCCCCTCTCGCTAGTCCTTTCTTGTCCCAAACTTCTGAACCTGGGAGCCCCTTGGCGAATTGTCCTTCAATGCTCCGTCCCCCGCCCCTCCCCTATCCACACCCCCCCCCCCTCCCCAAACTCCTCTCACCTGTCCTGGAATCGATTGAAGCCTTTGACCCCCTCGGCACTTTGTCTGCCTGATTGTAACTCTTTGCGTCCCCTTCTCGAGAGGCACACGAGAAAAGCCAACTGCTTTCTTTTCCCCCGGTCATCTCCCCCCACCCGGTCCAGGCCTCAGATATCGCTGATCGACCCCCCCCCACAATTTCTGCCCTTCCCCCCACCCCCGTAGTGCGGTTGACGCTTTGGCTTCGCCACCGTACCGGACACCCGATTTTTGATTGGCAGTTGTGGGGCACGTGCCCTTGGGGTGCTGTGGCCTGGCTTCTTTGTTCCCCCTCTTTTCTTGAGTTTCGTGACAACGCACCCCTGCTTTTTGTCGCTTATCCCTCCCCCTTTGCTGCTCTTTTTCCAGACCTCCGCTCTCGTCCACCGCCTCGCTCCGTTTTTCCCCCGAGACCCATGAAATTTAAGGAGAACTTTATCATCTTCAGCCCCCCTTTTCCCCTGTTTATAGATTCTTTAAATGGTTCCGTTCGGCCCGTCATTTGCTCTGACGTATTTCGTCGTTTTACGTTGCCTTCGTTCTCGAGGGATTTTCGACACCACTACTTTTTGTCAAGAATGGGGAGTTTATGCGCCCACCCCCCTCCTCCGAAAGCATCTCCGTTTTTCTTGATCGCTTTTCCCCTTTTTCCATACTGTTTTTCCAGCGCTGACTCTCCCCTATCTGCATCCTGGGGGAACCTGCGGGAGTTTGCTCCCTTGCAGACGGGAAGTTCTTGGTTCCCGTCCCCTGGTTCTTTTCTATTTTCTTTCTGTCCAGGTGGTCCTCAGCTGTTTGTGGCTGGTTCTCACTACCTTGGCCCCACTCTTGTTCCTGATCGCAACCTTTCTCCGCCCTCGTTCTTTGACCCTGGGTGAGTAATCTGGCTCCAAACAACGCCCATTGTGTTTTACCTTTAACTTCCCTTTTTTCTCATTGCCTGTTTTTTCCTTTTCCTCCTCTTGGGCGTAAGTCCTCTCGTCTGCCATCTCCCAACACATTATGGTGTCAGATGAAGGAAAAGTGATTTCAGATGGAAGGGTATACCGTCTTTGATGTCCAACCATCCCCATCATCGATGACCCCTTTGGTTTCTTACTTCTCTAAGTTTTCCTGCATTTTTTTGCATTACTTATATGTGACTCCTCATAACGGAGGCCTCCCGTGAATCAGGTCCAATTCTGACTCAACCATTCTTGTGGTTCACTTGACTTTTTCCCCTTCTTGTAATCTCTGTAATCCTTGTTGGCCGTCTGGGAAATGCGCCCCTAATGGACACCAGCCTTTTTGTTGCTTTCCCTCCCTCTTTCTGTTTTTCCTCCTCAGTCTGAGAACTAAGTTTCCTCTGCCACAGGCCGTCGTCTCCCCCCCCACTTGTTGGGTCAGGCGACAGACGGTCCGCGCGGGTTACTTTCAGTAACGATAGCGGAGCCCCTCCAGATATTGTCAGTCCCATGCCAGTACTTTCCGTGAACCACTCTAAACAGGCTGAAACTGGACGGCCTCACTTTTCCCCCCTCGGTCACCTTTTTTGACCCCACTCTCCTTCGTTTTTTTGCGCAATTTCCCGCGGTAAAGAACCCCCCAAACTTACATATGCGTTTATAGGTCAGCGTGTCAAGCGTATGTTCACGCCAGAAATCCCCCTACGAGATTGCCTGGGGTCCTCATTGGTCTGGTGCGTCAACGTTCCGACCCTCCTTGCCACGGTTCTCCCACGTCCTTTTTTCGCCTTCCCCCTACTTCCCTGCAGGCCTTTAATCCTTTTGAAACTACTGAGTCGAGCAATTAAGCGGAGATCCCCGCACTTTTTTTTCCGCGCTTTTACTTTTTTTAGGTTCCCTTGCCCCGTTTTTTTCTCCCACGAGTGAAGACATGCGTCTTCTTCTAACTTTCCCTATTGTCTGGACCCCGAGCGCGGCGGTTGGGCAATGTGATACCCTCGCCTCGCGTGTTTTTACAGACATGACACGCTGCTGGTCGAACCAGCCGCGTTTGCCCCGCCGTTGTCCGGAACACCTCCAGAAACTTCATAAGTGACACGAACTCCTCCTGCTGTCCGGTCCTTTTTCCCTCTCACGGCCCCCCCCGACTCAGCGGACTTGTTTGTTGCGCAGACTTCTGTTGGCGAGATTAGAGAAGTTAAAATCTCTCGTGCCCTTCCGCAAGTTGATCTTTTCTCTTATAGGTTTCGGTTTTCTTTTGGTGCCAGCAAATGATTGACGCAGGCCAGGGGAACAGATTTTCCCACCTTACTGGAAGCATCACCTTGCAGTGTCTAGTTTTTCTGGTATTGGTCCTTGTTGGCCTGTTTTTTTTGCCGGTCCCCGCCATTCTAAGGTAGGGGGAAGCAAGTTCCCCTGAGAATTTTCTTTTTTTTTTTTTTAGCTCCTTTTCGGGAAGAATGAAATGTTCTATTGTGGCCTTTTCCCATTCTTTCCCCCCCTTCTGCTTGTCTTCCTCTCTGAAGTGTGATTGGGGACGTCCGTCCTTCGGAGACCCAGAACTTAGAGTCAACTTAACGTCAGCCCTCCCGCGGTGTTACTTTTTTTTTTCCCCGCTCGGGCTTTCTTTGCCTTTCGTCTTTCTTTTCCCCAAACATTTTCCGGCTCTCTTTAACCTTTTGTGTTGTTTTTTCGATATCTTCTTATTTTTTCTCCCCTTCCTAATTAATCCCTTTTGATCTTTAACAATCTTCCGTACCCGCGTTCTCTGCCCAGTATGTAAGAGACCTTTGAGCGTTAAGCTGACCGACTCTCACCTGCCCCCCCCCTGACCCTCCCAATTTAGGTCCCTCCGGGTTTTGACCAGTCAAAAAAAAAGATCTGCCAGCAAAAACTGTTGTCCCCACCTTGCTTTTGGAAGCGCCCCCCTCCCCGGCGAATTGCTTTAGACCTCCCATTTTCATCCGATCCCTCCATCCACCTCTCGACTGTAGTTGTTTCTTTTGAGCATTTTCCCAAATGTTTGGCTGCACAGCACTGCCCTCCCTTCCGAGTCAACTGCCGGCAACGATACCTCCCCTATTCCAACCTGGGTCACAGGCGGCCCATCGCCCGCTTATCTCCCCCCCCAGGTTTGGTTTTACTTCTTCCCAGTCCCTTTAATGAAGTAATATCACCCCAGATAACGGCCTGCTATCTCCTGATTCAGTGTCACTGAGTTGCTGTAATTAGATAGTTGTTAAGCCCTTCGCCGTTTTTTTTTCCCACCCTTTTTCGCTGTCGTACGCCCTTGCGATCTCTTCCCGCTCTCTTGCATGAAGAAAATAAGAGGTTTACGATTCGGAGTGATGCTTCCTAATGCTCCTTGTCCCCGTTCGTCCCCCCAGGCCCCCTCCCGCAATTTCTCGCCTAGTTCCCCCAATTGCTGGATTCTAGCCAGGCGTGAATGACTAATCCCCTCGGTTTTTCCGGTCTCTGGATTCTTTCCCCCCGACAGTTTTCCCGACCTCATTCTCTTGCGCGTTGAGTACTTTTTTTCCCCCGCCCTCCGACACCCATAATCTCGGTTTATTAGGGAGTCTAGTTCTCCTGTTTGTTACCTTCCCCATATTTTTTCCTCCTTCTGCCATCTTTATTTCCCCGTGGCTTTTAATTTTTTCCTCTGGTGAATCGTTGTTCCCTTTCCGGCTCGTATATTTTATTAAGGTCAGGTGTGTCTGTTTCGTTTATTGTATTCCCTACTATCTGCCCTTTCCTTTCGCTTCAGGACGATTTCCCCCTTTTCAGCCCCTATCGTTACCGTCATGAGCCCCGGTTCTTCGAGTACACGCACAACTACAGTGGTTTTTTTTTCCCCTCTCCTTCGTCCATTTAAGGCCCGGGCCAGGTTCTCGACCTTCGTCGGGCCGAACTTTCGTTTCGACATACCAACCACATGGTGGCCTAGGCCAGGTCAGGCTTCTCTTCCTTATTCCTCCCTTTGATGACCCCCCGCCCTCGACGATGTGACCCTCGTGGTGAGGAACCAAGACCGTATATTCACGTTTCATCTCCTTTTTTCTTCCCCATCTTTTTTTGTGTGCTCATGCCCCCTCATCAGAAAGATGAACAAAACCTTCCATGGGTAAGCTCCTTTATGGAGGAAAGATAGGTTCAACAATGATGAGTTCCGGGTTGGGGCGGTGTGTGGTGTCGTTTTTCCAGAGGTCAGCTTACCTGATCATCCTTCAGAATGTTTGGAGGATGTCCCTCAGCTTCGTTTAGCTGTCCCGACAGAGTCGAGAATGGGCAGGGGATGAGAACTTTTTGTTTTAGGTAGAAACCCACTTGTTTTTTGGCGGGCAGATTCGTACTCCCTCGTTCATTTCAGTAAATCTAGGGATAGAAGTCCGCCGGAATGGCCCCCACCGCTGCCGATATTGTAGTCCCCCCTCCCTACCGGCTCTCCCCCCAAACCCCTTTAAGACATTACGAGGGGAATTCCCCTCTTCCCTCGGTTCCCAGCCACCCCGTACATAATCTTCAGGGCTGTGATCTGTACACACAGGTATACTGCCCTAAACCTATTCAGCCCAGAAGTATGCTTTCTTTCTTCCTATTGTGTTTTTTCTCCACTTCCACTCAGAGAACTATGTAGTAGCCCGCTGGTATGAGGACCACTCCCCCCCCCCCCCTCTCGGACGCGTTGCAACCGACTTGCAATACGTCCCGAGCAATTCGCCTGTTGGGCTCTTCCCTCCCTTTGCCCCTGTACCCGGAGGTCCCATTTTTCGTGGCCGTCCCTCTTTGTACCGCCATCACCGACCACTGCGCGGTTGTTCCACCGATCTTTGCGCTTTGCCAATGCCCCCTCGATGGTCATAATCGCAGCTGTCATTCGACCTTCCCCCCAGCTTGTCTGTAGAAATTTTCCTACGTGGCGAACCACTACCCTTACCCAAAATACGCCATTCCCACCCCCTGATCAGGCGGGTATCGGTACGTCGCGTTTTCTATAGACTCAAATCCTTTCCCTCGACTTGTTGGTGGAGAAAATTGGTGGTTGATCATAAGCATAAGTCAGTGTTTCCCCCCGTATTGGTGAAGCGTCCATCAGTTGGATCGTTCGGTCCCGGTGCCGTTTCGAGCAGGTTCCAATGTGACTCCTGCAGTGCGTCTTCCCCTTCTTCGTATGCTCCCTGTCCTCAGCCGAAGTTGCGGATCGTATGTTTTTATGGAGTGAATCTGTGCTTCGGAGTGCCTGTCACAACTCCCTTTTCCCCGGCGTTCCAATTATTCCTGTGAATGGCAAGATCTTGGTAGGAAAGTTATGACACTGTCCCCTCCCCGTCCCCCCTCTCTGCACCCAGCTTTGGCTATCTCCTCCATTGGATTGTCTGGAGGAGGATTGGATACCGTCCCAGTGACCTTTCGGTCGGCATGGTCAGCCGCCTGTGTCTCGTTTGTCACCGCTTGAGGGTTTGACTTCGTGGCCCTTTCCCCATTTTTCAGATTCTTTTCCTACCTCGTGTTGTTTTTTCTGCGGATTCCAATTTTGGATCTTGCCTATCTCTTTAATTTCCCCTCGTTCATCTACTCACCTCTTTTTCCCACTGTTAGAGGAAAGGTATTGGTCTAAGAGTCTCCACAATCCCTCGATCCATAGCAAACTCATTTCCTCCCTTCTTTGAACAGGGATTGCAAACACTATATGTTCTTCTTCCCAAACTTTGCTCTGCGCCCTTTTTGAAGCGCACCCCATTCTGTGTCTAATGGGGTTTAATCGAATCCAGCCAGCCTCGAACTCCTCCCCCCCATCTCTTTTCTCCTGTGGAGGGCGGTTCATGCCCCGTAATCTTTTCAAACGCGGTTTTTTTTATTTCGCACCCTTTTGTGTCCTCCGCGCCCCCATCCGTGACAGATCCCCCCACTGATGCTCTTTTGAAAAAGTTTAGGGTTACGCCGCTCTCTTTTATGACCCCCCGGTCCCCTGCCCCACCGTCCGTGGCGCTTTGAAGTATGAGAAAAGGATTGAAGATTTTTTTGTTAGGCGTTTTCGTGTCCCCTGCGGTTGATGGACTGGTATAAGTAGAGGGTACGCAATCCCCCGGTTGAAAAGGTTAGTCAGCCCGCGTTTCGCTGTCTCCGACCGTTTTTTTAGGACAGAGCTCTGATCAGGGAAGTTAGCATGAGAGGCTCACAGTCTTTTTGGTCATCATCGCATGTCCTTTTCAACTCTTTTTTCGCAATCAAGTGCAACGAAAGGTCCGTAGGGCCACTTGTTCCGTTCGCCCAGGCCGGTGAATTGCTTTCGTACGTATCCCGTCTTTCCCCGTTGACCGAGAGGTGAAGTTTCCATGAAAATGGACCGTTGGCTCTATTCTCCACCATTGACGTCGGATGGTGACCGTTCCCCCCTCTCTAAGAACCCATATCTAGGTGCGAGTCTCGTTTATGGCAGTGCGCCTTTGACCCCCCCTCCAGTAATACCCACCTCATCTTCACTATATCTTTCCCAGTCCTTGATCCACTCCTCGGTTGTAGTCCCTCCCCTATGAGGCTTCTATTTTCTCCGGGGCCCATTTTTTCTGCCGTTCGTGGATTGTTAATGCCAGATTTACCAGGCAGTTGCCGGGTTTCAAATTCCGACCTTTTACAGGCCACCCCCTGGTTCGATTAGATGAGTCCACCCCCCCCTCCCCCCAGTGGGTTGTCTTCCCCTAATTGGCGTTTTGAAGGCACGCCTTATAGAATATAGTGGAGTAAATATGTTAGAAATTCCAACAAACAGCCCTTGATTTTCAATTGCGCGAGCACTTCACCCACCACTCTCCTAGCCCCCCCCCTTCCCCCCACTCCCCTAAGGCCCACCCCCCCGGGTCCCACACTCACCGGCCCCCCCCCCCCCCCGTGGGTGGAAATTACCAGACCTTTCTATTCCACTTTTGATTTTCTTATTCCCTTGTTTGAGGAGCGATACAACAGTTATAGAACTGACGATGTTGCACCGGAAGGGTTAGTCCTGGGACCTTGTTGCTCTCCTTCCAGCGGATGATGCCCCTTTGCCTTCCTCATGGACCCAGGTTGGTTGGATCTTGCTACTCTATGGTATTGCTATCCCCCTCCTTTTTTATTCCGCTAACATGGAAGGGCCTGTTACGCTTCGTTTCAACAAAAATGTTGGGCCCCTTAGCTTCGGAATTTTCTAGGAACTTCCTTGCCCATAGCGGCACGAATTGGCTCTTCCTTCCCTCCCATTCCTTGTCCTATCGTTCAGGCCAATCCAGACCAAGAAAAGAAAAGACCCCGTCTGCACGGGAAAAAATACCGTCGGTCCTCCCGCGTCTTGCCCCATTCTCTGAAGATGGTGCTATAGGTAACGCAGGTATTCATGCACTCCTCTATCTCCGCCCCGATGTGGGCTTCAGTTGTTGCGCACTTCTTCCGTTAGATGAATTGAGTAGTAGACCCACTGGTTCTTGACACGACACCCCTTCCATCACTGCCCTTTTGCACGTAACCCCCCCTCAATAATTATTTCCTCCACTTCCCGCCTGTCGCCCACTACCCTTCAATTTCGGAGACATTGGCACTTTTTCGACACCGATTTGATGAAATGCTTGATGAATCCACCTCCCCTTTCCTCCGGTATGAACAAGAAGCTTGTGTGATGCATCGGAGGGTCAATATCCTCTGAAGGACAGATCACCCGAAGTGGTTTCAAACTCTTTGAATTTTTTCGGCACACACCAACACCCACTCCCTAACTTAAGTGAAAAACTTCTCATTAGATAACCGGTTAACTTTAGATTCTATTCGTCACCCTACCCTAACCTCTAATGGTGGTGTGAAGCCCTTTTCTTTTCGCGCTCATCCGATTTCTCCTCTCTTAGGTTTCAAGATAAAGTTCTTATTTCGGCTGACGGTGCATCCCTGTGCACCTCCACCGTCGTCTGCCGTATGTCACTTCTCTTCCTTACCCAGAGCACGAGCCCGCAGCTCCTTCCCGCGATATCATGTTTGATTGTCTCTTGATCTTTGTGGCTGTTTCCGGTCGTGGAAACAGCCTCTCAGGGATGGAGCTTCTGTTCCCTTCGCATGGCAAGTCATGGCAGTCTTACCTGCTTTTCTGTGGCAAGGGTCCATGTTCCCCCCAGTTACCATGAGTGGATCGATGCTTTTGGCTTGATCCCGGATGAATTGGGCCCCTCATCCCCCCTTTCTGAGGACCACAGCAAGGTCATCAGAAAAGAGCAGTTTTTCCTGCCGATGAGCAGACTTTTTAGTCCTGCTAACCCCAGGGTTCCTCCTTTAGTCCAGTCTTATACCCTTCCTTGGTGTTTTTAGAGATATCACTTTTCCACTCAGACCCCTTTTCCCTCGGCGCCCCCCTTTTTAACATAGTATCACTTTGCGTTGATTATGACATCTTACGATTCTTCTGGGTTCTATCGAAGTCACTCCAAGTAAACTTCTACCCTCTAGTCCCTCCTGGTTACTCCTTCCCTTGACCATCAGGAAAAACAACCCGATCGCTATGCTTCCCCCCTTTTTCCCCCTGATAAGGGCCTATGGAATCAACAACACTAAAGTGATTTTCCTCTCCTCCCCCTCTTGCATCAACCCCCCTCTCGCACTTTTCTTTATTTTGCAGCGTGAGGTCCCGGAAGACGCATATTGTTTCCGCCGCCAATGAAGTCTACTTCCTTTTTTTTTCACAGTGCTTTCCTCTTCCCTGTCCCCTCGATCGAGCAACCCCCCCTTGGCTCCGAGTCTGCCCTTTCGTTCTAAACTAGAGATAGGATCCCAAACCCTTTCCCCACCCCCACCCCCTCTTCCAGTTAATATCAGCCAAAGACGGGCTATACGGGAGTTTCGTGTCGGCTGGCCTTGGGTTCTTTTGTACGCCCCAATTGTAGGGCCCCTGATTTAGTTGCAAATCTTCTCCTCGTAGATTAGATTCCTCCTATTTCAGTGATCCTCCCAACCTACCCTCTGATATGTTTTTTTTAACCTCTCCCAGTTGCCGGATTGATTTTCGTCTACTGTAAACTAGCACCATAAATTCCCCGATTCCCAGGTGCCCTAGAGAAGGGCCACCATGGCTGGATTCCAAAGGAACCATAACGTAAATTCTTTCCTTGTGTTTCACCCAGTTCGGATAGTCTATCGAGGTTCCCCCTACCAATCCTACATCGGCTTTCTTTCGAAGCTTCGCCCAAACCATCGTCTCCTCCCCCCCCCGACTATAGGGTGATAGCCCCCTCTGTAATGTGGAAATCCTATCCCTTCCTTTTGTCCCTTTTATGTAAACTGCTCTGGATTGCGACCCATGACGGGATGGGTCCGACCCTGGATAGGACTCTTTTGTTCGTGTATTTCTCCCTTTAGGTCTTGCTCAGCCCTCTTCAATTTTCCCTTTGCTCCGCGAGCTGACCTTTTCTTATTTACATCAATTGAATGGTCCTCCCCCCCGATTCGGAGGAAAGTTTTGGTTTCTACCCCCCCCTCACGTTTTTTTTTTTTTTTTGTCCCGGACCAGTTTTCTCGCCTAATTCGTGGCGCTACCCTCCTCTTTTTCGTCGAAACCAACCCCCTTTTTGATGCCAAGGTTTAACTGTCTTCCTCGCGCCACGCCCCTGCCCAGATTCCCCTGGTCAGGGTTCTGGTCATCATCGCCCTTT
>Ga0179591_1365814_pt1 | contig 11513 bp, 13 predicted proteins | sample CZOMad2_1_08_16f_FD_182891 | JGI IMG/M metagenome (GOLD analysis project Ga0179591, IMG submission 182891) | Vadose zone soil fungal communities from Angelo Coast Range Reserve, California, USA - CZOMad2_1_08_16fungal (PacBio error correction) | ecosystem: Environmental > Terrestrial > Soil >... | reverse complement strand
CACACATTTGTTTGGTTTTTAGCCCCCGGGCTCAACCCCCCCTGACTGAAGCAAATTCTTCGAAAATAGCCCAAATTTGCCACGCCGATGTTGTCCAATCCTTTTTCCATGTGCTCCTCCCCCCCTCCTCCCATTTCCCCCTTTTCCTGCCTCAGGGCTCCTTCAACCTCTTTTAAGCCTATTACTTCTGACATCGTCTGGAGATGAGTCCGTAGTGCCATTCTAATTTCGCCGCTGGCGGGTCCCGGTTCCCCGTGTGGTTTAACCCCTCCCCTCCGTTTTTCGACATTCTCCCAGACGCCTTGATGGAGAAGAGGGCAGACCCTCTTTTTTCCCTTCTGAAAGACTCGACGATCTTGAGGACGGTCTTTCTAGTCTCAGCCCGAGGGCTTGCGGCTGTTTCCACCCCCTCCCACTTTCCAGACCACGTGATCGTCGCCCCGTTAGCCACGTTTTTCCTTGTTTCTTTTAACGAAAAAGGGGGAACAACTCTCTGGTTCTCCGAAAGCAGTCCTGCGCTTCTCCCGCTTTCCTTTTTTCCCCTTTGGTCTGATTGCCCTCAGCCCCATGTTTATTGACAAAAGAATTTCACAGGATATTGGCGAAAGGCTTATCAGGTTTTTAGTTATGCTTCAGATCGTCACCATTCCTAGCCGGTTTCTCTCCCTTCACTTGTTTTCCCAATCGTCCAGGTCAGTTTTTTTCTAACTTTTTTCTGCCTGTACATGGTCCGACGGATTGATGGTGCAGGTTTTAATCTATTCTTTTCTCTCCCCCCCGTTGTTTTGATTTGTTATCTCTTTTCCCGGCACCGAATAACTATCTCTGCCAGGACGGAACGGCCCCAAGCCCATCCTCCCCCCAAGTCTGGGCCTAATGGTCTCCACCGTCCCCGCTCGACCATTCTTCAGGACGGGAAAAGGCAGCTTTTTTTTACGCCCGTCCCCCAGAATCGAACGCCCATGTCGCCAAATTTATTGGGCCTTTCCCCCCCCTGCACTCCTTTCTTTCCCTTCATCCCGACCCTCTTTAACGAACCTGTCCAGCCTTGCCTGACTTCTTCATGAACCCCCCCCCCCACCTTTTCTGATATTTACTTTCAATCTTTCTTGCCAACTCCCCCCGTCCTGTCTACTGAATAGCAATTTCTCAGTGGTTCCTTTCCGTTTTATGTGCCCTGTGGCAATAAGAAGTATTACCTTTTTGAATTCTTAACCCGTCTTTCCAAAAATATCCCCCTTCCTGCTTCGTCCACGGTAAACTCTTTTTTCACCCTTTCTCCCTCACAGGAGGCTGGCTTATCGCCCACTTGAGGGTAGACCCCATCCTCCCTTTTTTTGCACGCCTTTCAGCGGCTCCCTTGTCTCCCCCCCACCCGACCCCTTTGTCTCTCCATCACTCTTCGATTTCCTTTCGTAAAGCTCCCCCTTCCCTGCTGCCAGAAACAAAAAATCGGGAGTGATCCTTTGGCTTTCGTTTGTGCAATGGAGCCTGGGCCCCTTTCCCACCCCTTCCTTGGGCTTGGGCGGAGTCCGCCCCCTCCCCCTTTTTCCGACTTTTCCCGATCACCCCCAAAAACCACAGGAGTGTGTTTCCTCAGAATTTTTGTCCTTCTTGTTAGTGCATCCGTTCCTTTTTTTTGTCTCTACTCCGCCGCCTTCCCGCAAGTTTTCCCAATTCCTCTCAACAAGACCACACAGAGGACCTGATTCCTCTTTCTTTAACGCTGATGCAATCGATATGATCGTTTAGCCTAGCCCCCTGCTTTCTCCCTCCCCCTCGTGTCATTTTCACACGTCCAGTTTTTTCAAGGACTACCAGTGGAATCGAGTCGAACGCCCTTTGGATCTCTTCCTCCGTAGAAATGTATACCCTGCACTGAATTGGTTTTCTTCCCTGAAGCTCTTGATCTCCCTCCCCCCTTTTCCCTCCCCCCGACGCAGGCGTTTTTTTTTCTTTTGCGCCCCCAGAAAATGAGGAATGGGACAGCAAATCTCTCTAATTGACAACCCGCCGGAGTTTGAAGGAACACGCGGCCCTCTTTTTCTCCTTCCTTCTGAGTTCAAGGACTTGGCAACACTTGTCTCTCCCTACAGTTCTTCTTTTGAGACAATCCACCTATCCCTCCCTCTTGAACCCCTGAGTTCTCGTCATCCCGATATGTCTCCACAACAACGGCGTCGCTGTCCTTGCGACGGCTTCTTTGTCGTTTGTTTTCCCGGTTGGTACGGTGACGGAATCAGATACACCGGTCTTCTTTGCATTGTCGTAAAGGAAGTGTCGGGATTCTAATGAATTCTTACTTATCTAGCGACGGTTCCGGGCCTGCGAGATTTGTCTCCTTTTCTCCCCCGTTTCTAAGGTCAATGTTTTGCGAACTTCTTAGTCCCCCTCCTTTTTGTAAGTCCTTAACTAAAGTCATACCCCGTTTCTCCCGACTGGTCCTTTTTAGTCCTCCTCAATTCGAAATTCCCTCCCCCACTCAGGCCCCCCCCGGAGCCGCACGATTAGACCAGGTCCTTCCAGTTGTGGTTCTTAACCAGTGTCGAAAGTTGACTTCTTTTTTCTGCACACAGTGGATGGCCCGCGCCACCGACGTCCACGGCCCTCCCCCCCCTTTCTCCCAACTCTTCACTCCCGCAGGACTACATCACAGCTCCCCTCTCGTTTCGAGGTGCGTGATTCAGCCACCAAACATGCCTAGCACTCAACTTTGCCCCTCCTCTCCCTGGGGGAGGGGGTTTGGGGTTTTGTTTCCCCTGACCTTTGTTTTATTGGCTCTTTTTCCCACTTTAACCCTCCCGCAAGATTTTTTTCTTGATCCCCCTTCTTTTAACGCCTAAGGTGTTTTTTTGAGAGAGATATCAGGGGGACTGGCGAGTCAGTTTTCCTCTTTCTCCCTAAGCCCCTCTCATGCTTCTTTTCCCCCACCCCATTTTTTCCCCCCCCCAACCCCTTCAGGGAGAGGGTGAACTTTTACGTTCAATTGAGGCTTTTTTTTTTCCTTTAATACAAGAACTTTTGCACTCGGTTCTTATTCATTTACGTTGTTTTTTTTCGCAGTGTGGGTGCTGCTTCTACTTTTTTCGCCCGGTGTGCTCCGCCTTTTCGGAAACGTGTCTTACTCACCCGGATCCCCGGTCAGGGTCGACAAGGAGTTTACTTTTCAGCAGCCTTCCTCGACCTTCCAATGTTTCCACCGGCCAGGCTGCGCTTTTTCTTCCCCGTCCTGGTTTTCTTTTCTCTCTGCCACCCCGCGGCGCAGGCCTTTCTTTTGTTGAACCTGAGAAAAGAGAGCATATGGAGGACAGTACAAGTTCTCTCTAACCTGCGTCGTGGAAGGCTGTCCCTTCTCCCCTTCCCCTTCATTCCTTCTACGCGATGGTAAGAACTGATCGCTAATATCTTTCCAAAAAGGGCAACCTCTACCCTTGAGCCCCCCCCCCTCCCCCCCCCACCCCCCAACCAAGTACAAACCCACCTTTGATGTTTACATCGTACTCTTTCAGGTTTTTGCAGCGTATCTTTGATTCCCCTATCAACCTCGCTGTGCTTTATCAGTGGACTAGAATTGGCAGGGGAGAGACAAGTTGTTCGTCTCCTCTTTACCCCTCTACTTTTTTCGGCTTTTTCCATGAGTTCTTCCCCCTTTCTTTCCCTGACCGTTCCCTTTTCCCTGAATTTTTTTCTTCTGCCCAACTCCACCCTAGAGATTTTGTCGGTTCCCCAATAGAGTCCTCCAGACGCATTCGAGATTACACGATTAGTTCAGTTTTCTCCCCCTCCGAGTTTCCTTGGTTTCCGTTCTCTTTTCCCCACTCCACATTCCCTTCTTTCTTCGTTGTCGAGTGGATTGGAAATGACAGCTCGTTCGGTCGCGCGTCACGAAGATATGCGCCAAACGAACTAAGACTTCTGCGTCCTGTTTGCTTGTGTCTGACTTGGACCCCTGTTTTGCACGGCCTTCTAGTTTCTCGAACCACAGCCCCTGTTTCCCCCTCTTCACTCTAAGACTAGACCCAGAAAGAGGGTAGAAACCTCTGTTGTTGTCAATTTGTTTCGCGTTCGCGCAACCCGTAATCTTTTCCCAAGTTGGATTCCTCCTAATTCTCCCCCCCTGCCACGCTGTTGTCAATATTTTAGGTTTACTCCTAATAAGATATTTTCCCCCTATTTTGCAGGAGCCTTGACCAGTAAGTATTCATTCTCTCAGTTTTTTGGCCCGATTAGCAGCCTATTGGCTCCTCCATGTGCTCCGCTGGCTTCCCTGACGGCAACTTGCCGACATTTTTGCTCCTCCAGCGACCCTTCTATGTCTCTGAGGCAGACCATAGGTGTATTCCGTCCCGCTAACTAGTTCCTCCCGGCAGTCACCTTTGAGGCGTATTGCCTTGCGGTTTCCCCCCCTTTCCCTCCCCCGTGATCGTTCGTAACAGAGCCCCCAATGTTGTTTCAGTTTACCGAGTTTTACCGTACTCCTCGAGTACCACTCCAAATCCTTCCCTTGCCGCGGTTCCCGTCTTGAATCCCTTCCTTCTCTCCTCCCCCCCCTCATTCCGTTGAGTTCACGGCGCTGACTAACAGTTGGACCTTTCTTGCTTTGGATCGTTCCTTTCCCAGGCTTTTTGGGAGAGTCACTGTGACCACTTTCTTCCAGTGGTCTTGAGTAGGAACCGTGCGTCATGACGACCGAGAGTGAGGGGAGGTTTCACTTATCCCCTACTTTGTTGTTGTTTGCTCACTCCACTTAAACCAGCTCACGCTCGCCCGGCACTGAGTTCACCCGGGTGTTCTTCCCCCAAGTGCCTTTCCCCTCCTTTTGGTCCCACCCAGATCTCCCATGCGAATTCCCAGGAGCTCCCCGCAAGAAATTCCTCCCTTTGGACCCCCTGTGCCGGCCTCCCCTTCCTTTTTGCCCAATCTCCCAACTTTTTCCCCGTCTTGCTGCCTTCTTGCCAAATCAGGAGATTGGTTTTTTCAACGGGTCATGTTAAAAATTGGAACCACGCAAATTTCTCTTTGGAATAGCTCATACCCTATCAGTGTTAAGTGTTCCTGGTTAACCTCTCCTTAAAATAAGAGGGCCGGGACTTCTTCTTTCGGATTCTTCCGCTTAGGTCAAGAACCCGCTGTCTTTCCCCTTTTCGCCAGTACTGCCTTTTACCATCTGCCACATCTTTCTTTTCTTAGACCAAAGATTTCCCCCCCCCCCGGAAGGCCCGTATTAAAATTGACTCCCACTTGACTCTTTTTTCTCTATAGGCCAGACAAGCTATGACTAATCTTTGTCCCTTCCTCCTCTCGTCACCCTCGGTATGATCGGAGGTAGTCCATGGGTCCTTGACCCCCCCTAGGATAGGGGAGGTCTAGTTCGCAGTTCAAAGTTAACCTCTTTTTCCCTGGTTTACGCTACAAACCCCCCTTCCCCCCCCCCCCTTGAGTGTTTGAGCTCCCTCACGTTTCGAGCTTTTGCCTGTTGCCATTTTTGCTGGGACTACCCACTCCCCCCTTGATTTCCACACTCCAAACCGAGCTCCGCCTGACGATTCCCCCCTTTCTCTTCCACTCTATTTCTGATCTTTTTCCTCCCACGACTCTCGAGCTTGTTCCCCCCCCAAAGCTCGGAAATGGAGTTTGTCTGTTCCGTCTTGAATTTCTCCCCGTGCACTGGCTCTGAGTCAGACTGAGTTTGCGCATCCCCCCTCCCTTCAAGTTTTCCACACTTTTGTTACCCTGAAGCCTCTTACGCCCGCGAGCGTCGGTGGGTTGTGAGACAGTCCTCACCACTTTTTCCGACTGTAGAATTAATTTATGTCCAAATCAACGGATTGAAAAAAAAACCCCCCCACCAAAAGGTCTCTATCCTGGAATCATGGACCCCCCTTAACGTTCCACCTACCTTTCCTTCCCCATTTTTCTCAGCGTCGCGCTTTTCTGCAAAGATTCTTCGCCAAAATGAAAGGATTGAGCTACGTCCCCCTTTCGAGTGCTGTTTCAAGGTTTCCTTCATTCCTCACGACCCTGGACTCGACTTATTTCCCCCTTCCCCGGCCGTTTCGGGACCATTCGATAGACTTTTGATTCGGTCGGAATGCGACGATGGAGTTTCAGTTCCTCCTTTCCCCCCACTTCCTCTTTCAGCTTCTCCCTTCTCAGCCTCCTTTTCCAAGATCCCCTCCCATACAAGTCCACAGCATGGTTGAAGGAATGAAAGGCCTCCTTCAGTAAGAATCCCGGCAAAAACATGGGCATCGGCACTCCGTTGCCTCCCCCCCCTTTTACTTTCCCTCCTTTGTTACCCTTGGCTAAAGCCTCGTTCTGCCCCTCAAACCCGTGACAAACGGTAACTTGCCAGAAAACCGTTCCATACGCCCCCTTGACTTCCCCCCTCATCCACCCTTCATTCCTCTCTCGTTCGGGTTCCACATCCCAATTGCAACTAAGTTACCCTCCAATAGGGTGGGGGTGTGCCCCCCCGCAAGCTGGTTTGATTCGTTTTCCCCCAAATCCCGACCCCCCCCCCTCCCCGATTTTAGGTTTTTTCCTCCCCTTTTTAGAGATCATATCCCTCGGGGGAGATTGCGGGGATGGGCCCATGAGCCAATCATCGATTGCAACACCACCATCACCACCCTCTCCCCCAAGGGAGGGGAGGAACGCGTTACGTGCCCCTCCCCTTCTTTATGACTCCACCCCTCTCCCTCTTCGCATCCTTTTGAGGGTCCTTCTTGCGGGTTCATCGTGGCGCAATTCGGCCTGGACCGAAGTTCCCTAAACTTTTTTTGCGACGGAGTTCGCCACGGTTCCCCTCAGGTTCCTTCAGGGCTCCTTTTTTCCTTCCGGCCCAGTGCTCCACCTTTACTGACTTCGACTGTGGCCCGCTACATGGCACATTTCTTTTTTTGATGCGGAGGGATTTTCCCCTTCCCCCACACTTTCTTCTTTTCCCGGCTCTTCCCCGCTTTTCTTCTCCCGTGATCAGGCCAGGTTCGTCGCAATGAGCTGCGAAGGATGAACAGCATTTTAATGTGACGACGACGGTCGAATTATTTAGTCCCCCCCTTTTCCCCTGTACCCCCACGTCCCTCGCACCAGGGATTTTCCCCAAGTTTAGCCGTTTTGGTTCTTATTGATGACTGAGAAAGCTAAAGTGCGGCGTCCTTTGATTTCGCAACTTCGACTAGGTTTTTCACCGCCCTTACGTTCTCCTTACTTCTACCCTTTTCGTTCCAGAACCCGATCCCTTTTTCTCCCCTGGTACGGATGCTGCGAAAAGACGAAGTTGTTTCGGAGTCAAGAAGTCAGTCTCTTCTTTACACCTCATTATCTCTTCTCCCCAAATCCTTTCCTGGGACGTAGTCCCTTTTTTTTTCTTCCTTCAATCAAATTCGAGTCGAGCCTAGGAAAATGAGTGAGCACTTTTTTTTTGAGACTCTCCCGTAGTGCCCCTCACTTCCTCCCCTTCGGCGTTGTCTTTTTGCCCCTTTCCCTGGGGAGTGGATTAGTGCCCAGACATGGCAAAGCTGACTACAAGCCTAGACAGCATGTCTTCGTCCTGTGGTTGCCTCGCGTATCGAAACAACGGATCGCTTAGGGTTTAAGACCCGCCACGGCCACGCCGATGTTGTGTACCCCCATCCTTTGCTCGACTTCCCACCATCCCTTCCCCCCCCCCTTTTTCGGCCGCTCCTAGTTACGTCTTCCCAAGTTTTTTTGTTCAGATCTTATCAATTTTGAGCCGGGGATTTCCCCTTGGATGATGTCCGAAATAATGTGGCGATATTATCCCGCCGTACAGTCTGGTCCTTTTTCTGGTTCCTCCAATTCCTTCCCCCTCTCCCGAGTATTGAACGTGCAAGGTTCTCAGACGGCTTATTAGTTGAACCCACGGTCCAGAATTGTTTTATTCCAGTAGCAGGTGTCGCTTTTTCTTCCCCCTTTCTTTTTCCCGTACCTCATTTAGCCGTTTCACTTTCTTGCTACTCTTGAAATGATCACGTTGAGGAAACGGCCCTTCCCCAGATTTTCCCCCGGTAGTCCCCCATTGCTAAGATACAAAGGTTCCGGAGGGCCCCCCCCGGATGACCAATTTTTACGTGGATCACAATGTTCCTCCTTTTTATTCTTTCTTGATCTTTTATTTTTCATCCTCCGGTTTACGCACCAGCATCCAGCTCGCGCAAATTTTTTCGGCAAACGTTTATTTGATCTCGCGGTTTTTTTTCCTGTCCCCCCTCCCTTCCATCACTGAGGTTCCCCGAGGCCGTCCTATAACTTTAACTCTGGCTGGTGCTTTGATCAAGGCCGGAGTTTTGCCCTCCTCCCTCAGCCTAGGAAACGACGGCAGTGCTTCAAAGCTCCTTTCCGTCACAAGGTTCTGGAAATTCTCCCCAACCTTGGCTCCCTTTCCCCTCCCTCACTGAACTCACGAAAGTTGGATTAAGGCAAACGTTCTTGTAGACTATGCCCGCTTCGTACGCTGCGGAAGAGCGTCGCTTTGCAGAATTTCCCCCTTTCTGTTTTCCCCTTAGCCCCCAAAGGGGTTACTAGCCAAAAGGATCGGCATCCTGGCCCCGGCAGCCCTTATATGTTTTTGAGTGATACTTCACGCCCTCTTTTTTGCGCTTTAACGAAGCCTTCCCTCCTTCTGCCCGCCCTTCCCTCCTCAAAAATAGGGGTGAGGCATTTGCCCGATATTTGAAATCTCGTGGCCGGTTCTTCTTACCCATGATTTCCTGGTTTTTTTACCAGGAATGATGAGACTTAGATTAGCGTTCCCTGTTGGGTTTTCTGGTCCTCCTCAGCTCCCCCATTTACAATTAGTCCCCAGCAACAAGTTGAATGTATTTTGCGCTCTAGTGTCACGAATAAGCTTCTCCCTCGCTAGCAATAACTCCCGATCGCCTCTCCTGCCTTGGATCCCGCCGTCGACCGGCCTTCGTTGTGACGCACGATCCTTGCGGACGATATCATAGCCCGAGTCACCCCCACACGTTTGCGCGCGTTCTTTTTTCTTTGTTCGCCTCAAATTTTCCCGTTAATTCCCCACCCATTGAAAACTCGGTGAAGAACCCCTGTGCGAGGTCATCCTGGAGGCGAGTTACCCCCTTCAACCGTTTCTTTCACGCCCCCCTTAGTTTCTTCGCATTTTTTTCTTCTTTGTTTTTTTAGAGTGCGATACGCTCTAGTCTGTCCCTGTGATGTCAGCCTGAAAATCCTTTGTTAGATTTTTTTTCCCCCCAGGTTTGACGTCCTTTTCTTCCTCCCTGCTCCGATTAAAAGAACTGGTTTCAGTTTCACCCCATTCCCCCGCCTACATCTATTTGTTTAGCGTCGTTTTCTGACGCTGTACTCCCCCCACCTGTTACTACCTTTCCCCATATATCAGACCTTTTGAACAGTTTTGGCCAGCCCCATTTCCCAGCCTCCCCGTTCCCCTTGGGCCCGTTTCAGCCTCCCCTTTCCAAAGTTCCCCCCCCGCCTTTCAGTTTTTCAAACGGAGTCCCCTGGCGCCGTTCAGTTAAGTTGGCCCTTTCGTAACCCCAGTGGCGGTCTGCCTTCGTACCTCCCCCCCCCCCTTATGGCACGCTCCCCCCCCTCCCGCACCACAGGCCCCACCCTTGCTCACGCTTCCTCCCGAATGACTCTCCCTTGCCTTCGGAGGTAGATGCTGTGGGCAAATTTAAAAACGTCACTCCTCCCCTTGGGAGATTTTGGTTTTTCTTTTTTTGGGTAACCAATTCAGGGCCTCTTGCTCCTTACCCCCTCCCCCCGCCCCACTATCCCTAGGGCTCTCTCTATTTTTATAATATCTGTGTTGTTTGAGAGAATATAGGGAAGGGTAGTGGGTTTTTTCAAGACGAAAGACTTTTTTTTTACACCCCCCCACAACCCCCCCCCAAATCTCCCACTTTTTTCTGTGGTTCTCACCGGTCTTGCCCCCACAATATTGACCAATAACGAATTCTCTCTGGCCGTTTGTGGTCCGGTACTCGTTTTCTTGCGGACGTGACCTGTAGGTTGGCTCTTTCTAAAGGTTGCTTCCGTCTCCTCTACGCCGGCTAGCCCAGTTTTTCACTTCACTCTGTTCACGGTGAGACTTTCTTTGTCCAGACTTGGGCCTTTGGGTTTACTTACTCTCACGTTTCCCTTTTAAACGTGCAAATTCCCGTTCTCGTTTCTGGTTTGACACTATCACCCCTGATTTCCTTTTTGACCACTCGGTATCCTTCTTATATGGCCCTCTTTCCCGCTCGACCTCCTTAAAATGTAGTCGAAGGATTTTGAACGAAGACGGTAGGTTGAACTAAATTGATCTCTGGGAATTCCGTACCCCCTTCACGCACTCGCCCCTTTCCGCCTGTTCTCTTTTCCCCTCTCTACGCAGCTTGTTGCGCCGTCAGGCACTTTTACCTTTAGACGAACATCGGCGACGAAGGGAGTTAGCTCGTACTTTTCTTCTCCCCTTTGTGATTTTTCCCAGGATCCCTCTACCTCCTTTATTTCACCTCCCCCTTCTTTTTTCCCTGGTCTTCTGGCTTTTTCGCGGTCCTCAGGCACCGAGCCCCCTTCCCCCGACTTCTACGGAGGACAAAAGTCTTTCGGTTTCCTCCCCTCTCCTTTTTTATGCAGTCCTTCCTTGCTGGGTGCTTGTTCCCCATCGTCCTGTTTTTTTTCCCTCTCCCCTTGGCACGTTTCCTGCTGTCCACTTTCAAACCCGGAATTCTGCTGATTTGGTTGAGGGAAAAGGGACAGCTCTTTAAGAAGCGGTTTCCTTCTTCTTCACGTAAGCTATCGATTGCCGCCCCTCCTTCCCCCCCCCCATCTAGGTTTTCGGGGGGGATCTCTGACTTTTTTTTCCTTTTGTCACTTTTATTCGTCTCCGAGCTGACCTCCCATCATTTTAAACGTTCACTTCCCTTACTGACACGTGCTTCTTCTCCTCCCCCTCATGTTTTTCTCTGAGGAAAAAAAGGATAGATACCCACGGTTCAGAACTCCCCTTTTCCCCGACTTTTGTTGTTCATTCCCCAACCGTGGATCCTGTGATTCTGAACCCCATACGCTCCCTATTTTTCTGCCCATTTCGAAGCGCAAGATGTACTGATCTTACCGCTATCCCCCCCTGCTGCTTATCTAGCTCGTTTTTATCAATGTGAGCCGCGGGGCTTCAGGCTTGCCCCCTTCATTCTTGGACACCACCCCCACACCCCCCCCCATAAGGTTGAGTAGTTTCTTCCCCTCCTTTTGATTCGCTCGGTAAGACATCTTTTTTCCCTTCTCATACGACCTCCTTTCCTCCGTTCTTCGTCCCTTCTTTCTCTGACATGAAGTGTTTGCTTCTCTGGTCACCTCCCCCCGTTACCATCCACACTTGATGTTCGATTAATTAGAAAATTTTTTTTTTGTTTCTTTTCCAGTCCCCCTCGTGTCCCCTCCTGCGCCCCTGAAGAAGATGCCAGTCGGTCAACCTCCCTTTCCTACCTTCTCTACCTCAAAGGACCGTGGGAAAC
>Ga0179591_1204688_pt1 | contig 11513 bp, 15 predicted proteins | sample CZOMad2_1_08_16f_FD_182891 | JGI IMG/M metagenome (GOLD analysis project Ga0179591, IMG submission 182891) | Vadose zone soil fungal communities from Angelo Coast Range Reserve, California, USA - CZOMad2_1_08_16fungal (PacBio error correction) | ecosystem: Environmental > Terrestrial > Soil >... | reverse complement strand
TCATTTTACCCGTGACAGTCCCGATTCGTGATCCCGTTTGCGCGGGTTGAAACGGAGTTTGTGTCATCGCTACGGGGCTTCGATCCTGAGACACCCAAACTCCCTGCGGGGATTCGTCCAACACATTGCTCCGAAATCTTCAGGCGGGCTGTGGCGGTTCGAGCGGGGACATCTCAGCAAAAGTTCGCTACAACAAAGTTCGGCTCCTAAAACTTAAGTGTGAACCGATTCGCATCGTTCGCGAATTGTTCAGGCGCCGGCATGATTTCCGGAGAAGACGTCAACTCAAGAAACTTGCCGGCGATACATCCACGCATGACTGAACCTTAGTTTGATTTTTCTCGTTTTTGCCGTGGGGGCTTCCGACAAAGGATCGCACTTGTGAACAACTTTTTTCGTGCCTCCGCCTGCTTTTTTCTGCCTATTCCACACCGTCAGGAAAACTTGCCATAGCACACTGTTTTGCGAAAAATTTAGACGTCTCTCCTCAGTGGCAGGCTCTATTGCAGTAGCGCTTTAAAGCCGTACTTTTCCAATTTTTTTTTTTTGGTCGAAAAAGTTCCTTAAAAGAGTTTGGTTACCCTCATTCGCGACAAGCATCTGTCCTGGAACAGGCCAACTCGCCAGATTTCAACAGGACCCGTGAGTTCGCGACGATTCTCTCATTGATAATCACGAACTATGTCCGGCAAATCGCCCTATATCACTCTCTGTTGCACCCTTGAGGCAGAATCGGCTTTTTTGTCCCGCAAAAAAAGTGCTCGGCCATTTTACCCCCCTCATTATTCACGTCTGGAGCCGCGACGCTTCCCACGGCGGCCCCCAATCAGTCCCTGGTTCGAGATGATCGAACCATATCCCTTAACAACCCCCACCGACGTTGCTGTCGTCCTCGCCGGATAAAACAATCGGTTTGGTCCCAGAGGCCACGTTGCCTTTACGGCCTGAACACCTGAGCCCGGTGGGGCCATTGCCGAAAGCACATTGCCTCGATGTTTTCTCAATTCCTCTCTTCTCTTGCGAGACATCCCAGGTGCCCGAATTTTTAGGTCTTTAAGGGTCGGTTCAAAAGTTCTTCCACTCTCCGGTCGAGAACTCTGGGCTTAAGATCCTCCCTTTACTTTTCTTGCATCGTCGGAAGGCCTGTTCACCCGACGACTACGGTTTGCTGTTTTCGACACAGGCTCCGCGTGCGTTCCCAATCCGGGACCGCGCACCGCCTTCGCGAAGCCGTTCCACACGTTTGCCCAGCATCTCCTGGCGCAACTTTTTGACGCGGCGGTTGATGAGTCGCAAAAAAAATGCCCGCTTTTTTTTCATAGTGGATTCCCCCAGGATTGGAAACAGCTCTTGCTTCTGAACCCCCTCTTCTGGGCCCGTGACCCCTTTCATGTCGTTGATCTGCTGCGTGCAAGGGATTGGGACAAAACTTTGGGGAACGCGAGACTTTTTTTGAATGCGGGTTTTCAACGAATTACTGTGAGTTATCTCGGATCCGTTCGTTGAGTAGACGCTCGGCGCAAGGGATTAACAAGCGACTTGGTCTTTTTCATTCCTTTTTTGCGGTCCCGCAACAGTCGGCGTGAGGATGGAGTGACATTCTCCGTATTAATGCTCGAAATATGCTGTGACCCATTCAATGCGCGTATCAGGAAGTTTTCGTATTAGACAAGATTTTTTTTCAAATGTCTTCTTCGATGTTTGGTTTTCCGGTTTGGAAGGAAGAAGCCGACCTGCCTGCTTATTCTTGCGTCCCCTTGATAGGATCGTTGTAGTCCTTCGGGCAAACCGCCTTGCTTCCTTTAAAAACGCAAACGCTTTCGCGTCTCCAAGGAACGTTTTATCCGCAACATCATGCGTGGGCAAAGTTCGACAGCACAGAACGGCTGGTTTTCATTGCTTTGCCCCCATGCGGATGAGGGTCCACGTTTCATGTGCCATCGCCATGATCGGAAATATTAATTTTGACATTCGCACTTTGGATGGCAGGCGAGTTTGGGTATTCTGGGAAGGCTCAGAGATATCTCTCTTGGGGGGGGGGAGTGGCCCCGCCATAACATCACCCGGTGGTGTTTGTGATCGTGATTTTTTCTGGTCCTTCAGGTTCCATGTCGCATTGTTTTGCGCTCACTGCTGCACCCCTGCCGGGCCGCGCCGATGGACGGAATTCATGGTTTATTCCGATAAGTTTCTTGTCATCCGAAAGGTAGCATTGCCGCCCTGCCATCATGAAGGGGCCGCGATGGCGGTGCAATTTTAAAGGCGAATTATCTGAGATTTCGTGGCCGAGTCTCACCTGCGTTTCAAGCAGAAGTACACACCTGGCCGGCCGAAAAACTTACTATGGCTTTGTTGCAAAGGGAGGAAGACGATTTAGAAGAAATTAATCTCGACGATAAATGCTTTTCTCCTACGTGCTCGGCCCCCTTGGTTTCCGCCCCAAGTCGGGCCCCGAACCCAGCCTTTTGCAGACGAACCCAAAGCCGTTTGAGACCGCCCCATGGAGTCGCGCAAGCAGGCAATTGGCCCGCATCTCTTCGGGCACTGAGATAACCGAAGATCAGACAAGGCCAGGAAGCAATGCCGCCGGCCTTTTAATTCCTTCTCTTGTTGGTAGAGGATGGCGTTTGGCAAGGGGAATTGCTTGGCTGGCTGTAATCTTCTTGTTGGGGGTGATGGAATTCCCCTCAGCAGGAAGTGCGCAGGCCATTGTCATGCTGGACCGGATCTATGTTCGGGGCGCGGGCTTTTGCGCGAACCACTGTGGGCTGGGTTGCGGGGGGGGCCGAGTGGTTTTTGTACTGACCCGGGCCGAAGCGCGATCGAGCAGGTCCGTCGCATTTTAGTCTGTACTTCTCCCTCTCTTTCTATTTTCCAGTGATTCATTTCGTAGGAGGTTTTGGGCGTGCCAGGTGGGACTCGCCCGAAGCGCATAAGTGGCTTGGGCCTGGTTACCTTCACCGCCATTCGGCCCCTTCATTTCAAGCTGGTTTTCACTCTCTTGCGTCTCCCCTGGGGTCCGATAGCCCGTCCCCCTGAAATTCTCAATCGTCGGGCAGGACTTAGGGCTCCGCATTTGAGCCAAGGCAACCAAGGGGAATCCCCAAATCACAAACTATAAAACCAACAAAGGGCGGGTGGGATTTTGGTGGGGGGCTCAAGGCACGGGTGAGTAGTGGTCTATCACAACTGGCTTGATTAAACGGAATGTTCCCGAATTGTACAATTATTGATCATGCTGCCGTTGTGATTTCACTGACTTACCCCACGATCGGTTTGTGCCCCATTTTTTTGTGATGCTGAACAAAGTCGACCCTTGACACTAATGGTCTGCTGTCCGTTTTTGGTCGACAGACGAAGATGGTTTTTTCGTTTTAACGTGTCCTGGATGCGTTGCGCATCTCCCTCGTGTTAGCAAAACTCGCAATCCCTTCATTCGGCTTCCGGAAAACACTCGACAAGGAAGGACACTCCTTGTTTCTCGCCCCTTCAAGTCGGCATTTGACCTTTGTTACCAGTCATACGATAGCATCATATGAGAAATGTTTCACTAAAGTACATCCGAGTGTCGCCTGGAGGAATTTAAGTGACCCGTCGGGTACCTCCTTCGAGTCACTCGATGAAACGAGGGCCTCGTGAATTTCCGGTCCTCCCCCTCACCGAGTACCTCTTTTGCTGACCCGCTTTCAAAAACTCTTCCCAATGTCCCGTATTTGTCACTGCAGCAGCAGATTTCAACTGAATGGCGTAGTCCCCATCTCTGAGCAGTCGCTTTCATCTGTCTTTCCGGTTGAAAAAGGCGGTCTTTTTGCGAATATCGACGCTCGGGTCGCTTCTGCTTTCTCTTTGCTACGTGGCCGGCTTTTACTGTTGGGCGGTCCAGTTCGCTTTACAATTGGGGCTGCGGTCGTAGGGACCCCTTTCCGTGGACAACGCCAAAATTGTGCTGAAATGACCGTAGCTTCGGTTGTGCGGCTGCGACGCTGCTTATGCAGTGTTGATGGATTCCCTTCTCTACCGAGCCTGGAGGTTCTTTACAACCCACATCGTGCCAAGTCGGTCCATCGTGATAATTGCCTTCTCCCCTTATTGCGTGCCGGCACTTGGTGGACTACGAGGCACTCGGTTTGCGGACAACGCGAGGGTCTCACCGGGTCGTCGCGGCTCTTTCTTGGCCGGATCGTGGATCCGACCCGAGAGCGATTCGTGGCGTTGTTAAGGGATGTTTGGCGGTTTGCGATCCGACCAGAAGGTACTGGCCCTTCTGTGAGCTTTGTCGTGGCTCCGATTTCGTGAAAGAATTGGATCTGACAATGACTCATCGTCGCATTTTGCTGGGAATACCTAGTTCCTAATTCGGCCCCATCAAGGTGATTTCATCTCGTGACCTTAGGCCTCATTAGGGGGGGGGTCGACTTTGCCCTCGGGTCCGTGTCCTTTGTTTCATGTGCCCCTTAGGCCTTTTCGAGACACTTCACGTCGTGACGCCCTTCGGCTGTTCGATGTTTGTTTTTCCATTGGAAAGTTTTTCTGGCTTTTTATATTCAAAAAAAACTCGTTCTGAAAAAACGTTGGGTGGACGAACCCAAAGGAAATTGATGCCCGATCCTAAGTGTGGACAGCGCTACGGAGAGAACGTATACTCTGTCGGGTTTCTAGTTCTTTTGAAAAGGTTATGACGGCGAGGCACGAAGATTGGGCTGATTGTTCGAACAACTGTTTTCAAGTGGGTGTCCTTGTACTGTGCTTCCCAAGAGCTTACGTCTCCACCTCTATTCGGGCGTGTGTAGAGATCGGTCTGCGGGCTTTTTTTTCTGGTTTTTCGTTTTCATCAACTGTCGGCGTTGACATATAGATTGCTGTGAATCGGTTCACTCGATACCGACCATGAAGACTGTTGCAGCCTTTCCATTTATGATTGATTTATGTCGTCTCTCGCCATACTTCCGCCTCCCTTGCGCCGCATTTGTTTGCTTTTGGTGACGATCCCGATTCCTATGCGGTAGGACACGGACCGTCTCGATTACCACATGCCTTTCGCAAATGGCGGGCCGCGTACGGGGGGCGGATAGGTCTTTTACCACCCAATGTGAAATCTCTTTTTATTTCATGGTTTTTTTGTTTTTACAGGAGCATCCATTGGAAAAGTGTTCGATCCAGCACCCGATCGGGCAGAATTTGCTTGGCTTCGTTTGTTGTCATTTTCTTCAGTGACTCGATTTCCTGAATTCCTCCGCGGGGGACTCGCCCAGCCCCTTTCTTTCCATTTATTTTGGCCAAAAATTTTCAGGCCATGAGGGCCCCTGAACCGTTGCGTGGAAGAGAGTCGGACCCTCATCATTCATCGGCCCACCCAACCCCAAAAAGGTATTGGCTCCTACATCGACAAACTTTCAGCCCGATAGTGATTATCCTTTTCCGCATGGAACTTCCCGACAAGCACCACAGGTCCCAGAATTGGCCGAGCTGTCACAATCGCCCTTGATTGAACAAAGAGTTTCAGGGACAGCTATTTTGGTTTGTTGTCGACAAGGCCACTTCTTCTTGAAACAAAACCAGGGTGATGGAATAAAAGGGTTTCCCCCCCCCCCAAATCATAGCTTCTGGCCAGCACTAAACAAATTTCAGGGAACTTGGGAATAGTACACTATCTTTCCTGATCGGTTTTTGGACCCGATTCACTCCTTTCTTGGCACGGTTATGCTGATTAAGCGCAAAGTATCACTTGACACAACTTGTCGACGAACGAGTTTTGACCTTTCTAGACGACCTCATTTGTAATGGTTTCCCCTCACAACACTATACGCGCAAGTTTGAGGACCATGAATGGAAGTTTTTTTTGCGTTTCTCTCCTGATCCACCGTTTCAATAACCATATGGGACTTGCAACGTTTCAATATAGCTTTTCCCCCTTTCATGATCCCTGTTTTGGGTAACATGATTCGGCCTCGTATTGTGCCATCCCCCGAACACCCCACCCCACCCCCCACAGAAACAACCCCCCACAAACCCTTCCCCCCCACAACCCCCAACCAACAAAAAACACAAACCAACAATTAAAAGTTTTTGGGGTGTTAACGCATTCCCGGTGACCCCCTGCAGATGCAGGATGGACCTTCCATTTTGCCAGCAAAAGTCCGAGTGTTCAGGCAAGAGAAATTTTTGTTTCCCGATTCCATTAGAAAACGCCAAAATCCTTAACACACCCTAACAATTATTTTTTTTTGATGGTCTTCTTCGTCAGCCAATGGCAGTCTTCCACCTAGTTTTCTCCCTGCCACGACTAGACGAAGCCCGGCGTGGGCCATTGAAGGCAGACGACTTGTGAAATCCGACCTCTTTTTTATGTTTGTAACTCTTCCTTTTTTTTTCTCCAGAATTATCACGGTTGACCGTCCTTTGACTTGTTTTTCATGTTTGTTCTTTTTTGACACCTGCACCCCTAAAACTTCCTGGTCTGTGATGCTCAGGACTCTCAGTTTTATATTCCCTCTTAGTTTTTATCGTCTGTTGGGGCGAAACTACCGAATCTACGTTATTAATTGGTAGTCACCATTTTTTAGTTTCTTTTACCCAAAATCTTCCTCTACTAGACCGCCAATCGCTAAGGCGCGACATGGCTGTCCCCCCCTGTTTTTACAGTGTGTTTTTTAGTATCTGCGCTCTTCTTAAACGAGAGAACGAGCTTTTTTGGATGCTTTTCCCAAATTTTAGTTTCATGTGACGGCCAAGGGGGAATTGAAACCCAAGCTATTACTGTTAACTCGACCTGAATGTACTCCCCGCCCGTTTTTTCCCCTTGCTGTGGCTGTTTCTGAAGGGCCCCATTATGGAAAAGCTGAGGAGTACTTGTTGCACTTGGCGGCGTGTTGGACTTAGTTACTCGTGCTTGGTTTTCGCGGGCCTTTGTCTGGCCGGCTCGTCATCGCGGACCCTCGGGTAGATTTTTTGCACTTGATTTCCCTTCGGTCTTTCCTCCAGAGAGGTAATTCTCCCAACCCCCTTTCTCTTTGTCTGTTACTGTGAGGTTGCATTTTCTCTCGATATTTGGTATGCATAATTTTCCATTGGTCCGTGCTCTTAAACATTACGATAGAAGTAGGCTTTTAGGCTAATTTGGTAAAATGTCTTCGATGTGGGTTTTCCGCGCGTGTTCCCGACTCCTTCATTCATCCTGAGGATGCACCTTGATATTTTTTGAGACCCTCTCTATTCACCCGCTACCCTTTTTTCCCACGCAGGGCTTTCACGATTAAAGCACAAGCTCTCGGCTTATCCCGACATTTCACGACTCCCATGCTTTGTTTTCCCTTTTCTAATTTGTACTGATCTGACTTTTCCCTTTTTTGTTTCCATCGTTGGGACATTTTCGGGTTAGTAGTTTTTGGGTTGTGCCCTTTCTTTTTTTTTTTGAACTGTTGTTTGACAGGCACTGTATCAATTAATGGAGACACCCCTTCGTTACAAACATGCGGGTTTTACTTTTTTCCAGCGTGTCCAGGTTTTGTTGTATTTGCAGGATCATCATATATCTCCTGGCCTTTTCTTTTCCCCGAAAAGTTCAATTAATTTCTTCTTTTTTTTTGAGTTTCCTTACTTTTTGTGTCCGAATGATTTCGACCTCGCATTGCCCTCTTTTATGACCACTTTTTCATGTGTGCTTATGTAGTTCTCCCTTTCTCACTTTTTCCTTTTTTAACATATACCCTTTTATTTCATCCTCACAAAAATTGCCGGCCCCTGGCCTTTATGAAGGCGGACTTCCTTGTTTTTTTTTGGTGCCCACCTTTTGACGGTTCTTTTCTCTCTTCTTTGGGTCTTTTCTTTTCTCCCTTTTTTTTTTTTTTTCACATCCAGTCTTTTTTCCCCCACCTTGCTCACGAAACCTCAGTAGTGAAAAGTCTAGACTCTTCCGTTTTTCCTTTTTTTCCCCCCTACTCCCTCCTCTCCATCGTGACACTTCAATTTGATCATTCGTAGGCAAAACAAAACCACACGCGAGGTCTCTTTTTTTGCTCCACTTCTCTTGCCCCCCCTTGAACCACACTCCTTTAAAGTAGGTTCCTTTTCTCTTTTAAACCCTCCAGATTTATCGGCATTGAGATCGGAGTTCAGTCTTGGTCCCCAAACACAAACCCATTCACTTTTTTTTTTTTTTTATTTTTTGCAACCACCCCCCACCCCCACACCCTTGTTTTTTTTTCTTCGTTCAGTTGTGTGGACCACACTCCCACCCCTGGTTACTTTACACGTCCCCCCGTCATACTCCACCGACTGACCACCCCCCCCCGCCCCATTACGAGCTCTGATCCGTAGCCCTTTTTCTATTTTCTTTTCCTTTGGTGTTGTGTGTCTCTCCTTTGTCAGGGAGGATGCTCTTTTTCTTTTCTTTGACCCCTGGGGTGTTGATTTCTCACGCCCTCTTGCCCTGGAGCGCGGGGCCAGCATTTTGCTGCGATCCCTTATCACTTTCTATTTGTTGATGGGTTGTTTACTGCAATGATGGTATGGTGCCCTCACCTTGTTTAGTTGTACTGGATGTGCGGCTTTGCGGAGATTGAAGTTTCCCGTCGTTTTTTGTCTTTCCCCTTTAACCTTTTTTTTCCGTTTCGTTTGACCAAGAAGCATTTCTTGTTTTTTTCCAGTTTCGGTCACGTTGGTGTCTTGCCTTTGGAACCTTCTTGGCCCATGCGCCAAATACCGTTCCCGTTTTTTTTCCTATTGCAAACCGCTTTTTGGAAAAATAATCTTTTTTGATTTCCCCCCACTGACTTTCTCTTCTTCTGCTTCAACTACTTGTCCTGTTGGCATAGAAGTACCCCCCCTCTTCTTTGGCCATCCGGCTTTCCCGGAGGTGGTTAAGCGCATGTCTCCCCATCCACTTTCCTCTAATTAGGATCCCAACACTCATAATGTACGATTTTTTTTTTCCCCCACCCCCACCCCCCCGTTTGGTGTTATTTAATGGATGGTCTCCTCCCAACTGGTCCTGCATCTCCTATTTTTTTCTCAACCATCCCCCCACCATTGCCCCCCTCTCCGGTAAAGTGGTAATTTTGCCGACTTGTGTTATGAATTTATTAGTCTACTTTTTTCCTCTCTCACCCTTCACCCGTAAAAAATCTTACTTTTTCACGCATGGAACACTCTTCTTACCTTTTCCTGATTTTTCCAACTTCCATTGCCCCCCTCCACTGCGTTCTTCTGTACCTTTTTTTGGAGACAGCCGTCAACACAGGATGTGTTTTGTTCTCTGTGACAATCAATTCGTGTGAGAACACTCCCCCTAGCGTGTATCCTCCCACGCTTTCCGTCTCTACAGTATGCCCATTCGTCTCCCCGCCTCCCACACAAACACACGCAATACCCCTGTACCTCTTTTCATATTTGTTCTACAAGTTCTCTTATTTTTCATTGGATGTCCACCTTGTTTCCCCTTCTTATAGCCTAATTCTCCCCCTTTTCATCCCCCCCTTTACCAAGCGACCTTGTTTCCCCTTACTTCCACTTCGCGTTCAATACAAACCCATTCCACGTTCCCTCCCCATGGCGTCTTTACCCCCTCTTTGTACGGTTGATATCCCTCTGCACTTCTTTTTTTGCCCCCCCCCTTTTTCTTCAATTCCTTTCGTGACTTTTCCCCTTGCACGAGTCCGCACTTTTATTCTCCGGTGACCACCCGTTTTTTTACTTCCCCCACAAATTTTCCCTTCATTGTGATTCTCTTTTTTCCTTCCCCCCCAGGTCTCCTCGCTTTCACACATTACTTGCAGGTGAGAGCCTGCCCTCTCCGCTTTTTTCCATTTTTGAGTTTCTACTCGTTTCCTTTTCTAAATCCCTGTTGGAGACCTTGGGTCCCCGACTTTTTTCTTAAAACTCTTAATGGGTCTCCGTCAAATAAGTAAGCTATTTTCGCTAAGTTTTCGTCGCGATTCTTTTCCTCTCAATGGTCCCTTCTGTGACATTGCTTCGTTGTGACCTTGGACCCTGTTATTACTCCCTCCTGACCCACTGTAGGGTCCTGCTGGTTCCTCGGTTACTTGCTTTTTTTTTCCCTGACGGTCAAAGCCTTGTCTTCAAATTTTTTTGCCATAACCCCCCCCCCCCCCATGTTTCTTCCCTTCCCTTTTTTTTCAGCCCTACCTTTTGACCACTCGACGCTAGTTCATTTTTTCAAAGATTAAGACCATGATTCTTCCTTTTCTCCTCCTCGTCACTGACTCCCCATCTGTTCTTCCTTCCACACTGTTCTCCATTCCCCTTCCCCCAGAGTCCCCCTTTACAAGCCTCCTCACCCGTGCCCCTTTGCTGTGAACTTGAGGTCCCAGATTTTCAACGTTGCCCTGAAACCCTTTCACACACTACTTATGCTGATTTTCTTTTTGCTGTCTGCCGTTTTTTTTATTATGTCCTTTTTCGTAGTTTTGGCCTAACCCCCCCCCAGGGCGCTCTCTTTCTTTTTTTTGATTTTTTTCCTTCATGTTTATTTAGTCTTCCTAGAACCCTTTCCCCCTTCCTCATTTGTCCCCTTGTTGACTGACTTCCCTTTTTGGAGCCTCTTTTCCCTTTAAGGTTCCTGCTCTCTCGACACCTGTCCCTCATCGTAGACTTTTCTGTTTTTACCTTACCTCTTCCCGCTCTCCGTTTCAACCCCCCTTTGGATTCACCCCTTTGCAGTCGTTTTCCACCTGCCTTACCTAGTCTTTCTGGATACTGCCTTTGTTCCTTTTTATGAGCATCTCCCTAGTCGCTCCTTCACTTACCCCTTCTTTGTCCCCCTCCTACTCTATTCGCTGATTTTTTTTTCTTTGCCACTGTTTTGCTTGTGAATTCCTATGATTGCCCCAAAATCGATTCCCCCTGAAACTTTTTTTTCCCTTACTAAACCGTTGTCTAGATACTCCTCAGTGTCCCCTGATCTTTTTAAGAACACCTTTTCTCCAACTTCTGCTCGCCTACTTGTTATATTTACGGTTAACTTCAATTTGTTACTCTGCCCTTGGTACCCATCTCCTTCTCTTCCGTCTTATTTCTTTTTACCCTACCAATGTTGTCCCCGGTGATTTGAATCTGTTTGTCTGTCCCACTCTGCCCCCCACCGCCGTCCCCCCGTTTTTCAGTCACACTTTCTTTTACCCTTCTGCTTCTGTCCGGTGCGATTGGGATTTGACGTTATGCTTTCTGAACCTGCGTTTGCGGCTTTCATCTTTTCAAGCTCTACCCGTGATGCGACCTTCGTTCCCTTTTAGCTTTGTCCTTCCTTCCCACTGACTTTTTTGGTTTTTCTGCTTAACCCCTTCTTCTTTATTTTCTAGATCTCTCCTTGTATCCTCCTCGTCCCCCTTCCTGGTCCTTTGATCTTTTTTTTCGTCTTCTTTTTCCCTTCTTATGTTTGTTCATCCCCTAAAGGCGATGTAGTTCATCGATCTAATATCGCGTATTCAACCCCTTCTGCGTCTCCCTGGTGGGAAGGATCGGGATTTTTTTAGAAAAATTTGTTATCCAATGACAAT